>CAJDWL010000093.1_pt1 | contig 20554 bp, 22 predicted proteins | sample 7391591 | NCBI WGS metagenome assembly CAJDWL01 (sample SAMEA7055738, study PRJEB34461) | soil metagenome | biome: terrestrial ecosystem; feature: Peninsula; material: soil | place: Antarctica | collected 2016
CTTCGGCTACGGGTAAGCAGACCGGCTGTCAGCGGCGGGAGATGGCCACGAGGCGGTCGAGCAGCGGATCCGACACGACGCGGCGCAGCACGTTGACGAAATGGGCGTCCGGGCCAACGAAGTAGCGTGTGCGAGTGCGCTTGTCGCTCAGAGCGCGCTGGACGGCGCGAGCCACCAGCTCCGGCCGGGTGCCGTCGGTGGAGGCGTTTCGAGCACCTGCCTGCAGTTGGTCCACCAGCTTGCCGTAGTAGTGGTTGGCCTCGGGTGGCATGGCGTTCATGCGGTCCATTCCGTTGGCCAACGACTTGCCCCAGATGGGCGTGGCTATGCGGCCCGGTTCGACCACCGACACACGCACGTTGTGCGGCAAAAGCTCGCGCCGGAAAGTGTCGGCCACGGCCTCGAGCGCGAACTTCGAGGCGGAGTAGGCGCCCAGCAGGCGGGTCGATACCAGACCCGACACCGAACCGACGAACACCAACCGGCCGAGGTGATCGCGCAGGAGCGGCAGGAACGCCTGCGCTACCGCCACCTGACCGATGACGTTCACCTCGAACTGCTCCCTTAAATCATCGAGCGGCAGGAACTCCAGGGGTGACGCCACGACTATCCCGGCGTTGTTCACCACCCCGCGGAACACGCGCCCCTTCAGCTCGGCGCAGACGCGCTCGGCCGCCGCTCGTACCTGGTCGATATCGGTAACGTCGAGCAGCAGGGTGTTCATCCGCGCACGAGATGCACCCGCTTCCTCCAGCAACGACTCGCTGTCCTCGTCGCGTCGCACGCCGGCGTAGACGCCGTAACCGTGGGCCGCGAGCCTCAGGCTCACTGCCCTACCGATGCCGGTCGAAGCGCCGGTAACGATGACTACGCCAGGCCCTGAACGCCCATCTTCGCGCTGCACACGAACATCCTAACGTGCCGCTCGACAGTATTCGACGCGGGCGCCGCAATCACACAGCTAAGTTGGCTATCCGCTCCCGAACTTCGTCAGGCACGCGCACTGGTCTGTTCAGTTCGTAATCGAACCAGACCACAACCGCCTCGAACTCGGCGGCCAGTTGATCGTTGGCGTAGAGCACCTGCCGCATGGTGAAACTGGTGTTGCCTAAGTCCATCACCTCGGTGGTTATGTGGCAGGTGTCGCTGAGCAACACCTGACGCCTGAAGTCGATGGCCAGCCGGGCGAGGATGAAGCCGCCCGGAGGAAGCTGCAGCCGCTCGATGAAATCGATGCGGCCCAGCTCGGCGTAGCTGGCGTAAACAGCGTTGTTGATATGGCCGAGCGCATCGGTATCACCGAAGCGCACTTGCAGGTCGAGGCTCGTGACGCGCTCGGCGGGACGTGTGCTGCCTATGCGGGGTTCTCTCATCTGACGGCTTTCCTCCTGGAGGTGCGGGGCTTCCCCTTCGAGGCGCGCTGACAATCCGGGCAGTAGGTGGTGCCGCGGCCCGCCACCACTGCGCGCAACAGCTCTGCGCCGCAGCGCGGGCAGGCGGCGCCGGCGTGGCCGTAGACGTCGAGCCGCTCGACGTAACCGCCCAACCCGCCCGACACCGTGCGGTAGTCGTTGAGGGTGGTGCCGTTGGCCTCGATAGCGGCGGCGAGCACCGCGCGCAGTGCTCCGTGCAGTTCGCTCGTCTGCTCGGCGCTCAAGGCCGCCGAGGGCGTGAGCGGGTGGACGCGGGCGCGCCACAGGGCCTCGTCGGCGTAGATGTTGCCGACGCCGGCAACCGGTCGTTGGCTGAGCAGGTAGGTCTTGATGGCCACCTGCGAGCGCGCCAAAGCCTGCGAGAACAGCGCCGGCGTGAAGTCGTCACCGAGCGGCTCTGGCCCGAGGGCGGCCAGCGTTGGCAAGCCGTCGTAGTTGCCGCGCTCCACCACCAGGAAGCGGCCGAAGCGGCGCGGGTCGATGAAGTAGAGGCTGTTCGGCGCGGAGCCGCTCAGCTCCACTCGCACGCGCACATGCTTGGCGCCGGCGGGCGCGCTGCCGGCGATGACGCCGGTCATGCCCAGGTGAGCTATGAGCTCGAGTCCATCCGAAAGCGGCAGCAGCAGGAACTTTCCCCGCCGCTTCACGGCCTCTATGCGGCGCCCTGCAGCGTGCTCCAGTCCGCGGTACTTCGGTCCGGGCGGCGCCAGGAGCTCGATACTCTCGACGGAGCGGCCGGTGAGCCACGGCTCCAGTTCGCGGCGCACCGTCTCCACCTCAGGTAGTTCGGGGATAGGCTACCGTCCCTTCGTAGAGCGCGCGTCCCACGATGGCGCCCTGCAGCCCCAGCCTTTCGTACAGGTCCACATCGGCGTCGGTGGCCACGCCGCCGCCCGCCACCAGGCTGCCTGGGAAGGCGTCGCGCAGCCGCGCCACAGGTTCCGCGTCCACACCCAGCATGGTGCCGTCGCGCGCCACATCGGTGTAGATCAACTGGGTGAGACCGCGCTCGCTTAGATCGCGCGCGAAGGCGCTGACGGTCAGGTCGCTGACCTCCGTCCAGCCTTTCACTGCCACCTTCCCGCCGCGGGCGTCGATCGACACCGCTATACGTTCTGGACCAAACTCGCTCAGGAGCGCGTCCACCACCGCGGGTTCACGCACCGCCACCGTGCCGAGCACCACCCGCTCGACCACCTCGAGCCATTCGCGTGCCGCCGCCACGCTGCGTACCCCGCCGCCCACTTCCACTTTGGCGTTCACGTTGGCGGCGATGATGGTTATCTGCGAGCTGTTGTCGCCGTTACCGAGGGCGGCGTCTAGGTCGACGACGTGCAACCACGACGCGCCCAGGCCGTCCCAGTGCTGCGCGGCTGCTATCGGATCGTCGAAGTACACGGTCTCGCGTTCGGGGTCGCCCTCGTAGAGGCGCACCGCTCGGCCTTGCTGGATATCTACCGCGGGTATGAGGAGGAACATCGCCGGCAGAGTATAGCCCACCGGGAAGTCCAGACAAACTTGACATGATGCGGGCTGAACCTATACTTTTAAGGGATGCAGTCTCGCGCCGACGCCACACTTAACCTTTCCGCATTGCTCACGCACGCTCCGGGCGCGCCCCTCGAGCTGAGTGGCGAAGGGTTGTTAGTGCCCAACAAAGAGCTGCTCGACGCCGACGGCCTGCACCTCTCCGAACCGATCTCGTGGGAGGTCACGGTGTTCAACGCCGGTGGCGACGACGATTTCGTTCTCAACGGCTCCGCGCGGGCAACCACCGTGATGGAGTGCCGTCGTTGCCTCACCACCACCCTGAAGGAAGTCGAGACCTCGTTCGTCTACGCCATGGAGTACCGCCCTTCAGACAAACCGTTGTTCCTCGACGAACACGACCCTGAAAGCAGTGACGACGTGCTGGTCTTCGGCGGGCCCGAAGTGGATTTCGCGGCGTTCATCACCCAGCTACTGGCGATCGAGCAGCCCATCACCGCGCTCTGCAAGTCCGATTGCCTCGGGCTGAACGAAGAGGGCATCAACCTCAACGACCACCCGGAGTTGGCGCCCGCCTCCGAGCCCACCGAGGGCACCAAGCCGCTTTACGACGCTCTCAAAGACCTCGACCTCAGCAGCTGAGCGAGAAGCTCGGAAAAGAAGGAGTAAATAGAAGATGGCTAAGCATCCCGTACCCAAGAAGCGCACTTCGAGCTCGCGCCGCGATTCGCGTCGCGCCCACGACGCGCTAACGGCGCCCACCTTAGTGGCCTGCCCGCAATGCAAGAGCATGAAGCCGCCCCACGTTGTCTGCCCCGAGTGCGGTAGCTACAACGGTCGTCAGGTGATCGCCGAGCCTTGAGCCGCCGCCGCGGCGCTCCGGCTCTCCGCGCCCGCGCAGTAGGTCTGCAAGTCTGCAATAGGTCTGCAAGCCGCTCGCGCGTCGTCTATCGCAGTAGCCATGACCACCTGGGTCACCGAGGACGGCTTCAACGGCCGTCCTTCCTCTTACTTGCCCGCGCGACAATAGCGCCGGCCAAAGAAAAACGAACAGGGGTGGCGTGAACGACTCCAAGGTACAGGCCGGGATAACTGCGCTGGGTGCTTACGCGCCGGAGAAGATCCTCAGCAACGCAGACCTCGAGAAGATGATGGACACCACCGACGAGTGGATAACCACCCGTACCGGCATAAAGCGCCGCCACATAGCCGCTGAGGACGAGTTCACCAGCGATCTGGCGTTCCGCGCCGTCGAGAACCTGCTAGCGCGCCACGGCGACGACGCTCTTGCTGGTGTCGACATGGTCATCGTGGCCACCAACACTCCCGACGCGCTCTTCCCTTCCACCGCCGCGCTGGTGCAGAACCACTTCAAGCTCTCTGCCGGCGCCTTCGACCTGCTGGCCGCCTGCCCTGGCTGGATCTACGCCGTGGGCATCGCCAAGAGCTTGGTCGAGTCGGGACAGTGCAAGCGCGTGCTCGCCATCGGCAGCGAAGCGCTCACCAAGATCGTCGACTGGAACGACCGCGCCACTGCGGTGCTGTTCGGCGACGGGGCCGGCGCGGTGGTGGTGGAAGCTGTGCCACAGCCTTACGGCGTGCGCTCAGTGGTGCTTGGCGCCGACGGCAGCGGCGCCGACCAGCTACATCGCAAAGCCATCGCCAACTCCCTACCGAGCGGCGCAGTCCTCTCCGACACGCTCTACATGAACGGCCGCGAAGTCTACAAGTTCGCCGTGCGCGTCATGAACACCGCTACCCTTGAGGCGGTTGAGAAGGCCGGCCTCACCATGGACGACGTGAGCTTGTTCGTGCCTCACCAGGCCAACTTGCGCATCATCGAGGCGGCGCGCGAACGCCTCAAGCTGCCCAGCGAGCGCGTGGTGGTTACCGTCGACGAGTACGGCAATAACTCCACCGCCAGCATCCCCTTGGCGCTGCGCGACGCCGTCGACGCCGGGCGCGTCAAGACGGGTGACAACCTGCTGCTGGTGTCGTTCGGCTCCGGCCTCACCTGGGCTTCCGCCCTCGTCACCTGGGCTCCGTCCGAGGCGTGGGCTTAAGCGCATGGGCGTAAGGGCAGCGGCGGGCTCAGGAGCAGCGGTGGGCGCGAGCGCAACCATAGGCGGGAAACTAGCGGCGCTCTTCCCCGGCCAAGGCTCCCAGAAGGTCGGCATGGCCGAAGCCTTCTACAGCGCCTCACCGGCCGCTCAACGCGTGCTCGACGAAGCCGAGGCCGCACTGCCGGGCCTGCTCGACCTGATGTGGCGCGGCCCAGCGGATGAGCTGCAGCTAACCGCCAACCAACAACCCGCCCTGGTGGCCGCGGGAGCTGCCGCCTACGCCGCCTACCTCGAGGCGGGCGGCGAGCCCGTCGACTACGCTGCCGGTCACTCGCTGGGCGAGTACAGCGCTCACGTAGCCGCCGGTTCGTTGAGCGTCACCAGCGCCGTGCAGTTGGTCAGGCGCCGCGGCAGCTACATGCAGGAGGCCGTTCCCACCGGCGAGGGCGCCATGGCGGCGGTGCTCAAGCTGGACGAGGACGCCATAAGCGCGGTGCTAGCGGAGCTGGCTGATGAAGTGGTCGAGATAGCCAACCTGAACTCGCCCGGGCAGACCGTCATCTCAGGCAGCCGCCAGGGCGTGGCGGCTGCCGGGGAGCGACTCAAGGCGCTCGGCGGCCGTGTGATCCCTTTGAAGGTGAGCGCGCCCTTCCACTGTTCGCTGATGGCGCCGGCCGCTGAGCGTCTAGCCGACGACCTTGCCGTCACCAGCTTCGCCGAACCGAGCTTCGGCATCGTCTGCAACGTCACCGCCGAGCTCCTGCCCAGCGCCGCGGAGGCGCCAGGCCTGCTCACCGAGCAGGTGACGATGCCGGTTCGCTGGGTAGGCTGCGTGGAGCGCTTGAGCGCCTTAGGCGTCACGCGCTTCCTGGAGTTCGGCTCGGGCGCGGTGCTCACCGGCCTACTGGGGCGTATCCTGCCAGGCGGCCAAGGTACTCAAAGCCCGGCAGGGATGGCCATAGACACCCCCGAGGCGCTGCAAGGCGCCCTGAGCGCACAGGGAACAGCCAACCTGGGAACGGCGACGAAGGAGGCCGAAAAGTGAGCGAGGGATCAGAACCGACGCAGCGCGTGGTACTCGTCACCGGCTCGAGCCGTGGCCTAGGAAGGGCCATGGCCGAGGAGTTCGGGGCGCGCGGCTACCGTGTGGCGGTGCATTACGTAAGTTCAGCCGGCCCCGCCGACGAGGTGGTGCGGGGCGTGGAGGAGTTAGGTGGGGAAGCGGCGGCGTTCGGCGCCGATATCGCCGACCCGGCCGCCTGCCAACAACTCATCAAGGACGTGATCGGTCGCTTCGGCTCTCTCGACGTGCTGGTGAACAACGCCGGCATCACCCGCGACGGTTTGGCGCTGCGCATGAAGGACGCTGATTGGCAGGGCGTGATCGACACCAACCTCTCGTCGGCCTTCTACCTAGCGCGCGCCGCTCTGCGCGGCATGCTCCGCGCCGGCTTCGGCCGGGTCGTCAACATCACCTCGGTGGTGGGACTGCGCGGCAACGTTGGCCAAGCCAACTACGTGGCCGCCAAGGCCGGCCTCATCGGCCTGAGCAAGGCGCTGGCGCGCGAGTACGCGGCCAAGGGCGTGACCGTGAACGCGGTGGCGCCAGGCTTCATCGAGTCCGACATGACGGCGCAGCTTGCGCCGGACCTGCGAGCGGCCTACCTAGCCGAGATCCCCGCTGGCCGCTTCGGGCAACCATCCGACGTGGCCAAAGCGGTGGCTTTCCTGGCCAGCGACGATGCTTCTTACATCAACGGCCAGACCCTGACGGTTGACGGTGGCATGGTCATGCATTAATGTTTGCAGGGCCCAGCAGAGCTTGACTGCTCACCGCATGGACCGATCGAGCCGCGTTAAGAGCGGAAACCCCAAGTTAAGCACGGGCAAGGCCCGTGCTAGAATCTCGCCAAACTTCAGCACAACAAGGGTACGCCCAGGGCGTGCTGCCAAGGAGGAAGACCGTGGATGAGCACGAGATACTCGCGAAGATCAAAGAAGTAGTAGCAGACAAGCTTGACGCCGATCCGGGCGACATCGTCGAAACCTCACGCTTCATGGAAGATCTAGGCGCCGACTCGCTCGACGTCGTGGAGCTGATCATGGGTCTCGAGGACGAGTTCGGGGTGGAGATCTCCGACGAAGAGGCTGAAGGCATCCGTACCGTCGGCGACGCCGTCAACTTCATCACCGACAAGCAGTAGGCATCACCTCACAGCTAGGAGGCGACGAGCGCTTCAGCGATCGGCGGTTATCGTGAGCCAGGTTATGAAACGAGTCGTTGTCACTGGAATCGGGCCCGTTACGCCCATAGGCGTCGGCGCGCAAGCGTTCCTCGAAGCGCAGCACGCCGCCAAGAACGGCATCGGCCCCATCACTCATTTCGACGCGTCCGAATTCTCGGTGCGGTTCGCCGGCGAGGTCGAGGTCGACGAGAGCGATTACATCGAACGGCGCGAGGGCAAGCGCCTCGACCGCTTCGTCAAGCTGGCACTGATAGCTTCGGAGTTGGCGCTTCAGGACTCCGGGCTCACGCCCGACGACGTGGCCGGCGAGCGAAGCGGTGCCAGCGTGGGGTCCGGCATCGGGGGCCTCGAGACTTGGGAGACGCAGTCGAAGCTGCGCTTCGAGCGCTCACCCATGCGTCTCAGCCCGTTCTTCATCCCCATGCTGATCGTCAACATGGCCAGCGGACACGTGGCCATGCGTTATCAGCTACTCGGTCCCAACTCGAGCGTCGTCACCGCCTGCTCCACCGGCTCCAGCAACATCGGCGAGGGCTTCCATATCATCCAACGCGGCGAAGCTGACATCGTCTTCGCCGGCGGCACCGAAGCGCCCATCACCCAGATGGGTATCGGCGGCTTCGCAGTTATGAAGGCGCTTTCCACCCGTAACGACAGCCCCGAGACTGCCAGCCGCCCCTTCACTGCCTCGCGCGACGGTTTCGTGGCGGGGGAAGGGGCCGGCATCATGGTTCTCGAGGAGTACGAACACGCCAAGGCGCGCGGCGCGCGCATATACGCCGAGGTGATAGGTTTCGGCACTAGCGCCGACGCTCATCACATCACCGCACCCGCCCCGGGAGCAGGTCGGTTACATCAACGCTCACGGCACCAGCACCCCCGCTAACGACCTCAACGAGACGCTGGCCATCAAGGCGGTGTGGGAAGGTTACGGACCGGTGCCTCCGGCCTCCTCCACCAAGTCGATGACGGGTCACACCCTGGGCGCCGCAGGCGGCATAGAAGGCATCGCCACGGTGCAGGCGCTCCATAGCGGCGTGCTTCCCCCCACCCGCAACTACTTCGACCCTGACCCCGAACTCGACCTCGATTACATCCCCAACGAGCCTCGCCAACTTCAGGTCGACGTGGCCATCTCCACCAACTTCGCTTTCGGCGGCCAGAACGCCTGCGTAGTCTTCAAGCGGGTGTAGTCCACCGACCACCGGAAGGCGGGTCGTCGTTCGGTACTCAGCGCGAGCGTCCGCGCAGCAGGCGGCTCAGCAAGCGGCTTAACGACTCCAGCTCAGGCAACCGCAGCGCCGTCCCCACCAGCAGGTAGACGGCGCCGAGCACCACGCCGCCCAACGCAACCCGCCCCACCTGTCCGTACCAGTCCGGGGCCAGAGGCACGTACGTGACCGCCAGATAGGCCGCCACGAATCCCAGCAGGCTCGCCACCCACACGCGAACAGCCTGCCTGAGCCAACCGCCCAAGCCGAATAGCTCGCGACGCTGCACCAGCAGCGTCGTGATGAGCAGTTGCGTCCAGGCGGTGATGGCGGTTGCCCACGACACCCCGGCTATCCCCAAAGGTCCCGAAAGCCACAGGTAGAGACCACCCTGCAGGGTGAGGAAGCTCAGTACCAGCAGTACCGGGGTGCGCACTTGCCGCCGCACGTAGAAGGTGCGGATCAGCAGGTTGAAGGCGCCCAGGGGGAAGACCGCCAGGCCGAGCGGCGCCGTGGCGGCGATGGTGAAGCCTCGTAGGCTGCTCTCCATCGGCACGCCGAACAGCGAGCGCCAGTTGTAGATAGTGTCAACGGCGGGGCCGGCGAGCAGCGTCAATGCCAAGCCGGCGGGGACGGTCAGGAACGTGATGAAGCGTAGGCCTTCGTTCAGGGTCGGCGCGAAAGCCTCGGGCGTGTTCACGGCGTGATCCGAGAGGCGGGAGTAGTAGGCCAAGGCCGGTGAGATGCTGAACAGGCCCAACGCCAGGCTCAGGAACAGGTCGGCTAAGTAGAAGGCTCCCTGCGCCCCGGCGTCGATGCCGGTGATTACGTTGGAGGCCACCACGTTGAGGAGCTGACGTCCGCCGGCGGTGAAGGTGAACGGCACCATCAGCAGCAGCACCTCGGCTAGCGCCGGGTGCCACAGCGCCCCAGGGCGAGGCAACAGGCCGAGGCGCGCCAACGCCGGCAGTTGAACCGCGAGCTGCGCGACGCCACCCACGACGTGCGCCAGCGCCAGCATCACCGCCTGCCCCGGGAAGATGGCCATCAGCGTCACGGTGACCACGTTGAGGGCCACCGGCGCCCAGGCAGGTGCCAGGAAGCGCTCCTCGGCGTTGAGGATGCCCATGGCCAACGCCGACAGCGAGATGGCAGGCAGGAACGGGAAGACTATGCGTATCAGCCGTGTCGTTAGTTCGATGTCGACGTTGGCCGCGTCTGAGATGAGCAGCCGCGCTAGCATTGGCGCCGCTAGGTAAGCGAGCAGCATCAGCAGGCCGTTGACCAGCACCAGTAGGCTCAGGAGCACACCCGACATGCGCCGACCCTCGTTCGTTGACAACCCCTTGTAGACCGGGATGAACGAGTTAGTGAGCGCCCCTTCCGCCAGCAGCTCGCGGAACAGGTTCGGCACCTTGAAGGCCGTGACGAAGGCATCGATGACAGCGGTGGGGAAGAACTGCGCCAGCAGCGAGTTGCGCACCAGCCCCGTTACGCGACTTGCCAGTGTTCCACCCATCAACGTAAGCGCGCCACGGCGGGAGGAACGGCTTGTCCGGCTCACGGCGGACATCATCGCATGTGGGTTGCGGGCGCAGCTCGCGCGATGCTGGCGCAACGCAACGGAACACGTTGCCGTGGGCGGTGCGCACTCAATCGAGGCGCTGCCGCGGCGCTGAGAGCCGTGGGCGGCTATCATGAGCTATAGAGCCGTTCACCTCGCCAGCGTTGGCAAGGTGGCCGCGGCGTTAAACGGTGTGCTACCCGCCCCTACACTGCGTCGGCCACACCACTTGGGAGGAGAGCCATGCTCACCGAGAACCTGACAACTCCAACTCCACGCCTGATGCTCACAGCGATCTTCGATCATCCTTCCGCGGCGCAGGACGCGGCCACCGCGCTGGTCAACGCCGGTTTCGAAAAGGAGGCCGTGCGGGTCGTTCCCAGCACCTCCGATGAGGTGATGCGTCGCCTCCGCAACTCAGACCCCGACGTGATCGAGCGCGATGTGATGCCTCCCACCAACGGCGCCGCCCTCGGCTTCGTGGCAGGTTTCCTAGGCGGCGGCCTACTCGGCCTCATCATGGGCGCCGGGTGGTTGCACGTCATGGGGCAGGTGGCAGCCCAGACGGTCGGGCCGTTCTGGGCCGCCGTCATCGGCGGCGTGACTTTCGGCCTCATAGGCGCGTTGTGGGGCTTCCTCTTCAACGTCCCCCTGCCAAGGCTCGATCCGCCCGAAACCGGCCTGCACGCCACCAGCGCCCGCACCATAGTCAGCCTGATGACGAGCGACGAAAAAGAGGAACTAGCGCGCGGCACAGTCGAGCAGCTGCACCCGACGCGCATGTCGTTGTGGCGGGCCGATAACGGCGACTGGGCGCAGGTGCGCCTGGGTGATGGAACCGCCTGACCGAGGCGCCGTGACCAAGTGACATCGTCTATCGAGACCCGGGATGCGTAACGGTACAGTTAGCACTTCGTGGCGCCCATTCATCCCGGCGCCCTGTGAGAGGCTGGCATCCGAGTGTCATCAGCAGATATGCAAGCGCAACGAGATAACGAGCCCGTGAGCGGCTCAAGCCCCGAGCGCATCGTCGTGATCGGGCAAGGCTACGTTGGCTTGCCGGTTACGCTCGCTTTCGCCGAGAAGTTCCCGGGCGTCGTAGGCTTCGATATAGACGCCGACAAGATCGAGCGCTTGAGCGCCCACCAAGATCCCACCGGAACGGCGCAGAGTAGCGAACTGGCGGCGTCCAACGTGCGTTTCACCCATGAAGAGGCCGACCTAGCGGGCGCCTCTTTCATCGTAGTGGCCGTGCCCACCCCCATTGACAAAGGTCGCCGCCCCGACCTGAGCATGCTCCGCTCGGCCAGTGAGATCGCTGGACGTGCGCTTACCCCGGGGGCCGTGGTCGTCTACGAATCGACCGTCTACCCTGGTCTCACGGAGGAGATCTGCGGTCCCATACTCGAGGCCACTTCAGGCCTACGCAGAGGCGTGGACTTCACGCTCGGCTACTCACCCGAGCGCATCAACCCCGGCGACACCGAGCGCACCATCAAGCGCATCGTCAAGGTGGTGGCCGGCGAGGACGAGGCAACACTAGAACGTGTTGCGAACGCCTACGAGCGGATAATCGACGCCGGCGTCCACCGCGCCAGCAACATCAGGGTGGCCGAGGCGGCCAAGGTCATCGAGAACACCCAGCGTGACCTCAACATCGCGCTGATGAACGAGCTTGCGATGATCTTCGACCGGCTCGACATCAACACCAGCGAGGTGCTCGAAGCTGCCGGGACCAAGTGGAACTTCCTGCCCTTCAGCCCAGGCTTGGTGGGCGGACACTGCATCGGCGTCGACCCGTACTACCTCACCTCCAAAGCTGAAGAGGTGGGTTACATCCCGCAGGTGATCTTGGCTGGGCGCCGCATCAACGACGGCATGGGCGCATTCGTGGCCAAGAAGACCATAAAGATGCTGTCGAGCCGCAATGGCGCGCTGAAAGACGCCAAGGTGGCGGTCCTGGGCCTCAGCTTCAAGGAGAACGTCCCTGACCTGCGCAACAGCCGCATACCCGATATCCTCGCCGAACTCGCCGATTACGGTGTTACAGCGAAAGTTCACGACCCCCTCGCCGACGCCGGCGAAGCCAAACGGGCCTACGACATAGACCTGGCCGACTGGTCCGAGCTGACCGACCTCGACGCCTTGATCGTTGCCGTCCCCCACGACGTCTACCGCCAGGAACTGTCTGCCCGTCTACCGACCCTACTGAAACAGGATGGAGCGCTCATCGATGTCAAGTCGCTCTTCAAGCGTTCCGAGCTTCCCACTGGCATCAGCTACTGGAGCCTATGAATAGATCAGCGTTGAAGAGACGAGTATGCTCGGCCGCCACGGATGGTTTCCGTAGATGAGCCGCTTCCTGGTAACTGGCACGGCGGGCTTCATCGGCTATCACCTCGCGGAACGCTTGCTCGAGCGCGGCGACGAGGTCGTTGGCGTCGACAACGTCAACGATTACTACGACGTCAAGCTCAAGCGCAATCGCTTGGCGCGGCTCGCAAAGCACGCTAACTTCCGCTTCGAGGAGATCGACCTAGCCGACGGCAACGCCATGTCCACCCTCTTCGCCGACTTCAAGCCGGAAGTGGTGGTCAATTTAGCGGCCCAGGCGGGCGTGAGGTACTCGCTCGTCAACCCTCAAGCGTACGTACAGAGCAACCTAGTAGGTTTCACCAACGTGCTGGAAGGTTCCAGGCATAACGGCGTTAAGCACCTCGTCTATGCCTCCTCCAGCTCGGTTTACGGCGCCAACACCAGCCAGCCGTTCTCGGTTCACGACAACGTCGACCACCCCTTGAGCCTCTACGCCGCCAGCAAGAAGGCCAACGAGCTCATGGCACACACCTACTCGCACCTCTACGGCCTGCCGACCACCGGCCTTTTCCTGTTCACCAAGGCCATCCTGGCCGGCGAACCGATAGACGTCTTCAACCACGGCGACACGCGGCGAGACTTCACATATATAGATGACATAATCGAAGGCGTCGTTCGCACCGCCGACCGAACGGCCACCGTCAACCCCGACTGGAGCGCCGCTAACCCCGACCCCGGCACCAGCAACGCCCCGTACCGGCTCTACAACATCGGCAACAATCAGCCGGTGGAGCTGCTGCGCTTGATCGAGATCTTGGAGGGCGCGCTGGGGATGGAAGCCAAGAAGAACTTCCTGCCCATGCAACCCGGCGACGTTCCCGAGACGTACGCCGACGTTGACGCCCTGGTTAGGGATGTGGGGTTCAAGCCGGCGACACCGCTTACGGTGGGAGTAGAGAGGTTCGTGGAGTGGTACAGGGATTACTACCGCTAGCTTCGGCTCGTTCAACCCTGTCCGTGCAAGCAAAGGGACTGCATCGTTATTCACGACGGTCACATGTGCGGGGGGTATACCCTGAGCCTAGTTACCCGCTAGGTTGCTAAAGTAAACATTGGGGGGTCGCGTTGAATGGCGCAACTGAGAAACAGGTGAATAGAATGTCCCGGAAAACCTTCCTCCACTACGCTCCTCCGTCCCTCGGGCAGGAAGAGATTGACGAAGTTTCCGCTACGCTGAAATCCGACTGGATTACGACTGGGCCGAGAACGAAAGCGTTCGAACGACAGTTCGGAGAGTTCGTTGCGGCTCCGGGCGGAACTTCGGTGATGCTCAACTCGTGCACCGCTGGACTGCACGTTGGGCTGCTCGCCCTAGGCGTCGGACCTGGTGACGAGGTGATCGTGCCAGCGCTGACGTTTGCAGCTACAGCTAACGTGGTCGAGCACGTGGGAGCACGACCCGTCATGGTTGACGTGGAGCCTGACACTCTGTGTATGGATCCGGCCGCGGTCGAGCGCGCCATCACGCCCAGGACGAGGGTGGTCACGCCGGTGCATTACGCCGGTCACCCAGCCGACCTAGACCCCATCCTCGCCCTGGCCGATAAACACGGCTTCGACGTCATGGAGGACGCCGCCCATGCGGTGCCTGCCAGCTATCGAGGGGTCAAGGTCGGCAGTCGCGAAAACCTCGCCTCATTCTCGTTCTACGCCACGAAGAACCTAACTACCATAGAAGGTGGAGCCCTGACGGGCAAACAAGAGTTGCTCGAACGAGCGGCTGTCGCCGGCCACCACGGCATGTCTCGTGACGCTTGGAAGCGTTTCGACAAAGCTGGTTCGTGGGATTACGACATCGCGTTACCTGGCTTCAAGTACAACATGACCGACGTGCAAGCCGCTATCGGCTCGCAGCAGCTACTGAAGCTTCCGGGCTTCCACGCGCGCCGCCGCGAAGTAGTGGCCGCCTATCAAGCGGCTTTCGAGGGGGACGACGGCTTCCAAGTTCCAACCGAGCGTAGCGACGTTAGCAGCGCCTGGCACCTTTACGTTCTCAGGCTTCACCCGGAGAAGTTAGGGATCGAGCGCGATGCCTTCATAGAAGAGTTGAAGGCGAGGAACATCGGTTCCAGCGTTCATTACCGGCCGCTTCACATGATGAGCTTCTACGCCAATAAGTACGGTTATCGGCCTGAGGATTTCCCAGTCTCTCTCGATGCGTTCAGGCGTATGATCTCACTGCCGCTCAACCCCCGCTTGAGCGACGAGGACGTGGCCGATGTCATAGACGCCATCCAAGCGGTCACGGCAAGCCGACCTCGGGCTTCCTCCGTATTAACCGAGAACACCAAATCATCAGTTGGATGAATCCTAGCAAGCGCACCTCAGAATTTGAAGAGGTTACGCGTCGCACATTAGACATACTCTTTGCCAGTGCCGGTTTGCTGGTGCTCAGTCCCTTGTTAGCGCTGTCGGCTCTGTTAGTAAAAGCTTCTTCCCCAGGTCCGGTAATTTTCAAACAGGTACGAGTCGGCCGAAACGCTAAGACCTTCAACATACTGAAGTTCCGAACCATGCACGTGGGCGCAGAAAAGGTCGGCGGTCAGCTCACTATCGGCTCCGACTCCCGCGTCACGAAGATCGGCGCTTTCTTGCGGAACTGGAAAATAGATGAACTACCTCAACTCATCAATGTGCTACGTGGCGAAATGTCGATCGTGGGTCCACGGCCCGAAGTGCCTCGTTACGTCGACCTCTATACCAAGGAACAACTGCGGGTGCTTGAGGTTCGTCCTGGACTGACCGACCCGGCATCAGTTGCATTTCGAAACGAAAGCGCTCTGTTGGCCAGCCACCCCGACCCTGAGCAGGCCTACACACAGGAGATCATGCCGCGCAAACTTAAGTTGAATGTTGAATACCTTGATAGTCGGAGTCTAAGCAGGGATGTAGGTGTCATTTGGGACACGCTCAAAGTGATACTTCGTCCAGGCCGTTCAGGATGAGTGCCACGTGCTTCACAACCTAGCTACTGCGTTCATCACTGATTATAGGTTGGCGTCGCGCGAGACTGAGCGAAGCTGAAAGGTGTGATTGCTGTCCCCGCTATCTGCTTTAGCGATGTATCAAGATGTTGACCCGTCGTGCCGATTACGAAGGCGCCGATGCTGGAGTTGCTATGATTCGGCGATCGACCTATGAGCAATGAAATTGTCGCCAAAACACCAAATGGCAGAACCCCCGTGTTTACCCTAATGAGTCCAAGGAGAATGGGGAAGCTCGCGGTGGACATTGGCCTGTTCCTCCTTGCCACCCCGATAGCCTTCGTGTTGCGCTTCGACGGCGTCGTGCCAGCCGCGGGTCCGGTGCTGCTGGCCTTGCTCATAGCGGTGCCCCTTAAGACGTTGGCCGCGTTGGCGCTCGGCCTGCCGTCGCGGTCTTGGAGCGGACTGACATTCCGCGACTTGGGCGGCCTGCTGGTTCTGGCGGTCGTCGTGGCGGTGCCCGGCACGCTGCTGCTCATAGTGTTCGGCGTCAACACTGGCATCCCTCGCTCGATAGCGGTGCTCGACGCCATCATCACCTTCTTCCTGATGGCGTCAATGCGGGCACTCGTGCGCTATCGCCACGAGCAGGCTATCGCCAACCTCATCGGTCCCGACTTCCGTAAGCGGGTGCTGGTCGTGGGCGCCGGCGAAGCGGGCGCCCTAGCGGTTCGCGAACTTCTGAAGCACCCGGAAACGGGCATGAAGCCCGTCGCGTTCCTCGATGATGACCTGCGTAAGCAAGGCCAACACATCTCCAGCGTGCCCGTCCTCGGACCAGTCAGCATGGCGCATGAGGTGATAATCGGGCAGAAGATAGACGAAGTCCTCATCGCCATGCCGTCGAGAGGCGGCTCGTCCGTCCGGCAGGTGATCGAGCAGGTCCGCGAGGTGCGTCCGAACCTCGTATACAAGATCATCCCTGGCTTGTACGAGGTGTTGTCGGGTCGCGTCGACGTGCGGCGCATCCGCGAGGTAGACATCGACGACCTGTTGGGGCGCGAGCCTGTAAAGCTCGATACCGGCACCATAATGGGCTACCTGAGCGGCAAGCGCGTGATGATCACGGGGGCCGGCGGCTCCATTGGCTCCGAGCTGGTGCGGCAGATCTGCCGCTACAACCCAGCCGAACTCATCCTCTTCGGGCACGGCGAGAACAGCATCTACTCGCTCGAACGCGAGCTCGACCGTGACTGGCCCGAGGTGCGTTACCACGGCGTGATCGGCGCCATCCAGAACGGCGCGCGCCTCGACTACGTCTTCTCCCGCTACCGCCCTGACGTGGTGTTCCACGCCGCCGCCCACAAGCATGTGCCGCTCATGGAGGAGAACCCCGAAGAGGCGATCTTCAATAACGTCATCGGCAGCCGCAACCTGATCCACTTGGCGCTCAAACATGGCGTCACGCACTTCGTGAACATCTCCACCGACAAGGCCGTCAACCCGACCTCGGTCATGGGCGCGTCGAAGCGGATGGTAGAGCATCTCGTGCAGGACGCCGCGCGTCGCGCCGGGCCACACCAGACCTTCGTGTCGGTCCGCTTCGGCAACGTGCTTGGTAGCCGCGGCAGCGTCATCCCCATCTTCAAGAGTCAGATCGCCGCCGGCGGCCCCGTGACGGTGACCCACCCCGACATGGTGCGCTACTTCATGACCATCCCCGAGGCTTCCCAGCTGGTGCTCCAGGCCTCGGCTCACGGCCACAACGGCGAGGTGTACATCCTCGACATGGGCGAACCTGTGCGCATCGTCGACCTGGCTCGCGACCTCATACGGCTCTCGGGGCTCGAGCCCGACGTCGACATCCCCATCCGCTTCACGGGCATGCGTCCCGGAGAACGGCTGGTGGAGGTGCTGATGACCGAAGCGGAACGCACCTCGCAAACGACGCATGAAAAGATCTTCGTGGCACGCACCGAGCCCGTGGAGCGCGAAGCACTCACGGCCACCGTGGATGCTTTGCAGGACGCCGCCATGCGCTCAGATCATGCCCGCATCCGTGCGCTCCTTCAGGAGTTCCTCGAAGGCTGCCACTTCACACCGGTGGTGAACACCATCTCGACCCACACGCCGCCTCCGTCATCTCCGAGCGCACCTAACTGACCATTAAGGCGCCCACTCGGTAACATCAGGGATGATCCATCACCTCATCCAAGGCGAACGAGTGCCCGCCCTCGGCTTCGGCACCTACCGCACGCACGGCGCCGACGCCGTCAAGAGCCTGGCCGACGCGTTGGCGCTCGGCTATCGCCACCTCGACACGGCGCAGAGTTACGACAACGAGGAGCAGGTCGGCGCCGGCATGGCCGCCGCGGGCGTACCGCGAAACGAGATCTTCCTGGTGTCGAAGGTGCGTCCGTCGAACTATCCACGTGGCCGCGCCGCTGAGAGCGTAAGGCAGAGCCTGAAGCGCCTCGACACCGACTACCTAGACCTGATGCTGCTGCACTGGCCGAGCGATGAGGTACCCCTCGAAGAGCCGCTAAGCGAGCTGGCCGAGTTGCAACGGCAAGGCGCCGTAAGGCATGTAGGCGTAAGCAATTTCCCACCCAGTTGGGTTGAGCGCGCCAACGCCATCACCCAAATATTCTGCAACCAAGTCGAGTACCACCCCTACTTGAGCCAGGAAGTCCTGCTCGGACAGGCTGAGGAGATGGACCTGCTGATAACCGCCTACCGCCCGTTCGCCAACGGCATGGTGTTGACGGATGAGTTGCTGCTCGACATCGGCGAGAGGCACCGCAAGAGCGCCGCGCAGGTGGCTTTGCGGTGGTTGGTACAGCAGCCACGTGTGGCTGCCATCCCCAAATCTGCCAGCCACGAGCGGCGCGCTGAGAACTTCGACATCTTCGGTTTCGAACTGAGCGGTGATGAGATGGACGCTATCCACGCCCTAGCGCGCGAGCACCGCATCATCGGCGGCGACAAAGAGATGGACTGGGAACGGTGACGCGTATCTCTAGCAACACGCTGCGAGTTCAGCCGAGATGGGAGCGAGTGATCGGATGAGAGTGCTTGTTACTGGCGGAGCCGGCTTTATCGGTTCTCACTTGGTCGAGCTGCTGTTAGCGCGGGGTGAAGAGGTGGTGGTGCTCGACGACTTCTCTACCGGCAAACGCGAGAACCTGCCCACGCACCACAAGCTAAACGTGCTCGAGGGCGACGTGGCTGAAGCGGAGGACGTGCGCGCAGCACTGGAAGGTTGCGACGCCTTCGTGCACTTAGCCGCGGTGGCGTCGGTGGAGGCGTCGGTTCGAGACCCTCTGGCCACCAACCGCACCAACCTGCGGGGCTCCATCCAACTGTTCGAGGCTGCGGCGGAGCTAGGCGTGCGCCGGGGCGTATACGCCTCCTCGGCCGCCGTCTACGGCGACTCTCAGGAATTACCGCTTGAGGAGAGCGCGACCAAACGACCGCTGTCGCCCTACGCCGCCGACAAGCTGGCCGGCGAGCACTACCTCGCCCACTACCGGCGTAACGGCAAGATCGATGGGGTGGCGTTCAGGTTCTTCAACGTGTTCGGCCCGCGCCAGGACCCGAGCAGCCCCTATTCGGGCGTCATCAGCGTCTTCCTCGATCGCGCAGCTAACGGCGCGCCCATCACCGTCTTCGGTGACGGCGAGCAGACGCGGGATTTCGTCTACGTGGGTGACGTGGTAGCAGCGTTGGCGCAGGCTCTGATACGGGCCGACGATGACCCGCTAGACGAGTTGCCGGTGTTCAACGTGGGACGCGGGGAGAGCGTCAGTCTGCTGCAACTCCTCGAACTCGTCGGTTCGCTGGACGGCGTGAAAGAGCCGCTGCAGGTGAGCTTCGGACCCGCCCGAGATGGCGACATAGTCCACTCCCTAGCAAACGCAGGCCGCTTGAAGGAGCGTTTCACCTGGGCACCCAGGACTTCGTTGAGTGACGGTCTTTCAGCAACTCTTGCCGAAACTGCTGATGGTATTGGTTGACTAGTTATCAACTAGGTTGATTCAAAAGGCCAGCACGCCTTCACGGCACCGTAGCGCTAGCGATGGCCCACCAATACCAGTTCTCGCCTTGCAGGCGGTTGAAGCCGACGCGGCCCAGTAACGCATCATCCAATAGCCGCTTGTCACGCGAATGGATCAACTGGAGCGAGCCGCCATTATGTACCAGTGCGCCGCGCTCACGCATACTGCGCCTCAAGCGTGGTTCCATCCGTCCGGTTAAAGCGCCTGCCCCGCCAGCGTCCGCCTCGAGGAACAACTGGTCCACTACACCCGGTAAGTGTCTATCAAGTCCCTCTATGGCGTAAACACTTGATAAGCCACCCGGTCTTAGGTAGTAGACGTACCAGCCCACGGGACTGTCGTCGCGTGCCCGGACCAGCCGCGTTTGGAGCGTTCCCTGCTCCGTGATCTTGCGCATCTCCGAGAATTGCCACGTGGAATGAGCTTCGTTGTATTGCGGTCGCAAGCGTGACCTAGTGTGAAAAAGAGGGGACAGTTCCGCCAGCAGTGCCGGGGTGAGTTCTTCGCTGCGATAGTCGCCATGAGAGGTAGACACGCGCTTCTCGGAGTTAGCGTCTATTCGCGCCGCTGCGGTTAATCGAGCAGGAAGAACCCGGCGTCCGAGAGAATCGGCCCCCGCGGCCAACGGCTGCAGAACCGGCTTAGCGATCCGCACCGACCCCCTCCGCCGGGCAAGCATCCCCAAACCGAGCTGGTTCGGCCTGAAGAGCTTCACCCAACGAAGTGATTGGATGGGTCCGACCCCACCCCCCAGAGTCTCCCAGATCCGCTCGAACTTGGCGTGCCCACCGTCGCTGAAGGTCAACGCTTGAGGACCGGCTAAGAACTTCCGGAGCAGCAAGCTTGCTACGGTGGTCGAAGCTTCGGGGGCAACAACCGAAGGGAAGATCCCTGCTAACTTTCGCTCCTCGCCATCAACAGTGACCGGCATGACACTAGTGCCCAGGAAGCCTAGGAAGGCACCGTCGGCGTCCTCCGCCACTAGTGAGGTGATCTCGTCATCAACGTTAGGATCTTCCACATAGATGCGCGTGACGAGTTCAGTCAGTCCAGGGTCGGGATGACGTGACTTCCCGCGGAACCAGTACTGCCATAGGGAGGCCACGGAAGCAGCGTCTTCGGCTTCGAAAGGTCGTATTCGCACCCCTACCCCCTAACCATCGGTTGTCGGCGTAGCGCCCACCGCACTGT
>CAJDWL010000046.1_pt1 | contig 19871 bp, 17 predicted proteins | sample 7391591 | NCBI WGS metagenome assembly CAJDWL01 (sample SAMEA7055738, study PRJEB34461) | soil metagenome | biome: terrestrial ecosystem; feature: Peninsula; material: soil | place: Antarctica | collected 2016
CTGCCAGCGCCGGGAGAGCCGCCCGACCATTTCGATGACCTGGAGGTGAAGCTCACCCTTGGCACGCTCCGCCACGAAGACGCCATCCCCGGCCTAGCGGTGACCTACGCCCGCGATCTCGACCTGGGACGCGTCAGCGCTTTCGAAGTGGCGGCAGCCGCCACGCTTTACGGCCTTCAGTTCGACGCCAGCGAACGCATCTCGTTCCCCACCGGCAGGATAGCGAACAGCCGCTTGCGCTTGGCTTACCCAGGCGTGGCGGCGGCACAAGCCGATGGCTTGGCCTGGTTGCCTACCGAAATCCTGGGCTTGCCGCAGCCCGACCCGTACGCCCGCAACCTGGCCTTCGCCCTGGAGGAGGCTCCGGAACGGGGCAACCCCAGTTGGCAGCTGCGCTTCTCCACCGTGGTCGACCCGGCGCTGGCGGCCACGCCCGGTGACGGTTACGGCTACCGCGGTAGCACCTTGACCGGCAGAGTACTTCTCACCGACAAGACCGTGGCGGCGGGGCGCTTCAGCGTCGACGGCTTCGCCGAGCTGTTATGGAAGGACGATAGGCAACCCAGCACTTACCTGCGGCGCGCCAACCTCTCGTTCGGCGTGGACCTGTGGGGCTGGCTGGGCCTGCAGGGCACGGTCGGCTACGGCGGGACCTACGACCTTGCCGCCGCGGAGGTAAGCAGTGGCCGGCTGTCACTCCAGGAGGTGGCCGTGATGGTGAGGCCCACCGATTCGCTCTACTTCGGCGCAGTCTTCACCGATGTGTGGGACCTGACCGGCAACGACCCTAGCCGGCCACCGTTCAACATCCAACCGACCTTCGTGGCCGTCTGGAACCGCTGCTGCTGGGCGTTGTACGGGTCCTGGAACAGCGCCAACGGCGCGCTGGCCATAACCCTCACCACTCCCGGCGCCGATCAGGGCCTGAACCAGGTGTTCGAGACCGGCTGGGTCATCCCGAAGCGGGAGCCATGAGCACCATGACGATGACAACGCCGATGAGGCTCCTGACACTGCTCCTCATCGCCATGCTCGCGCTGCTGACGGCCTGCACCGGCACCAAGGAGCCGAGCTTGCCGACCCTGCTGCTGGTCGGCGTGGAGGAAGGAGGCGTCCCGCAGTTACTGCTGGTCGAGGACGTCTTAGGCGCCAGCGTGGCGGCGGGTGAACGGCTGCGGGTGGTGCCGGGTAGCCGCCGGCCGCTGCTAGCGTCCGCGGTGGCGGTCGACGTTACCTCGCGCGAAGTCGACAGGGGTGACGCTTGGGTACTGACCCGCTCGGTAGCTACCGTGGCGGGCTCGCCTCAGGTGAGCGCCTACCTGCAGAGCTTCGACGTAGCGCGGATAGACCCTGCTGCGCCCAGCGATTTCGCGGAGCAAACAGCCAAACGCCGCACCTTGACCGAGCCAGGCGGTAGCGGCGACCTGGACGGAGCTGGTTCCCCCAACGTGTCCGGCCACGTCTGCCCCACCCACTTGCAAGTTAGCCGCGATGGCTCATACGCCATGATCCTCGACGATCCCGCCACCTGCGGTTTCCCCGGCAGCGACTTACCCGTCATATGGTTGCTGAACACCGTCAGCGGCGCGGCACAGGTTCTGCAAGCCAGCAACGACGTGCTTAACGTGCGGCCTTACAGCGATCAGAGGTTCGACAACGAGCGCGCTTACTTCCTGGTGGGCGCCATCGGTGCGGCCCAGGTGTGGACTCTGAACGACTTCTCCAGCGGTCGCACGAACAGTCTGGGTAGCAATGAAGTGACGGCCGAGCCCAGCGACATCATCGACTCGGGTGGAAGCCGCGAGCTGCTGGTGGTGCTCAGCCAGGACGGCCTGGTGACCACCGACCTCAGCTCGACCACACCCCTACCCAAGCCGAAAACCACCCCTACTATCGCCAGCCCACGCCACCTCACCGTCGACCCGTTGGGATTCGCCAGTCAGCTACTGGTGCGAAGTAACAGTCAAGTGGCGGTGCACTTGGATGCCGGCGACGATGACCCGGGCAAGGTGAGCTTCAGCGCTCATGCCGCCACCATCGACCCGCTCACGAGTTGGGCTTACCTGGTGGGCAATGGTGAGATGCTCATCATCGACCTATTGTCTGGTTTGGCTCCCGACGATCCCTTGCGCACCGCTGCGCAGCCACTCGCCGAGTTGACTCTTCCCACGGGACCCGATGGTCGCCCTGTAAGCGTGATCACGTGGTTGCTGGCGGCGGAGCCACCGCCAGGCTCACCGTGAGGCTCTCCAGGGCCTTCGCCGCCACCGCTTGTGCGGCGGTGCGCACCGCGCTAGTCACGGCGCGGGCGTCGGCGCTGCCGTGCCCGATGAAGGCGTAACCGGCCACGCCCAACAGCGGCTGTGCGCCGTACTCCGCCGGATCGATGCGCGCCGCCAACCGCTTAAGTGCTGGCCGCGCCAGCATCCCACCCAACTGTGAACGCAGGTCGGCTCCTAGGGCGTCCTTGATCCAGCCGAACAGCGTCTTGGCTTCGCCCTCGGCCAGCTTGAGGATGACGTTGCCGGTGAACCCGTCGGTTACCACCACGTCCGCCGCGTCGGAGAAGACATCGCGACCTTCGACGTTGCCGATGAAGTTGATGCCTCCCGTGGCGGCAAGGAGCTTATGAGCTTCACGCGTGAGCTCGTTGCCCTTATGCGGCTCCTCGCCGATCGACATCAGCCCGACTCGTGGCTGCACCGTTCCCCACACGCTCTCGACGTAAGCAGAGCCCATGAGCGCGAACTGCCGCAGAAAAGAGGGTCGGCAATCGGCGTTGGCGCCAGCGTCGAGCAGTGCCACGAAGCCATCAGCGCGCGGCAAGCTGGCGAGGATAGCCGGCCTTTCCACCCCGGGCAGGCGACCCAGTACCAGTAACGCCGCCGCCATGGTGGCGCCGGAATGCCCCATTGAGACGCAAGCCGAGGCCCGACCTTCCTTCACCAGGCGCATAGCTATCATCACGCTCGAATCGCGTCGCCTCCTAACGTCGGTGGCATGCTCGTCCATGCCGATGACGTCGGAAGCGTGTACCGTGTCGAGCTCCACCCCGAAGCTCGTGAGCAGCGGCGCAAGCTGCTGCTCGTCGCCCACAAGCACTACCTTGTGGCCGGCTAAATGCGCGGCGATGGCACCTTCCACCGCAGCGCGCGGCATGGCGTCGCCACCCATGGCGTCGACGGCGATGGGTAGTTGGTCGCGTTGCACCTCACCCTGGTCACCCGTACTGCTCGTCACCGGTCGCTCCGTTCCCAGCGTCGTTACCGTGGCCTTCACAGAGTGGCAGTATAGCGCCGCTCGTGAAGGCCGTCAGCGGGGCGCTAGACTGCGCAAGTGGAGTTCAAGACCTTCGACGCCCCAGCCGGTGAGAGGCTCGACGTGGCCATCGCCATGGCGTTGGAGCTTTCACGAACCTACGCCAAGGAACTTGTGACGGAAGGCTACGTGACCATAGATGGCCGCCCGGTCGGGAAGGCCGCCACCAAGCTGAGCGGCGCTGAGGTGGTGTCCGTGATCCTGCCCCCGCCAAGGCCGATGCATGTGGAGGCCGAGCAGCTCGACCTCGACGTCATCTACCAGGACCAGGAGATGGCGGCCATCAACAAGCCACCTGGCATGGTTGCTCACCCCACCGCCACGCTGCGCACCGGCACGGTGGTCAACGCTCTGCTGGGCCGCATGCCGCTCTCGAAGGAACGCAGTCAAGATCCGGCCGACCAGGCATACCGTCCCGGCATCGTGCATCGCCTCGACAAGGACACTTCGGGCGTGATGGTAGTGGCGAAGAACGACGCCGCTCACCGTCACTTGGCGATGTCGTTCAAGAAGCGTTTCGCCGAGAAGGAGTACGTGGCCATCGTGGTGGGGGCCATCGAGGACGGTCGGACGTTGGACGCCGCCATCGGCCGCCACCCCGTGCGGCGGCAGACGATGACCGTAGGTGGCGAGAACGCCAAGGCGGCCACCACCAGCTTCCGAGTCCTGGCGACCATCCCCGGCTACTCGCTGCTGAAGGCGCGCCCACGTACCGGCCGCACCCATCAGATCCGTGTCCACCTCGCGCATCTAGGTGCCCCCATCCTCGGTGACGCCGTTTACGGACAGGCTTCCACCGTCATCGCCCGGCAGGCGCTGCACGCGCTGCGCCTGACCCTCCCTCATCCGACCGACAAGCACGTCGTCACCTTCACAGCGCACGTCCCGGCCGACATGGTGGCGGCGTGGCTGCAGCTAGGTGGTAGTTGGCCCATAGACGACCACGACGAGTTGTGACAGCGCAGAGCGATCGGCACGTTCGCGTTCAGGCGACCGGCCGGACGTTACAATCGCCGCCGATGAGATGAGGTGGTATCCGATGGCAAGCGAGTTGCCACACTGGAACCTCGACAGTATCTACCCGGGCCTCGACTCCGCAGAGTTCGGCGCCGACAAGGTTCGGCTGCGGGAACGCGTCGAAGCCCTGAAGGATTTCATGGACGGCCACACTGTGCGCGGCGGCGGCAGCGAACCACCTGTCGACGCACTGGCCTCCCTCGAGGGCGTGCTGCAGCGGCGGGAGGCCGCTTACGAGACGCTGCTGACGTTGTTGGCGTCAGTTGACCTGGCTCAGTTGAGCAGCGAGTCGAGTCTGGTAGCCGAGCATCTGCACCTGCTCACGCGCGAACAGCTGGAGGGCAGCCGACAGATGGGCGAGGAGGCCGAGGACCTGGCCGCTCATCTGGATGACACTGGCGGCGACGCTTGGTCCCGACTCCATGCTGAGCTCATCTCCAAGGGCGTGGTGCACGCCGATCCGCTCGCGGCGGGAGAGGTCAGCGAGTACGGCATGGCGCAGCTACGCACGCTGCAAGCGCACCAGCAGGAGGCAGTGCGGCGCCGCGCCTATCTCGCCGAACTCGAGCTGCTCGAGTCGAACGCGGTCTCGTACGCAGCAGCGATGAACGGCATCAAGGGGCAGGTGGAGTTGCTTGCGCGTCGCCGCGGCTGGGAGGGCGCTCTGGCGGAGAGCCTCTTCAACAGCGCCATCAGCCCCGCCGCCTTGGCCGCCATGCAGGGGGCGGTTCAGGAGAGCTTCCCGGTCATGCGACGCTACCTGAAGGTCAAGGCCCGACTGCTGGGCCGGGAGCGGCTGGGATGGTACGACCTGTTCGCTCCCCTGCCGGACAGTGCCACCGGTGGTGAGCGAGCGCGCTTCACATGGCCCGAGGCGCAGAGCTTCGTAATCGAACGTTTCGGCAGCTACAGTCAGGAGCTAGCCGACTTCGCTCAGCGGGCCTTCGACGAAGGCTGGCTCGACGTGCCGCCGCGCAAAGGTAAGCGCAACGGCGCCTTCTGCTCGTCAGTGAAGGCGCGGGGTGAGTCGCGGGTGATGCTCAACTTCGGCGGCAGTCTGGGTGACGTCTTCACGCTCGCCCATGAGCTTGGGCACGCCTACCACAACGACTGCATGCGCCGGTTTGGGCGCACGATCCAGCAGTCCCTCACGCCGATGACGCTAGCCGAGACCGCCAGTATCTTCTGTGAGACCATCGTTCTGGAGGGCGTCCTGGCTAGCGCGGCTGACGCCGTGAAGCTGGCGGTGCTCGAGCAGCACCTTCAGCAGGCCGGGCAGTTGCTCCTGGATATCCACAGTCGCTTCATCTTCGAATCCACCGTATTCGAGCGCCGCAGGGAACGCGAGCTCAGCGTGCGCGAGCTCAACGACGTGATGCTGGCCGCGCAAGACGCCACCTACGGCGACGCCCTTACTGGCAGCGAGCGCCACCCCATGATGTGGGCCCACAAGGGTCACTACTACTCCTCAGGCCGCTCGTTCTACAACTACCCTTACACCTTCGGCCTGCTGTTCGGCTTAGGGCTGTTCGCCCGCTACCAAGCCGCTCCGGACGACTTCCGGGCGCAGTACGACGAGCTGCTCGCCAGCACCGGCTTGGCTGACGCCGCCGAGCTGGCTGGGCGCTTCGGGATAGACATCGAAGACCGCGAATTCTGGCGCACCAGCCTGGGCGTGATCGAACAGCGCGTCGCCACCTTCACCGCGTTAACACAGAGCGTGCTGACCGAGAGGATGAAGCCATGAACTACCGACAGCTTTTCGACCTTAGTGACCGCCACATTCTAGTGATAGGGGCCGGTTCGGGTATCGGTCGCGCCACCGCCCAAGGCCTGGCCGACTTCGGCGCCATCGTCACCTGCGCCGACGTCAGCGCTGACGCCGCGGCGGCCGCGACCGAGGAACTCAAGAAGCTCGGTTACCAGTCGACCAGCGCGGTAGTGGACATCGTGGACGAGGACGCCGTCAACGAACTGATCGAACGCATGCCCAAGCTCGATGCACTGGTGTGCACCCCGTCGATAAACGTCCGCAAGCAGCTGATCGACGTGAGCAGCGAGGAGTTCGACCGCGTCATCAACGTCAACTTGAAGGGCAGCTTCAACGTCATGAAAGCGGCGGGCAGGCGCATGGCCGAACAGGGCAAGGGCAGCATGGTGTTCTTCTCGAGCATCCGCTCCCAGGTGGTGGAGCCGGGACAAGGTGTCTACGCCGCCACCAAGGCCGGCACGCTGCAGATGATCCGCGCCCTGGCCTCCGAGCTGGGCACCAAAGGAGTGCGCGCCAACGCCGTGGCGCCCGGCGTAGTCGAAACGCCCCTTACGCAACAGATAAAAGACCAGCCTGACTGGTACCAGGCTTACGCCGACAAGAGCGCCCTGCGGCGCTGGTCGCAACCCAGCGAGTTGGTGGGCGCAGTCATCTACCTCGTCTCCGACGCCGCCAGCTTCGTCACCGGTTCGCTGCTCTACGTCGATGGCGGCTGGACCGCGCAGGACGGGCGCTTCACCCCGCCGCTGTGACGGTTCAGCGATGAGTGAAACCCACGCTTTCCCTAGCGACTTAGCGCGCGCCGCGGCGGCTGCCGTCGACCCGGTAAGGGTTACCGAACTGGCGCAGGCTTTGGTTCGCGTGCGCAGCGTCTACGACAAGAAGCGCGGCACGAGTGAGCAGGCCGCCGCCGAGTTCGTGGCCGCGCAACTCACGAGCATTGGCCTGGCGCCCATCATGGAGGAGGTCGTCCCCGGCCGACCGAACGTCATCTGCGATTGGCAGGGCAGCGGCTTCGACCCTGAGCGCCACCGCACGCTGATGTTCGAGGGTCACACCGACGTCGTCACCGAAGGGGATCCTAGCGCCTGGCGTGTGCCGCCGTTCGAGGGTCGTATCGAAGGCGAGGTGCTGCATGGCCGCGGTTCCGCCGACATGAAAGCCGGGGTGGCCGCTTCCATCGCAGCCCTTGAGGCGGTGCGTGCGGTAGCGCCCGATCTCCCCGGCCGCATCAGGCTGGGCATCGTCGCTGATGAGGAAGGCATGATGCTCGGCATCAAGCATTTCATCGAGCAGGGTTGGGCCGACGAGGTCGACGGCTGCATCGTGGCGGAACCCGAGGAGAACGAACTGTGCCTGTTCCAGAAAGGCGCCATGCGCGTGAACGTGCGCGTACAGGGCGTGATGAGCCACGGCGCCATGCCGTACGCGGGCGTGAACCCGGTGCGCGGCCTGGCCGACTTCGTGGTGGCGCTGCGCGATTTCGAGCGGCGCGAGCAGGAGCGGCTGGGCGAACACGAGTATCTGGGCCTGCCGTGGATCACCCCCACGGTGGTGCAGGCGCCAGCACGCGGCGAGGCTCAGTTGAACGTGATGCCCGACGAGGCGTACCTAGCGCTCGACATCCGCACCGTGCCGGGCCAGGACCACGACGAGATAGAAACTGAGCTGAAGCGCATCGCCGCCGAGCTCGAGGCCGGCACCGACAAGTTGCGCTTGCACCTCGACGTGTTCGAATCGCGTCCCTGGACGCAGACGGCCGACGACGACCCGCTGGTCCGCGCTCTCGAGGCGGTCTACCCAGGCGTGTTCGGCATGCCCCCACGCTACGGCGGCGTGCCCGGCGCCACCGACGGCACCTTCCTGTGGGCCTGGAAGGACATACCCATCGTCACGGTGGGGCCCGGCGACCGCACCATCCCGCATCAGGTGAACGAGTTCGTCAGGCTGCCCGAGGTGGTGGCTAGTGCGCGCCTCTACGCCGCCGCTGCGGTAACTTATCTAACAGAACAGCGTTGAAGCCTGAACCGCGCTGGTTCACGACAACCTCAACGGGCCCAGGCCCCCGAGCCTTGACTATCGAAGGAGACCTGATGAAAGCACGCATAACCGTCCGTGGCCGCAAGGCCGTCACCCTACTGAGTGTGATAGCGCTGGCGCTTGCCACGCTGTTCAGCTTCGCCACCGCTCAGGACCCAGAACCCGTGCAGGGCGGTACCGTCACGGTTGCCATCACCGCCGACCCGCCCGGCTGGGACCCGACCATCTCCACTTCCCAGGAGATCCCGCGCGTGATGTACCACAACGTCTACGAGGGCCTCGTGCGCTTCGACCGCAGCGGCGCCATCGTCCCCGCGCTGGCGGAGAGCTGGACCACTTCGGACGACGGTCTCACCTGGACATTCAAGCTGCGCGAGGGCGTGAAGTTCCACGACGGCACCGACTTCACCGTCGATGACGTGGTGGCCAAGTTCGAGCGCGCCAGCGACCCGGACTCTGGGCATACCAACCCCGGCTACTACGCTGCCATCACCAACGTCGAGGCTCCTGATGCCAACACTGTGGTGTTCACCCTCAGCCAGCCCAGCCGTGGCCTGCTCTACAACCTGGCGCGTCCTGACTCCATCATCTACCCTGCGGCCAAGGCTGAGACCCAGCGTTCCGCCCCTATCGGTACCGGGCCGTTCAAGTTCGCCTCCTACACCGAGGGCAGCGAAGTGGTGCTCGAGCGCAACCCCGATTACTACATCGCGGGCGTGCCGTACCTCGACAAAGCGGTCTTCAAGATCATCGGCGACCCCAACACCCGCTTCGCGGCGCTGCAAGCCGGCGACATCGACATGATCGGCGTGGCATTGCAACCCGAGCAGTACATCCAACTCGGCAACAGCCCCGACCTCAAGGGCACCGAAGGCACCGCCACCACCGAGATCACCGTGGCGATGAACAACACCCGCGCGCCGTTCGACGACCTGCGCGTCCGTCAAGCCATCACCATGGCGGTCGACAAGCAGGCCATCGTGCAGGGTGCCATGTTCGGTCTGGGCACCATCATCGGCTCGCACATGAGCCCCTCCGAGCCGTACTTCATCGACCTATCCGAAACCTACCCCTACGACCCGGAGCGTGCCAAGGAACTGCTGGCCGAAGCCGGTTACGCTGACGGCTTCACCATCCACTTCGAGCTGCCCGAGCCGTACAACATCGAGCGCCGCAGCGGTGAAGTGGTGGCGCAGATGCTGCGTGAAGTGGGTATAACCGTAGAGCTTAGCGTGGTCGAGTGGGCCACCTGGATCCAGCGCATCCTGCTGGGCGGCGATTACGACATGACCATCATCGGCCACTCCGAGCCGCGCGACATCAACGTCTACGCCAACCCCGACTACTACTACCACTACGACAACCCGGCTGTGGTCGACCTGTTGGCGCAAGCCGAGGCCGCCCCCAGCGCTGAGGCAGAGATCGCCGCTTACCAGGAGATCGCAACCATCATCGCCGATGACGCCGTGAACCTGTGGCTGTTCTCTCCGCCGTACCTGGTAGCCGCTCGTCAGAACGTTTACGGTTTCTGGCAGGACCAGCCCACCCCGGCTATCGATGTGACCGAGGTGTTCAAGACCAACTGAACTCACGGGCCGGCCTCAAGTAGCTATTAGCAACCGGCCCCGCTCGCCAGGTTCCCGCCGAAGCGCCCCAACGTGGCGCGGCAGCGTGAGCCTGGCGCGCCTTATCTTCCTCCCGCCTGCCCGGCGGAACTCTTTCATCATCCTTATGCCCACTATGCTTGAACCCACACCAGCCCACCACCGCAACCAGTCTTGCGGCCGCTCGAGCGGCGCACGGTAGTTGCTCGCCTTCGTCGCGCGCCGCTTCATGACCGCGCTGGTGAGCGTGTTCCTGGCCAGCCTGGTAGTTTTCTCCGCCATCATCGCCGTGCCCGGTGATCCCGCCGAGGTCATCCTCGGTCTCAACTCCACTCCCGAGTCGCGCACGGCGTTGCGCCGGCAGCTAGGCTTAGACGTGCCTGCCGCGCAGCGTTACGTGCGTTGGTTGGGCGGCATAGTTCGTGGCGACTTCGGCGAAAGCATCAACTACCAACAACCGGTTGGCAAGCTCATCAGCGACCGTTTGCGGGTGAGCGTGCCACTGGCGTTAGGCGCAGCGCTGCTCGCTACGCTGTTGGCGATACCGCTCGGGATAATGAGCGCCATCAAGCGCGGCACTCTGTGGGATCCGCTCATCACCAGTTTGTCGCAGGTCGGCGCCGCCGTGCCCAGCTTCTGGCTGGGCCTCATCTTCATCCTCTACTTCGCGGTCCAACTGAAAGCGTTGCCGGCGGGCGGCTTCACGCCGTTCAGTACGGACCCCGTCAAGTGGTTCCGCAGTCTGCTGCTGCCGGTGCTGGCTTTGGGATTGGGACAGGCGGCGGTGATGACCCGCATGACGCGCGCCGCCATGCTCGAGGTGCTAGACCAGGACTTCGTGCGCACCGCTCGCGCCAAGGGTGTTGGGCCCGTACGCGTGGTGCTGAAGCACGCCCTGCGCAACGCCATGGTCACCATCATCACTATCCTGGGATTGTCTCTCACCAACGTCTTCATCGGCTCCATCGTCATCGAGCAGGTGTTCGCGCTGCCGGGGATGGGCCGCTTGGCGCTCACCGCCATCGGTACTCGCGACTTCCCGCTACTGCAGGGCGAGATCCTCGTATACGCCAGCACCATCGTTGGCCTAGGCTTCTTGGTCGACATCTCCTACGGGCTTCTCGACCCCCGCATCAGGTACTCGTGATGGCCGCCGCGCCTCGGGTACGCCGCCCGACCAAGCTGCTCAAGCGCGCCAACCTCATCATCGGCGCCATTCTCATCGGCACCCTGGTCGCTGCCGCCCTGCTCAGCTTCTTGTGGCTGCCGCACGATCCCTTGAGCATGAACTTCGCGGCCCAGCTGAAGGGCCCCACTCCGGACTATCTGCTCGGCACCGATCACTTCGGCCGTGACCTGCTCGCGCGAGTTCTGGTCGGTGCTCGCTCCACGCTGTACGTAGGCTTCATCGCCGTGGGCTTGGCCTTCTCCGTGGGCAGCCTCCTTGGGGCCGTGGCGGGGTACCTGGGCGGCTTGGCCGACGAGGTGGTGATGCGGTTGGTGGATGTGGCTTACGCCTTCCCCGCCATCCTCATGGCGCTCCTGTTGGCGGCCGTCTACAAGCCGGGAACCCTTACTGCCATGATCGCTATCGGTATCGCCACGGTGCCGATCTTCGCGCGCGTAGCTCGCGCCAGCGTGTTGAGCTTGAAGGAGCGTGACTTCGTTGAGGCGGGGCGCGCCCTGGGTGTCGGCCACGGTCGGCTGCTGCTCAAGCACATCATGCCGGGCGCGCTCGGCCCTTTGGTAGTGCAGGCCAGCCTCAGTTTGGCTGTAGCGGTGCTGGCCGAAGCGGCCCTCAGCTTCCTGGGACTAGGCACGCCACCCGACGTGCCGAGTTGGGGCAACATGCTGCGTGAGGCGCAAGGCTTCATGGCGATGAGCCCCTACCCCGCCTTGGTGCCAGGTCTGGCCATCGTGTGGACCGTGTTGGGCTGGAGCTTACTGGGCGACGGACTACGCGACCGCTGGGACCCGCGCGCTTGAGCCGCCACCACTGAAGAGCACTACCGGCATCGTTAGGTCCACATCTAGCACTTGAAGGCCAGTTCCGCAGAGAAAGGCCCACGCCGGCTAGGCCCACGCCCAGCAAGCGAAGCCTGTCAAAGACCTGCTACCGCCACTACCGCTACAGCTATATACGCCGTCTGAGACGGCGTTTTCACTGCAACCAGCCGGCAACCGTTCAGCCCCCAAGATGAGAACCCGCGCGCGTTCAAAAAGAGTTGAAAGGAGAACTTGTTATGGAAAGAGGTCGTTCCGGCATCAACGTGATCAGCGCTGACGAGAGCTACCAACGCCTAGTCAAACCGACTGTCGAGCAGGTCGACACCTCCACCACACACTGGTCAGCGGGTAACTACGCGCACGTGCTTCTCGACTTCCCGCTCACCTGGGCGGTGGGGCAGTTGCAGGAGCTGAACAGCATCGAACGCGCTCGCACCATCGTCGCCACACAAGCGACCCACAGCGCCTACCGCGACATGCTGGCTAGCTTCCACGTGAGCGGAGTGGTGAGTCACGACGATGCTGCCGCCCTGATTACGGGGATCTACGCCGCAGCCGCAGCGCTGAAAACCTATCAGTGGCGTTCCGGCCTGACCTACATGGAGCTTCGCGTGACGAGGCTGCTGGTGCTCGCCTACGACACCACCGCCGCCGCCGCCGAGTTACGCGTGTCGCAGAAGACCATCAACGCCCACGTCTCCAACATCCTCACTAAGCTCGGCTACGACACGCGCGCCCAGTACGTGGCGGCGCTGCTCAGCCATAACAGCGCCTAGCCTCCACCTCGCAGCGTGGCCGGCACGTCCCGCTTGAACGCCCGGGCGTCCACCTTCCGAAAGACGCGGCTGCTTCTTCACAAGAGGCAGCCGCCTACTAATGCTTGCGCCCGCCACGACCCGTTGTGCCCAGCGAGCGTCACATGCGGCGCAACCTAGAGATCCGTTCGTTGATGGGTGGGTGCGTCGACATCATTTCGTTGGCGTTCAAGTGCAGGAGCGGGTTGACGATGAACATCGACCTCACCCCCTCGCTCACTTCCAGGCGCGGACCCTGGTAGTCGCGCAGCTTCTCAAGCGCCCGGGCCAGGCCCTCGGGGTTGCGGGTTATGTAGGCGCCCGCCGCGTCCGCCAGGTACTCGCGTTTGCGGCTCACCGCCAAGCGCACGAGCGCGGCCAGGATCGGACCCACCACCAGCAGCACCAGTAGCAGGATGAGCGCCAGGCCCTGGCCCCGCGCGCCGCCTCCTCCACCAGACTTGTCGCTGGAGCGTCGTGAACCTCCTCCGCCGAAACCACCGAACATCGACCAGCGCATCACCAGGTCGCGCAGTACCAGCAAGGCGCCCAAGGTGGCCACCAGCATCGACATGAAGCGGATGTCGTAGTTACGGACATGGGCCAGCTCGTGCGCCACGACGCCCTCGAGTTCCTGCCGGTCGAGAAGCTCGAGCAGGCCCTTGGTCACGGCGATCGACGAGTGCTGCGGGTCGCGGCCGGTGGCGAAGGCGTTCGGCGCCGGCGAGTCGATGACGTAGACCTTCGGCATCGGCACTCCCGCCCCGATAGCCACCGCTTCGGCGACGTTGACTAAGTACCTGTGCTCCTCGGCGCTCGCCTCGCGCGCGCCCGAAGCGGCCAAGGCAATCTTGTCGGAGAACCAGAAGCCCGCCACGGCCTGACCCGACCCTATCAACAGCGCGACGCCCACGAAGAACAGGGTGGAACTGGGCTGCGTGACTTGCGCCAGTAAGTAGGCGATGGCGACGAGTAGCGCCATCGTGAAGAGCGCTAAGAACCACGATTCGCGCTTGTTGGCGGCCTGGTAGTCGAGCAGGTTGATCTTGCGGCCCGTAATCGGCTCGGTGAACTGGTCGGGAAGGCGTTGGCTTGAGTCGCTCACGATGTCGGCACCTACCCTTCGCGTTCGTGACGTCCCCCGGCATGCTAGTGCTCGCGCCGGGCCGGACGGCACTTTACGGCACTACCGCACGCCTAGGCCATCCACCGCGCAGGCGCCTACTCCCCCTCCACATCGGCGCCGAGCAGTCGCGGCAGATCGCCGAGCCAACCCACCAGCGCGAACAGGGCGGCCGCGAAGGCGAAGAACAGTAGCGAGATAGCCGCCATAACCGGGCTGTAGCCGTAACGGAGGCTGTTGAATATCTTCACCGGCAACGTCTCGAAGGTGAAACCGACCGTCATGTAGGCGATGATGTACTCGTTCAGCGACAGCACGAAGGCGAAGATGAAGCCTGCTAGAAGGTAGGGCCTGATGTGCGGCAGCACGATGGTCCTGAACACGGTGCGGCCGGTGGCCCCCATGGTGGTGGCTGCTTCTACTAGTTGCGGGTTGAGGGTCTGCAACCCCAGGCTGATGGTCGCCAGCGGCAATGTCGTGAGGAAAACCCCGTGTGACAGCACCACCGTGTAGGGCTTGCCGAAGCTCTGCAGCACGATCCACAGCACCAGAGCGCTGAGGGCGGTGATGACCGGCGGCAACGCGAACGGCGCGAACCCGAGCACCAGCACCGCCTTGGAGAAACGCGTGGCCCAACGCCACACCACGTACGCCAGCGGCAACGCGATCGACACCGCCATGAGCCCAGCCAGGACGGCCACCAGCAGACTCCTCATCGTGGGCGTCGACCAATCGGCAGTGGTGAAGAACTCCTGGTACCAGCGCAGCGACAGGCCCTGGGGCGGGAAGAACAGGTTCTTCTTGGCGTTGAGCGACACACCGGCGATGATGATGATGGGTAGTAGCAGATACACCACCACCACAGCCAGGAAGCCGCGCCGCAGCAATGCCACCTAGCTCGCCTCCACAACATCACCAGAGCCGAAACGCAGGATGATCACGCTCACCACGGCGCTCGCCACCAGCAGCAGCACCGCCAAAGCCGCCGCCAACGGCACGTTTGACTTGAGCACCGCCTGATCGGTTATCTGCACCGGCAGCGTCCATTGCGCAGGTCGCCCCAAGGTCTGGGGGATCACGTAGGCGCCGAGCACGTATATGAACACCAGGGCGAAGCTGCCCGCCAACGCACCGCGCAGCAGCGGCAGTATCACCGTCACGAATCCCTTGAGCGGCGCTGCGCCCATGGTGCTGGCTGCCTCGAGCAGCTCGGGGTTGAGGCGCGACACGGTCGGGTAGAGCGTTAGCACCGTTAGCGGCAGGGCGATGAAAACCAGCGCCAGCAACACGGCGGCGAGACCAGGGCTCCACGCCTGCGGTGAGCTCATGAGCCCGAGCCAGACCAGCAGGTTGGAGAGGCCCGAGGTGCGTGACAACATGAGTGACCAACTGAAGGCCACGATGACCTCGGACAGCGACAGCGACGCCAGCACCAACACTAGGTAAGGCACCTGGCGCCGGCGCGGCAAGCGCGTGATGAGGTAGGTGAAGGGTAGCCCCACGACGAGGCAGGTGAGCGCGGCCACCAGCGCTATCAGCAGGGACACCCACAGCCGTTCCAGGTGGAAGGGCGTGAGGGCGCTGGAGTAGTTGGAGAAGACGAAACCGACCTCGAAGAAGGCGGTCTGAACGCGCTTGAAGAAACTCACCGCCACTACGGCTAGTAGCGGCAGCACGAACAGTACCAGCAGCGCCGCGGTGGGCCAGGCGATGATCACGTGCGGCCATGGGTCGCGGCGTGACGATGGCAGCGAGGCGGGAGTGGCTCTCGAGCTGTTCATGCCGTAAGCACCACCGTGGCGTCCTCGGGGAACTCCAGCCACACCTGCGTTCCTTCGGCCATACGGCGACCACCTACCACCGTCACCTCTAGCTCGCCGACCCGCACGTACGATTCCACTAATCGCCCCAGGTCGCGCACGAACGTCACTCGGCCCGCAAGGCTGGCACCGCTCGGCTGCGTGTCGTGCACGCGAACGTCTTCGGGCCGGATGGACAACGCCACCGGCCCCGTTACGCCGTCGGGCACGCGAGCCGGGAAGCGCTGGCCCAGCACCGTGACTTCAGCGGCGCCACTTACCTCGCCGGATAGGAAGTTGTTGGTGCCGATGAAATCAGCAACGAATCGGTTGACCGGCTTGCGGTAGATGTCGAGCGGTGCGCCGAGCTGCTGCACGCGCTGGTCGCCCATCACCACCACCAGGTCGGCCATGGTCATGGCCTCCTCCTGGTCGTGGGTGACGATGATGGTGGTTATGCCCAGTTCACGCTGCAAGCGCCTGAGCTCGACCTGCATGGCGCCGCGGAGCTTGGCGTCGAGGGCAGAGAGCGGCTCGTCGAGCAGGAACAGGTCGGGGTCCAGGGCCAGCGCGCGAGCCATGGCGACGCGTTGTTTCTGGCCACCCGAGAGTTGCGACACGCCGCGGCCACCCAAGCCCGGTAGTCGCACCAGTTCGAGGAGCTCGTTTGCACGCGCCTGTCGTTCGCGGCGCGGCACACCGCGAATACGTAGCCCGTAAGCGATGTTCTCCGCCACGTTCAGGTGTGGGAAGAGCGCGAACGACTGGAAGACCATGCCGATGTTGCGCTGATGCGCCGGTACCGCCGTGAGCTCCCGGTCTCCCACGAACACGCTACCTGCACTGGGAGTTTCCAGGCCGGCAATTATTCGCAGCAGTGTGGTCTTCCCACAACCCGACGGCCCCAGGAAGCAGATGAGCTTGCCGGCGGGCAGTTCGAGGTCGACGCCGCTGAGGGCTACCGTGGCGCCGAACGACTTAGAGATGCCGCGTATGGAGAGCGTCTCGTTGGTGGGGTCGCGGCCCCCGCCAGCGGCTCCGGTGGGGGCCCTGGCGGAGCTACGGTCGGCGGCGGCGCTCACTCAGCGCGTTATCTTCTCGGACCAGACCTGGTTGAGCCAATCACCGCGCTCCAAGTAGATGTCGAAACGCGGCACGATCGGCTCGATGTCACTGGAAACCGAAGCGAACTCTTCGTCGCTCAAACCCAGGAACTCGCGCTCGATGGTAGGCGCCGTGCCGACCTTGCGGGCGATGAGGTCTTGTACGTGGGGCTGCATGACCCAGTTGATGTACTCCTGGGCTTCGTCGATCTTCTTCGAGGCGCGGCTGACCACCCAAGAGCCCGAGTCGAGCACGGCGCCCTCCTTCGGGAAGGTGGAGCGCACCGGGAAGCCGTCGGCGATGGCGAGGCCGGTGACGTCGTACCTGCAGGATGCCCTCCTCGGTGTCGAGGATACCGGTGCCACCGAAGAAGGTAGTGGCGGTGATCTCGAGCAGGAAGGAGTTGATGGGCAACGCCAGCAAGCCGACCTGGTTGGGGTGGTCGCCCCATAGCTCCGCCCACGAGGTGGGTGCTTCGGGGAACACGTCGGTGTTGGTGACGAGCGTTATGTACCACGAGACGGCGCCGACGCCGACGAGGTTACCGCCCTGGTCATAACTGAGGAGCTGCGGTCGCATGTACTCGAGGTTCGGCATGGCGCTCTCGTCGTAAGCCTGCCATAGGCCCGAGTTGACACCGCGGAGCAACGGACCCTGCGCGATCATTGAGACGTCGGCCGGCGCCTGGCCGGCGCGAGCAGCCGTCTCGAGCTGCACCAACCACGCTTCGCCGGTGGGTTCCGAGATCGATTCCACCGCGATGCCGGTATCGGCGCTGAAGAGCGGGAAGATGAACTCATCGAAGCTGTCCTGGAAGTAGCCGCCGTAGACGCCAATCTTCACGGAACGCTGCTGCGCGAAGGCCACGCCTGCAGCCAACAGCAGGCTCAGCAGTAAGGTGGGCAGAAGCTTCAGAAGGGGGGCACGCTTCATTCTTCCTCCTAGGTCCCCTTGGTCGCGGCGACGTTCGCGCTTCACCCGCACTAGCCCAAGGTGGGACGTGACGATTGTACCGCTTCGGCCAGCCGTTCCGCTCCCGCGCTTAGTTCACGATTGTCGTGGTAGGCGAAAGAGAGCCGCATATGGTCAATGAACTGCCCGCTCGCCGAGAAACGCTCCCCGGGAACGTAGCTCACGCCGGCGGCCAGCGCCGCGGGTAGCAGCGCCTGGCTATTCACCCCGGGAAGCTGCAGCCACACGAAGTAACCGCCAGCAGGCCGCTCGAAGCGAGCGGTGGGGAGCTGTGCGGCCAAGGCCTGAGCGAGCGTCTGGGAACGCTCCGTGTAGACGCGCCGCAGTTCCATCAGGTGACGCCGCGCCGCGCCGCTCGTCAGTGTCTGCCCCACCACCGATGCAACGAAGGGGTTGAGGCCACCGCCGCTCTGCAGCAGACCGCTGCGCTCGACGCGCTCGAGCACGCTTTCGGCTGCGTGCAGCCAGCCGAGCCTCAGGCCGGGCGCCAGCACCTTGGAGAAAGAGTTGAGTGATACCACCATCTCGCTACCTAAGCGCGAGAAGCCCTGAGGCGGTTCGTTCTCGAAGTTCAGGAAGCGGTAGACCTCATCGGCCAGTACCAGGAGGCCGTAACGCTCAGCGATCTCCACCACTCGCCGGCTACGCTCATCGCTCAGAAGGTTACCGCTGGGGTTCCCGAAGGTCGGCACCAGGTAAAGCAGCCGCGCGTTCGGATGCGCCACCAACGCCTCTTCTAGCGCCTCCGGCACTAGCCCGTCAGTGTCGCTGGCAACGCCGACCTGTGTGAGGCCGTGGTCGCGGAAGATGAGCTTGGCCAGGTGGTAGCTGGGTTCCTCCACCAGCACCACGTCACCGGGGCGGCTATAGAGGGTGGTGAGCAGGTCGAGGCTCTGCGAGATGCCGGAGGTGACCAACAAGCGTTCGGCTTCGACGCTTACTTCACCCACCTGCGTCAGGAACTCCGCTAGCTGCCACCGGAACGCGGCCGAGCCGCGTTCGTCACCGTACTGGAGCACGGCCGCGTCGCGCCGGGCGAGGGCGTGGCTAGCCGCGGTTGCGAGCTCGCCGAACGGTAGCAGGGCGGCGCCCGGATGACCGAGCCTGAAGTCGATCAGGTCAGGGAGGGGCGCGGTATGGGTGACGGTGGTGGCCATGTGGGGAGTATCCACGTAAGAAGCCGGTGGAGTCAAACCTGTTGCGGGCAGGACCCTGACCAGCTAGCCTGCGGCAGGAGGGCCGTGATTGACCCCCGCAGCAGCGCGTGCGATGGTGCTGCACGACCGCGCGCGAGCGCCCGCTTGAAAGCGGCCAACTGGAGGACCCATGTCAAGACCGCCCTACCAACCCGCCGACGCCATGGTTTACCCGCGCTTCGAGGGCATCCGCACCTTCATGCGCCTGCCGCACGTAACCGATCTGACCGGTGTGAACCTAGCGGTGGTCGGCGTGCCTTTCGACACCGGGGCCACCTACCGCGTCGGCGCACGCTTCGGGCCCTCCGGGATCCGTCAGGAATCGATGCTGCTGCGCCCGTACCACACCGAGCACAAGGTGAACCTGTTCGAGCATCTCAGCGCCGTCGATTACGGCGACCTACCGGTGACGCCCGGTTACCTGCCGGAGTCGCACGCGCAGATCACCCACAGCGCCGCTGCGCTCTTCGAGGCTGGGGTAACGCCGATCTTCCTGGGCGGTGACCACTCCGTGTCGCTGCCGCTGCTGCGCGCCGTGAACGCCCAGTACGGGCCGGTGGGTTTGGTTCATTTCGACGCCCACAACGACCTGTGGCACGGTTACTTCGGCGGTAAGGACACGCATGGCACGCCGTTCGCGCGCGCCGTTGAGGAAGGGTTGCTCGACGTGTCGCGCAGCACCCAGGTGGGGATCCGCGGCTCGCTCTACGGCCCGGAGGACGTGGCTATCACCGAGGAGAAGGGTCTGGCGCTGGTGACCGGTCCCGATCTGCATCGCCGCGGCGTGGCCAGCGTTCTGGAACAGATACGCGCTCGCGCCGGCATGGGCCCGCTCTACCTGACTTTCGACATCGACTTCCTCGACCCGGTCTACGCGCCCGGCACCGGTACGCCCGAGGTCGGCGGCGCCACGGCAGTGCAGGCGCTCGACCTGTTGCGGGGCCTGGCCGGCCTGAGCTTCGTCGCCTACGACTTAGTAGAAGTGATGCCGACCTACGATCCGGCCGGCATCACGTCGCTGCTAGCTGCCAACTTGGTTCACGAGATGATGGCGTTGGCGGCCATCAACGTCAGGGACGGGCACTAACCGGCTAGCTTGTCAACATTCCGGTTAGCAACCGGCTAG
>CAJDWL010000079.1_pt1 | contig 19839 bp, 19 predicted proteins | sample 7391591 | NCBI WGS metagenome assembly CAJDWL01 (sample SAMEA7055738, study PRJEB34461) | soil metagenome | biome: terrestrial ecosystem; feature: Peninsula; material: soil | place: Antarctica | collected 2016
GGAATTTGCCGCTGTATTTATTCACGTGGAAAATCGCTGCCGCGCTGGCGACTGGTAACGCCGTCGTTGCCAAGCCATCAGAAATTACGCCATGTAGCGCCGCCCTATTGGGCGAATTGAGTATTCAAGCCAACTTTCCCCCAGGCGTCCTCAACATTGTGCAAGGGCGCGGGCCAAGTGTCGGCCAAGCTATCGTCGAGCATCCGGCAGTAAAGGCAATTTCTTTCACTGGCAGTACGGCTACCGGCGCGCAGATTGCACGCACGGCAGCACCACAATTCAAGAAAGTATCACTGGAGTTAGGCGGAAAAAATCCCGCCATCGTATTTGCCGATGCCGATCTGTCTGATGCCAACTTGGACACTATTGTGCGTTCCGGTTTCGCCAATCAAGGCGAGATTTGCTTGTGTGGTTCGCGCCTTTTGGTGCAGCGTTCTATCTATGACGCGTTTCGCGAACGCTACCTCGCGCGTGTTCAAGCACTACGTGTAGACGACCCTGCTTTACCGCAAAGCGATCTTGGCGCGATGGTTTCCAAAGCACACTTCGAAAAGGTGCTGGGCTGCATTGCCCAAGCTCGAGCGGAAGGTGGTGAAGTAGTGTGTGGCGGTATAGCCGTCCAACTCACTGGGCGCTGTGCGAACGGGTGGTTTATTGCGCCAACCGTTATTGAGGGATTGTCAGCATCCGCATGCACGAATCAACAAGAGATCTTTGGCCCTGTCGTCAGCCTTATTCCATTTGATGATGAAGCCGAGGCGCTGACCATCGCCAACGATAGTCACTACGGCTTGGCCGCGTCTGTCTGGACACAAAACCTGTCCCGCGCGCACCGCCTGGCAGGTCAACTCAACTTCGGTATTGTCTGGATCAACTGCTGGATGTTGCGCGACCTACGCACCCCCTTCGGTGGCACCAAACAATCGGGCGTGGGCCGCGAAGGCGGCAACGAAGCACTACATTTTTTTACTGAGCCAAAAAATATCTGTATTCGATATTAGTCACCATTCGCGCCATATGCCGCCATATCGGGAGTGGTGCGTAGGAAAGTCCTTTCCAAAGCTTACTCAATAACAACCGCCGCTGATCGACATCGATCTGTGCAGAAAATCCACACCCTTTCGATCATCTAGCGCTGCAATAGACGCCAAAACACCTGTCGATCGGCTGTGCCGACTCACGTGTGCCTGCGGCCACCTACGTCACCGGCGTAAGTACTGCCGTCGATGGGGCCGTATGCGCCTTGGCACAGTGCTTTACGCCGTCATTTTCAGTGGTACCCAAGTCCGGTTGGCACGGCGCATCAGCCGACCAGCTTCGTATTGCCACAAAATCATCCAGCCGTTGTCGAACAATTGTTGCAGCACTTCGTGACGGGCGATGACCTTGTCGATCTCGTCGCGCGGTGCGGCAATCACTGTGGTCTGGCGCAGCGGTTCGTGGCGCCAGGCCTTCCCGTCAAACAACGACTGCTTGGGAATGCCGATGCGCAGGTCGCCGCCGTTGCCCTCGAACACGCCGATGCACCCTCCCACGACGTTGTGCAGCACTTTGTTGCCGGCACCGTAATGCTGCGGATCGGTAGTCGAGGCGTGGTACTGCCAGCCTAGCCAGTGCGTTACCAAGAGCGGCCCCATCATCAGCTTTTCCAGTACGACAAACCCCGGATCGGCGGCTGCATCGTAATCGTGCAGGTAACAGCGCGTGAAGGTGTCGTGCCAGGTCAGCTCGCGCGGGCCGATGATGAACCCGGCATTCGTGGTCAGACCCCATTCCGGACGCGTTTCAGAGCCGTCGTTGGCGCGCCGGCGGAAGCGTTCGAGTACGGCTTGCGGCGTGCCATCGGCACTCATCCACAACGTCGGCGCGCGCTCACGGCGCACGCGGTCACCGGCATCCTTCAGCACGGTGCCCAACTTTTCCCAACGCGCGCGTTGCGGCGCCGGCAGCAGGTCGGTCTCGAAACCGTCGAGGCCAGCGTGTAAGGAACCTTCGAGCGCGGCCATACTGTTCTCCGGTGCGGCGCGGGGCGCACCACGATGGCCGAGCAACAGAGGGCCACCCTGCAGCGAGTGACCCTGCAGCGAGTCACCCTGCAACCGCCACGGGGACCCGTTCATGTCATCACCGTCATGCATCCGTCGATGATACTGCTGCAGGGCGATCACTGGCTAACGTCAGGTAGTGGCAGTACCATCACGGCATGACAGACTCCTCTACAGACCTATCGGCTGAGTTCAACCTTGGCGCTGCTTTGCTGGCGGAACTCATAGACGGTTACAGCAAGCAGAAGACGCAAGCGGAACGCGCCCTAGCACAACTCGATGACTCCCAGTGGCACGACACCCTTGACCCGGAAGCCAACTCCATCGCCGTACTCGTGCAGCACCTTGCTGGCAACCTGACGTCGCGCTGGACCGACTTCCTCAGCAGCGACGGCGAGAAGCTGGACCGCGACCGCGACGGCGAGTTCGAAACCGCCCAACCGAGCCCGGAGCAGTTGATGGTGAGATGGAACGACGCGTTCGCCGTCGTGCTCGCCAGCCTGAACGCGTTGACGCCGCCCGACCTGGGCGGCACCGTCACGATCCGTGGCGAACCGCATGGCGTGATGATGGCCATCCTGCGCAACCACGCCCACACCGCCCACCACGTCGGCCAGATCGTGATGCTGGCCAAGCACTGGCGCGGCGAGCGCTGGCAGACGCTCTCTATCCCCCGCAAGCGAGCTGGTTGAGCGCTGCGGGCGACCAGGCAGGCGCGCCGCCGTGGATATCATCGGCGGATGGCTTCTGGCCTTCGCAAAAGAGAACGTTTTCGCCTCGCTCGCTTCGCGCGGGTGGAGGAGTTCATCGCCGCCGCGGAGTCCTCGCTGCTCGAGGCCGAGGCAGCGAACTGCCTTCCGCTCGGCCTGCTCGCGGCGCTAAGCGATAGGCGCATCACCGACGCTTACCTGAGCGTCGTGAGCCGCGGCGGCGAACCGTTGCTGGTGAGCATGCAGACTCCGCCGTACCGGTTGATACTCGCGCCCGTGGAAGCCGCCGCCGCCGCCAGCGAAGACGACCTGCTGGCGCTGTTCCAGCCGCTACTCGACGACCTGCCTGCCACCCTCCCAGGCGTGCTCGGGCCGGTTGAGCACGCTGCGGCGTTCACCACCGCCTACTGCTCTCGCCACGGTCTGACGGGCCGCCTGGCAGTGTCGGAGCAGATCTACCAGTGCGAACAGGTAACGCCGCCGACGGGCGTGTCTGGCACCATGCGCCGCGCAACGGCCACCGACCGTGAGCTACTGATCGGATGGTACGCGGCCTTCCAGCTTGAAGCCGGCTTGAATCAACCGCACGACGCGACAGACGCTGTGACGCGGGACCTGGCCGATCCTAACGGCGGGGTGTGGTTGTGGACCGATAGGGGCATCCCCGTGTCACTGGCCGGTTCACGCGGCCCCACTCGGAATGGGATGCGCGTCGGGCCGGTGTTCACGCCAGAGAATATGCGCGGTAGCGGCTACGCTAGCGCCTTGGTGGCCGCCCTCACACAGCAGCTGCTCAGCTCCGGCCGCCGTTATGTCTTCCTCTTCACCGACCTCGCCAACGCAGGCGCCAACGCCATCTACCAGCGGCTCGGCTACCGCGCGGTGGCCACCCGGAGCGCCTATGATTTCTTTGACTGAGCGCTGCTCCGCCCAGTTAACACGCTCTACAGCGGCCTTGGTGTGAGCATGCGCCGCGGCCCCTCGGTGCCTGTAGACCAATTACCGCCGGTGTCGTGGCGCGTGATGCTCCGCGACCTGAGAGCCACCGTGGGGCTGGTGTGGCAGGCTGGGCGGGGCCCCACGACGCTTATCGCCATCCTGAGCGTGGTGCAGGCGCTTCTGCCTGCCGCGAGCCTGTGGATATCCAAGCTGCTCCTCGACGCGGTGGCGCAAGCCATCACTGGCGCGTTAGGTTCGCCGGCCGAGGCCCTCAGCCGGATGCTGGGCCTGCTGCTGCTGCAGATCGGCGTCAGCGTTGTTGCCAGCGTGATCGCCACCTTCCAAGGCGCCACCCGAGAACTTCTAGGCGACGCGCTGCAGAACAGCATCAGCCGTCGCATCCTTGAGAAGGCCAACCAGCTCGACCTGGCGCAGTTCGAGGACCCCACCAGCTACGACTCGCTGCAGAACGCCTACCGCGAGGTGGGCACGCGGCCGCTCGGGGTGTTCACGCAGATCGTGGCGTTGGGTCAGGCCATCTTGACGCTCGGCTCGGTCAGCGCCCTTATGGCGCAGCTCGGCTGGGCGGTGGTGCCCTTGGTGCTGCTGGCGTCGGTGCCAAGCGTGATCGTGTCGGCGCGCTTCGGTAGCGCCGGGTACCGCATGATCCGCCGTCAGGCCTCGGACGCTCGCCGCCAGAACTACCTCGGCATGCTGCTCACCAACGACCAGGCAGTGAAGGAGATCCGCCTGTTCGACTTCGGTGATTACCTGCTGGAGCGCTGGCAGAAGTACTACCTCGGCTTCCGGCAACAACTGGTGAAGCTCATACGTCAGCGCAGCGGCTGGGGTTTGCTGGCGTCACTGACCTCCACCGGCATGGTCGGCGTAGCCACCTACCTGGTGCTGCGCCGCGCGGCAGCGGGCGCGCTCACCGTCGGTGATTTCGGGCTCTTCATCCAAGGCATAGCGCAACTGCAGAGCCAGTTCTCGAACCTGCTGTCGGGCTTCACCGGTATCTACCAGCACCTGCTCTACATGCGCAACTTGTTCGAGTTCCTCGAGCTGCCCAGCAGCGATCTGAACCAGGGTGAGACCTGGAGTGGCAGCATCGACAGCATCGAGTTCAAGGACGTCACCTTCCGTTACCCTCTGACGGAGCGTGACGTGCTCGAGAACGTGAGCTTCATGGTGAGGAAGGGTGAGATGCTCGCGCTGGTGGGGGAGAACGGCGCGGGCAAATCGACCATCGTCAAGCTCCTCACCGCCCTCTACCGCCCCAGCAGCGGCGCGATACTTGTGAACGGCCACGACGCCACCCGCTTCAGCCCTGCCAGTCTGCGCGCCGAGATGAGCACCGTCTTCCAGGACTTCGGCCAGTACCAGATGACCGTCACCGAGAACATCACCTTAGGCAAGGACGATGACGCCCGCGCGGCGGAGGCGCCACCACTCGAGGAGCTCGACGAGTTGGTGCGCACCGCCGGGAAGCGCGCCGGCGCCGACAGCTTCATCGAGGCGCTGCCGGAGGGGTACCGCAACATGCTGGGTCGTTGGTTCGACGGCGGGCGGCAGTTATCTGGTGGGCAGTGGCAACGCGTGGCGCTGGCCCGCCTCTACTACCGCGGAGGTTCTGTGCTGATCTTCGACGAGCCCACCTCGGCGCTCGATGCCGACGCCGAGTTCCAGGTCATCGAAACGTTGCGCAGTCAGGCGCAAGGCCGCATAGCCATCATCGTCTCGCACCGCTTCAGCACCGTGCGTATGGCTGAACGCGTGGTGGTGCTGGAGGCGGGACGCGTGACCGAGCAGGGCAACCATGATGAGCTCCTCGAGTTGGACGGCACCTACGCTCGCATGTTCAACCGCCAAGCGCGCGGCTACCGCGAGGGGTACCACGGCGCCGTCGACCCATCCTGAGCCACGCGGGCTTGCGGCGCACGGCGTTGTGAGCAGTCGTGGAGGAAGGAGAGCCGTCAGGCATGCTCGAATCTAACTCGGACCGCTCCGACGTGGGGATGTGCCCCGGCGATCGCGCGGCGCAATGTAACAATGAACCCAGGTTGCGTAGCAACCGTGGCGCAGGTAAATCTGCGGTAGTCCGCCAGACCCGTGTGGTCGCCCGCAGCGCTACGGGTGCTCAGCACCGTAGGGACGCGCAGCGTCGCAGAAGGAGTGATTGAACAATGCCAGTAACCAAAGCGGATGCAAGTTGGCAAGGCAGCCTCAAAGAAGGCAAAGGCACCATGAGCTTAGCGAGCGGCGCATACCAAGGCGCTTTCTCGTTCCATTCGCGCTTCGAGACGGGCGCTAGCGCCGAGACCGGCACCAACCCCGAGGAGTTGCTGGCCGGTGCGCACGCCGGTTGCTTCTCGATGGCTCTTTCGGGTCAGTTAACCGACGCTGGTTTCACCGTCACCAGCATCGATACCACTGCCGCAGTCACTATGACGACGGGCTCTGGTGGGGCCAAGATCACCACCAGCCACCTCACCACGCGCGTGGTGGCACCCGGCATCGACGAGGCCACCTTCCAGGAGAAGGTGAACGCCGCGGCGCAGGGCTGCCCCGTCTCCAAAGCGCTCGCCGGCGTGGACATCAGCGTGGAAGCTACCCTCGCGAACTGACCATCTTGACGATCACGAGGCGCGGTGCGGCGCTGCCACCGGCAGTGCGGCCCCGCGCCTCTTTAAGTAACGTTGCGTTTGGTGGGCACTCGCAGCACGTACCACACGCCGTATAGCGCCACCGCCACGATGCACGCTGCTATCCACAGCTTGCCTTTGGCGAAGCCGACGTAGTACGCGCTCCAACTCGAGAACAACATGATCATCACCGGCGCGTAGATCTTCACCCAGCGCGGGATGCCGCGGCCGTCACGGTAGTCGCGGATAAGTGGTCCGAAGAGGCGATGGTTCATGAGCCAGTTGTAGAAGCGTGGGCTCGACTGTGCGAAGAACCAAGCTGCGATGAGGAAGAAGACCGTTCCGGGCAGGCCGGGCAGGATATAGCCCACGATGCCCATTCCGATGGCTCCTAGGCCCATGATGACGAACAGCGCTCGCATCGCGGGGTGCTTGACGATGCGCATCTCGAAGCTGTAATCGACCCACTCGCGCTGGGCGCGGCTTGGCGGCCCACTCACCGCGCTAGCGCCCAAGTGCGGCCCACTCACCGCTCCGCTACTGTGAAGCGAAGCATCGCTGGTGGTAGGGACGCCTGCCATATGGGGCGCAGATGTGGGGCTTGTGCGAGCTGCGGCTGACTTCACTGCTTACAGAGTCTACCGGGCTGACCGCGCCAGCGCAGCAACCCAGGTTCCAATATCTTGGGTTTCGATGGCCTCGTGGTGTGGCTCGCCAGCCGCGCGCGAGCCGGCCTGCAGCAGCCATCACTTGCAGCATTCGCGTCGGTGTCGTAAAATTCAGGCGTTCCTAGACAACCTGTGGGTAAGTCGTGGAACTGGGGCTCCGGCCCTGAAAATAGTGTGCTCGCTTCAGCGGGCAAGTTGGGAAATGGTCACAACATGGCAACAGGCAAGGTCAAGTGGTTCAGCAGCGAGAAGGGCTTCGGTTTCATCGAGCAAGGCGACGGTGAGCCCGACGTGTTCGTACACTTCTCCGCTATCCAGGGCGACGGCTTCCGTAACCTCAATGAGGGTGACGAAGTCTCGTTCGACGTCGAGCAGGGCGCGAAAGGTCTGCAGGCGACCAATGTAGTCGTCACTTCATCCGTTGGCGGCGGACACTACTGATTCAATAAGAGATTCTTGCAGGCGCTCGGTGCGCGGCCGGCCAACGGCCGCTGCGTACCGAGCGTTCCTCTAGGCACAAAAGGCTAGGCGCTCGCGTCGAGCGTCAGTTCCAGCGGCGCCGACGGCGCCGGACGTGCAGGCGAGGCTCGCCGTCATCGGCGCGCACGCCCAGGTAGAACTCCTGTACGTTCTCGTTGTCGCGCAGTTCGCTGGCGCTGCCCTCCAGCACGAAGCGACCACCCTCCAGCACGTAACCGTAATCGGCGATGGCCAAGGCCTGGTTGGCGTTCTGTTCCACCAGTAAGATGCCCATGCCGCCACGGTTGATGTCGCGGATCACCGCGAAGATCTCCTCCACCAACATCGGTGCCAGTCCTAGGCTCGGCTCGTCTAGCATCAGCAGCTTCGGGCGGCTCATCAGCGCGCGCGCGATGGCCAGCATCTGTTGCTCACCGCCCGACAACGTGCCGGAATCCTGCTTCTGACGCTCGGCTAGGCGCGGGAAGTAACCGAACATGCGCTCCAAGTCGGCCTTCACCTCGGCGCGGTTGCCACGGTGGAACGCCCCCAAGCGCAGGCTCTCGGCCACGCTCAGGTCGGGGAACATGCCGCGGTCCTCGACCACGTAGGCTATGCCGGCCTGGGAGATGCGCTCGGTGTCGGCGCGGGTCATGTTGCGGCCCATCACCCACACCGTGCCCTTGCGCGGCTCATCATCGATGAGGCCCATCACGGTCTTGAGCATGGTGCTTTTGCCAGCGCCGTTGGAACCTAGCACTGCCACGCAGGTGCCGGGAGTTATCTTCAGCGACACGCCCTTGAGTACCCGCAGCTGCTTTTGGTACCCGCTCTCGACGGTGCGGAGCTCCAGCAGCGGCGCAGTGGCCGGAGCGTCCTGCAGACTGTCGGGTGGGATGGGCAGAGGTTTAGAGGAGATGGCGCTCATCAGTTACCTCCGACCGCAGCCGGTTCGGCCGGCTGATTGGACAGTCGCGTGGTGCCCAGGTAGGCACGGATGACGCCCGGGTCGTCCTGCACTTCGGAGGGAGTGCCGTCGGCGATGAGGTTGCCGTGGTCGAGTACGATCACGCGGTCTGCTAGGCGGCTCACCACGCGCAGGTCGTGCTCCACCACCAGCATCGTCAGTTTGAGTTCGCTGCGCAGCCTGAGCAGCGTGACCATCATGTCGTCCTTCTCTTCCACAGTCATGCCGGCAGCCGGTTCGTCGAGCAGAAGCAGCGTCGGCTCGGCGGCCAAAGCGCGCGCCACCTCGATGAGCTTCTGCACCCCGTAGGGGAGGGCGCCCACCGGCTGATCGCGGTAAGCCTGCAGGTCGAGTAAGTCCATGAGCTCCTCGGCGCGGCGACGCTGCGCCACCTCGTCGCGCACCCAACTGGGCGTGGCCAGCATGGCGCTGAGCAGGTTGGAACGAACGTGCAGGTGCCGCCCGAGCAGTAGGTTGTCGAGGCAGGTGAGAGTCTTGAACAGCTCGATGTTCTGGAAGCTGCGTCCTATCCCTAGCCGCGCCACCATGTGCGGCGCTTTACCGGTGATGGTGGCGCCGCGCCAGCGCACGGCGCCTTTTTGAGGTTTATAGAAGCCGCAGATGATATTGAACAGACTGGTCTTGCCGGCGCCGTTAGGGCCGATCAGGGCAGCCACCTGCCCTTCGGGCAGGCCGAAGCTCAGTTCTAGAAGATTCGCCACGTTGCAGAACACGGGGCGGAGCCTGTGGAAGCCGCTCCGCCCCGTTGCCTCCTTAAGAGTTCAGAGTTCGATCCAGCCGGAGACTGGACGGAGACCTTCTGGGGTCACCTGGAGCAGCATCACTGAGTTGTTGCCCTGGTAGCTGTCGACGAAGCTGAGGTTGTCGTAGAGCCCGGTGCTGTAGCCGTCGATGGACTCGAGAGCCTCGATGAGCGCGGCGCGCGTCAGGTCGGGACCGACCGCTTCGAGGGCAACGATCAGCGGCTCCGCGAAGGCGATGCCGGCCAGTGCGCGGAACGGGTCGCCGGCAATCTGTGGCGCGTAGGCGACGATGACATCTTTGTAGAGTTGGTCGGCTATGGGGTCGCCGTTGCCCTCACCCACGATGACCGACGGCAGGCGCAGGAAGACCGAGAAGAGCGCGCCTTGCATGCCGGGGTTAGAAAGCAGGGTGGGGTCGAGCAGCGTGACGGTGGCGAGCATGGTCGGCTTGAAGTCGAGGCGCTGGAACTCGTTCACCAGCGTGGCGGCCGAAGAAGGCTCGGAGAAGAGCAACACTGTGTCGGCGCCGGAGCCGCGCAGACGCAGCGCCTGCACGCCCAAGTTGGTGGTGCCGCGCTCGTAGCTGACCGCGTCGCCGATGGTGACGTCGTAGCCGTCGGCCTGCAGCCTGGCGACCTCTTCCTCGAGACCCTGAAGGCCGGCCTGGCCGTAACCGTCGTTCTGGTAGAAGATGGCGATGTTCTTGCTGCCCATCTCCATGACGGCGTGACGCGTCATGAGGGTGGCTTCCACGATGTAGTTGGTGAAGGTGGCGAAGATGAGGCCGTTGGACTTCTCGGCGAACTCCTGGGAGCCGGTGGCGGGCCCGATCCATGGCACGCCGGCGCGTTGCAGTAGCGGCATGGCGGCCAGCCCGTTGGCGGTGCCGACGCCGGCAGCGAAGGCGAACACGCCCTCGCGGTCGATCAGTTCACGAACGGCCGCAACCGTGCGTGCGGGGTCGTAACCGTCGTCGCGGCTAGCGAGCACCAGCTTGCGGCCGTGGATGCCGCCTTGATCGTTGATGTAGTTGAAGTAAGCCTCGACGGCGGTGGTTACGGTGCCCCACGCGGCGGCAGGACCCGACTGCGGTCCCCAGTTACCGATGACGATCTCGGTATCGGTGACGCCCGGTTCGGCGGCGAAGCTGAAGGAAAGCGCCACGCCTAAGGTGATGAGCGATAGAAGCCGTTTCATTTTGCTCCTTTCCCCGCAATATGAGCGGGTCCAGCAGGGATTTTTCAGACGCCCCACGTTACCATGCTCGAACTTCGGGGCCGAGCGGCTCGGCTGGGGTAGCAGAAGGCGTAAGAGTGCGTTTCAGACGCGTTTCACGTCAGGGCGGCCCAGCAGGCCGTGAGGTTTGAGGACCAGTACCAGGATCACCACCAGGAAGGCGAACGAGGCCTTGAACTCAAGCGATACGTAGATGCCTACCAGTAGCTCCAAGATGCCTAGCAGGTAACCGCCGAGCACCGCGCCCGGCAGGCTGTTCATGCCGCCGATGACCGCGGCCACGAAGCCTTTGCTCAGCGGATCGAGCATCATGGTGGGGTGCAGCAACGTGCTCGGTGCGAACAGCAGCGCCGCCGCTGCGGCGAGGATGGCAGCAGCTGCCCAGGTTGCGATGAGCACCGTTTTGACGGGCAGGCCCATCGCTTCGGCCACGTCTTCGCGTTGCGCCACCGCGCGCATGGCCACGCCCAGCTTGGTGAAAGTGAGCAGCGCCCACAGCGCCACCATCAGGAGCACACCGAACAGCGCCGTGACGAGCGCCACTAAGCTCAGTGACGCGCCGCCGAAGTGCAGGATGCGGTCGGTTATCAGCGGCGGCACCACCTTGTTGCCACTGCCGAACACCAACGCGTTGAGGCCGCCCAACGCCAAAGCCAGTCCGAGCGTGAGGATCAGCAGGCCCAGCTCGCTCTGGTTCTTGGCGGGCCGCACCAAGGTGAGGTAGATGACTGCGCCGATGAGCCCGGCCGCCAGCAGCGACAACACGAACGCTACCGGAAACGGCAAGTTCAGCTGATGCAGGATGGTGACTGCGATGAAGGTGCCCACCACGCCGATGTCACCGTGGGCGAAGTTGAGGATCCGGGTGGTGCGGTATAGCAGCACCAGGCCCAGCGCCACCAGCGCGTAGATGCTGCCGACGCTGGCGCCGCTCACCAAGACTTGCAGGAAGTCGCCGTTCATAGCGGCCACGTCTTCCAGAAGCGCTTGATCTTCTGCCACCTACCGTACAAGCCGGCCGGTTCGACCATCATCACGAAGATGACCACCGCGCCGAAGGTGAGTTGCGACCAAGCGCGGAAGGTGGAAAGCACCACGTCGAGGCCGGTGATGAAGGCCGCGCCGATCAGTGCACCCGGTAGGAATCCCAAGCCGCCGACGATGGTCATGAGCAGGAACTTGATAGACAGCAGCAGGTTGAAGCTCTCCGGGGTTATGTAGCCGACCAGCGGCCCGTACAGCGCTCCGGCTAGGCCGGCTACGCCCGCCGAGATGACGAAGGCCAGCGACTTGAAGTGCGCCAAGCCGATGCCGCTCATCTGGGCGGCCAAGTCGGCGTCGCGGGTGGCGCGGAAGGCGCGCCCGATGTGGGAGCGCTCGAGGTTGAAGAGCATCCAGGTGACGAACCCCGCCAGCACCAGCACCAGGTAGTAGTAGGGGGTGTCGCCGTAGAAATCGATGCCGAAGATGATGGGGCGTTCGGCCAGCATGCCGCTGGAGGCGCCCACCGCGCGCCAGTTGTTGAGGATCTGCTGGATGGCTAGCCCGAAACCGAGGGTGGCGATGGCCAGGTAAGGTCCTTCGAGACGTAGCGCAGGCACGCCGATGATCACGCCCAGCACGGCCGTGACGAGGATGGCGGCCAGCACCGCGGCCAGGAACGGCCAGCCCTGCGCAGCTAACGCCGCCTGGACGTAGGCGCCCGCCGCCAGGAAGCCGGCGTGACCGAGCGACACCTGCCCGGTGAGGCCGACCAGCACCGCCAGCGACAGCGCTACCAAGGCGTAAACGAAGAACAGGGTGACGTTGTATACCAGGTAACCCTTGACGAGGAAAGGCAGCGCCAGGAGTAGCGCTCCGGCAAGGCCAGCCACTACCCACGCTTGCGTGCCGCGGATCAGCCACAGGTCGTGTTCGTACTTCTCGCGGAAGAGCATCAGGCCCTAAGAGCCCGCAGAAGAGGGGAGGCGTCAGGCATACATCTCCTCGATCAGGTCGGCGTACTTGGCCGCGATGCTGGAGCGCTTCACCTTGAGCGTGGCCGTTACCTCGCCGTCCTCGTGATACAGGCGCTTGGGCAGGATCTCGAACTTCCTAATGTTCTCGACGCGTGCCAAGGTGGCGTTGACGCGGTCGACCTCGCCCTCGATCAGTTCGCGCAGCTCGGGGTTCTTGGCCAGGTCGGTGTAGGTGGAGTAGGAGAGCTGGCGGTCGGTGGCCCAGTGGGTGATGTTGTCCTCGTCGAGGACGAGTAACGCGCTCAGGAAGCGGCGTTTGTCGCCTATGACGACGGCGTCGTTGATGTAGGGGCTCGACTTGAGTTGGTTCTCGATCTTCTGCGGCGCGATGTTCTTGCCGCCCGCCGTGATGAGGATGTCCTTCTTGCGGTCGGTGATGCTCAGGTTGCCGTCCTCGTCGATGGTGCCGACGTCGCCGGTGTGCAACCAACCGTCCGTGAGCGCCTCCGCGCTGGCCGCGGGATCCTTGTGGTAGCCGAGGAAATTACCGGGGCTATCGCTCAGGATCTCACCATCGTCGGCGATCTTCACCTTCACACCCTTGAATGGGGTGCCGACGGTTCCGAGTTTTACCCGGGCGCGGTGGATGGTGATGATCCCCGTCGATTCGGTGAGGCCGAAGCCCTCGCGGATGTCGACGCCTATGACTCGGAAGTAGGCGAGGATCTCCGGCGCGATCGGCGCGGCGCCGGAGATGGCGATGCGCACCCGGTCGAGCCCGAGGCGCAGGCGCAGCAGCCTCAGCACCGCCAGTTGGGCAACCACCATCCCGGCCGGGTTGCCGCTGCGCGCGGCACCCATCGCAGTGGAGTAGGCGACGCGCTTGATGATGTTGGCGTCTTTCATGTGCAGTTCGACCAGCGAGAACAGCTTCTCCCAGATGCGCGGCACCGCGAAGAAGATGGTGGGGCGGATCTCCTGGAGGTCAGTGAGGACGGTGTCGAGGTTCTCCGTGAAGCTGACGCTGTAACCGAAACGGAGCGGCGCCGTGACGCTGATTAGCCGCTCGACGATGTGCGACAGCGGCAGGAACGACAGCAGCTCGTCGCGTGCGCTCATGGGCACGGCGTCGTTGAGGGCGTCGATGGCCCACAGCATGTTGGCGTGAGACAACATCGCGCCCTTGGGGTCGCCGGTGGTGCCGGAGGTGTAGATGAACAGCGCCGTGTCGTCAGGCTTGATGTTAGCCAGGCGGTCATCGACTGGGCCCGGGTCGCTTTGATAAAGCTCGCGCCCGGCGCTCACGACGTCGTCCCAGGCGATGATGTCGCTGACGTCTTCCGGTTCCACGACTATCACCCAGCGCACCGTCGGGCAGTCGTCCTTCACGGCCAGCCACTTCTCGAGTTGCTCGGCGTCCTCGAGCACCAACCCGACCGCGTCGGAGTGGTTGACGTGATAGGCGAGCTGCTCCGGACTGCTGGTGGTGTAGACGCCGACCGTGGCGGCACCGGCGGTCTGGATGGCGATGTCGGCGATGAGCCACTCGGGGCGGTTCTCGCCCAGCACGGCCACGCGCTCACCGGGCTCGAGTCCCAGCTCGATCATCTGCCGGGCCAAGCCGTTAACCCGCGCGGCATACTCGCGCCAACTGATGGACGTCCATAGCCCCAAGCGCTTCACGCGTAGAGCCAAGCCGTCGTCGTTAACTCTTTGGCGCAGCAGCGCAGGAACGCTGCTGGCCTTTCCCATAGCGTTGCTCATGTGGCGTTCATTGTACCGAGAAACGCCACCACAGGGCATGAGGGCTTGAAGGTGTAGGTCCCATTAATAGCGTGGACCTACTCTATTAATGCGGTAGCAGTCTCACCAGAGGCGCCGTGCGCCGATAATCCGCCAACACCTTCTTCACCCAGGCCGCCACGCGCTCAGCGGTGAGCTCGGGCTCGTTGTCCTCATCAACGCCCAGACCGAGCAGTTCGCCGTCCTTGAGGGCGCGCGAGTCGATGAAGTCGTAACCGTCCGTGGGCCATTGGCCGATGACAGTTTGCCGTGCAGGTCGAGCTCGGCTAGGTCGGGCAGGTGCAGTTCCAGGTCGCTGGGTAACTGCCCTATGTTCCAGGTCGACGAGCCGATGACGAGCAGGTCGTACTTGCTCAACTGCGCCAGCTCGTACCAGGCGACGTCGCGGCACGGCACCTGGTAGCCAAGCTCTGCGCTCAGCAGTTCGGCCACCCGCTCGGCCACCGCCTCAGTGGCGCCGAACATGGTGGCGTAAAGGACGATGGCGCGCGGCGAGGCGAGGTCGTCAGGTAAGGGGGTGGGGGGTGCTGCCATCACTCGTCAATGCTACGCTCCGCAGCCCGGAGGGTCGTGTTGCGGAGTAACGGCGCAACCCAACTTCCCCACAACAGAACAGGCGCCACTGGTTAACCAGTGGCGCCGTATAGATCTGACATGCTCATGCTTGCCCGACCCGCGGGGCGTTACTTCTTGGCGGCGGCTTTCTTCGTCGCGGGCTTCTTGCCGGATACGGTGTCCTTGAGGCTCTTGCCTGCCTTGAAGGCGGGGTACTGACTGGCGGGGATCTTGATCTTCTCGGTGGTGCCCGGCTTCACGCCGGTGCGCGCCTTGCGCTTACGCACTTCGAAGGTGCCGAAGCCGGTGAGCGTGACCTTGTTGCCGCGGGCGATGTTGGCGGTCATGGTGTCGAGGAGGGAATCCATCGTCTCCTTGACGGCCTTCTTCGACAAGCCAGTGCTATCGGCAACCTCACTGACCAGCTCTGCTTTGCTGACGGTCTTGGTCTTTGCCATGCTCGAGCTCCTTTCCCGTACTCGACAGGAGTATAGAGCATGGGAGACGAGAAAACTACGATTCGTACGATGGGACTCGGCTAAACGGCCGATCTGTCAGCGATCAAGGTCGTTGGTCCCTCGCGCGTAGTCAGGCGGCGGTTTAGGCTTGAGCGCTGATGACTGGTGAGATGCTAACCGTATTCGTAATCCTCGCAGTGGCCGTGGTGCTGTTCGTGTCCGACAAGCTGCGGCTCGACGTGGTGGCTTTGCTGGTGCTACTGGCGCTGACGCTCAGCGGCTTGCTCACGCCCACTCAGGCGCTGGCGGGCTTCGGTGAGCCGTTGGTGGTGATGATCGCGGCCCTGTTCGTGGTGGGCGGCGCGCTGGTGCATACGGGCGTGGCCGACTCCTTCGGCGCCGCGTTGGGTCGCCTAGCCGGCCATGGCGAGCGCCGACTGGTGGTGGCGGTGATGACCATGACCGGGCTGTTGTCGGCGCTGATGAGCTCCACTGGCACGGTGGCAGTGATGCTCCCGATAGTCACGGCTCTGGCTTGGCGGCGCGGTATCAGCCCCAGCAAGCTGCTCATCCCCACAGCTTTCGCGGCCTTGGTGGGCGGCATGCTCACGCTCATAGCCACGCCACCCAACCTCATCGTCTCGCAGGTGCTGGATGAGGCCGGGCACGGTCCGTTCGCGTTCCTGGCATTCACGCCGTTCGGGTTGGCGATGCTGGCGGTGAGCATCCTGTTCATGGCCACCGTGGGCGTGCGTCTGCTGCCGGACCGGGCTGCCGCAACGGCGCCCGTAGCTACCGGTGCCGCGCAGCGCGAACCGCTGGCGACGGTGGCGGCACGCTTCGGCTTGCCGCAGCGTCTCGCGCACCTGACTCTGCCGGTCGGCTCGGAGCTGGTGGGCGCGCGACTGGCAGAACTGCGCTGGCCCGAACGCTTGGGGGTGCAGTTGCTGGAGCTAGAGCGCCAGGGGGAGGCGACGGGCCCGGGCGCAGCTTGGCGTGGCGGGCGCGGTGGGGCAACGGGCCGCATCGAGGTTACCAAGGTAGGCCCACACACCAGCTTCGCCGCCGGCGACAGGTTGCTTCTACAAGGTGACGAGACGGCGTTGTCCGAGCTAGCCGACGCGGCTGGTGGCGTGCTAGAAGCGATGCCTGCCGAGAGTCCGGTACCCACACGCGCTGCGGTGGCCGAGGTGCTGTTGCCGCCGCGCTCGAGCTGGATCGGCGCCAGCTTGGCTAGCCTCAGCTTCAGGGAGCGCTTCGGTTTGCAGGTGCTGGCGTTGCAGCGTGGTCCCGAGACGGTGCACGCCAGCAGCGGCGGCACGCCGCTCGCCGAGCTGAAGCTTCGCTTCGGCGACACTTTGCTGGTGCAGGGCGCCCCGGCGGCGCTGTCCCGCCTCGGGGCTGAACGCCATGACGCGCTGGTGTTGAGCCAAGCCGGCGAGCGGGCCCCTGCGCCGCGAGCGGCCAAGGCACCGCTGACGCTGGTGATCCTCGGCGCCATGCTGCTGGTGATGACAGCGGGCTGGTTGGCGCCGGTAGTGGCGGTGCTGCTGGCCGTGGTGGCACTGGTGCTCGGCGGCTCCATCTCGGTGGAGCAGTCGTACCGCTCCATCCAGTGGCAATCGGTGGTGTTGATCGCGGGCATGCTGCCGTTGGCCACGGCGTTGGAGCAGAGTGGCGGAGTGGGGTACCTCGCCGATCTGATCGTGGGCGCCTTCGGGGGCCGGGCGCCAATACTACTTCTGGCGGGCGTCTACCTTATCGTCACCACCTTGGGGCAGTTCATGTCGAACACAGCCACGGCGGTCCTGATCGCGCCCGTGGCGCTGCAGGCGGCGCTGCGACTCGACCTAGCGCCGGAACCGCTACTGATGATGGTGGCGCTCGCCGCTGCCGCGTCGTTCTGCACGCCGATGGCCACTCCGGTCAATACCTTGGTGGTCGGGCCGGGCAAGTACCGCTTCTTCTCAGTCGGTTCGCTCGAGCCTCCCCATTCCGGCGGGCGCGGCCGCTTGCTGAAGCTTGCGCACGGGTGTCCGCGTGACATATAATCTAGCTTCTGGTAGCTGGACGACCCGGAGCTTCGGGTGTCGTCTGGCTCATACTGGTGAGAGTTAGGGCCGCCTCCTACGGGCGCTGACCCTGGAGGTCGAAGATGTTCGCGATAATCAAAGCGGGTGGCAAGCAGTACCGTGTGGCCGAAGGTGATGTACTCAAGATCGAGAAGGTCGTGGCGGAGGCCGGTGCCGAACTCGAGTTGCCTGTGCTGCTGCTTAGCGGCGATAGCGTCAAGGTAGGCGCGCCACACGTGGCTGGCGCCACCGTGCTCGCCGAGGTGCTGGGCCATGGTCGCGGTGAGAAGCTTGAAATCTACAAGTACAAGGCCAAGAACAACTACCGGCGCCACACCGGACACCGGCAGTCGTACACCGAAGTCCGCATCAAGAGCGTCAACGGTTAAGAAGTAGCTTCCCCGGTCGACAGCGTCACCGGAAGGTAATGAGGAGAGAGTCAGATGGCACATAAGAAGGGTGTAGGCAGTACCCGCAACGGGCGCGACAGTCACTCGCAGCGCCTAGGCGTCAAGCGGTTCGACGGACAGGTGGTGCTCGCAGGCAACATCCTGGTGCGCCAACGCGGCACCAAGTTCAAGCCGGGCCATAACGTCGGTCTCGGCAACGACTTCACCCTCTTCGCGCTCCGCACCGGGGTGGTGCGCTTCCACAACAAAGGCGCCAAGGGCCGCTTCATCAGCATCGAACAACAGGCCGAGGCCGCCGCAGCTGACTGACGCTGCTCCTCTTTCGGTTTCAGAATCAGCTTCTAGGCGCGGCTCCGTCATGGGGCCGCGTTCTTCGTGGGGTAAGCCATGACGTTCCGTGACGTGCTCGATATCTCCGTGCAGGGCGGCAAGGGTGGCGACGGCGGCCTCTCCTTCATGCGTCTCAAATACATTCCCAAGGGCGGTCCCGACGGCGGCATCGGTGGTCGTGGCGGTTCGGTGATCCTGCGCGCCATCGATGACGTCACCTCGATCGCTCGCCTGGTGGGTCGTACCCAGTACAAGGCGCCGGTCGGGCAGCAGGGCGAAGGCCGTAACCGCGCCGGCTTGGGCGGCGGCGACCTTTTCATCGACGTGCCCATCGGAACCATGGCGCGTGACCTCGACACGGGCGAACTCATCGCTGACCTGACCTTCGTGGGCGAGACCGCGGTGGTTGCGGCGGGCGGGGCCGGTGGACGCGGCAACGCTACCTTCGCTACCTCCACCCGACGGGCGCCGCGCTTCGCCGAGTTCGGCACGCAGGGGGAGAAGCGCCGCCTGCGCCTCGAGCTGCGCACCATCGCCGACGTGGGCTTAGTCGGCTACCCTAACGCCGGCAAGTCGAGCCTGCTGGCGGCGCTATCTAACTCACGGCCAGCCATCGCCTCCTACCCGTTCACTACCTTGAGCCCCAACCTAGGCGTCGTCGATCACGACATGCAGCGTTTCACCATGGCCGACATACCCGGCATCATCGAGGACGCTCACCTCGGCAAGGGCCTAGGGCTTGACTTCCTGCGTCATATCTCGCGCACGCGCCTGCTAGTCTTCGTGCTCGACGCCGCCGATGAGCCCGAGACGGTATACGCCTCGCTGCGCACCGAACTGGAGGCGTACGACCCCCTGCTGCTGGAGCGCCCGGCGCTAGTGCTGCTCAACAAGATCGACCTGCTCGACGAGGACGAATTGAAGAGCGCCGAGAAGAAGCTGGCAGGGTTTGGTCTGCCGCTGCTGAGCATGTCGGTGCTGAGCGGCGCCGGTGTAGACGAAGTCAAACGCACCCTGTTCGAACTGTTGCCGCCGCGCCCCGAGCCGGTGTCGGCAGTCAAGCCGCGCCGCGAAGAAGCCGAGCCGGTGGTGGTGAAACGTGACATGAGCGGCCAGGGCTGGTTGGTGACTGGCAGCGAGTTGGAGGCCATCGTGGCGCGCTTCGACGCCTTGAACCCCGAGGCGGTGTCTTACCTGCAGCACCACTTCCGCGCGCTCGGTGTCTACCGGCGATTGAAGCGCGCCGGTGCCCAGACCGGCGAAGAGGTGCAGATCGGCGCGGCCACCTTCGAGTACTTCGACGACACCGCCCCCGCACCGGAGATAACAACGCAGGTCGACGCGGAGCGGGCCGGCAAGCGCTACTTGGCCGGAGCGGACGAGGACCTTGACGAGCCGGTAGGCTCGGCGGATGAGGAAGACGACTCGGCTGCTGCCAACGGGGAGCACGAGCAGGCTTGAGCGGCGTGCTACCTTTGCCCTACGCCGGGCACCGGTGGCACGGTCGGGCACGCCGCGAAAGGCAGCCCGACTACTCTAGCGGCCACCGCGCCAAGCGCGGCCCGGTCGAGAACGCCATGAGCTACGAACGAGCAGTTACGAGCATCACGCCACCCAGGTTGCGGCGCCGGCTCACCACGGCCATGCCGCGCCTCAGGCAATTGGTGCAGGAGAGGGTGAGCCCCGAGCGTTACGCCCACATCGAGCGGGTCGCCACCTTGGCCGACGAGATAGCCGTCGCCAACGCCTTCACGCCGCTGCAGCGCTGCCAGGTGGCCGTTGCGTCGCTCCTGCACGATGCTGCCCGCGACTGCACATCA
>CAJDWL010000044.1_pt1 | contig 19433 bp, 17 predicted proteins | sample 7391591 | NCBI WGS metagenome assembly CAJDWL01 (sample SAMEA7055738, study PRJEB34461) | soil metagenome | biome: terrestrial ecosystem; feature: Peninsula; material: soil | place: Antarctica | collected 2016
TCGGTTTCGCGAGCCGGTCCCGTTTGCGCTGCTGCGCTTCCTAGCGTCAGCGCCACCAGTAATGCAAGCAACCAGCGATAATCATCAATCACGGCGAGTCTCGTCCTTCCCCCTCTTGCGGAGGTAGGCGAGGCCCAGCATGAGCAGTGCTGCCGCCGCGGCGACGCCCGTGATCATGCCCCCGGACGCGGCGTTCTCGTACCAGCTCACCAACCCGAAGGCGGTTACAGCTGCGGCCTAGGACGATGGCGTAGCCTTGATCGGGTCGCAACAGGCCCGCAACCATGCGCAACGTAGTGGTCTTGCCAGCTCCGTTCGGCCCCAGCAGGGCGTAGGGCTGGCCTTGGGGGATGGTGAGCGTAAAGTCGCCCACGGCGCGATTGGCGCCGAACCTCTTGCTGAGGGAACGTAATTCCAGCGCCGGCACGCCTGTGCCTCGCGCGGCAGCGGTGTGGACCGCGGGTGCTTGAGTGGTCAACGGTTATTCTCCACCTTCAAGGCTAGCACCTAGGCTGAAGTCCGGCTCTTCCAACCATACGGTGCGCATGTAACTTGACTAGACCCCACTCAGGTTTTATAATACTGACCGATCATGCGAACGCCCGAAGACCGGCTGTCGCTACCCAAGGAGGTAATCATGGCAACCAGATTCACTCAGTTGAGTCCGTGGAGCGGGCGCGCAGGTGTTCGCCCTTCCTCGCTGGGCAACATCTTCCAGGAACTCGAGCAGTTGCTCCAGCCCGTTGATGCCGCTAACGTCAACCGCGGCGCCGTCGGCACCTACCACGCCATCGATCTGTACGAGACCGACGACGCCGTGGTGCTCGAAATGGCCATCCCCGGTGTTACCGAGGAGAACCTCGACATCAGCGTCGAGGGTCGCCAACTGACCATCCGAGGCAGCAGCGAGGAAGCGTTCGAGAAGAGCGACCGGCGTTACTGGCTGAAGGGCATCTCACACGGTGATTTCAGCCGCACCGTCGCGGTGCCCAGCGGGATAGACGCCAACGCCATCGACGCCCACATCGACCAGGGCGTGCTCACAGTCACTATGCCGAAGGCGCCCGAAGCGCTATCCCGCAAGATCGCCATCGGCGGCGGCAAGCCCGAGGTGAAGCACATCGAGGCCGAGCGGGTGACTGCTAACGTCTAGGAGTACGCGCCTATTGGCTAGCGCTTAACCCAAGCTGGGCTCGACCTAACACGCACCACTCGAGCAGCCGGACCGGTCAAGCATCGGTTCGGCTGCTCTTTTTCTGGTTTCTGTACTGCTTAGCGCAAGGCAGCGTTCCTGCCCGCATCCGCCGCCCCCCAGCAGCGTCGTCCGCGCCGGCAGCTCTCCCCTACCGGTATGGTTGCCGTCATGAGCCGCAACTGGTCGATCTTCACCATCTGGCTCTTCGCCTACTTGCTGTCGTACTTCTACCGCTCCGCCAACGCGGTCATCGCCGCCGACCTACGTGTCGATATCGGCCTGAACGCCGAGCAACTCGGCTTCATGACCAGCGTGTTCTACCTGTCGTTCGCGCTGGTGCAGCTGCCGCTCGGCGCGGCTTTGGACCGCTGGGGGCCGCGCCTCGTTACGCCGACCATGATGTTGGCGGGCGCACTCGGCTCCGCGCTGTTCGCGCTGGGCGAAAGTTATGCCGAGCTCATCCTGGCCCGGGCGCTGTTAGGCGTAGGCTTCGCCAGCGTGCTGATGGGTGGCCTCAAGGCGTTCGCGGCCTGGTTCCCGTCCAGCAAGTTCGCCACCGTGTCGAGCCTGCTGGTGGGCATCGGCTCCAGCGGTGCACTATTGGCTGGCACGCCTCTGGCGTGGCTATCGGGCTTGGTCGGTTGGCGCGCCATCTTCGCTTGGGGCGCAGGCGTCGTGATCGTCGCAGCCGTAGCGATAGCTATCGGCGTTCGCAACGCTCCACCCGGCAGCGAGCGACTCAGCGACGAAACACCCAGCGGCGGCTTCGGCGACATCGCCCGCGACCACCGCTTCTGGCGCATAGCGTTCCTCAACCTTGCCTCGGTCGGGACCCTACTGGCTGTGCAGGGACTGTGGGGCGGGCCGTACCTAGCCGACGTGTACGGCTTCGACGAGCTGCAGATCGGCAACCTGCTGGTGGCGTTGGGGGTTGGCGCCATCATTGGCAACCTCTCCTCCGGCTGGCTGGCCGACAGGTTCGGGCGGGGTGTGGTGGTGATGATCGGGGCTAGCGTCTTCGTCGCCTGTCAGGCGCTGCTGGCCCTAGCCCTACCCGCCATGCCTGTCGCAGTGCTCTACCTGGCGTTCGGGGCTTTCGGCTCGTTCTTCGTGGCGTTGATAGCCGAAGCGCGTGCCATCTTCCCCTCGCATCTGACCGGCCGCGCGCTCACCGCGGTGAACTTCTTCGGGATGGCCGGCGCCATGGGCGTCCAGTGGCTGATGGGGGTGCTCATCGAGAACGCCGGCATGGGCGGTTACGGCGCCGGCGCTTACCGTTTGGCGTTCCTGGTGACGACCAGCTTAGGTGTGGTGGCTACGCTCCTGTACGTGCCGGTCGCCCGACAAAATGCTGCGGAGGCTCGTAAACGCTCAGCGCGGCTCTAACATCAGCGGCAGTCGCAGCGCCGTGTCGTGCTGTGGCAGGCCGGAGGCGTTGCCGCGCATCAGGACCAGTACCGCGCTGGTGGACTGCTTCACCTCGAACTCGATGACGCCCTTGAACGCCACGAAATCGGTGGTCATCCAATCGCCTTCCGACGTGGCGTAACCGTCGGCGATGACCTCGCCATCGTCAGTTACTAGGCGCAGCGGAAAGGTGGCTTCGAACAGCCAGTTGCCGACCACCTCGCCGCTTACCGTCAGGGGGCTGGCGACCGTGGCGCCGGCCTCCGGTTGGCTGAGTCGTATGAATTCCACCAGCTGTGAGTGGCCGGCAAGCGGCCAGACCACGGGCCCCCGGCTGCTGCTGGCGCTCTCGATGACACCGATCAGGGTGGCGTCGAGCGCGGCTTGATCGTCCAAGGTGAACTCGGTGATGGCGCCGGGGTCGTAGTTCTCGTAGCGGCTGAGCACTAGGCGGGTCTCGAACTCGTAGCAATCGTCGACCAGCCACAGGCGGCGCAGTTCGCCCTCGCTGTAGCTGCCCGCAGCGCCTTCACCGAGCGGCGCGAAGCGCGAGCTCGACCCCTCGGCAGTGCGCACTACGCCGGGCTGTAAGTCGCTATAGCCGTCAGGTTGGGAGAGCAGGCAGCTGATCTCGGCGCTGAGGTCGGGGCGGGCGCTGACACGCAGCCCGGCGGCGGAGAGGTTGTTACCGACATAGTAGCTCTCGGGCAGATAGAAGCAGTAGTCGAGATTCTCGTCGCAGGGTGGGATGGTCGAACCGACCGGTACCTGCTCAGCTGTGACGGCCAGGCCGAGCGTGCTGGGGTAGGCGATGCTCACCTCTCCCCCGGCCAGGGTCAGGTGGTTCATGGCAAAGGGCTGCTGGGCGCGGCCGGGAGCCGCGCCGAGGAGCAGCGATAGGGCAATCAGGGCGCTGATGGAGAGCGCCAGCTTGCGAATACGCTTCAGCGCTGTCATGGCCTCAGTATGCAACTCGGGCCAAGCGCTCTGGCTACGCATGAACAGTCGGTTAGCGCCGGGGTCCCCCGCCGTCTCTGCAGCGGAACTGCCCGGTTCAGGCGCGCGCTACTAGCTGGGGCCCTTCGCTACGCGCGTTGCCCACCGCTTTGCTGACCGGGTAATAGTCGAGCAGGCCTGCGGCGGCGGGGTCTAGCAGGTCCTCGACGGCGTGAGCTTCACGCTCGAACGGGTCCAGCCAGCGTTGCCACTCGTCGGGTTCGAGGATGACCGGCATGCGGTCATGAAGCGAGGCGAGCTCGTCGTTGGAGTTGGTGGTGAGGATGGTGCAGCTGAGCAGCGGCTGGTCTCCCTTGGTCCAAGCGGAGTAGAGCCCCGCGAAGGCCATGGTGGCGCCGTCGTGGCGGTGCACGTAGTAAGGCTGCTTGCCGTCAGCTTCTTCACGCCATTCGTAGAAACCGCTGGCCGGGATCAGGCAGCGACCGCCCCTCATGGCGTCGCGGAATGACGGCTTCTCGGCGGCGCTCTCTGAGCGAGCGTTGAAGAGGTTGAGCTTGAAGTCGCTAACGTCCTTCACCCAGTGCGGAACCAAGCCCCAGCGCATGCTGGTGAACTCGCGCTGACCGTCACCACGCTCGAACACCACCGCCACCGACTGGCTGGGAGCGATGTTGTAGCGCTCGGTGAGCGGGAACGCCTTGACTTCGAACAGCGTAGCGAGGTCATCCTCATGGGTGTAGAGGGTGTAGCGGCCACACATCACACCACCTCCTTTAGCTCAGAGGTGATCTTGTCGCGATCTGAGTCGGAATAATCGGCAAGCAGGTCGTAGGTTTTCAGGTAGGCCGAGAGGTCTTGTAAATGGGGCGGGAAGCCGACGAAGTTGTGCGTCACCATCACGTCCATGCGGCTGGCTTCGTAGAGCGCGCCTTCCCAATTGTCGGCTTCGATGCGCTCAAGGCTGAACCGGTGCACCGTAGCTTGCATGAGGGTGTGGATGAGGTCGCGTTGATCGGTGCTGAGTTGCTGCCAGGCGGCGTGGGCGTGCTGGCGGCGCGCCTGGTGCAGGCCGTCCGCAATGCTAGTGGCGATGCTGCGCGCCTCTTCGCGACTGAGGGGCTGCGGTCCGGCTTCGCTATCGGCCGCTTCGCTCTTGGGCGGTTCGACGCCCTGCTGCAGCAAGCTGTTGACGAACCCGCCTAGGTTGAAGATGGGTCGCCCGGCCTGCTCGGCTCGGCCTTGAAGGGTACGGGCGTAAGCGACGATGTCGAGGACGCGCTGGGGGCCATAGCGGGTGACGGTGCGCTCAGGGTCTTGCGCCCAGCCGATGTCGCGCAAAGCGTCGACGGCCTGCAGCTCTTTGAGGAGCTGCTCCTTGTCGACGTCGCGCGCGACGCGGTTAGCCAGGCTGGCCGGCAGCCGCACGCGCGGCTTGAAGACGTCGTTGCGGCTGATGCTGAACCGCACCCGCTGGTACTTGCGGCCGACCTTCTGCGGCTCGTATTCGTAAGCGAGACTGGTGTAGCGCTTGAACTCGTCCTGAGCCTTGTCGAGCACGTAGCGGAAGTCCTTGAAGCGTTCGTACTTGCCGTCGAGGCCCAGGCGCAGCTTGAGATCGTCCACGTCGAAAATGAGCTCGTTGCGTTCGCCGGCGTAGCTTGCGGTGTAGAGCACCTCGAACAGGCGCATACTGTTGAAACTCTCGAAGCTCAGCAACTGTTCGGTGGGGATGATGCTGAAGTCGCGGCGTAACTGCAGCAAGTAGGGCTTGAGACGGTCGTGGACCTTGATCTCGATGGCAGCCATCTGACCGTCTTCGCGGCCGTTGTCATACCGCGCTTCCGACACCCATTGGAACATGACCCAATCGCCGTTGGGTTCCTTGATCTGGATGGTCTGCTCCAGCAGTTCTCGTGCCGATTCCTCGATGCGCGAGTAGATGCTCTTGCCGCTGATATTGAAGAGCTGGGCATACTCCCAAGCGGTGATGCGGATGGGTTCTAATGTTAGGTCGTCCTTGGTGATATCGGACAGGGCGAGCACCAGAAGCCGCTTGGTTAGGATGCCCATCTCCTGGCGACTCAAAGCTAGTGGGTTGCCTTGAGTGATGGCTAGGCTGGACGCGCTACGCCGCTCACTGGCGCGCCGAGTCGTGCTGCGGCCACGTGAACGGTTGGAACTGCGGCCCTTGCCACCGAGCGGCTCGACCAACGCGGTCTCGCTGTTCTCCGTTGAAGTCGGTTCCGTTGCGCTTCCTTGGCGTGTCAAGCTGGCGCTACCTTCCCGGGTCTCGAAGGTACCGGCTGCTTCCGTCGTGGCCCTATATTCGAGCAACCTACGAACCGTTACCGTGTGACCCGACGAGCACTCCCACTCGCTGTAGGAATGATACGGGGAGGGGAACCTGCTGTCAACGTTTCCCCTTTTCTTCCCCACTTAGGCGAGGAGGGCAGGGCCAGTTCCCCTCCTCTCCCGCTTCGGTGCCTAGGATTCCCCCGGCAGTACCCGTGCTTTCCCAGCGGCGTCCCGCACGCTACCCGGGTCGGTCCTCACGCTTTCCCGCCTCGGTACCCGCGCTTCCCCACACAAGCATCGTTATTAGCGTGCTGGACATCATTATCGCCTTCTCCATTAAAGGGAAAGTAATCTAGAGATGAACAAACACCAGCAAAGCTAGAAGCGTGTTGTTGCGATTGTGGATCCAGAAGATAGAAGACCTGAGAGCTCTCCGCTCCCCTACCCACAGCGGGTAGCAATTGTCGGATGCTAGACCAACCACACAAAAGTACCGTAGCTTCCCCACTAATCGGGCTGCCTTCTTGTCGGTTCCGCCGGTTCCCAGCTTGTTTCCTGGTTTGCTCATCGGTCGATTGCCCCAAATAGAGGCGTTTTGGTCCCGCTCCTTCCCCCTTTCCGCAGGCGAGTCCCGCTCTTTCCCCAGATCTCTCCTTGGTGGTGGTAGTCGAGGGACTTCTGTGCAATGCCTCCGATGCGTCGTGGGTGACCGCCGGACGCCTGGTCGGCAGAGTACGCCGCTGCAATGTTGGCCGCTTGCTATGCCAAGAGCCGCATGAGTGCTTTGTCGTCGTAACCAGCGTTACTGGATCCACATGGGGTAATGGCCGTTCGTAGTGCAGCGAGAACGAAGTGGGGAGGCGCGGGTACTGGAAAGCCGGTTCCTTTGCGGCGCTCTCTATTCCTGCGTTGCTCTACCAGCGCCCCCGTTCTGGCTCTCCCCTGCTGCCGGAGAACAAAATGCTGCGGACAGGCTCGCCAACGGGTTGGTCAGCGACAACACGGCGTAAGCAAAGCGCGAATGATTCGCAGGGAGTCCGCGGCCAGGCCGCACAACCCCGGCTTCTTGTCTACTTCGCCATATCGTTATTGCGCCCGCGGTCTTCAGTTAATAGTGGCGGGAATCACTTGTGGGACGGGCGAAGAGCCTGCGCGCCTCAGCGCGCTTCGCCCGCCTGTGCCTGTAGGTGTGGCCGACAAGCCCGGGCGCCCTCATATCAAGTCCCGCTTGGCAGAGCAACGATGCAGCAACCTGACACCACGTTGACGAAGGGGCGCTGCTCGATCTGCGTTCCTGGCGTGTGCGGCCCGCGTGCAGCGCCATCGCCAGCGTAACTGGAGGCCGAAAAGCGCCACGCTGACCTGTGTTGGGTGGTTGCGCCATAACGTTATGGCGGCCTTGCGGGCCGCACAGTCAGGTAGTGCGTGCGCAACGCGTCCCTCTTCCCCATCGCCAACATCGGTGATCTGCGGTCTGGGTCGGAGCGGTCACCTTAGCCTCGGGGCCGCTGCGCGCCGGGCTGAGTTAGAATCCGGCATGCTAACAATGCAACGACCGCCCAGCCTCTTCCCCGTGGCGGCGCCTAGGTTAAGCGTGCAACTGCACTACGCCGGCTTTCGACGATGAAGGTCCTGACCTTCTTCAACCACGCCGGTGGGGTCGCTAAGACGAGCACGGTGCGTGACGTGGGCTACGTACTATCGGAGCTTGGGAAACGCGTGCTGCTCATCGACCTGGATCCCCAAGCGAACCTCACCAGCTGGCTTGGCGTAACGGATGACATCGCTCTCGCCCAGACGGTCTACCCGGCGGTGCTCGGCGAGGCAGGCACCGAGAGCGGCGAACGCGAGTCGGCTGAGATGCTGACGTTGCCCACACCACTGCAGGTGCACGGTATGGACCTAATCCCTAGCAATCTGAGTGTAGCCATGGTCGAGCGCGAGATCCTTACGGTGTTCATGGGGGTGGTGCGGCTGCGGGAGGCGGTCAGGCGACTCAGTGGCTACGATTACGTGCTTATCGACCCGCCGCCCAGCCTCGGGCAACTGTCGGCTCTTGCCGTGGTGGCCGCCGATCGCGTGGTAGTGCCGCTGCCTACCAACCGTAAGGGGCTCGACGGTATTCCCACCGTGATCAAGATGGTGCGCGAGTACCGGCGCGCAGCCCCGAGGCTAGATATAGCGTTGTTCGTGCTTACGCAGCACGACCGCCGAACGCGCCACGACCGCGAGAGCCTTGACATTATCCGGAAGCAGCTCACCGCGGTGGCTCCGGTGTCCACGCCGCTCGGCAGCCGCCCGGCTTACTACTCGGACGCCCAGGTCGAGGGTATGCCCATTCCGTTGTTTGCACCTGGTAGTGACGCCGACCGGGAGATCAGGCAAGTGACTCAGGAACTACTGGCGAGAATGGAGGGTGACGGTGGCTAGGAAACGGCGCCAAGACATCGACCGGGCTGCGGTCTTCGAGGCGATATTGGGTGACCTCGGCGGCGACGAGACGGTTGCCGCCGTAGGTGGGGTGGCGCTAGCGGAGTTGAGCTTCAACGAGCACCAGCCGCGTAAGCATTTCTCGGCAGATGGACTTGCTGGCCTCGCCGCCAGTATCCGTGATCAAGGTGTGCTTGAACCGATCATCGTGCGCCGAGTAGGCAGCGGCTATCAGGTGGTTGCGGGTGAGCGACGCACGCGCGCCGCCAAGATCGCTGGGCTGAGCGAGATACCGGCGGTTGTTGTTGACATCGACGACCGCGAAGCGCTTGAGATCGCTATCACCGAGAACCTTCAGCGTGAGGACCTAAACGCTGTCGAGGAGACTGAAGCGGTGATGGGACTGCTCGAGATAACGCTTGAGCGCTCACGCTCGGAGGTTGTAGAAGTGCTGCAGGCGCTCTACAACGAGGAGCGCGGCCGGTTGGGGTCACGTGAACTGAGCGTAGAGGATAGGGGAGACACCCAAACTGTGTTCAGGCGCTTGGGGCGATTCACGGTCAGCTCGTTCGTGAGCAACCGGCTGCCAATCCTTGAGTTCCCACCAGAGGTGCTCGAGGCGGTGCGTAGCGGTGAGCTGGCTTTCACCAAGGCGCAAGCAATCGTGCGGGTTGTTGATGGTCGTGCGCGCAATCGTCTGCTCAAAGACGCTGTGGCAGAGGGCTTGACGGTGAGCCAGTTGCGGCGGCGCATAACCGAACTCAGGCGTGGCCATAACGTTATTGCGGGCGGAGATAGTAGCGAGTCGACGCAGAGATTGGTAAGTGACACTAAGCGGCTTTTGAGCAAGCGCAGGCTCGCGGCTCTGGATGACCAGCAGTTACAGCGGGTTACCAGGCTACTCGACGAGTTGCGGCAGGTCTTGAGCGAAGAGTGACCTACGACTGAGCGGTATAGCTGGATATCGTAGCGGGCGGCGCATGGGCAACTGTGCGCCGCCCGCTGTAGGTCGACCGCTACCGCCTTTAGGCAGAGGCTGAGATAGGCTCGGCCAGAGGAGGCACAGATGCTAGATGTCGGACAGGCCGCTCCCGAATTCGCTTTAGAGGATCACTCCGGTGTCGTTCACAAGCTGAGCGATGCCAGGGGTTCTTGGGTGGTGCTTTACTTCTACCCGAAGGACGACACGCCCGGCTGCACGGTTGAGGCGTGCGAGTTCCGTGACAACCTCGAACAACTCAGCGGCCACGGTGCCAGGGTGTTCGGTCTTTCGGCCGACGACCGGGCAAGTCACGAGAAGTTCGCTGACAAGCACGAACTCAACTTCCCACTTCTCATCGACCCCGACCTGAGCGTCATCAACTCCTACGAGGCCTACGGTGAGAAGAAAGCGTTTGGTAAGACGTTCGACGGTGTGTCTCGCGTCACATACCTTATAGATCCACAGGGGCAGATCGCCAAGACATGGTCCAAGGTGAAGCCGCAAGGCCACGCTGCCGAGGTGCAGGAAGCGATCGAACGCCTGAGCGCATCGCGACCACCCAGCTGAATCCACGGCACTGCGCGAAACCGTGCGGCACGCTCAAGTAGAGTATCGGCTGGCAGGGGAGAACGACCTGCCAGCCTCAGCTAATGAAATTCTTCACAAAGCCGGGCAAAGTGGGAATCCTGCGGTACGCCGCACATCATATGGGGAAGTGGCGGTACCGTGCCGGAGGAGGTGCGGCGGAATGTCGCCGCTGAGACAAGATTCTGCAGGGGAATGAGCGGTACTTCATCGCCGAAGGGGGAACGAGCGGTACCCTAAGGAGCGGTCGAGGCGCTCTGCCGCGGGGAGAACCACGTTCGAGCGGGGAATTGATGGTACTGGCTACGATGCGTGAGCGCCACTCGCCGGCAAAGCCCCCTTCCTTTCCCCGTTGAAGGCGCGGCGTCAACAATAGCGGCAGCGGCTTCCGCGGCGTGACGCTCGCCATGAACTTAGTGAGTGAAGCCGACGTCGACGACACCTTCGCCCACTGGCAGACTGCTGGCGTGAGACACGCCATTAGCGACAGGGGAGGGGAGAGGGTGACTCAGCCGAAGTGGTAGCCGCGCACCGAGATAGGCGCGGGCAGTTGCGCGAGTTCCACCGCCTTGAGCGTCAACTGGTAGCCGGTGTCCTCGACGATTGCGTCGGTCACCAGGATGGAGGCGTCGCGCAACAGCACCCGCTGCGACTCCCACAGATCGGGTGGGATGATCAGCTGCGCGCGCACCGGGCCGTCCTCCAGTACGTAGAAGGCGAAGCCCTTAGCGGTAGGTGGGCGCTGCTTGCCGACCACCAGGCCGGCGGTGCGCACCCGCGTCTTGCGGGCGGTGCGGCGTAGGCGCAATAGCGGCAGGCAGTCGAGCTCGCGCAACTGGTCGCGGAGGAAGTCGAGGGCGTGGATCTCCAGCGTGCTTAAGCGGGTGGTCTGGTAGTCCCACACGTACTGCTCCTGCAGCGTCAGGGGCGGCAGCTCGGGTGTGGGCGGCACGCCTGTGAACAGCGCCTGAACGCCGCCGTTCTGGGTGTTGCTCAGGGCACCTAGGCGGAAGAGCGCGTCGCGCCGCGGCTGCAGCGCGTCGAAGGCGCCGGCACGGACCAGCGCCTCCAGCAGGTCGCGCTTGATGGTTAGGCGCTGATAGAGGTCGTCGACGGAGCGGAACGGCCCGAACCGGAGCCGCTCCAGCAGCACCTCACGAGCTGCGTCTACACTTACGCCGCTCACCGCGCTCAAGGGCGGCCGCACCGCCTTAACCACCTCACCATCCAGGCTCACGCGTTCGCAGCGGAAGTGCGCTCCGCTAGTGTTGACGTCGAGTGGCAGTAGCGGCACGCCCCAGGCGCGTGCCTCCTGACGCTTCGTGGCTTGCGACCACATTCCCGGTTCCTCGGTGAGGATGGCGGCCATGTATTCGGCGGGGTAGTGCACGCGCAGCCAACCGCTGGCGTAAGCGTGGATGGCGAACGCCCAGGCGTGCGACTCGGCGAAGCCGAAGCCCTGGAAGCCCTTCACCGCCTCGAACACCTGCTCCGCCTGCTGGCGCGTGGCGCCCACATGGCGCTTGGCGCCGGCGATGAACGCCTCGCGTTCGGGCTCGATGTCGTCTAAGTCGCTCCAGCCCGAGACCTTCTTGCGGAAATTGTCCGCTTGGATCCAGCTCATACCCGTGAAGTGCACCGCGATGCGCAGGATGTCCTCCTGGAACAGCAACACCCCGTAGCTCTTGGCCAGGAACGGCTCCAAGCTCGGATGCCAGTACTCCACCGGCTCCAGTCCCTGGCGGCGGCGCAGGTAGGGGTGCACCGTGCCTGACTGGATGGGCCCGGGGCGGATGAGCGCCACCTGATGAGCCAGGTCCTGTAAGTTGCGGCTGCGCATCACGCGGCTGGTGTGCTGCTGGCTGGGGCTCTCCACCTGGAACAGCCCCAGGGTGGCGCCGGCCGAGATGAGGTCCCACACGCGCTCGTCGTCAGGCAGATCGGCTAAGTCGAGCCACTCCCCGTCGAGGCGCATCACCTCCTCGCGCGCCCGTTCCAGCGCTGACAGCATGCGCAACCCCAGCAGGTCGAGCTTGATGAGCCCCATCGCCTCGGCATCGTCCTTGTCGAGCTGCAGCAGCTTGATACCGCCGCTGGAGCGCTCCAGCGGCGCGTAGTGGGTGAGCGGGTCGCGCGCCAACACCACCCCGCCCGAGTGCGGCGCTAAGTGCCGCACGTGCTTGCGTTCCATGCCGGCCAGCAGCGAGAGGAAGGCGTCGGCCACAGGCGCGTCGCCGAGCACCTCGCGCACCACCACCTCGGCTTTGGCTACGTGGTGCGGCCGCAGGCCGCGGAAATCGCGCCCCAATGACTTGGTGAGGCGGTTACGCAGCTCCGGCGGCAGGCCAAGGGCGCGCCCCAAGTCCTGCACGGCGAGCGGCAGGCGGTAGGTGATCTTGTTGCACACCATCGCCTCGGTGTCGGCGCCGAAGCGCTCCTCCACCCAGGCCAGCACCTCGTCGCGCCGCGCCGAGGAGATGTCGATATCGACGTCGGGCATGGTGGTTTTGCCGGTGTGCAGGAAGCGCTCGAACAGCAGGTCGTGTTTGAGTGGATCGGCCATGGTGATGCCCAGTAAGTAGCAGACGATGCTGGCCGCCGCCGAGCCGCGCCCCGCCGCTAAGATGCCGTGGCGGTGACAGTAATCGGTCACTTCGGCGGCGACTAAGAAGAAGTCGGCCAACCCCAAGGCACGGATGGTGGCCAGTTCCTCCTCGAAGCGCGCACGGGCCGCCATCAGGACCTCGCCGTCGTAACGCTGCAGCAGCGCCGCGTAGCAACGCTCCTCTAGGTAGCGTTCGGCGCTGACCTCGCCCGGTACCCGCGCCCGCGGCGGCGTGAGTCGCTCTGGAAGTAGCTCGAAGTAGGCGCTCTCAGCCACCCAGGAGGCGTTCAGGGCCGCGTCGGGGAACGGTAGCCTCTCTAGCGCCTCCGCGGGGCTGAGGAGCGCCTGGGCGACGCGCGTCCCAGCGGTAACGGTCGTGGAATAGCTGCAGGTAGAAACGCTCCGGGAAGGCGCCTTGCAGCTGGCGCAGCAGCTGCTCGAGTTCGGCCACGCGTCGCTGCGCCAGTAGCTGCGCCACCAACCCCTCGCGCGGACCCGATAACAGGATCAGATCGTGAGTGTGCGCCAGCAGGACGGGGAATGGCACGCTGCGCTCTTCGCGCTCGTTCGCCAGGCTGATGAGGCGGCACAAGGTGGCGTAGCCGCTTCGCGACGCGGCGATGAGCACGAACGGGTAGGCGACGCCCGCCACGCTCACCGGCACGGTGGCGCCTATCAGGGCGCGCACGCCGTGCTGGCGCGCCGCCTGGAACAGCTCGACGGCGCCGGTGACGTTGAGGTCGTCGGTGAGCGCCAAGTAGCGGTACCCGAGTTCGGCGGCGCGCTTCACCAGCGTGGTGGGGCTGGCGGTGCCGGCGCCCAAACTGAAGTAGGAGTGCGTGTCGAGCAGCGCGCTCAGTCGCTCGCTCTCGCCGCCCACCACTCTTCTCCCTCCCTGAACAGTTCCAGATGCGTGCCGCCATCGAGTTCCAACAGGTAGTAGTCGCGGTGCATCTCGCGAGCCTCCCACCAGCGACCGTCGTAACGCCAACGGTCGACGACCGTGAGAACGCGGCGGCCCGGGCTGGCGCGGCGGGCGGAGGTCCGCACGCGGGTGGGGGGCGTTGAGCGCGCGGGCGCGCCGTTCGGAGCGGGGTAGGGGAGAGCGCCGACTGCGTCCCACGTCACCACGCTGGGAGCGTGGTCTTCGCTGAGAACGACTCGAGCTTGGATCATGAGCAGACGCATGGGACCTCGATGCAAGAAGAGCTAACGGTGCCAACGGCGCCGGAGCGGCTACCGTTACCCTTAATAACTAAGGGTGACGACAGGATAGGTCGGGCACCGGGTGGCGTCAAGCGAGGTTGTGTTGGCGAACGAATCTACCTCGATGATCCGCACGCCTGGATCTTGGCTGTTGGCTAGGCGTGTAACCTGCGCCCATGGCTCGCGAACCGAAGGACCACCATGCTGATGAGCCGATGAGCGAGGCCGACACAGGCAGCAGCGAGGGCGGCTTGGCGGCGCGGGCCGTGCGGTGGCTCCAGTGGTTACGTGAGCTCAAGCCCGTTCGTGTGCTGCAGAACTACAGCCAAAACGGCGGACCGCTGCTGGCTGCGGGGCTCTCGTTCCACTCGATCTTCGCAGCGTTCGCTGCCTTGTGGGTGGCCTTCTCCGCCGGCGGACTTCTCCTCGAGGCGGAGCCGACGCTGCGCGACGCGGTCTTCCAGTTCATCAACCGCGCCGTGCCTGGCTTGATAGACACCGGAGCCGGCGGTGCGATCAAGAGGAGCGCCCTGCTCGAAGCACAAGTGCTGAGTTGGACCGGCGCGGTGGCCTTAGGCGGGCTGCTCGTGACCACGCTAGGCTGGCTGGCATCGAGCCGCGCCGCCATACGCACCATCTTCAGCCTGGATAGGCCGCAGACCAACGTCTTCATACTGAGGCTGCAGGACATCGGACTCGCCATCGGGTTCGGCTTGGCCGTCCTGGTCTCGGCAGGGCTGACGCTCGTCGGCACGCAGGCGCTCGGTCTGTTCCGCCCCTACCTCAACTCGACCAGCGCTGAGATTGCGGCGCGCGTCGTCGGACTCGGAGTGATGTTCGTCTTCGACGCAGCTGTGCTCATGAGCCTGTTCCGAGTTCTGGCCGGCATCCGTATCCCGTTCAGGCGACTCATCGGCGGCGTCCTGATCGGCGCTGCGGGCCTCGCCGTGCTCAAGATCCTCGGGAGCCGATTACTCGTCGGCGCAGGTCGCAACCCCCTCCTCGCTTCGTTCGCGGTCATCATTGGCCTGATGATCTGGTTCAACCTCATCTCGCAAGTGACTCTGATCGCCGCGTCTTGGATCGCTGTCGGTGCCCGTGACGACGGTGTGGCCGTGGGCCAGGAGAGCCGGTCCACGGCCCACCACCGCTGAAGAAATTCCGGGGTACTACTGTCCGACATGAACGCAACGCAAACAGTGAGTAACGACCGGGCCGGCACCGGCCGGAGCGGCGGTTGACTTGCTAATCGCCGTTGCCATATTCGTCGCCACCATCACGTTGGTCATCTGGCAGCCGCGCGGCCTGGGAATCGGCTGGAGCGCACTGCTGGGCGCCGCTCTGGCGTTCCTCACGGGCGTCATCCACCTAAGCGATATCCCCGCCGTATGGGGCATCGTTTGGAACGCCACCGTCACCTTCGTCGCCATCGTGATAACCAGCCTGCTACTCGACGAGGCGGGGCTGTTCGAGTGGGCTGCGCTGCACGTAGCTCGGTGGGGGAGGGGCCGGGGGCGCCTGCTATTCGTGCTGCTGGTGTTGCTCGGCGCCGCAGTCTCGGCGCTGTTCGCGAACGACGGGGCCGCGCTGATCATGACGCCGATCGTTATGGCGATGCTGCTGGCGCTGCGCTTCAGCCCCACTGCCACGCTGACCTTCGTGATGGCGGCGGGCTTTATTGCCGACACCGCCAGCCTGCCGCTCGTTACCTCCAACCTCGTTAACATCGTCTCCGCTGACTTCTTCGGGCTCGGTTTCGCCGAGTATGCGGCAGTGATGATGCCGGTGAACCTCGTATCGGTGCTGGCCTCGGTTGGGGTGCTATTGGTGTACTTCCGACGCGACGTGCCCCGTAGCTACGACGCCACGCAGCTTGCTCAACCAGGAACGGCGATACGAGACCACGCTACGTTCCGCGCAGGCTGGTGGGTGCTAGTGCTACTGCTGCTGGGTTTCTTCTTGCTCGAACCCGTGGGCGTTCCGATAAGCGTAGTGGCGATGGCCGGATCACTGGTCCTGCTGGCAGTGGCCGTTCGCGGCCGGAAGATTGCCACGGGTCGGGTGCTAAGGGGAGCGCCGTGGCAGATAATCATCTTCTCGCTTGGCATGTACTTAGTTGTTTACGGGCTGCGAAACCAGGGCCTAACGGCGCAACTCGCCGTGCTGCTCGACCGCTTCGCCGCGCATGGAGTGTTCGCGGCCGCGCTGGGCACCGGCGTGCTGAGCGCGGTCCTCTCCTCGGTAATGAACAACCTGCCCACGGTGCTTATCGGCGCGCTGTCGGTCGACGCCACCAGCGCCACTGGCACAGTTAGGGAGGCGATGATCTACGCCAACGTGATCGGCAGCGACCTGGGCCCGAAGATCACGCCCATCGGCTCGCTCGCCACGCTCCTGTGGCTACACGTTCTGGCCGCCAAGAAGTTGACGATCACCTGGGGCTACTACTTCCGGGTAGGCTTCGTGATCACCATCCCCGTGCTGCTCGTTACGTTGTTGGCGTTGGCGTGGCGTCTCAGTTGAACCTGTAGCTGCGCGTCCATCACGTTCAGTTCGGGGCGCAGCTCGACCCGCAAAGTTAAGCCCGGCTTAAGCCTGGCCCCGTTAACGTTTCGATACCCGCCGGCAGCGGTGCTGAGGTAGGGGGCGAGTCACGGGCGTGAACCCCGCTCGCGCGCCAGCAACGTCCTTCAGCGACCGTGCGAGGACCGCCTGACGTGGATCGGCCGGGGCGCCGCCGACACCGACGCCGCCCGGCCCAACCAAGGTGCTTTGGACCGAGCAGTTCGGCTCCAGTGAATACGATGCGGCACTCGCTGTCGCCAGCGATCCCGCAGGCAACGCCTTCGTCGCTGGTTTCACCTGGGGTGACCTGGAAGGCGCCCTCGAAGGCGCCACCGACGCGTTCGTGCGAGCGTTCCGCCCGGACGGCACGGCAGCCTGGACGCGCCAGTTCGGCACCGTTGCGGAAGACGCTGCTTTAGCCGTGGCTACCGATATGGACGGCAACGTGATCGTCGCTGGTACCACCCTCGGCGACCTTGAGGGTGCCTCTGCGGGTGGTTACGACGTCTTCGTCCGGAAGTACGACGCTAGCGGCAACCTCGGCTGGACTCACCAGTTCGGCACCGGTGCCGACGACGGCGCACGCGCCATCACCACTGACTCAGCGGGCAACGTGGTGGTCACGGACTTCACCCTGGGGAGCCTGGATGGAGAAGGGGCTGGGGGCAGCGATGTCTTCGTGCGTAAGCTCACGCCCGAAGGCACTTCCCTCTGGACTCGCCAGTTCGGCACCAGCGCCGTTGACGCCTCCCGCGGTATCGGCACGGATTCGGCGGACAACATCATCATCGCCGGTTACACAGAGGGCGCCCTCGGAGGCGTGGCTATCGACTCCCAAGACAACATCGTCGTTGCCAGCCACACCAACGGTGAACTGAAGGGGGAATCTGCGGGCGACTACGACGCTTTCGTGGTCAGGTTCGACCCTGACGGTGAGATGGTATGGACCGAGCAGTTCGGCACCAGCGGCGACGACCGCGTGCGTGGCGTCGCAACTGATCCACAGCGCAACGTCATCATCGCTGGCAATACCTCCGGTGTGCTGGCAGGCGGCGGCGGGGGCCAGGATGTGTTCGTGCGCGCCTACGAGCCCTGAGGCGTCAGGACGGCCCCTCGGATTATTTAGCGCAGCCTGGCCAACCACACGGTGTGGCGTGTGCCGCTCTTGCCGTGGGCGCGCGGGCGCTTGAGGGTGGCGTCGTACCCGGCTCGCTGGAGCCTCTTGGTGAACGCCGGCGACTCGAACGCGGACCATACCGCCAGGATTCCGCCTGGCGTCAACGTAGCTCGCATGTTGGCCAAGCCGGCGTCTGAGTAGAGCTCTTCGTTGTCGTCGGCTGTGGTGCCCTCTGGACCGTTGTCGGTATCTAGCAGGATGATGTCGTACTGGCTCTTGTCGCTACCGAACAGCTCTGCGACGTCACCCACGTGAACGCGAACGCGCTTGTCATCGAGCGGCCTTCCCGCCAGATCCCCCATGTGCTCGCGGTTCCACTCCACCACTTCAGGGAAGAGCTCTGCCACCGTGACGCGGGCTCCTGGCGGAAGGTTGTCTAGGGCGGCGCGGAGCGTGTAACCCATGCCGAGTCCGCCAACGAGCACACTCTTGACGTTAGCGCCGAGCGCCTTAATGGCCAATTCGGCCAGCGCCTTCTCCGAGTTGTGCTGGCGGCTGTTCATCAGCTCGTTGGTCGGCATGTTCGGTTCGAGGATGCGCAGCGAGAACTCGGATGGGCGACCTTCGAGGTCGCGTCGCCACAGAGCGAGTTTGGCCCCTCCGGGCCGGGCAGTTTCAGCAACCAACTTCCAGGGGATCACGGTAGCTCCAACGAGGACCCAGGGCGGTTCGGGGGCGAAGCAGGGGCGCCTAGGCCAAAAGAAAAACGCGCTTGCCGCGCGTTCGATAACTTCAACGTAACCCGGTATGCGCTATTCGTCAAGACTATGCGTGAATGTGGGTGAGTTGGGGGAACATTGTGCGGAGGGAGCTAGTCTTGGCCAGCACGGCGGTCCGTCTCACGCCTCCACTTCACCGCCTTCGTCGGCTCACTCGTCTTCAGCCGACACGGTGCGCGGCGAACTCATCGCGCCTTGGGGTTGGTCGGAGAATGACAGGCCCTGCTCCGCGAGGGCCTCTTTGACCAACATCAACTCTGAGGGGCCGAAGCCCAGCAGATCGATGAGATCGGTTTCCGCGAGGTTGCTGAGTTGCTCGAGATCTGCGTAACCGGCTTCGGCCAGTGCGCGGCGCGCCGTTTCGTTGAGACGTTCGGGGAAGTTGGCCATGCGCCAGCATAGTTTGAGGCCGGACGGCATCCGGCGCTTGGGACACAAGGCCGCATAGGTGCGCCTCAGCCCAAAAGAAAAAACGCGCTTCTCGCGCGTTCGATGGTTAGTATTATAGGCCTTTATGCAGTATCCGTCAAGACGATGCAACGATGTCGACATCTTTGGGCTTGAAAAGCCTTGCACCGACGCCCTCGTTGTGTGTTTGGCTAGGTTTTCGCCGCCCCCAACCGCCGGGGCGGTAAACGCCCTCGGCTGGTTAGAGGCGGCCACGATGCAACCTTTTTGCGGGTACTCAGTCGACCTGCACGATGTTCACGTTTCCTACACCGGCGTCTAGGCGTAGCTCAACGCGGTTGACCGCGCGGTCGAAATCAGCTGAGGTGTAGCGATCTCCGCTAGTCATGAACCCACTGGGGACTGTAACGCGGCCGACGCCTGTCGACACGTCAATGCGGGCCGCAAGCCCGCGCGGTAGGAGGATCGTCACGTTTCCGACTCCGCCATCCACTCTGGCCGAGTACTGGCCGCTCCTCGGCAGGGTGATGGTGACGTTGCCCACGCCGGCGTCGAGGTTGAACGCCTCGAGGCGCACGTCGCCCAGGTCGAGCGTGGCGTCGCCTACGCCCGCGTCCACTTTCAGTTTGAGCGGCACAGTTTCCGTCAACGCCAGGTCCCAAGTTCGTTCACCACCGCCGAAGTTGAAGAGCTGGAACCCGCCCCCGGTCACGAGCTTGAAGTTGGCTGTGTCGCCCTGTACCGCGAATGATTCCTGAATCCGCTCTCCCTGCCGCGTTTCCACCGTGCCGCTAGCAAGCATTCCGCTACCCGGCGCGCCCGTGACGTGTAGCGTCGCCACGCCGGGGCTCAACGTCACCTCAGCACGGGTCGCGCCCTTCAACTCCTGCGCGACCTGCATG
>CAJDWL010000013.1_pt1 | contig 19366 bp, 11 predicted proteins | sample 7391591 | NCBI WGS metagenome assembly CAJDWL01 (sample SAMEA7055738, study PRJEB34461) | soil metagenome | biome: terrestrial ecosystem; feature: Peninsula; material: soil | place: Antarctica | collected 2016
ATACGCACGGCGTTCAGGTCGGCGGTGAGGCGTGCCATCAGATCGCCGACGCGGGTGCGGTCGAAGTAGGAGCTGTCGAGCTTGGTGAAGTGCGAGAAGATGTCGTGGCGGATGTCGAACTGCATGTCCCAGCTAGCGCCCAGCACCACGCGCCGTGTGACCACCATGGCCACGCCGCTCACCACGGCCACGGCCACCAGCGCCCCCACCAGCAGCCACAGCGTCTGCATGGTCATGGTGCCGTCGCGGAAACCGTCGATGGCTCGGCCCGGGATGATCGGCGCCAAGGTCGCGAAGAAAGCGTTAATGAGGATCATCAGCGCGCCGATGGCGAATGCTGTGCGGTGACGCCGTAGGTAGACCGACAGGTCACGGAAGGTCTTAACCACAAAACTCCTTCAGTGCGAGGCTGAGAGTGTGACTGGTGGCCGAGTTGCGACCCGGCGCCGCTGCCGTCAACTCCATAGGGCAGCGCCTACATAGCCGAGCAGCACTATATACCCTAGTTCTCTAGGTCCCTGGTGCGTGGCCCGCTCATTGAACCATCTGGCGCTCGCCGTACGGGACGTCACCCATGAACAGCTCGAACGCCACCGGCCCAGGGGTGATGGTAAATACCAGGTTGAATGGTCCAGGCGTACTCTAGGCGCCTGAGTTCGGGTTGCCGCACCACGCCCCAGACGCCGCTGGTGGTGAGCTTCACCGGGTGAGCGTTGATGGTGAGAGTGATGACGTTACCGTCGGCCGGCGCGCCCGGGGCCGGGTCCTGCGCCACGACGCCCTTAGGCAGGCCAGAGTTGCCCAAGGTAGCCACCTCAAGGTTCCAGCCGGGAGCGGTGGCGCGCGCCTGGGTTAGCGACATCCCCACCAGGTCGGGGGCTACCACCGTGGCCGACGCCGCAGACCCAACCTGCACCACTAGCCGCAACACAGCCTCGTCCAGCGCCACCGGAACATACGGTGCCAGCGATTGGTCCAGCACCTGGCCAGGCCGACCGCTGCTGGCCGCGATCTCGTCGAAATGAACGCGGTCGTCGCTGATGCCGGCCAGACGCGCCAGCGACACCGCCTCGACGCGGTCGAGACCCACCAGGTTAGGCACGAACGTCTGCGCGGGCCTGGGCCCCATGCTCACCAGTAGCGGAACCGTCTCGCCGCTGCCGAGGCGGCTGCCGGCGTCGACGCCCTGCGCGAGCACCGTGCCCGCCGGGGCGCCGGCGTGGATGCGAGCCACGTCACCGAGCCTCAGGTCTACCCGTTGCACGACCGCCTCGGCCTCCGCGGGGTAGGTGAGGCCGGAGAGCTTCGGCACCTCGCTAGGCGCTAGCTGACCCGGCGGCAGCGCGTAGCTGAGCTGCACTATCCGGCCGGGCCGCAACTCGGTGCCGGCCTGCGGCTCCACGGCCAGCACCGTGCCGGGCGGCTCGTCGGAGGCAAGCGCCACGCTATGCACCGTGAGCCGTAGCTCGGTCAGAGCGTCGGCGGCCTGCTGAGCTTGATCGCCTACCAGGTCCGGCACCATTACCAGCTTGTCGACCCAGTTGAGCTGGAAGTTCACGATCAGCAAGGCGGCGGCCAGCAGCAACAGCACAGCGCTTGCGCCCCAGCTGAGGGCGGCCTGCGGCAGGCGCTGCAAGGACACTAGCGGGCCGTCCTCCGGCCGGCGGAGCGGACGCGTCCCACGGCGCCGGTCCGCCGCACTGAGCTCGTGCGCCCCGGTTCCTGTAGCGGCGCCGTGGGGTTGCTGCCTGGCCGCAGCCTGCTCGTCGGCGCCGCCGAAGCTGAGCGCGTAGAGCAGTGACCGCGCCGGCCTGCCGCCACTGCGGCGCACGTCCGCGGCGTCGAGACGATAGCCGTGCTCGGCGAGGATGGCCTCGAGCTGCGCGTTGCGGCCGCTAGGCGCCTCGGGCGGAGGCCGTAACCACGCTACGTAATGGGCTCCCGGCCGGGAGATGACGTCATGAACCGCCGCCAACTCTTCGCGCTTGAGGCGCTTGAGGAGGCGGCGGTACCGTTCGAACTCTAGTTCTTGGCCGGCCGGGAGCTCGAACCACTCGATGCGCAGTGGCGTGCCGTCGGGAGCGGTGGCGTCGAACTGGCTGCGGCCCCCACCTAGGGAGCGCTGGGCCATCACTTCGTATCGCCCGTCTAGTAAAGACATCCTGTCTCCAGGCCGGGGGTCGCGGTGAAGCTAGTCGCTGGACTCGCTCACTGGGCGCGGTTCGAGCGGAGGCGCGCCACGCCCGGGTTCACTGGCCGGTTGCTGCTGCTGCTTGTGCCGCTCTTTCTCTTGCGCAGCTATGCGTTCGCGCTCCTCCTGCTCGGCTATGCGCCGCTCGGCCTCGATGGAACTGTCGACGATCCACTCGCTGACCTCGGCCGCGCTCATGCCTTCCTGCGCCAGCTGATGTGCTTTGTGGACGAGCTTGCCGTCTATGGTCTCGCGTTTCAGCAGCGCCGTGGCGACCGCCTCGACCGTCACCCAGTTCTCCTCTAAGAGCTTCTCACACTCGGCGTACGATTCCTTGAGGATGCCTTCGACCTCTTCCTCGAGCTTCCGGGCTGTCTCTTCCGAGAAGTCCTTGCGCCGTGAGATCTCGCCACCGAGGAAGATGGGGCCTTGGTCGGAACCCCAGGCGACGAACTCTTGGCTACCCATCCCAAGGTCGAGGACCATCTGTTTGGCCATCTCGGTAGCTTGCTTGAGGTCGTTGGAGGCGCCCGACGAGATGGTGCCGGTGACGCGCTTCTCGGCCACGCGGCCCGCGAAGGCAACCACCAGCTGAGCCTTGAAGCGGCCGACGTTGTAGAACATCTCTTCCTTCGATAGCGGCGCCATGAATCCGCCGGCGCCGCCGCGCGGCATGATGGTTACCTTGCGGATGTCGCCGAGATCGGGCTGGGCGGCGTAAGCCACGGCGTGACCGGACTCATGGAACGCCAGGATGCGCCGCTCCTCGTCGCTGGGCACCAGGCTGCCGCGTCGCAAGCCCAAGGTGATGCGGTCGAGCGCTTCGTTGAAATCGGACCAGGTGATGACCTGCTTGTCGGTGCGGGCCGCGATGAGCGCCGCTTCGTTGGTGAGGTTCTCCAAGTCGGCGCCGGAGAAGGCGGGGGTAGCCTCGGCGAGCCGCTTGAGACTGACGTCTTCGGTGATCGGTTTGTTGCGTACGTGGACCTTGAGGATCTCTTCGCGCTCACGCTGCGTGGGCAAACCGATGGTCACCTGACGGTCGAAGCGGCCGGGGCGTAACAGCGCCGGGTCGAGGATGTCAGGGCGGTTGGTGGCGGCGATGATGATGACCGAGGTGTCTTGCTCGAAGCCGTCCATCTCGCTCAGGATCTGGTTGAGGGTCTGCTCGCGCTCGTCGTGACCACCGCCGATGCCGGCGCCGCGGCGCCGCCCGATGGAGTCGAGCTCGTCTATGAAGATGATGGACGGCGCCGCCTTGCGCGCCTCCTCGAACAGGCTGCGCACGCGGCTGGCGCCGACGCCGACGAACATCTCCATGAACTCCGAGGCTGAGACGGTGAGGAACGGCACTCCGGCCTCGCCGGCAACGGCGCGGGCCAGCAGTGTCTTACCGGTCCCCGGCGGGCCGACCAAGAGCACGCCCTTGGGGATCTCGGCGCCGATACGCAAGTACTTCTGCGGAGTCTTGAGGAAATCGACGACCTCGATGAGTTCCTGCTTCGCTTCCTTATGGCCGGCCACGTCGGCGAAGCTGGTGTTCACCTTGTTCTCGCGCCCGAACGTCTTGGCTTTCGACTGCCCGAACTGCATGACCTGGTTGGGTCCGCCCTGGGCGCGCATGAATATGAACCAGAAGAGACCTATAAGAAGTAGGAACGGCAGGAAGGTCAAGAGGATGCCCGTCCACTGTGGCGGGTTGCGAATCGTGACGCTCGGGACGTTGCTGCTCAGATCCTGGATGAGCGTATCGTTCAGGATGGTGGTAGTACGGAAGTTGCGCACCGTCTGAGGCTCGCCGTCGATCATCACTTGCGACTCGCTGGCCAGCTCACCCGTAATAGTGCCGTTACTGCGATCGACAACTACGGACGAGACTTTTCCGTCGGCGACCAGTGAGGTGAACGTGGAATAGTTGATCTCACGGGTGGTGCCGCCCGAGTTGAACTGGTTGAACACGAAGATGCCCAGGATAAGGAGCATCACCACCAACCAGGGGTTAAACGAACGTCTCAACGAAGGCCTCCAGGGTCCGGGCTGCACCGCGGTTTATGCACGAGAAGAAAGCGGTGGATGGAGTCGCGAACCTAATCCATCAAATTTTAGCACCGGAGCATGAGTTTGGGCTGTATGGCGTGGGACTATCCCGCCAGAAAACGTTAATAATGGGGGAGAGGGCCAGCCCGCCGGCGACCCAGCCTAAACGTTATGAGACGCAACCTCAACTGAACACATAATTTTTGGGCACGGTCACCAAGCCGCTGGCAGTAACGGTGAGGCCACGTTCCCGGTCGCGCTCTAAGTCCACCCCGATCTCTTCGCCGTCGGGGACCACCACGTTCTTGTCGATGATGGCGTTGCGGATCACCACACGACGGCCCACCTGAACGTTGTCGAACAGCACCGAGTTCTCCACTAGCGAGTAGGAGTTCACACGCACCCGCCGGAACGCCAGCGAGCGCCGCAAGGTGGCGCCCGAGATGATGACCCCGCCGGCCAGCAGCGAGTTGAACGCCTGGCCGCGGCGCCCCTCCTGCTCGTGGACCAGCTTCGCCGGCGCTGAGAACTCGGCAGAGGTGCGCAACGGCCACTTTTCGTTGTGAAGGTCGAACTCGGGTTTCAAGGCTACTAAGTCCATGTTCGCGTCCCAGTAGCTGTCGAGCGTCCCGACGTCGCGCCAGTAGGTGTTGGGACCGTCCTGGCCTGGGATGGGGTTTCTGGCGAAGTCGTAGGCGAACAGGCGCCGTCCTTCGGACAGGGCACGCGGCAGCACGTCCTTACCGAAATCATGAGCCGACTCGCGTTGCGCGGCGTCGGCCTGCAGCAGTTCGGTGAGCGCCTTGAGGCTGAAGACGTAGTTACCCATGCTGGCCAAGCAGTGCGTAGGCCGGCCCGGGATCGGGCGCGGCTGGGCCGGCTTCTCCTGGAACTCGCTTATGCGCCAGTCGTCGTCGACCTGCAATACCCCGAATCGTCGCCCGTCAGCGATGGGCGTGGGGTTGGCGGCGATGGTTACGTCAGCTTCGTTGTCGAGGTGGTACTTGATCATGTGGCCGATGTCCATCTTGTAGATGTGGTCACCGGAGAAGATGGCGACTAGATCGGTGCGTTGATCTCCCAAAAGATGCAGGTTCTGGTAGATGGCGTCAGCGGTGCCGCGGTACCACTCGGCCCCCAACTCCTCGTAGAGGTACATCTGCGCGGGCGCCAAAGTTATGAAATGGTCGTCGAGGAAGGTGCCGAAGCGCCAGTGGCGCTGGATGTGCTCGGTTAAGGACTGCGCTTTGAACTGGGTGAGGACGTAGATGCCGTAGACGCCCGAGTTGATCATGTTGTTGAGAGCGAAGTCGATGATGCGGTACTTGCTGCCGAACGGCACCGAAGGTTTGGTGCGCTGGTGCGTGAGCGGGTGAAGGCGCGAACCCTTGCCTCCCGCTAGAACCATGCCGATTACCTTGACCTTGCGGTTCAGCATCTGCCCTCCAGGCGCAACGCTAGGACGGGTGCGGATGGTGCTGCTTCCTGCCGTCGCGGGCCATGATAACGCGGCCCGACCAGCCCACCGGCGCGAGCGCGGTAACGTGCCGTCGTGAGCGTCCAGACCACCCTTTATGACTTCGCCATCAGCGAACTACCCCTGCCCGAGGGGGAGGCGCCGTTCCGGCGCCAGCAGTTGGCCGACTGGCTCTATAAGCAAGCCGTTGACGATTACGCGCAGATGACCAACCTGCCGCTTGCTATGCGTGACTGGCTCAGCGAGCGCCACCTGATCGACCCGTTCGTCGCCACGAGTCGATTCCCGTCGAGTGACGGTTCGGTGCGCTATCTTTTCACGCTGCCTGACGGCAAACAGACTGAGGCGGTGTACATGCCGTACTCCGGGCGCCGCACCGTGTGCGTGTCGTCGATGGTGGGCTGCCCCGCAGGGTGCGCCTTCTGCGCTACCGGCGCGCTGGGCTTCGGACGCAACCTCACGCAGGGCGAGATAGTAGCGCAGGTGCTGTCGGTGGCCCGCTACGAGAAGATCGACCCGGCCAGTATCCGCAACGTGGTGCTGATGGGGATGGGGGAGGCGCTACTCAACTACGATCACGCCCTAGGCGCCATCCGCAGTTGGATCGACCCGGCAGGTCTAGACATGTCGCCGCGCCGCATCACCCTCTCCACGGTAGGACTGCCCAAGCGCATCCACAAACTGATCGGCGAAGGTTTGCCGCTGGTACTAGCGGTCAGCCTCCACGCTCCCGACCAGGAAACCCGCGCGAGCATAATCCCTACCGCCCACGCCCACTCGATCCCCGACATCATGTCGGCGCTCAAGGCTTGGCAAGCGGCGTTGGGAAGGCGCGTGACCATCGAATACACGATGCTGGAAGGCGTCAACGATTCTATGTGGCAGGCGCGCGAGCTGGCTCGTCTGCTCCGCGGCCTCAAGAGCCACGTCAACCTCATACCGTTCAACCCCTGGGAAGGTTCCGGGTTCACCGGCACGGCGGGCAAGCGCTTGGCGGCGTTCGAGCAGGCGCTGGCTGGTGCTGGTGTGAGCGTGTCGGTGCGCTTCAGTCGTGGTCGTGACGCTGGGGCGGCTTGTGGACAGCTAGCGCTGCAAGGTTCCAGCTCCGAAGGGGCTTCAAGCCTGCCGATGGCAGCCGACGCCTAGCCGGATTCTCGCTCCAGCACGGGAAATACGTGGAGACGGTCAGGAGCGCAGGTAGCGCTTTTCACATGGGGCATTCTTAGGTTCGGTATAGACTCAACTCCGATTCCCCGCGTAGTACGCGCTGTCGGTGACGGTGTCACTAGCAAGTTGACGGGCGGTGTCACGCGCAGCTATCTGGAGGCAGGCATGACAAGTGGAACCTGCAGGTGGAGCGGCCGAGCGACCTTCCTCGCTCTTGCCGCCATGCTCCTGCTCACCTCGGCATTGGGCCAAGCTACGACCGAGCAATTGCAAGCCAAGGTCGAAGCTGAACCCGAGAGCGTGTCTTCGTGGATAGCATTGGGCAACGCCTACTACCAAGACCAAAATCTGGACCAGGCGAAGTCCAGCTACCTCGAAGCCATAGCCCTCGACTACACTGCCGGTGACGCTCATTACGGACTTGGCCTAGCTGAGTTCTCGCGCGGCGATTATCAGGCGGCGCTATTCCAGTTCACCGAAGTCACGCGCCTCTTTCCACAGCGCTTCGACGGTCATTTCAACCGCGCCGTCACCTTGGCGCGCGTGCGGCGACCGGCGGAGGCGGCGGAAGCGTTCCGCTCGGCCCTGGCCGAGGCAGCTCCCGAAGCCAGCCCAGAAGACCGCGTGCACGCCCTGCTCGGTTTGGCTGGACAGCTAGAACTCACCGAAGAGTGGTCCGGAGCGGCCGAAGCTTACGGCTCGGCCCTCGAACTCGAACCCGCCTCAGCCGATCTGCTACTACGACGCGGCCAGGCGCTGCACCGCGCTGGGCGCGGCTTGGAAGCGCTACCCGAACTGATCGCCCTCGAGGGCGATAGCGGCGATTACCGCGTGAGCGCCCTCATCTCCGACATCTACGTAGGTCAGGGGCAGATCGAGTACGGCATCTGGTCATTGGAGCGCGCCCTGCAGAAGGCCACCAAGGCCGGCGACGCCTCCGCGCAAGGCAACACCCTGGTCAAGCTCGGCAGCCTGCAGAGGAGCCTCGGCCGTGACGCCCTGGCCACCGAGGCGTTCGAGCAAGCCGTGGCAGTTGCCCCCGACTCGTGGGAAGCGCAGTACAACTTGGGAGTCAGCTACTTGGAGGGCGGCCAGACCCGTCAGGCACTTCCGGCACTTCAGGCCGCGCAGCGGATAGACGGTAACCGCGCCGAGGTCTACCTGGCTCTGGCCAGCGCCCACGACCTGCTCTCGCAAAGCGGCGACGCGCTCAGCAACGCCCAAGAGGCACTGGCGCGCTTGAGCGACGAGAAGCTCATCACTAGCGCTCGCTTCATCGCCGGCCGCGCCCTTTACCGCAACGGCGACTACAGCGGCGCCAACGAGCAGTTGCAGGTGGTCCTGGACGCGCGCCCCAATGAGCCCGAGGCGCAGCTATGGAGCGGCCTAACCGCCTACCAGCTCGGCGACTACGTGCGCGCGGTGCGCAGCTTCGAGCGCGCGGTGCAGCTCAGCCCTAACAGCGTCGAAGCGCGGGTGAACCTGGGCGCCGGCTACTTGGCTGCGCAGCGCTACGAGGAAGCAGAGTCGGTTTACCAGCTCCTGGTCACCCAGAACGCCAACGATACCGAGAGCCTCTACAACCTCGGTTGGGCGCTCTACTCGCAAGACCGCCGCGGCGCCGCCCGCGACGCCTGGGTGTCGTCATGCCAGTTGGGTTACCAGCCGGCCTGCGACGCCATCAGCACCTACCTCTGAGCGAGCCGGCCGCCAAGTGCGGCCGGCGCCGTCTTCGACCTTAAAGAGGTCGGACCTCTGCCGACCGCGCTCGGCTTAGAATGGAACTTATGGACTGGCTTCGACGCAACTGGCCCGATCTGCTCATTGGCGTGGCGCTTGTAGCTGTCATCGCCGGTATCATCGCCACCCTCATCTCCGGCGGCTCTTTCTTCCCCGTGGGGCAAGGCGACAGCATCACCAGCCCACCCGCCCAGACAAGTCCCAGTACCGCGGGCAGTTCAACGGGCAGCACCGCGGCGAGCCCAAGCACGAACGCCGCAGGGGCCCCGTCGAGCACAGTTGCGCCCACGGTCGTCGAAGACGCCAACGGCGTTGCGGCCAGCGCGGACACGTCCGCTGGGAGCACCACTGGCCAATCGGATGTCGCCGGACAAGTAGCCCCCACCGTTCCCGACGCTAGCGTCAACACTGGCGCCAGCAGCGGCGTCTCGGCCCTGCCTCCCGGTGGTGCCACCGCCGTGATCCCAGCCACTAGCGGTGACGCAGCCGTGGCGGTCCCGCTCACCGATCCTGACCCCGCCACCGCGCCAGCCGCGACGGCAGCGCCAGCAGCGGCCGCTGCGACAGCAGTGGCCCCTGCAATAGCAGGGACCCCTGCAGTAGCAGGGACCCCTGCAGTAGCTGGAACCGCGGTAGAGGCCAGCGCCGACGCCGATGGGGCGTCCTACCGCGTGGCAGTAGGGGCGTTCGGTAACGCCGACAACGCCCAGCGCCTTGCCCAGACCTTCCAGGCGTCGGGCTACCCGGTGCTGCTCGGCACCCAGGGCAACCTCACCATCGTGCTCGTAGGACCGTACGAGGCCGAAGCCGAAGCACGTCGCGTAGCCGAAGCGGTACGCGGCGGCAAGTTCGGAGTGACCGACCCCGTGGTGCACCGTTACGATCCCCAAGTTGGCACGACGGCTTCGGCCGCCAGCGCACCGCCTGCAGCCAGCGCCAGCCCAGCGTCCACAGCTACCTCGCCAACTACCTCGCCGACTACCTCGGCACCGGCGAGCGCTGCCGGCGCCGCGTCCGGACGCTACCTGCAGGTCGGCGCTTACGCCAACCGCGAAAGTTCTCTGCCGCAGCGTGAGCGCATGGAACGGCTAGGCTTCACCGTCACCGAGGACACCGAGGGCACATTGCTCAAGCTGTTGATCGGTCCGTTCCAAGGTAGCGCCCTCAGCGACGCCCAGAGCAAGTTGGCGGCGGAGGGTATAGAGAACTTCGCCCGCTGATGCCCAGGAGCATTCCGTCGATCACGGTTAGTCGCTTGGTCGCATACTTGCGTGTCCTCACCGACTTAGAGCTCCAGCAGGTCGATTACGTCACCTCCGACGAGCTCGGCGCTGCCGCCGGCGTCTCCGCGCACCAGGTGCGCAAGGATCTGGTCCATGCGGAAGCGCCGGGAACGCGCGGGCGCGGCTACACCGTGGCGCTGTTACGCCGTGAGTTGAGCAGTCTGCTCGGCTTGACGCGGCCCTGGAACGCCGCCATCATCGGCATGGGGCGTCTCGGCCAGGCTTTGGCCGATTACCCGTACTACGGCAACAGTAGCTTCAACGTGAAGACCGGCTTCGACATCGATCCCAGCAAGATCGGCCAGCGCCTCACCAGCCTGCCCGTCTACGCGATGGACGAACTGCCGCAGCGCGTGAAAGAGCTGGAGCTCGACATAGCGTTGCTGACGGTGCCTGTCAGCGCAGCTCAGAGCGCGGCCAACAGCTTAGTGGAGGCGGGCCTGCGTGGCATCCTCAACTTCACGCCCACGGTGCTCGCTGTTCCGCCCCAGGTGCGCGTCGAGCAGGTCGACTTCGTCGCCGGGCTCAAGCGCTTGGCCTTCTACCTGCAACCTGACGTGGCGCCGGCCAGCGGCTGAGCGCAAGCGCTTTAATGCACAAGCAACCGTATAATCGCACTGCATGTTCGAACTGATCTCCTCTGACCTGCGCCGCTTCGAGGAGCGCCTCCCCCAGGAGTTGCACTCCTCGGTGGCGTTCATCGAAGCCATCGGTGACGACCTGGTGGGCGCCGGCGGCAAGCGCCTGCGGCCCGCCCTGGCTTTCTTATGCGGTCGACTGCTGAGCGCCAACAGCGAACAAGCGTTGCAGGTGGCGTTGGCGGTCGAACTGCTTCACTCCGCCTCGCTGCTGCACGACGACCTCATCGACGACGCCGACACGCGCCGCGGCAGTGAAGCCGCCTTCCGCCGCTACGGCAACGTGGTCAGCGTCATGTCGGGCGACTTCATGCTGGCGCGGGTGCTCGGGATACTGGCCCGCAGCGACAGCGCGCGCTTCACCGAGCTGATGGCCCACACCGCCGCCGCCATCTGCGAAGGCGAGGTGCTGCAGTTCCAGGTGGCGTCGCTGCAGGACTACTCGTTCGACAACTACCGCCGCATCATCGAAGGCAAGACTGCGGCGCTGATAGCCACCGCCTGCCAAGGAGTGGGCGTCGTGGCCGGCGCCAGCGAGGAGCAACTCGCCGCGCTCGGTGCCTACGGGATGGCTTACGGGCGCGCCTTCCAGATGCAGGACGACTACCTCGACCTACTCGGCGACGAGTCCACCTTAGGCAAGCCAGTCGGCGGCGACCTGCGCGAAGGTAAGGCGACCTACCCAGTGCTGGTGCTGCTGATCGAGGATAAGAGCGACGAGGCGCACGCCATCCTGGCGCGGCGCGCGGCTGGTGATGGTGACGTCGCGCGCATGGCTGAGCTGATAGTGGAACACGGCGCCGACCGCCGTACGCGCGCCCTAATAACTAGCGAGGCCGAAGCCGCCTTGGCGGCGCTGGCGCCGTTCCCGCCATCACCGGCTCGCACGGCGCTGCAGCGGCTCGCCGAGGCAGAGATCGCGCGGATCGTTTGAACCGGTGGCGCTGCCCGCCTGCTGCCGGCGCGCCCCGACGTGGGCGCACGAGCGCTAGCGCTCCGCCGCAGCGCGTTACACTTGCGTAATGCCAGATATCGATACAGCCCAGGTGCTGAGCTTCTTCCATGAACATCCTGAACGCCCCTGGCATGTCCAAGACATCCAGCGCCGCTTCAAACTCGACGACCGCAGCGGCTTAGGCGACGTCCTTTCCGACCTAGTCGATCAGGGGCAACTAGTACGCACGCGCCGCCGCACCTACGGTCTACCGGAGGATATGAACCTTCTGCTGGGGCGCCTGCAAGTGGCGTCCGGCGGTTACGGCTTCGTCATCCCCGACGAGGGCGGCAAAGACCTGTTCATCCCCGCCGACCGGCTGGGGGGGGCCTGGGATAGCGACCGCGTCATGGCCAGACCCAACCCGCAGAAGAGCGATGACGGGCGTTTGAGCGGCGAGATCGTGCGCGTGATCGAGCGCGGCTACCAGAAGGTTGTCGGAACGCTCGAGTACGCCCGCGGTTACGCCATCCTGCGCCCCGACTCCACCCGCTTGCAGCAACGGATCCTGCTAACACCAGAATCGGTCGGCAAGCTCGAAGGCGGCTCGCGCATCGTGGTGCGCATGGTGTGGCCCGAGGAGTCGGGTGAGCGCGAGCCGTTCGGTGAGCTGGTCGAGTACTTGGGAGAGGGCGACGACCCCGAAGTAGAGACCCACGCCGTGGTGGTCAAGTACGGACTCAAGGCTGAGTTCGACGCTGACACCATGGCAGAGGCCGGCGCGGTGCCGGACGAGGTCACCGCCGAGATGATGGGCGGCCGCACCGACTACCGCAAGATCACCACCGTGACCATCGATGGTGAGGACGCCAAGGACTTCGACGATGCCGTGTCCGTGGAGCGCCTCGACAGCACCCGCGACGGCATGCTGCGCGTCGGGGTGCACATCGCCGACGTGAGTTACTACGTGGCCGAAGGCACCTCCCTCGACAAGGAGGCGCTGGAGCGCGCCACTAGCGTCTACCTGCCGGGCAAGGTGCTGCCGATGCTGCCCGAGGAGCTCTCCAACGGCATCTGCTCGCTGGAGGAGGACAAGGCGCGGCTAGCGTTGTCGGTATTCATCGACCTCACGCGCACAGGCGAGATCAAAAGCTTCGAGTTCAAGGAGACGGTGATCCAGTCCGACGCGCGCCTCACCTACGATCAGGTGCAGGAGTTCGCCGAGGGTGGTCGCCTCCCGCAGGGCAAACGCAAACTAGAACGCGACATCAAGGTGCTTCTGAACCTCAGCAAGGAGTTGCGCAAGCTACGCATCTCAGGTGGCGCGCTCGATTTCAGCTTCACCGAAGCGAAGGTCGACGTCGACGATCAGGGCACCCTTCACGTGACGCCGGTGCGCAGCGACGCCGCGCGCCAGCTCATCGAGGAGATGATGCTGCTTGCTAACCGCGTGGTGGCGGAGGAGTTGAGCCGTCGCGACGTGCCGGCGCTGTTCCGCGTCCACGAGGACCCCAGTACCGAGAAGATCGCGGCGCTGCAGAAGGCGCTCAGTAAGCTCGGTTACGTACTCGATCTGGAGCACGCGGGGCCGCAGGACCTGCAGGCCATCCTCAAGCAGGCGGCGGGCAAACCGGAATCACAGCTGGTGAACACTCTGCTGCTTCGCAGCCTCAAGCAGGCGCGCTACGCCAGCGAGAATCTAGGCCACTTCGGCCTGGCCTTCCCGAACTACCTGCACTTCACCAGCCCCATCAGGCGCTACCCCGACCTGGTGGTGCACCGGGTGGTGCGCGCCATGCTGCAGCATCGCCTCTCGCCCACCCTGAAGGAGCGGATGAAGACCGACTTCCCGGGCCTCGCTCAGTACGTGAGTGAGCGTGAGCGCGTGGCCGAGGACGCCGAACGCGACCTCACCCGCTACTTCCATGCTCGCTGGGCCAAGGACCAGGTCGGTGTCAGCTTCAGCGGCATCGTGGTGGGTGTAACCAACTTCGGCGTGTTCGTGGAGCTGCCTAACGGCGTGGAGGGGCTCATGCACGTGAGCCACCTGGTGGACGATTATTACCTCTACCTCGAAGATTCCCTGATGCTGATGGGCAAGCACACCCGCAAGCGCTACCGCCTGGGCGACCGCGTCGAGGTGAAGGTGTTGGCCGCCAACCCCACCCAGCGCCAGATCGACCTGATCCCCGCCGACATGCCCATGCCCGAACCAGATCCGCTGGATGAGCAGCCCACCGTCACCAAGCCGCCGCGCAAGCTGAAGACGCCCCAGGAAGGCGTGGCCGAGGGGATGGTGGAGGAGACTCGCAACGCTCGCAACGGCGGGCGCGGCGCCAAGAAGCAGCACGGCGCCGCCGAAGGCAAGGTCAACGGCAAGAAGGAGCCGGTCAAGAGCCGCCGTGGTGGCGGCAAGCAGGCAGCCACTGCGACTGCCGAGGCCAGCGCCGAAGCCAAAGAGAAGGTCGACGACAAGGCCGGTGACAAGGGCAGGGCCAAGCGGGCACCCAGCAAAGCCGCGAAAGCTAAGGAGGGCGCCGCTGAGGCCCCCGCCAAGCCCACCGCCAAGAAGGCGCAAGCGAAACCCGACAAGGCGCCCGCCGAGGATAAGGCCCAACGCGCAGCTCCGAGCGGCAAGCGGCCAGCCCGCAAGCCGGCGCGCAAGAGCACCGAACCCGCGCCCAAAGACAGCACTGAACAGGCCGGGTCGAAGAAGGCCACCGCCACGAAGCCCAAGAAGCGCCGCGTCCTCAAGTTCGGTTGAGGGGCGCCGTCTGGTAGACTTCGCCGAAGCCGGAAGAGTTACTTAGCGACCTGATAGGTCGAGCAGTTCGCCGCCGAGCACGCCCAGCAGGGCGCCGTAGGGAGAGACCATATGGCTCAGGAGTACCGTTACCCCCTTACCCGCGTCTGCCTCCGGGGTGGCACCATGACGCTGCCACGCGCCATGCTCGAACTGTTCCCTGACAGCGGCGAAGTGGTGGTGTTCGATCAGGAACGAGACGTCGAGTATCAGCTCGAGGTCACCCATCCACGGGTTGTGGCCGGCTTAAGCGATTTCTACCGCTCTCACGAGCTGGAGGTCAACGACGAGCTGCTCATCGAGCCGCTCGAGGATGGTCGCTTCGCGGTCACCGCCGTGCACCGCAATCGCGCCGCCGCTAGTTCACCGGATGCGCTGGCCGAAGTACTCAATGAGTTGGCTGAGTCGGGCATGGCGGTAACGGAACTCGAGATCCACGCTCTCTACCCGAGCATCCCCAGCGGACTCGAGCTCACACCGTTCCTGGCCGCCGACCCGCGCTTCGAGCAGCAGGGTGGACGCTGGCAACGGTATGGAGCGGCTGAAGCCGCCCGTGACGCGGCTTCGGCCGAGCAGCCCGTGGCTCCAGCCCAGGAGTACGCAGCTGAGGCTCCGGCAGAGGTTCAGATGCAACAGGTAGCGGCCCAAAGCACGATCGGCGGCTCCAGTGTCCAACCCAACGCTCCTAGGATGCAAGCTGGCCACGGCGGGGTGCAGGAGCGGCGTCTGCCCACCGGCGGCGCTTCCGATCAGCTGGCTAAGCAGCCACAGGGGACGAGCGCAGTGCCGAGCTACGATCCGCAACGCGCCAACGACGCCGCCTTGGCGGCGGTCGCTGCCACGACCCGCCTGCGCGGCACGCTAGCGGGGCTTGGGTACCGCATCGAACCGATCAGCGCGGGGTTAGTCAAACTCCACGCTGAACTGGGGCGGCGCCAGTACCGTGTGCTCGCGCAGCTGCTGCCTAGCGGCGAGCGGCTCGATTGGGCCGCTCTGCTAGCCAGGCGGCGCACCTCCTCCGCCAACTACCTGGCGGTGGTGGGTGATCACGCCGATCTGCTGCGCCTCACCAACCCCGCCGAGTTGGCTCGCGCCACGCTGTGGAGCTGGGAGGCGCTAGAGCGCCTGCGAGTTCTGCACGCCACGGTGCCGGTCACGCCCATCGACCTCGAGTCGCACTTCGCCAGCGACGGCCTGTTCGAGCAGGGTCTGACCCGCTTCGAGCAGGGCGTTGCGACCCGCGTGGCCGAGCGCGGCGCCACATCCGAGGTGCTCGCCCACCTGGCCGTGATGCGCGCGCCTAGCGTCTTCCTGCTCGAAGACCTCGCCAACGACGCCGGGATGAGCCGTGAAGCTGTTCTGCGCATCATCGAACGCCTCGGCGAAGCACCCTTCCATCTAGTGGCGAAGGTTGACCAAGGCGAGTTCCTGCTGCGGCAACCGGTGGCGCAGGCGCTCACCGGGCTGGCGGCTTACGCCAACTCACTACGCGACCGTCTACCCGGCGTCAAGCGCGAGGTGCTCACCGGTCTTAGCGAACCCGATCTGCTTGCCGAGGGCGACATGCCTGAACTGTTGACGGAAGTACCCGCCGACGCTTGAGCCTTAGCTCACGAGCTAGTAGCAGCCTCTGACGGCTGCAAGGCTGGTAGGTCCTGCAACGCGTAGACTCCCGGTTCGTTCTCAGCCACTGCCGCCAACGCCTTGAGCGTCCAACGCGCGCCCTCTAGGGTGGTGGAGTAGGCTACGCCGTTCTCGAGCGCGCGCCTGAGTTCCAGCGTCTCCTCGACGTCGAACAGAAGCTCGTAGTCTGCCTCGGTGCCAGCCGGCAGCGCTCCGAGGCGCGCTTCGAGGCCGAGTTGCGTCACCTCGGGCTCGAGTTCGGCCAAGGAAGCACCGATGAGCCGCACGACTGCGCCGGATCCAGCCACAGGGTAGCGAGCACCGGCCGCCACTGAAGCCTTGTAGTAAGCAACGTAGGGGTCGGGGTCGATGCCCATTGTCTCACCTGTGGAGCGCATCTCCGGACCCAAGAGCGGCAGCACGCCCGCGAACTTCAGGAACGGCAGCACCACCTCCTTGACGCTGTAGACGGTGGGCTCCGGTGTGGAGGTGAACCGTAGCTGCTCGAGGGTCTGGCCGGCGGCTATCAGCGCCGCGTACTTGGCGAGCGGCCGGTGGATGGCCTTCGATAAGTACGGCACGGTGCGGCTGGCGCGCGGGTTAGCTTCCACCACCAACACCTCGTCACCCTTCACCAGGTACTGCACGTTCATGAGACCGCGTACCCCGATGCCTATGGCGAGTTGCTCCGTGTAGCGCTCTATCGCCCTTAACGCCGCGGGGGAGAGACTGACCGGTGGGGTTATGCAGGCGCTGTCGCCGGAGTGCACTCCGGCCAGTTCGATATGCTCCATGACGCCAGCCACAACCGTGGTAACGCCGTCGCACAAGGCGTCGACGTCGACCTCGGTGGCTTGCTCGATGAACTGGTCGACGAGGATGCTGGGGTTGTCGGGCAGCTCGGCGTAGATCTCGCTCAGGTAACTCTTCAGCTCGGCGCGCGAGCGCACCACGCGCATGGCGCGCCCACCCAGCACGTAACTGGGCCTCACCATCACCGGGTAGCCGATCGCCTCCGCCAGCGCCTGCGCATCTTCAGGCAACTTGGCTACACCGCCCGCAGGCTGCGGTACGCCCAAGCGGTCGCATAGCGCGTGGAAGGCGTTGCGGTCCTCCGCGAGGTCGATGGCGGCTGCGGGCGTGCCCCAGATGGGGTAGCCGGCCTCTGTGAGGGGTCCGGCCAGCTTCAGTGGCGTCTGGCCGCCAAGCTGCACTATCACGCCATCGGGCCGTTCGTGATCGAGGACGTTGGCCACGTCCTCGAAGGTGAGCGGCTCGAAGTAGAGCCGGTCGGCGGTGTCGTAATCAGTGCTCACCGTCTCGGGGTTGGAGTTGATCATTATGGCCTCGAACCCTGCGGCCTGCAGCGCCCACACGGCGTGCACAGTGGCGTAGTCGAACTCCACGCCCTGGCCGATGCGGTTCGGCCCGGAGCCCAGGATCACCACCTTGGGCGCGTCCGTGGGCGGCAGCTCGTCCTCCCACTCGTAGGTGGAGTAGAGGTAAGGGGTGAAGGCCTCGAACTCTGCGGCGCAGGTGTCGACCATCTTGTACACCGGCGCGCCGTTGCGAGCGAGCCGCCAGGCGCGCACGTCGGCGGCGCTCACGCCACGCAGGGCGGCGATGTCGGCGTCGGAGAGGCCGGTGCGCTTGATCTCGCGCCACAGCTCCCACGACCACGTCTCCGGGTGCGGTAGTTCCTGCAGTTCGCGCTCCACCATCGCTATCTCCCGCAGCTGGTTCAGGAACCACGGGTTCACGGCGGTGAGCTCCTCGAGGACGTGCACGAAGCGGCCGCGACGCAGCAACTCGAGTATCGCCGCCAGGCGCCTCGGGTTGGGGTACAGGCTCGCTTCCAGCTCGGCGTCTGATAAGTCGCGCGTCTCGCTGCGCACGTCGAGCTCCAAGGAGCGCAGCGCCTTCATGAGCGACTCCTTGAAGGTCCGGCCGATGGCCATCACCTCGCCCACCGAGCGCATCTGCGTGCCCAGGGTGTCGGAGGCGCCGGGGAACTTCTCGAAGGCGAAGCGCGGCACCTTGGTCACCACGTAGTCGATGGTGGGTTCGAACGCCGCCTTGGTCTCCTTGGTGATGTCGTTGGGCAACTCGTCTAGGTGATAACCCACCGCCAGCAGCGCCGCGATCTTGGCGATGGGGTAGCCGGTGGCCTTGCTGGCCAACGCGGAGGAGCGTGACACGCGCGGGTTCATCTCGATGACGATCACGTCGCCGTCGGCGGGGTTCACCGCGAACTGGATGTTGGAGCCACCCGTTTCGACGCCGATCTCGCGGATGATGGCGATGGAGTAGTCACGAAGGCGCTGGTACTCCTTGTCCGACAGCGTCTGCACCGGCGCCACCGTGACACTGTCGCCAGTGTGAACGCCCATCGGGTCGAAATTCTCGATAGAGCAGATGATGACGACGGTGTCTCGGCTGTCGCGCATCACCTCCAGCTCGTACTCTTTCCAGCCCAGCACCGACTGCTCGATGAGCACCGACTTGACCGGCGAATCGTGCAGGCCCTGCCGCACGATTGTGCGCAGTTCCGCCTCGTCGCGGGCTATGCCGCCGCCGGTCCCGCCCAACGTGAAGCTGGGACGGATGATGGCGGGGTAGCCGATACTGGTAACGAACTCAAGCGCTTCGCCTAAGCTGTGCACCATCTTGCCCTCGGGAGTCTTGATGCCGATCTTGGCCATCGCCTCCTGGAACAGCTGCCGATCCTCGCCCTTCTGGATGGCGTCGTAGTTGGCGCCGATCAGCTCGACGCCGTGACGCTCCAGTACGCCGCTCTCGTAGAGGACGGAGGCCAGGTTGAGGGCCGTCTGGCCGCCAAGGGTGGGTAGCAGCGCGTCGGGCCGCTCGATGGCTATCACGCGCTCCACGAACTCGGGCGTGAGCGGCTCGATGTAGGTGCGGTCGGCCACTTCGGGGTCGGTCATGATGGTGGCCGGGTTGGAGTTCACCAGCACCACCTCGAAACCGGCACCACGGAGCGCCTTGCACGCCTGCGTGCCGGAATAGTCGAACTCAGCGGCCTGTCCGATGACGATCGGGCCCGAGCCGAGGATGAGGATCTTGTGGATGTCTTCGCGTCTGGGCATGGATGAGATAACCTCGCCGCTTCCAGTAGGGAAGCTTAGCATGCCCTTCCGGTGCACTCAGCAGGGCCCCAATGCGTCCGGCACCAGGCTGAGGCGAGGCGTAGAGCCGCGCGGCTCCTGCCAAGCGCAGCCGCCGCTGCTCGGCTGGCGCGGTCACGATGTAAGTCATGCGAGGGAATCGTCGTGGGCAGGAGCGGTAGTGACGGGCGGCGCCGACGTCGCCGTCGCGGGGCGTCCGGGCAGAGGACCGGCTGGCGGTTTGGCCAGCGCCGCGCAGCCGAGCGGCCCGAGACGGCGTTGGAGGAGCCAAACGCGGGATCTGTGCCGCCCCGGACGGAACCCACCGCACCGCGGGTGCCGGCGCCG
>CAJDWL010000058.1_pt1 | contig 19138 bp, 16 predicted proteins | sample 7391591 | NCBI WGS metagenome assembly CAJDWL01 (sample SAMEA7055738, study PRJEB34461) | soil metagenome | biome: terrestrial ecosystem; feature: Peninsula; material: soil | place: Antarctica | collected 2016
TCGGTGTTGGCACAGGAAGATTTCGGTGCCATCGTGCGCGCTTACCAGAACGCTGGTTACCGCGTCATCACCAACCCCGACTTCAGCTACGACGATGGACTCTACGTGCAGCGCATCACCGAGCTCAAGGTGGCAGGCTACGAGCTGCGCTACGAAGGCGAACCGAGCTCCACTCAGGATAGCGTCGTCACCCGCTACCTGCAGCAGCCGGGCAGCGTCGTGAACGACAACCGGCTCGTGGCGGGCCTGATGCGCGTCGCGCAGTTAGGCGTCGTCGACGTGGTGAACTACGGACTCGAGCCGACCGACGAACCGGATGAAGCCATCGTGGTGTTGCAGTTGCGTAAACAACAGACGGGTGAACTCCGTCCCGCCGCGCAGTACGCCACCGATACGGGCTTCTCGGCCAGCCTCGCTTACTCCGAGAAGAACTTCCTGGGCTTGGCGCACATAGTAGGCGCCGAGCTCGACGTGGTCAACACTGACATCGGCCTGATGGTCGGGGGCCGGATAAGTTACGACATCCCCTGGCTCTACCTAGACGTGCTCGACCTGCAGACAGTGCCGACCTCCGTGAGCGCCTCACTGTTCAGCGTGGTCGCCAACAACCAGCCGCTTAGCGCGGACGGTCAAGCGACCATCAACTACCCTGGGCTCGCGCCCGATCCAGACAACCGGGTGCGGGTGGGCGAGTACGCCTCGCGTTCCACCGGTTTGGGCTTCACGGTCGGGCGTCCCATCGCGCTCAACACCCATCTGACGGTGGCCGCTAACGGGGCCTACAGCCAGTACATGCTCGAGCCGCCCAGTGCCGACTGCGTGATCGAGGGCGGCAAGGTCACCAACGCCAACGAATGCGCGCTGCCATACTCCGTGGCCCTCCCTCACTTGCCTACTAGCGGCCTGTCGGCCTTCACCAGCGCCCGCGTTGATTACGATTCGCGCGACGACAGCAACTTCCCCTCGCGCGGGGTTGCGGCCTACGGGGCTTTCGGTATCGGCTTCGGCAACGACATGCTCGACCCTGACAGCGGCGAGTCCACTACCTACATCTACGAGCAGGCAACCGTGGGCGCGCGCACCTACGCCGCCCTGAGCGATCTGCTGCCCGCTGAAGTGACCGACACCAATCACGTCTTCGCGGTCCGCCTCGACGTCGGTCATCAACTTGGCGGTAACTACCCCATCTCGAAGCGCTTCAGCGTGGGGCGCACCAACGACCTCGCTCCGCAGATCCGTGGCTTCACCAACGAGGACTTCAACCTATCGCGCACCTACATCACCAGCTCGTTCGAGTACCGTTACGACTTCGAGCTCTCCACCGTGGCCACCCAGACCGTGATCGGCCTGGCCTTCGTTGACGTGGGTTGGGCGTCGAGCGTGCCGGGCTTCCCGGAGTACGGCACGCCCCTCTTCGCCGGCGCCGGGGTGGGCGTGCAGCTCAATCTGGGCTTCGGTGGGGTGTTGCTGCCAGCGGTGCGCCTTGACTACGCCTTCAGCGAGCGGCACCCGAGCGGAGTATTCAGCTTTAGGATCGGCCCCGTCTTCTGAGCGAAGCACACCCGAACCCTCAGCTTGGCGGCCGGCTCAGTTGCCTGCTATCTCGCTGAGCAGGTCGGTGTTGCGGACCTTTATCTTGGCGTAACCGGCCTGAACAGCGCCGCTACGGACCAGTTCACCTATGACCTTGGTGACGGTCTCACGCACGGAACCGACGGCGGCGGCGAGGTCGTCGTGGGTGAGGTGGATGACCGCGGAACCGTCGGGGCTGCGGTCGGCTAGCTCGGTGTCGGAAAGCTCGAGCAGTTCCGCAGCCACGCGAGCGCGTAGCGGCTTGCCGGCTAAGCGCAGCAAGGAGCGGTTCATCCTCTCGATACTGACCGCCAAGAACTGCGTTACTGCCAGCAGATCGCTGCGGTCAAGGGAGTCGGGATCTAGAGCTTCGGCGCCCGAGTCGGTGATGGCTTCGGCAAAGTAACGGCGATCTTGACCGGTGAAGGCCTCCTCGCCGAAGTAGCCGCCGGGTTTGACGTAGCGGAGGGTGACGCCGAAACCGTCGTCGTCGACGGTGTGCAAGCGGATCAGGCCATGGTGAAGCCGGTAGAGCATACTGCCGGTCCCGGGGAATAACACGATCTCGCCTGCGCCGTACTCCTCAACGCTCACGCCCCCCCGCGGTGGACTGATAGTTCCGTTGTGAGTTACTGGTATCACGGTGAGCCTCGTTCCCTGGCGCTAGAAGCGCCGAGCGAGCTCGCTTCAGTGGTGAACCGAACTCACTATGTTGACGATACCGCCATGCCCGTAGAGAACCTGCTCCACAGCTTACTAGCTGGTATTTCTTGGTCCCATGGTGGGTTTGTCGCGAGCGGTGGCACCGTCGCCACCAGCCAGCGCTGGTGAACCGAACTGCAACTGCCGCCGGTTGCTCAGACGTTGAACAGGAAGTTCATGACGTCGCCGTCCTGGACCAGGTACTCCTTGCCTTCGAGGCGCAGTTTGCCTTGGGCGCGGGCGTTGGCGATGCTACCGGCGTCCAGCAATGTCTGGTAACCGATTACCTCGGCGCGGATGAAGCCGCGCTCGAAATCGGTATGGATCTCACCCGCGGCCTGAGGCGCCTTGCAACCGCGCGTGACCGTCCAGGCGCGCACTTCTTTCTCGCCGGCGGTGATGTACGTGATGAGCCCCAGCGTGTGGTAGCCGGTGAGGATGAGACGCTCTAGTCCAGTGCGCGCCAAGCCCATGTCGGCCAGGAACGCCGCCGCTTCGTCCGGCTCGAGCTGCGCCAACTCCTCCTCGATGCGCGCAGACACCACGACCACATCGGCGCCTTCGGCGCTGGCCAGGGCGCGCACCTGCTCGACGTGATCGTTGCCGCTGACCACGTCCTCCTCGGCCACGTTGCAGACGTAGATGACTGGCTTGGCGGTCAGAAGCGTCATGTCGGGGGGCAACTCGAGTTCCAGGCTGCGTGCCGGCTTGCCTGCGTCGAGATGCTCGAACAGCCGCTCCAAGGGCGCGATCCACTCCACGTCCTCACGGTTCCCTTTGGCGCTACGGCGTGCGCGCTCGAGGCGCCGCTCAGCCGTAGCCAGATCGGCCAGGATCAGCTCGGTGTCGATGGTTTCGATATCGCCTTCTGGATCGACGCCGCCGGAGACGTGCACCACGTTCGGGTCGTCGAAGCACCTCACCACATGCGCTATGACCGCCACCTCGCGGATATGCGCCAGGAACTGGTTGCCGAGACCCTCACCCTTATGAGCGCCCTTCACCAAGCCGGCGATGTCGACGAACTCCACGTGAGTGGGTATGACCTTGGGCACGCGTTCGCCTTTGGTGTTGAGCTTCTGTAACGCTTCGAGTCGCTCGTCGGGGACGCTGACGACGCCAACGTTCTTGTCGATGGTGGCGAACGGGTAGTTGGCCGCTTCGACGCCGGCCTTGGTGATGGCGTTGAACAGGGTGCTCTTCCCGACGTTGGGTAGCCCCACGATTCCGATTGCTAACATCTCACTCCCAGCGGAGCGCTCGGTGGCGCCCCCGACCTACGACCGGTCTGTAGAACTGAAAAACGTGGCGTCCCGGATGCCGCGCGCTTCAAGGCGCGGCCACGGCCGACCACGAGGAACGATGCTAGCACGCCGCATGGCCTCGCGGCGCTTCGGCGCGTCATCTAGTCATGCTAAGGTAGCCCGCGTGCCAACAGCATCGAGCGTGCCAACAGTCACCAGCGTAGCGATACTAGGCGGCGGTACCGTGGGAAGCGAGCTAGTAAAGCTGCTTGAGCACCGCCCCGAGTTCGAAGTCAGCGGAGTACTCGTCCGCAACCCCGAGCAGCAGCGAGATTTCCCGCGCTGGCGCGAACTGAGCAGGTCCGACCCGTCGTTCGTGGCCCACAGCCAAGTGGTGGTGGAGCTGATGGGCGGCACCGATCGCGCCGTCGACCTCAGCCTAGCCGCCTTGGCGCGCGGCGCCACCCTCGTGACCGCCAACAAAGCAGCGCTGGCGGAGCGCTGGGACGACTACCTGCCCTACCTGCGCCTTGGGCGGGTGCATTTCGAGGGTGCAATCATGGCGGGCACGCCGGTGGTGGGCGCCCTAGCCGGTGCGCTGCGCGGCTCCAGGCCGGTCAGCATGCATGGCGTGTTCAACGGCACCTGTAACGTCATCCTCTCGGCTATGGACGAGGGCGTCGATTACCAGGAGGCCCTGAGTGAGGCGCAGCGCCTCGGTTTCGCCGAGGCCGATCCTGCCCTCGACGTCGGCGGCTTCGACGCTGCTCACAAACTGACGGTGTTAGCCCGGCTGGCATTCGATCCTAAGTTGAGTTGGTCTCAGGTGCAGGCGAACACTCGCGGCATCGAAGGGCTGAGCGCGGCCCGCCTGGCCAGCGAACGGGCCGGCGGCCGGCGCGTGCGCCTTATAGGTAGCGTGCAGGCGGTGGCGGGAGCCTGGCGAACGGCGGTCCGACCGGTGGCGTTGCCAGAGGGTCACGCCCTCCTGGTGACCGGTGCGGAGAACGTGTTGTCGTTCACAGGCGACCCGCTTGGCACCGTGGTGGTCCGCGGCCCGGGTGCCGGTGGCGGCGCCACCGCCAGCGCCGTGATGGCCGATCTGCTGACTGCGGCCGCAGGCCTGAGTGGTCCGTTGCCGCTGGGCGCCAAGGCTGCGCTGCCGGCGGCGGCGCTTTTGGCGGGCTCCGCTAGCGATGACTTCGAAGAACTGAGTCCCGCAGAGAAGCCGTGAAAGGTAGCGCGTCCAGAGGCGTGGGTTACCTGAGCACCCGTGCAATGGCGGGTGATGAGCCCGTGAGCTTTGCGACCGCGGTGCTCGGCGGGTTAGCGCCCGATGGCGGTCTTTATTTGCCTGAGCGCTTGATACCCGTGGCGAGTGGCGACCAGCGGGCAGACGATCTTGCCGCTTTGGCGCGCGCGGTGCTTGCTCCGCTGGTGGGCGAAGAGCTGGCGCGAGCGCTCGAGTCGGCGCTCGACTTCCCGTGGCCAGTGGTGAAGCTCTCCCGAGACCGTTACGTGCTCGAACTGTTCCATGGCCCCACCGCCGCCTTCAAGGACGTCGGAGCGCGGTCGCTGGCGCGTTTCATGGCCACCGTTCTGGCTGGGAGCGGTGAGCGGACGACCATCCTGGTGGCCACCTCGGGTGATACCGGCAGCGCCGTTGCGGAAGCCTTCGCGGGCCTGGAGAACGTACGCGTGGCGCTGCTGTTCCCCGCTGAGGGTGTGAGCGCGGTGCAGGAGCAGCAGTTGACTGCCGCTCGTGACGGGGTTCGCGCCTTCGCGGTGGCAGGCAGCTTCGATGACTGCCAACGTCTGGTGAAGGCCGCCTTCGGTGACGCCCAGTTGGCTGGCTTGGGGCTAAGCTCCGCGAATTCCATCAATATCGGGCGGCTGCTGCCGCAGATGCTCTATTACTTCTGGGCGGTGCAGCAGCTCAAGGAAGCTTACGGTGTGATGGAGCCCCCATTGGTGGTGGTGCCCAGCGGCAACCTCGGCAACCTCACCGCGGCCATGCTTACGCGCGAACTCGGCCTCGACCTGAGCGGCTTCGTGGCCGCACACAACCGCAATGACTTCTTCCCGCGTTACTTGAGCGGCGCGAACTCCGCTTACGATTTCGCGCCGAGCGTCGCGACACTCTCTAACGCCATGGACGTGGGTGCGCCGTCTAACTTCGAGCGGCTGCAGACGCTCTTCGGGGCTCGCCTCAGCCAGCTGGTCAGTGCTGAAGCGATCGACGACGACGCCACCTTGGCGCGCATGCAGCGCACCTACCAGGAAGACGGTTACTTGGCCGACCCGCACACCGCGGTCGGCCTAGAAGTGTTGGCGCGCATCAGACGCCGTGAGCCCGAGAGCGAGCGCCCCACCATCGTGCTCGCTACCGCTCACCCGGCGAAGTTCCCGGAGGCGGTGCAGCGCGCCACCGGGATGGTGCCCGAGGCGCCGCCGCAGTTGGCAGCGTTCACCACCGCCCCCAAACGCGTGGAGCCGCTGGCTGCCGAGCTTGAGGCTTTGCGGGCAAAGCTGCTCGACTGGCCCGATTGAACCGTCAGCCTGCATCTTCCTTCAGCACTGCTCGTCCGAGCCGAGATGCACCACCTTCATCTCGCGCATGAGTTTCAGCAGGTGCGCCTGGACGCTTTGCTCCGCCAGTTCAAGCACGCTGCTGGGCAAACTTTTGTAGACGCGAGCGGTGATCTCGCTTGAGGTGGCCGGTCCCTCTTCGAGTGCCGCCAGCACCTGCGCTTCACGCTCGAGCCGGTGCTCGGCCATCTCGCTCAGTGGTCTCTGGACGTCAGCGATGAGCGGCCCGTGACCCGGACCGAGCAAGCGCGGCTTGAGATCCTTCACGGCAGCCAGGCTGGCTAAGTACTCGACCATGTCGCCTTCAGGCACACCAACCCAGACCGAGCCGCTGGCAGCCGCCAGGTCACCAACCAGGGCTATTTCTGGACGGTCCTCGCCCGCGTTCTGGACCAGCAGCGTCAAGTGTCCAGGGCTGTGTCCGGGGGTGTGCAGGCAGCGTAGCGCCACGTCACCGACCATCAGGGTCCGTTCGCCCTGTAGATGCACGACGTCCCAAGCGCTGGGTAACCGCGGCGCCTCGAGGGTGTGGGCGTAGACCGGGACTTGGTCTTGCCCAGCTAATCGTGCCGAGCGGATGAGCTCGACCCCGCCGGTGTGGTCGGGGTGGGTGTGGGTGAGGACGACGCCTTTGAGCAGGCGCGTCCCGCTTCGTTGCAGCGCAAGTTCTAGTAACGGCAACGCCTCGGGCAGCTCCGAGCCGGGGTCGACCAGTAGAGCCACGCCTGCGTCGACCACCAGGTAGGCGTTGGTGTGGTCGTAAGGGGGCAGGGTATCGACCGGCAGTTCGATGCGCCACACGTGGGCGCTGGCCTGTTCGATGCGATCGTCACCGTTCGGTTTGACGCTGCCGGCGGGGTTCGAGACGGTCATCTTCGCTCCTCGATCAGCTGCAGGGCGCCCAGGAGTTCTGCGCCAACGGCAGTTTCCAGGTCGGGAGTGACGCCGCGTCCCTCCCAGGTGGGGCCTCTGAGGGGCGCCAGTACCCCGGTAGCTATCCAGGCTTGGGAACCGTCGCGGAGGCAGAACGGTAACAGCGCCTCGACGTTGCCGGCGCTACGTTGCCCCACTACCGTCGCGCGGCCAGAAGCCTGCAGCGCGCCAGCCAAGCCCTCGGCGGCGCTGTTCACGCTGCCGTCGATGAGGACCACCAGAGGCAAGCTGGTGATGATCGGCCCGATCGCCGGGTAGGGCAGTGGCAGCGTCCAGCTGGTGATGGTGCGCCACAGGAAACCGCTGGTGAACGCGCCGGCCACCTCCATCATCGTTATCAATCGTCCGCCGGGGTTGTGGCGCAGGTCCAATACCAAGGTGGTGGCGCCGTCGGCTTCGAGCGCCCGCACCGCGGCGCGTAGGCCGCTGCTAACGCCGTCGCTAGCCAGGTCGGGTAGCCGCAGGTAACCCACCGAGCCGTCGAGCAGCCCGTAGGTGAGGTTGGAGACGCTAGCGGGTTCGGCCAGTTCGGGGAGCGCGACTTGAGCGACGAGTGGGTAGGCGCGAAGGACGGTGGCTATCAAAGCCGGCCTGTCGGCGGCGGCGAAAACGGCCACGCACGGCAGGGTGCCGTACTTCTTGCGCATGGCGTCGACCTCGGCAGGCGGAACGAACACGGAGTGATCGTCGCCCAACTGCAGGTATAGCTCCTGCAGGACTGCGTAGAAGGCGTCGTCGTCACTGGCCGAGACTGCCTGGGGACGGTAGCGCTCACCTAGCGCCGACCAGTCGATACCACGGTGCTCTAGGCCCCAGTACCGCTCCGCTACCAGGCGCCAAGCCACGTCGAAGCGTTGCTCGTAATCGTGGTTATGCGCGGATGCGAACCCCGCCAAGCAAGCCGACAGAACGAGCAGGCTGAGCAGCCGCCGTGCGCTGAAACTAAACCGGCGCACTAGTTAACACGTCGGCGTGACGCTGCAGGGCCTCATCGTCGAGGCGCATGTTCTGCGCTCCGACCCGGGTGGTGTTGAGTGCGCCGGCGACGTTGCCGAGGCGAGCAGCGCTTAGCAGGTCGTGTCCGGCCATCACCGCGTGGGCGAACGCTGCCGTGTAGTAATCACCTGCGCCGGTGGAATCGACCACCCCGTCGATGTCGTGCGCGTCCACCAACTCGTTTAGCTCGGGAGTTATCACGATGGAGCCCATCGCGCCGACTTTGACGATCACCTGCTCGATGCCCCTCTCCTTGAGGTCGGCGACGGCCTCGGAGATGGAAGCGCGTCCCGTGAGCAGGTACAGTTCGTGCTCGTTCATCAGCAGGTAGTCGACTTCTCGCACAAGCGGGATCAGGCGTTCCTGCATGGCGGCGACGGCGCCGGTACCGAGGTCGACGAAGGTGGTTAGGCGGTTCTTGCGAGCGTACGCCAGCGCCTGCAGCGCGTACTCCTTCTGTTGGCCACCAACCAAGCTGTAGGCGCTCATGACCAGGGCGTCGCAGCTAGCGACGTCGGACTCGAGGAGTTCGGCGGCGTCGAGGTTACGGCTGGCGCCAGCCGCACTGATCATGGTGCGCTGAGCGTCGGGGGTGATGATCAGCGTGATGCTACTGGTTTGCAGGTGCTCGTCTTTCTGAACCAGCGATACGTCGACCTTGGCGTCGCGAAGGTTCTTGAGCGCCAGCTCCGAGAACGGCCCGGTGCCCACGCGGGTGGCTATGCGAGTGGGGTTGCCGAGGCGCGCTAGCACGGTGGCCACCGTGCCACCCGAGCCGCCGGGTTCCATCACTGCGCGCAGCGCGGGCACCTCACTTCCCGATTCCGGGAAGTAGCTGACGAAGTACATCTGGTCGACGGTAGCGTCGCCGACCACGAAGAAATGGGCCATTCGTTCTCTACTCCTACCGGCTAGCCGCCGGGGCGCTTTGTCGCTTAGGGCAGTATACTCACCCGTTCATGAGGATGAAGTAGGGCCGGCTGCCAGAAGGTCGCGGAGCCGACCGAACTGGGCCAAGTCGAGCGCCTCGGCCCGCACCCGCTCGTCGAGTTGCAGCACTTGCAGCGCAGCTAAACCGGCTTCACGCTCATAGCCTGCGTAGACGAGGTTCTTCACAAGCGTCTTGCGGCGGTGCGCGAAACCGGTGTGGATCAGCTCGAACAGCTCCGGGTCGGGAGCGGCGCCAGTGGTGACGATGCGCACCACAGCAGATGTGACCTTGGGAGGGGGAAAGAAGGCGCCGGGCGGCACCAAGCGCACCGTGCGCGCCGTGCCGAAATGAGCCACGAACAACGATAGGGCCCCGTAGGCGGGGGTCGAAGGCTTGGCGCTCAGCCGCTCGCCCACCTCGCGCTGCACCAGCACCACCAACTGCTTGAAACGGTTCGATTCCAAGGCGCGTGCGATGACGACGGTGGCCACGTTGTAAGGCAGGTTGGCTACCAGGGAGGCGCCGCTTGGCATCTGCTCGAAGTCGAAGGTGGTGGCGTCGGCAGCTAGCACCGTGACGCTGCCGGCGCCGGCGTGGTCAACCAAGTCGCCGAGAGTCTCGTCGAGAACCGGCAGAAGCCGCTCGTCGAGCTCGAGGGCGAGCACGTCGGCGCCGCGGAGCGCTAGTGCTCGCGTCAGGACACCGAGGCCGGCGCCCACCTCGAGGACGCTATCGCCGCTAGTCAAGTCAGCGGCAGCGACGATGGCGCGCAGTGCAGCGGCGTCGACTAAGAAGTTCTGGCCGAAACCCTTGTCCGCTCTTAGCCCGTGACGGCGCAGCAGTTCCGCTACTCGGGAGGGGGCGGTGAGCTCCTTGGTGTTAACCACGTTTTTGTCGGGCACGGTTCTGTCAACCACCGTGGAAGCGGATCACCTCGTGCAGCTCTGATTCGGCGGTGGCGAGGTCGGTGTTCTGGACGACCGCTAGTTCGCTGGCGACCATCATCTTGGCGGTGTCGAGCACTTCGCGCTCGGTGGCGGCCAGGCCCTTCTCGACGTCGCGTTTAGCGAGCACCCCTATGAGTCTGGCTAGGTCGTAGGCGCTTCCTCCGCCGAGGATCTCCTGCTCCGCTCGGTAGCGTGGCGGCCACTGCGCGGGGAGTGTGAGGTCGGCTTGGCGGACAGCTTCGAACAGGCGCGGGATCTCCTCGGCGCCGACGGTGTGGCGAAGGCCCACCTCCTCGCCCTTCTTGAGCGGTACCAGCACCTCCATGTCGCCGCGTACGAACACGACCTTGAGGTACTCGTGTTGCTCACCGAGGACGGTGCGAGTGGTCCTCTCCTCGACCTTACCGGCCCCCTGGGAGGGGTAAACGACGCAGTCACCTACATCAAAAGTCACAGTGGGGCAAGCGTACCACAGGCCATAAGCTTGTCCGTGACGCGTTTGATGCGGCCGTGACCGGCGTCTTGTCAGGCCAGGCCGAGGATGGGAGCCCAGTTCTGGTAGGTCAGGAACGCCTACACCGTGAAGCTTGCGAAAACGGTCATGGCGCCCGTGAGGGTCACGGTTCCCTGCGCTTCGCGGTCGCCGCGCAGCGAAGCCAGCCAACCACTGGCCATCCCGACTAGCGCTGCGCCCACGACCTCCAGTGTGGCAGCCACAGGCCGGTGCGCGCCGTAATCCAGGTTCAGTGCCAGCAGCACAGCAGCCAGAAGCAGCGGTAGCGACCCGAGTAACAGGCCTACACCTAAGGCGCTCCGCTGGCTGGAGAAGAAGCGTGCCAGCAGTGGGCCCAGTATCAGCAGTAACGGCATGGCTGCGATGGCGATGAGCACACCGGCCAGCAGGGCGGTGAGGGCCTGACCGATGAACTCGTCAACGAGATGCCATGGGCTCCACCCCATCAGCGCTGCCAAGTTATCGCGCCAGTTGCGCACCATCGGGGCGCCGTTGTCGCTACGGTAGATCTGCACGGCACCGCCCTGGACTCGGCCGTACCAGGCGAGGGCACCGTACGGGTTCTCGGCGCCGCCGCCCGCGTCCGCGTGGCTGAAAACAGCGCCTTCGATGGTGACGGGTGACCAGATAACGTTCAGCGCTTGCGCTTCCACCGTTGCGTCTGGCGGCGGGGGAGCGGCCAAGTCACGCATGTCGAACCGCCGGACGCTGCTGTCCGTCACCCAGTAGGCGTACGGCCACGCGGCTCCGATGGCGCGACCGCGTCCGAGTGGCTCGCTCGTGAAGGCTTTCTGCGGGGCGCCGCTACCGGCAACGATGTGGCTGATGCGTAGTTCGCCGTCGCCGTCAGACCAAAGCAGCCACGCCCCGCTAGCGCCGGCACCAGCAGACATGTCGGCGCTGCCCGTGCTCAACGCCACCGCCTGGCGATCATCGCTCACGTCGGCCTCGCCAAGCTCGACTGCTTCGCTGACCGTTACGGTAGCGTCCGACCTCGACACCTTCGCGGTCAGCGCCGACCACTGAGATACCAGGCCCACTTCGGTACGTTCGGTCTTGCCTTCCAGCCAACCGACCCACAGCTCAGTACCTGCCACCAACAGACCGAGGCCACGTACCGCCAAGTCCGTCCGGTGCAGTATCACCGCGTCGGCCTCGGGATCAGCGGTGTCGATGGGCAGCAGGGCCAGGCGAGCTTCGCCATCGCGCCGCAGCGCCGCGGCCACCCAGGCGCGATCTTCCCATTCGATCAGTTGCATTGGCACCGTCACGGCGTCGTTGAACAGTAGCTGTTGCTCACCGCGCCACAGAAGGTAGTGCTCGAACAGTCCGGTGCGGCGGTCGCGCTCCGTCCAGGAGATAGCCAAATCACCTTCTAAGTAAGCGGCGGATACGGCGCGTACGGCGTCGGAAGCCACCACCAGCGCCGGTGCGTTCTCCGCGCCCGCGCCGAAAGCGGCCTGCCACACCCCAGTTGCTTCCGCCCATACCAGGGTGGCGCCCGAGCCGCCCGGCGCAGCGGCGAGGGCCACCGTGGCCACGGCGCGGTCGGTGGCTTGCAGTTTTGGTCGGCCGAAGCCCCCGTCGGCCGCGTACGGTTGCGCGCTGGCCCCGCCGACCAGTAACCCCACCAGCAACGCAACTAGCAGCAGCGTTGCGGCTAGCCGTGGCGGCACCGCGCTGGAACCGAAGGTCATTACACGGTCGGAACCGTGACCTCCGTTAGGCCACCGCTCGCTGCGCCCCCGTGTGCCGTGGCGGCTCGGCAATCCTTACGCTCCCTTGCCGCGCCTGCTGGGCCCACCGCCGGCAACGGCCGCTCGTGGTGCGGACGGTCGCGCGGCTGGCGCGCCGGGGATCTGCGGTAGCCGCAGCTCGCGACCCTGCAAGCGCGCCTCGATCTCGCGGATGCGGTCGCGAACGGCGGCGGCACGCTCGAAGTCGAGGCTTTCGGAAGCGGCCCACATCTCGTTCTCGAGCGAGGCCAACTCCTGCTTGAGGTCGTCGAAAACGAGTTCTCGCTCCCACGGATCGAGCTTCGGCGCTTCGGCTCCGCTGTCGTCGTCATGCTCGCCGCGGATGACGTCGTGTATGCGTTTGCGCACCGATTCCGGCGTGATGCCACGCTCTATGTTGTAAGCCAGCTGCTTGTCGCGCCGGCGGTTGGTTTCGTCTATCGCGAAGCGCATGGCGTCGGATTCGTTATCGGCGTAGAGGAACACCTCGCCGTTCACGTTGCGCGCCGCGCGGCCCATGGTCTGGATGAGCGAGCGCGCGCTGCGCAGGAAACCGGTCTTGTCGGCGTCGAGGATGGCCACCAGGCTGACCTCGGGCAGGTCGAGGCCTTCCCGCAGCAGGTTGATACCGACGAGAACGTCGAAGTGGCCTAGGCGCAGGTCGCGGATGATGACCTGGCGCTCGACCGCGTCGATGTCGGAGTGCATGTAGCGCACGCGTATGCCCTGACCGGCCAGGTACTCGCTTAAGTCTTCGGACATCTTCTTGGTGAGGGTAGTGACCAGCACCCGCTCGCCCTTGTCTGCTCGTTCTCGAATCGCGAAGAGCAGATCGTCGATCTGCCCCCGACTCGGCTTGATGGTCACCTTGGGGTCGACGAGTCCGGTGGGTCTGATGACCTGCTCGGCCACCGAGTCGGACATGCCCAACTCGCGTTCGGTGGGCGTGGCCGAGACGAACACCACCTGACCGACCTGGTCTAGGAACTCCTCCTCGGTGAGGGGCCGGTTGTCAAGAGCGGCGGGGAGCCTGAAGCCGTAATCGACCAGCGTCTGCTTGCGGGCACGGTCGCCGTTGAACATGCCGCGCACTTGCGGCAGCATCACGTGCGACTCGTCGAGGAAGGTGACGAAGTCGTCGGGGAAGTAATCCAGCAGGGTGTTAGGGGCGCTGCCCGGCGGACGCGCCTCCAAGTAGCGTGAGTAGTTCTCGATGCCCGAGCAGTAACCGAGGGTGCGCAGCATCTCGAGGTCGTAACGGGTGCGCTCGCGCAGACGTTGCTCTTCGAGCAGCTTGCCGCTCTCCTTGAAGAACGCCAAGCGCTTCTCGAGGTCGAACTCGATCTGGTCGATGGCGGGTTGCAGCTTATCGAACGGCGTGACGTAGTGCTTGGCGGGGAAGACCGTGGCGCTGTCGAGCTCGGCCGTCTCCTCGCCCGTGAGTGGGTCGAGCATGGTTAGCCGGTCGACCTCGTCGCCCCACAGCTCGATGCGCAGCGGCTGCTCCTCGTAGGCGGCCCAGATCTCGATCACGTCGCCGCGAGCGCGGAAGCGGCCGGCGGCCAGCTCCACGTCGTTACGCTCGTACTGCTGGCGCACCAGCGTCTCGAGGATGGTGTCGCGCGAGGTCTTCTTGCCCACCGTGAGCAGCAGGTTCATACGCTGGTACTCGTCTGGCGAACCCAAACCGTAGATGGCCGACACCGACGCCACCACGATGACGTCGCGGCGGGTGAGCAGGCTGCGAGTGGTGGAGTGACGCAGCCGCTCGAGCTCCATGTTGATGTTGGCGTCCTTCTCGATGAACAGGTCGCGGGAAGGCACGTACGCTTCAGGCTGGTAGTAGTCGTAGTACGAGATGAAGAACTCCACCGCGGCATCGGGGAAGAGGTCGCGGAACTCGGCGGCCAGCTGAGCGGTCAGCACCTTGTTGGGCGCCAGCACCAGCGCGGGGCGCTGCAGTTCCTCGATGACCTTGGCCATGGTGAAGGTCTTGCCTGTCCCGGTGGCGCCCAGCAACGTCTGGAAACGCAACCCGTCGTTGAAGCCCTCGACAAGCGACTCTATCGCTTCGGGCTGGTCGCCTTTGGCAGTGAAGTCGGATTGGACGGTTAGCGGCATGACCCTTGATTGTACTGTGCTGCTTGTCGTTGCTATGGGTGCGCTGCTACCGGGCGGCGTTTGAACTGACGTTCGTACAGGTCGTAGTAGAGGCCGCGGGCGGCGAGAAGCTGCGCGTGGGTGCCCGTTTCCACGATTAAGCCCTCGTTGAGGACCACCACGCGGTCAGCGCCTAAGATGGTGGCCAGGCGGTGCGCGATCACGAAGGTGGTTCGGCCTTCCATGAGTACCTCCAGCGCAGCCTGCACCAACGCCTCGGACTCGCTGTCGAGCGAGCTGGTGGCCTCGTCGAGGATGAGAATGCGCGGATCCTTGAGCAGCGCCCGGGCGATGGCCAGCCTCTGACGCTGCCCGCCGGACACCTTCACGCCGCGTTCGCCCACGCTGGTGGCGTAACCGTCGGGGAAGGCGCGGATGAAACTATCGGCGTTGGCGGCGCGGGCCGCACCTTCCACTTCGGCTTCACTGGCGCTTGGTTTGCCGTAGCGGATGTTGTCGGCGACGCTGCCGGAGAATAGCAGCGTCTCCTGCGGCACTAGTCCTATGTGGCTGCGCAGGTCGTGGACAGCGAAGTCGCGCAAGTCGGTGCCGTCGAGAAGGATGCGGCCCTGCTGCGGGTCGTAGAAGCGCGAGATGAGGTTAACCAAGGTGCTCTTGCCAGCGCCGCTCGGTCCCACCAACGCGATCACCTCGCCCGGTGAGGCTTCGAGAGAAACCTGCTTGAGGACCGGCGGTCCCTCCCGCCCGGCGTAGCTGAAGGTGACCTCCTCGAAGGTGACGCGCCCCAGCGGGTTGATCAGCGGCTGTGGACGTTCGGGTTCGACGAGGTCGCTGCGTTCATCCAGCATCTCGAATATGCGCTTCGAAGCGCCGATGGCTTCCTGCAACTGCGCCCACAGGCCCGTGAACGAACCGATGGAGCCCGCAACGAAGACGGTGATGAGCAGGAAAGCGACCAGGTCGCCGCTTTGCAGCGCGCCATCTAACGCCAGGCGACCCCCGTACCACAACACCACCGAGATGCCGCCGAATCCCGCTAAGATCACGGCCGGTACGAACAGAGCACGGAGCTGCACGCGCTTGAGCGCTTGCTCGAAAGAGGCGTCGATGGAGGAAGCGTAGCGGCGCGCCTCCGCAGCCTCGGCCGTGAAGGACTTGACGACGCGGACGCCGCTGATGGCCTCCTCGGCGTCGGCGTTGGCGGCGGCTACCAGGTCCTGGAAGTCTGTCGACACACGCCGTAAGCGGCGCCCGAAGAAGGCTGCGGCGAGAACCACCGCAGGCACGATGGCGAGCATCACGGCCGTCAGGCGCGCCTCCAGCACGAACAGCACTACCAGTCCGCCCAGGAGGGTTATCGCTTGGGTGACCAGTTGCGCCAGCGCCTGCGACACGGCGCCCTGCACCGTGGCGATGTCGGACGTGAGGCGCGAGGTCATCTCGCCGGTTTTGCGTTCCTCGAAGTACGGCACGCCCAGCGTAAGGAGGTGAGCGAACAGCCCCTTACGTAGGTCGGCCACCACCGCTTCGCCGACCCTCCCCAAGTTGTAGGTGCGGAGGTAGTTGAACAGCGCCTGCGCTAGCATCAGGCCGAACAGCAGAAGAACGGTGCGGTTTAGTACGCTGGTAGCGGCCTCACGGCTGGCGCCCGGCGCGAAGGCGCTGTTAAGTAACTCGCGGATCAACAGCGGGAATAGCAGGCTCAGAAGGCTGGCTACGCCAACCGCCAGCATGCCAACCACCAAGCGCGACCGGTACGGCGCGGTGTAGCTCATCAGACGCCGTAGCTGACCGAGGTCTTCGCCGCTGATCTTGGGCCGCGTTGGCTCGACTGCGGCCGCATCGGCGCCAGTCGCGCGGTTCGGCTTGTCGCCGGTTGTGGATTTCCCCCGTGGGCGCCTCGAAAACACGCCCAAGGGTACAATGTTGCCGCGAGGTAGACGATGACAGAGTCCGATCTGAGCGGGGCCGGCGCCGCCGAACCACTGTGGACACCCAACCCGGAGCGCGTCGCGGCGAGTGCCATGGACGCCTTCAGACGCCGTGCCGAGATAGTCGCAGGACGGCCTATGGCAGGGTTCGACGACCTGCACGCGTGGAGCATCGCGGAGCCCGAGCGTTTCTGGGGGCTGCTCGCCGACGAGCTCGAGCTGCCTTTCGAGTCGCGCGGCGCGGCGGTCCTAAGCCCCGGCCCCATGCCGACCACGAGTTGGTTCGAAGGCTTCACCCTCAACTACGCTCGCGCGCTGCTTTACCCACCTGGCCTCGCGGACGAGGACGTTACCGCCATCATCGGCCTCACCGAGGGCGGCGCGGAGCACAGTCTCAGTTGGCGGGAGCTACGGCGCCTAGTTGCGCAGGTGCAGTCGGCGCTGACGGCGCAGGGGCTGAAGCGCGGCGACGCCGTGGCCGCCATGGCCGCCAACGTGCCCGAGACGGTGGTGCTGCTGCTCGCCTGCGCCGGCTTAGGTGTTCTGTTCTCGTCCTGCTCGCCCGATTTCGGCGCCGAGGCCGCCGGCGCCCGCTTCGAGCAGTTGGCGCCCAAGCTGCTGTTCGCTTCGAGCCGCTACCGTTACGGCGGTAAGCGTTTCGACGTGTCAGACAGCGTGCACGAACTGGCCAACTCACTGCCTAGCTTGAGGGCGCTGGTGACGTTGCCTTACCCCGGGGAGGCACCCGCGCCTGCTGCCCCGTCACGACCAGGCGCCTCGGGTAGCACCGTGCCCGCCTACGCCTGGGACGACTGGTTGGCGGAGTCACCTGCCGCCACCGAGCCACAGATGCTGGCGCTGCCCTTCGACGAGCCGCTCTACGTGCTTTACTCTTCGGGCACCACTGGCCTTCCCAAGGCGATGGTCCACCGCGCCGGCGGTGCGCTGCTGCAGCACGCCAAGGAACAGCGCCTCCACTCCGACATCCGCCCCGGCGACGTGGTCTTCTACTTCACCACCTGCGGCTGGATGATGTGGAACTGGCTCGTCTCGGCGCTGGCGCAAGCCGCCACCGTGGTGCTTTACGACGGCTCGCCCGCCTACCCCGATAATCTCGCGCTGTTCGAGCAGCTGCAGCGCCTAGGCGTGACGTTCTTCGGCACCAGCGCGCGCTTCATCCACGAGCTGCAGGCCACCGGGGCCAAGCCCGGCGAGCGCTTCGACCTGAGCCGCCTCAAGACCGTCGCCTCCACCGGTTCGCCGCTATCGCCGAGCGGCTTCGAGTACGTCTACCGGTCCATCAAGCCCGACGTGCACCTGGCCAGCATCTCCGGTGGTACCGACATCGTCAGCTGCTTCATGCATCTCCGGTGGTACCGACATCGTCAGCTGCTTCATGCTGGGAGTCCCAACGCTGCCCGTGTACCCGGGGCAGATCCAGCGCGCTGGCTTGGGCGTCGATCTGCGCGTGTTCTCGGATGACGGCCACGAGGTGCTGGGAGAGCCGGGCGAGCTGGTGTGCGCTCAACCGCTACCTTCGATGCCGCTATCGTTCCTCAACGACCCCGAAGGGGAGCGCTACTGGGACGCCTACTTCACCGTATATCCGGGCCTGTGGCGTCATGGCGACTTGGTGGAACGCACCGAGCAGGGCGGTTTCGTGATGTACGGACGCTCCGACGCGACTCTCAACCCAGGTGGGGTGCGCATCGGCACGGCCGAGATCTACCGCCCACTCGAGGCGGTTCCGGAGGTGGCGGAGGCCGCCGCAGTGCCCAAGCGCAGCGGCGCGGATCAGGAGGTGTGGCTGCTGGTGACGCTGAAGGGCGGCGCGGTGCTCGATGACGAACTGACCGCGCGCATCAAGCGCGTCATCCGCCACGGCGCCACCCCACGCCACGTGCCCACGCGCGTCATCGACGTGGTGGACTTGCCGCGTACCCGCAGCGGCAAGGCCATGGAGATGGCGGTGGCGCGGCTCGTCAACGGTCAAGGCGTGCCCAACGTCGAGGTGATGGCCAACCCAGAGTCGGTACGACTCATCGAGGAGCGCCTTCGGGGCCTCTAGCCTTTGACGGCGCCTGAGGTCAGGCCGTCGACGATGCGGTCCTGGAAGATGAGTACAAGCGCCACCAACGGGATGGTGACGATCACGGCCGCGGCCATGATCTCGCCGAACGGTTCCTGCCGCGCCACCTCGCCCGTGAACAGCGCGATGGCTACAGGCACGGTTCTGGCGGGCGGGTCTATGACGGTGAAGGTGAGCGCGAACAGGTACTCGTTCCAAGCCTGGATGAACGCCAGCAATCCGGTGGTCACCAGCGCCGGGGCGGTGAGTGGTAGCAGCACCATGCGGAAAGCCTGTCGGAATGGCTGGCATATTCAGCACGCGGATCACAGCGTAGAGTCCAGCGAGAACGGCCACCTGCGGGAACATCGTCATGGCCAGTATCACGTAGAGCGATGGCGTTTTGCCGGCGAAGCGCATCTTGCCTAGGGCGTAACCGGCGAAGGATCCGACCAGCAGAGACAGCAGTGTCACGCTGCTCGCCACCAGCGTGGAGACGCCCATGGCGCGCACGAAGCGGTTGTTGCTCAGGACCGACTTGAAGTTAGTGAGAACGGGGTTGTCGGGCCACAGCGTGGCGGGCGTCTGGATCAGCTCCGCCTGCGTCTTTAGCGCTGACACCAGCGCCCAGTAGAACGGGAACATAAGGTACACGAAGATTATGACGACGAGCAGCCAGAAGAAGGTTTGCGAGACAACTCGGCGCGCGTTGCGGCTCATTGGGTATCGACCTTCATGGTGCGCATGTAGAGGATCGCGAACAGGTACTCGTTCCAAGCCTGGATGAACGCCAGCAATCCGGTGGTCACCAGCGCCGGGGCGGTGAGTGGTAGCAGCACCATGCGGAAAGCCTG
>CAJDWL010000049.1_pt1 | contig 18781 bp, 16 predicted proteins | sample 7391591 | NCBI WGS metagenome assembly CAJDWL01 (sample SAMEA7055738, study PRJEB34461) | soil metagenome | biome: terrestrial ecosystem; feature: Peninsula; material: soil | place: Antarctica | collected 2016
CGCTTCGCTGGCCGCCCTGTGCCGCCCATGCCCGACCCGTTCATGGAAGTGGCAGGGTTCCCCGTCATCGCCGGGGCGCTCACGCAGATCGTCGCCCGCAAGCACAGTGCCCTCGACGCCGGCGATCACACCATCTTCCTAGGAGCGGTCGAGGAGCTTCGTTACCGCGACGGCCAACCGCTGCTCTTCTTCAAGGGTGACTACGAGTCACTGCACGGACCCGAAGCGGCGGAGTCGGAGTTGGTGGAATCCAAACTGGCGAAATCAGGGTCGTCGCCCGTCTGGTAGCGTGAGCGCCTAACGCCACGACCTCGGAGGTAAAGACCGCGTGCCAGACGCCCTGCAAGCAGCCCTGAACAAGATCGACGATCAAGCCCCCCAGTACGCTGACGACCTGATGGAGTTCGTGCGTGTGCAGAGCGTCAGCACCGACGCCGCGCACCGCGTTGATATCGACGCTGCGGCCGAGTGGGTTGCAGCGCGGTTGCGTCGCGCCGGCGCGGACAGCGTCGCGGTCATGCCTAGCGCCGGTCACCCCGTGGTGGTGGCGCGCTGGCAGGTCGACGACGACCTGCCCACCGTCGTTATCTACGGCCACTACGACGTGCAGCCGCCCGAGCCGCTAGAGCTGTGGAAGTCGCCGCCGTTCGAACCCGAGATAAGGGACGGCAAGATCTACGGTCGCGGTGCCAGTGATGACAAGGCCGGCGTGCTCATCGCCATCCAGGCGGTTGAGGCTAGCGCCGCCGCCACCGGCCGGCCACCGATCAACGTCACCTTCCTGCTGGAGGGCGAGGAGGAGATCGGCAGCCCCAACCTGCCCGACTTCCTAGCCGAACATCGCGACCTGCTCGCCGCCGACCTGGCCATCAGCGCCGACGGCGGCATCTTCGGCGTAGGCATACCCTCGCTGACTGTGGGGTCCCGCGGCCTGGCCGGCGTGGAGGTGGCGGTCCACGGCGCCAACGCCGACCTGCACTCCGGCATGTACGGCGGCGCCGTCGCCAACCCTGCCATGGCGCTGGCGCACATCCTGTCGTCGCTGCAGGCAGCGAGCGGCGAGGTGCTGGTCGAAGGTTTCTACGACGACGTCCCGGTCCTTACGCCGGAACTGCGCGCGGCCGTTGCTGCCATCCCGGACGAGGACGACGTCGAGCTGGCAGCCCTCGGCCTCAGCGACTGGTGGGGCGACGAGCGCTTCACCGCTCAGGAGCGGCGTCTGCTGCGCCCTACCCTCGAGGTGAACGGCATGTGGGGCGGCTACCAGGGCGCCGGCATAAAGACCGTGCTGCCCAGCGAGGCGCAAGCCAAGATCACCTGCCGCCTGGTCGTGGGCCAGGACCCCGACGAGATCATCTCTGCCCTCAAGCGCCACATCGAGCGGGTTGCGCCAGGAGGTGTGACCGTGACGGTTACGCCGCTGGCCGGCAAGGGCCGCGCCTACCAGATGCCCTTGGACCATCCCGTGCTCGAGCTAGCCGGAGCCGCCATGGGCGCCGCTTACGGCCGCGAACCGTTCCCCGTCTGGACGGGTGGCACCGTGCCGGTGGCGGAGCAGTTCTACAGCGTGCTCGGCACCTGGTGCTTGTACTACGCCTTCGGCGAACCCGACAACGGGTTGCACGCCCCCAACGAGTTCTTCCGCGTGAGCACGCTCAAGCAAGGCACACAAGCCACCACGCGCCTGTTCTTCGCCATCGCGGCGAACCCCGGCGCACTTCAAGACGGCCATAGCGACTAGGAGGCGAGAGAGGGGGGTAAGAGATGCCGGCACGCAGTGGCAAACAGTTCCTGGAGGGCCTGAAGCGCAACCCGCCCAACATCTACATAGATGGTGAGAGGGTCGAGGACCCGACCAGCCATCCCGCCACCGCAGCCGTAGCGGGCTCGATCGCCGACCTCTACGATCTGCAACTCGAACCACACCTGCTCGACGTCATGACCTACGAGAGCCCAAGCAGCGGCGAGCGGGTGGGCATGAGCTTCTTAGAGACCATCAGCGAAGGCGACCTGCAGCGTCGCGCCGAGATGCACAAGGTCTGGGCCGATTACAGCCTAGGCTTCATAGGCCGCAGCCCCGACTACCTCAACGTGAACCTGATGGCGGCCGCGCGCGCCGCGTCGTACTTCGAGCAGTGCGACCCGCGCTTCGGCGAGAACATCAAGCGCTACTACGAGCACGTTCGCGAGAACGACCTGTGCCTCACCCACGCCCTCACCAACCCGCAGGTCAACCGCTCCGCCCGCGCCGACCAACTGCCCGACCCCTACATAGCACTAGGGGTGGTGCGCGAGACAGACGAGGGCCTGCTAGTGCGCGGCGCGCGCATGCTGGCCACGCTACCCATCGCCGACGAGATCCTCATCTTCCCCTCGACCGTGCTCAGGGAGGAGCCGGAGATGAGCCGCTACGCGCTGGCCTTCGCGCTTCCCTGCTCCACCCCGGGGCTGAGCTTCATCGGCCGTGAGCCGCTCGACACGGGACGCGGCCGCGAGGACCATCCGCTGGGGTCACGCTTCGACGAGATGGACGCGATGGTGGTGTTCGACGACGTGCTGGTGCCGTGGGAGCGCGTCTTCCTGCACGACGATGTGGCGCTCGCCAACCGCGCCTACCCCACCACCGGCGCCCTGTACCACATGGCGCATCAGGTGATAAACGTCAAGATCGCCAAGACCGAAGCGTTCCTCGGGGTGGCCGAGACCATCGTGCGCGCCATCGGTAGCGGCCGCTTCCAGCACGTGCAGCAGAAAGTCGCCGAGCTGATAATCATTCTCGAGACGCTCAAGGCCCTCAAGACCCAGGCCGAGGCGACTGCGACGCTCGACGGCTACGGCACCCTCACGCCCGGCCGGACGGCGCTCGACGCGGCCCGCAACTACTTCCCACAGGTCTACCCGCGCATGGTCGAGATCCTGCAGCTACTGTCAGCCAGCGGCCTCATCATGATCCCCACCGAAGCAGACCGCCACGGGCCGATGGCAGACGCCATCGACAAGTACCTGCAGGCCAGCAACCTAGACGCCGACGAGCGCATCCGCCTCTTCCGGCTCGCTTGGGACATGACCATCTCCTCGTTCGGTGGTCGCCAGAACCTCTACGAGAAGTATTTCTTCGGCGACCCGGTGCGCACCCAGTGCGCCTTCTACCAGAGCTACGACCTGGAACCTCACGTGAACAAGGTGGCTGAGTTCCTCGAGCAGAGCCGTAACCCGCGAGAGGAGGCGGCCCGAGCCGGCGCCGCTTCCACGGACTAGGCGGCAGTTCTAGAACCTGGGTTCAAGCGCTCACATCGGGAGATATGCCAGAATCACCGTACCCGTGCGTATCGACACCGTTCTCCTGGAGAACGCGTTCTCCGGAAGACGGTTCTTATCTCAGGGAGGAAAGAATGCAACGCCGCACTATCGGCCCCACCCACCCACTCTTCGCCCGGCTGCTGCTGGGCTTAGCTATTTTCGTCGCTGTCGCTTACGCGTCCGCGCAGGACTCCCAGGCGCAACCCGATGCCATACGCATCGGCGTCGTCGTCGACGCCAGCGGTAGTGCCAGCGCGCTCGGCCGTGGCGAGGCCAACACCATCGAGCTGCTGCAACGCGAGTTCGACGCTCGCGGCGGCGTCAGCGGCCATCCAGTAGAGATCACCCTCATCGACAGCGCCTCCGAAGTCCGCGGCGCAGTGGCAGCTGTGCAGAGGCTCATCGACGAGCACGACGTCCACGCCATCATCTGCTGCACCTTGTCGCCGGAGTCGCTGGCCATCATCGCGCCGGTGCAGGCGGCCGCCGTGCCCACCATCAGCCTGGCCGCCGCAGCGCCCATCGTCGAGCCGGCTGAGCAGCGCCGCTGGGTTTTCAAGACTGCCCAGAGTGACGACTTGATGATCAAGGGCCTCATCGCCGACATGCGCTCGCGCGACGTAACCGTGCTCAGCTTCCTGGGCTTAGCGGACGCTTACGGCGAGAGCGGCCTGCTCGAGTTGCAGGCGGCGCTGCCGGGCAGTGGCATCAAGCTCGGCACGGTGGTGCGTTACGACCGTGGCGCCAGTTCGTTCGCAGCCCCAGCGCTAGCCGGCATCCTCGACCGGCCCCAAGCCATTCTGGTGTGGGGCATAGCCGAGGACAGCGCCCGCATGGTGCGTGAACTGCGCGACCGCCAGTTCGGTGGTGATATCTACGTGAGCCACGGCGTTGGTGCGCCAGAGTTCCTCAGCCTCGCCGGCTCCGCCGCCGACGGCGTCCGCGCCGCCATCGGACCAATTGTGGTTGCCAATGAGCTCGCCGCCAATAACCCCAGCCGGGCCGTGGCGCTCGCCTACCGTGACGATTACGACGCTGCTTACGGCGCCGGCAGCGTCAGCACCTTCGGCGGTCACGCTTTCGACGCTGTGAAGGCGCTGGAACTGGCCATCGAGTACGCCGATGCGCACGGTACTCTCGACCCCAGCGACACCGCGGGCACCCGCCGTGCGCTGCGCACGGCCCTTGAGAAGATGGAGCCGTTCGTTGGCGTGACGGGTGTCTTCGACTTCACCGGAACCGATCACGCCGGACTCGATGAGCGCGCCTACGTGATCGTGGAGGTTCGCGACGGCGCTTGGCGCTTAGCTCGCTGAGGCCGGTTTAGGGGCGGAAGGTTTGTCCACCCACGCTGGGCGCTGTCAACCCGCGTGCTGTGGGCTCGTTCCTGCAGCTACAGCAGAGAGCGCAGCGTCTCCAGATCTCGCTTGTGACCGAGTTCGTCGTCGCCGAGCGGCGTCTCCAACACCATGGGCAGCTCGCCTAAGCGCGGGTCGTTGACGAAGCGCGCGAAGGCGCCGATGCCTATCAACCCCTCGCCGATGTTGTCATGACGGTCCTTGCGCGAACCTAGCGGGTGCTTCGAGTCGTTGAGGTGCAAGCAGGCGAGCCGCGATAAACCGACGGTGGCGTCGAACTCCTCGAACGTGGACTGATAACCGTCCTCGGTGCTGAGGTCGTAGCCGGCGGCGAAAGCGTGGCAACTGTCGAGGCATACCGCCAGTTGGTCCTTGGCGCAGACCAGTTCGATGATGCCAGCCAGCTCGCTGAACTTGGCGCCCAGTGTGGTGCCCTGGCCCGCGGTGTTCTCCAGGATCAGCTTCGTGTTCAAGGACTCGTCGCTGGCCAGCACCTCGTCGATGGCGCGCGCGATCCGCTCGATGCCCGCGTCGGCGCCCTCACCTAAGTGCGCGCCTGGATGGACGACCAAGCCGATCAGACCCAAGCGCGTGCAGCGCTGCAGTTCGTCGAGAAGCGCCGCCTTCGACTTCTCCAGCACTTCCTCCTTGGGTGAGGCGAGGTTGATGAGGTAGGCGCCGTGAGCGACGATAGCGAGCGGCTCGGCTGCGTGCAACGCGCGGAACTCCGCTACCTCATCGTCGGGAATGGTGCGACCGCGCCACTGATTAGGGCTCTTGACGAAGATCTGCAGCGCGTCGCAACCGATGTCGCGTCCGCGCTGGAACGCCTTGGGGGTACCTCCGGCGGTGGAAACGTGGGCTCCGAGTATCGGCATGTCTGAGTGTACCAACGGCCATCCGGCCCGCCGCACGGCGGCTTGATAGACTCGCGAGCGTGGTACGCGCCCTGCTCGAGAACCCGCAACCCGAGGAACTAGTCGAGTTCTTGAGCACTCATCTCAGTTACGGCTCGGCGCTGCTGCAGGTGGTGAGCGCTTGCGAGGTGCTCTATCACGGCCGAGCCGCCAGCGTGGCCGAGGCGGGCGATTACTTGGTCCTGCTGAAACCCGACGGTAGCCTCCAGGTTCAGGGCCCACGCGGCGTGAAACCGGTGAACTGGCAGCCGCAAACCGATCGCGTGAGCGTCGAGCTGGAAGACGGTTACGCGGTGCTGCTTGCCGAACGCTTCACGCCCAGCGAGTTCGTGCGCATCTCGTTCCAGGCGCCCGCGTTGGTGTTGGCGCTCGAGCTAGCGGAGAACGGCAACTTCGTGCTAATCGGCAGCGAACTGGAGATGCAGGAGGCGCTGGCGCGCAACCCCGAGGTCATCGAGCCGGGCCTGAAGCTGCTGCAGCGCGAACTACCCACCGATGTCGGCGGCATCGACCTGCTCGCCCGCGACGCGCAGGGGCGTTTGGTGGTGGTGGAGCTGAAGCGCGGCAAGGCCAACCACGAGGCGGTGCATCAACTGAGCCGATACGTCGACAGCGTTCGCGCCATGGTTACCGAGGAGGTTCGCGGGGTGCTGGCCGCGCCGGCCGCGACGGCGCCGGCTCTGAACCGCTTGGGTGAGCTGGGCCTGGAGTTCCGCGAGGTGACAGCCCTGCCGGGCCTAGCCGACGACGTGGCCAGCCAACCGAGCCTTTTCGGTTGAAGATCGCGACTAGCGCGCTGTCAGACATGAATTTGCGTACCCTGCCACAGCCGCCGGCGCTGTAAACTCAACCGGCATGCCTCTCTTTCGCAAGGATCCATTCGGTCGGGCCTGGGTGCTGTTATCGCCCGAGCGAGGCTTGGAGCCGTCTGACTTCGGTAGCGTCAAGCCGGGCCCGGAACGCTCGCCGTTGTCGCCCGGCAACGAAGGGCGTGTCGGTAGTGAGATAGCGGCTGTTCGTCCTTCCTCCACCGCGCTCGATAGTCCCGATTGGCGTATTCGCGCCATCAACCACCCAGCGCAACTCGTCAGTGCGCAGCCCATCGCGGTCGACGCTGGCGACGATCTGTTCAGGCAGGTGGCGGCGTTGGGGCATCACGAGATCATCGTCGAGCATCCCGACGCCCGTGAGCGCCTGGAGACCATGACGCGTGCTCACCTTACCGAGGTGCTGCGCTTCTACCGCGACCGTATCGAGGTGGCCAGTGGCCGGCCCGGGATAAAGCATGTGCAGCTCACCCGCAACGTCGGCCAGGCGGCGGGTGCGCTTTTCGATCACCCCTACGCGCAGGTGCTGGCAGTGCCGGTGACGAACCGCTGGGTCGAAGAGGAGGCGCAGGTGGCGGCTGAGCATCACGACCGCCACGGCACCTGCCTGTTCTGCACGGTGTTGGGGCGCGAGTTGCAGCAGCGCGAGCGCATCGTCACCCAGAACGACGATTTCGTGGCGTTGGCGCCGTTCGCGGCCAAGACCCCGTTCGAGACATGGATCCTGCCGCGCGCTCACAACAGCTCCTACCGCGGAGTGGCTGCCAACAGCCTGCCGCAACTGGCCGACATCCTGCAGGTGGTAGTCCAGAGCCTCAACGACGCCCTCAACTTCCCGCCTTACAACCTGACCTTGCACACCTTGACGGAAACCCGACAACCGCACTTCCATTGGCATATCGAGATCCTGCCGCGCCTCACCAACCAGGCCGGTTTTGACTGGGGCACCGGGTTCTTCGTGAACCCCACTCTGCCCGAAGACGCGGTGCGGTTCCTGCGTGAGGCGGTAGCCTTGCAGGAGGTGATGCGATGAACCGAGTCCCCTCCACGTCCGAACCGCCGCTGCGCAAGCGTCGTCCCAACGCGATCATCGTGGCCCTAGCGTTGCTTGGCACGCTGCAGCTCATCTACCTGAACTTGGTGGAGGCCGACCGCTTGGTGGTTCACCGCCGCGAGGTGGCGCGACTCGAGCAGGAGGTGGCGGCGTTCGAGCAGGAGACGGCGGCGCTGGAGGAGATAGCGCGCCACATTGACGACGATCTGTTCCGCGAACAGCTGGCCCGCAAGCAAGGCTTCATCCACCCTGATGAACTACTGGTCGTAACCCAACGGCGCGGCAACGGCCGCTGAATGGGCGCGGTGTCCTCATAGCCACTGTCCCTCAGGAGGCAACGTAGCGTGGCTGCGGCCACTAGGCGGCGCGGTATCCTCATAGCCACTGTCCCTCAGGAGGCAACGTAGTGTGGCTGCGGCCACTTTGGCAGCGCGGTATCTTCTTAGTCACTGTCCCTCAGGAGGCGACGTAGAGTGGCCGACGACACTATCACCTGGATGAACGAACTCACCGCCGAGATGGAGGAGCGCCGTAAGCGCGTCGAAGGCGGTGGCGGCCCCGCACGCATAGCCAAACAGCACGAGGCCGGCAAGCTCAGCGCTCGCGAACGCGTGGCGCTACTGCTCGACGAGGGTAGCTTCGTGGAACTCAACGTCTTCGCCGAGCATCGCGGCGGCGACCTGATGGAGGGCGTCGACGCCCCCGGTGAAGGCGTAGTGACCGGCCACGGCCTCATCGATGGCCGGACGGTGTTCGTCTTCAGTCAGGACTTCACCGTCCTAGGCGGCAGCCTAGGCAAGATGCACGGCGAGAAGATAGCCAATGTGATGGATCTGGCTGCCCGCACCGGCGCGCCCATAATCGGCCTCAACGATTCGGCCGGAGCTCGCATCCAGGAGGGCGTCGATTCACTCTCGGGTTACGGCGACGTCTTCTACCGCAACGCCCGTTACTCGGGCGTGGTGCCGCAGATCTCGGCCATCTTGGGTCCGTGCGCCGGCGGCGCCGTCTACAGCCCCGCCTTGACCGACTTCGTGCTCATGGCGCGCGGCACCTCCTACATGTTCATCACCGGTCCCGAGGTCATCCGGTCGGTTACTAACGAGCAGGTGACGTTCGAGGAGCTGGGCGGCGCCGATGTTCACAACCGCATCTCGGGCGTGGCTCACCTGGAGGCCGAGGACGACAAGGAGGTGCTGGAGCGCATCCGCGAGCTACTCGCCTACTTGCCGCAGTCGGCGCGAGTGAAGCCACCGAGACGCGAGACGACCGACCCCAGCAACCGCGAGACGGCCGAGCTGCTGTCGATCGTGCATCCCGATCAGCGCCGCCCCTACCCCATGATCGACGTCATCAAGACGCTGGTCGACGAGCGCCGCTTCCTCGAGATACAGAGCGAGTTCGCCAAGAACATCATCGTCGGCTTCGCTCACCTAGGCGGTCAGTCAGTGGGGATCGTCGCCAACAACCCGCGTCATCTTGCAGGCACCCTGAACATCGACGCATCCGACAAGGCGGCACGGTTCATCCGCACCTGCGACGCGTTCAACGTGCCCATAATCACGTTGGTCGACGTCACGGGCTTCATGCCGGGTGTGGCGCAGGAGCACGCCGGCATCATCCGCCACGGTGCCAAGATGCTCTACGCCTACGCTGAAGCCAGCGTGCCCAAGATCACGCTCATCACCCGCAAGAGTTACGGTGGCGCGTACCTGGCCATGAACTCCAAGGATATGGGCGCAGACGTGGTGCTAGCCTGGCCCACTGCGGCGGTAGCGGTGATGGGCGCCGAGGGTGCCGCTAACATCATCTACAGGCGCGAGATAAACGATTCCAGTGATCCGGCAGGCAGGCGCGCCGCGCGCATCGCCGATTACCGTGCTCGCTTCGACAACCCCTACGTGGCGGCCGAACGAGGCTACATCGACGATGTTGTCGACCCGAAGTCGACGCGCCACGCCCTCATCCGCCACCTCGAGATGCTAGAGAACAAGGAAGAGACACGCCCGTTCCGCAAGCACGGCAACATCCCGCTCTAGCGTGGGCTCCGGCTGTTGCCGGCGACTGCCTGAGGGGTCAGTCGACCTCGCGCAGGTCCTCCATGAGCTGCCAGCCAACGCCTTCGGGCGTGGTGTCGAGCTGTTGCTGCAAGCGCTCGGCCACCTCGGGCAGCAGGTGAGCTGGATCCTGGCCGGGAGGCACGATGGCCACCACCGTCAGCTGGTAAACCAATTGGGTGGCGCTCAAGGTGCCGTCGTCGAAGAAAGTGAAGGGCGCCGCTGGCATAGCGTCGCACAGTAGGTGCACGTCTGGGCCAAGTTCTTCCGGTAGGTACGCGGCGAGCTCGATGGTGGCTTCGCGCGGGTGCCACAAGTAACCCTGGATGAGCTTGATGGCGCGCGCGGTATCGGCGCCGCCCCACAGGTCGCGGTCGTTGCCGATGGTCTCGGCGTACTCGATCAGCAGTTCGTCTTCGCCGTCGTTCACGAAGCGATCATCGCTCGTCAAGCCAGCCCCGCTGGTAGCGGGTGTTGCGGAAGCGTCGTCTGCCAGCGCCGAGCGAACGACGGTAGGTCGTCTAAGAGCAGCCCCTTGAAGCCGAGGCGTTCGCAGGCGGCGATGTTGGCGGCGTTGTCGTCGATGAACACCACCTGCTCGGCGCGAAGTTCAAGGGCGCTCGTGAGCGCCGCGAAGGCAGCCTCGTCAGGCTTGCGGACACCGATCTCGTTCGAGAACACGAACGCCTCGAAGTGGGCCAAGCGGGGATCGGCGCGCACACCGTCGGCCAGTTCAGGCACGTTGTTGGAGAGTATCGCCAAGCGCATGTTGTCGGGAAGCGCCGCCACCAGGTCGTACATGGCGGAGCGCTCTCTCACGGCGCCTAAAAAGGTGGTGCGGAACGTTGCCAGGTCGGTGTGGCGCTCTAAGCGACCCTCAAGTCGATCGTGCATGCCGGCGAGGTCAAAGGCGCCAACCTCAAGCTCGGCCATGAGCGCCAAGTAGTGAGGCTCGACCTCGTCGAGCGGGAGGCCGTAGAGGCGCGCTAGCTCACGAGCGGCGGACGAGTCGAAGGTGCCCTCGGTGAAGATGCCACCCCAGTCGAAGGCGATGGCCTCTAAAGGTGCCGGTAAAGTCATGCTTTCACCCGCACGGGCGGCGGTTTGGATTCGGGGGCGGGGGGTGCGTTGTGGTTGTCGCTACCACCGGCGAACTCGTAGCGGTACCAGGAGAAGAACGTGAAGATGAACGGTATGACGAAGGCTACGATGCCCAGCACCTTCATGATCACCCCGCCGATGGCCTGATCCTCCATGACCGACAGGCCGAAGGCGCGCACGGGGATGTTGGCGTACACCTGGTAGAGCGGTTCGGGAGCGAAGGTGATGGCGGCGAAGATGGGGATCTGGCCCACCGGCACGAGGAAGATGTAAGCCATGCGCAGCATGTAGGCCGGCCGCGGCAGTTCGGAAATCGGGCTCATCAACGGCCACCACATCATGAGGCTGGCGAAGAGGATGATGATGTGCACGGCGTGGTGCAACGAGGTGTTGATGATGGTGAGGTCGTAGACGACGGGCAGATGGTAGAACGCCATCACCAACAGGAACGTGGTGAAAGTAACCAGGGGGTTGAGGACGACGCGCATGATGGGCAACATCGTGCGGTTGGCGAGCGACGCCCGCAGCAGCCACGCAGGCGTGCCCACCAACAGGATTGGAGCCACCAAGTAGCTGAGCAGCAGGTGCTGCGCCATGTGCGCCGACAGCAGGTACCGTTCCGCTAGATCGTGCAGCGGCGAGCCTTCGTTGAGGAAGAGGAGCACCAGGCCAAGGCCGAACACCAGCGCGTGCTTTACCGGGTACGGTTCGCCCGGGGCGAGGCGGTGGCGCAGCGGACCGACGCTCAGGTAGTAGGCCACCGAGATGGTCACCAGCAGGCCCAGGAGGACCGGTTCCAACTGCCAATCGAGGTACAGCATCAGAAGTCGTTCCTTCTCTCACCGCCGAGACGCCCAGGCCGAGGAGCTTACAGCAACCTAGCCGGTGGGTCTAGCGGGGTTCACTTATCGACATGCTAAACCGAATGCGAGCGTGGATTAGCTACCACGCTCGCATTCTTCTCGGTAATTCGCTGTCAGGAGCTTCTTGGGCTCATAGTCCCAGTTGATCCCTCAGCCCGTGGACGTCGGTGGCGGAGAGACCTTTTCCGCGCTGCGCCTCGACGTCAGCGGCCTGGTAAGGCACGAAGTCGTCGGGGGGCGTATCCCAGGTGGTGAGGATGTGGTTGATCACGTCGGCGATATCGCCGTCGCTTAGCTGTTGCCAGGCGGGCATCAAGCCGTTGTAGGTCATGCCGTTAACGGTGATGCTGCCCTGCAGCCCGAAGAGCAGCACGTCCATAAGGTACTCATGACCGCCAGCGGCGTAGATGTCGACGGCGTGATTCGCCAAGGGAGGGAACGCTGCCGGGATGCCCTGGCCGGTGGCCTGGTGGCAAGCCACGCAGTGGGTGCCGTACACGGCGTTGCCGTTGTCGACGTCCCAGGTAACCGCAGCGGCCTCGCTGGCCGGCGCTTCGCCCGAGGCTTGAGGTTCAGGCTCGGTGGTGGGTTCTGTGGCGGCCTCCGCGCTGGGCGGTTCGGTGGTCGGCTCAGTAGCTGCAGGTTCGCTCGCTGCTTCGGCCTTCTGGGCTTCGGCGGCTTCCGTGGCCTCTGCCGCTTCTTCGGCCGCTGCCCCGAACGGGTCAGGAATGGCTAGTTCGTAGCTGCCAGCGTCGTTGGCGGCGCTGGGCGGCGTGAAGGTAACGCTGCGATCGGCGGGCCTAGGGTGGTAGGCCACCGCGGCAGCGCCGCGCGACTGCCCCGCGGTAGCGATGTTGGCGGAGATAGCGTGCGGCAGGGTGAACATGGCGGCGAGGGCCACGAAGGTAGCCATGGAGATGAACATGCCGCTAGTGAAAAAGCCCGTGTAGGTGGGGTTGTCCTCCTTCAGGTGCATGAAGAACATGATCACCATGATGAACTTCACGACTGAGAGCAGCACCAGCCAGAACAGCGTCCAGCTAGGGCCCAGCCACGCCTGCGGGTACTCCACCATGGCGAACTCGATGTAGGTGATGACGCCCAGGATGAGCGCGACGATGATGTAGGTTGCGACCGGGTTGTGTTTCTTGGTATCAGCCATGGGCACGCTGCCTGCTCACACGAATTCCACGAGGTAGACGACCGTGAAGATCACGATCCACACGATGTCGACGAAGTGCCAATAGAGCGCCGCTATGTCGAGATAGACAGCGTCCTTGGCGCTCAGCGGTCTTATATACGAGTCCATGACTATGGCTAGTAGCCAGATGATCCCCCCGGTCACGTGGATCCCGTGTGTGCCGGTTAGGACGAAGAACGTCGTTCCGAACAGGTTGTGGTGGATGCTCAGGCCGGCGTTGACGAAGTGCACGAACTCGAAGATCTGGAAACCAAGGAAGATCGAGCCGAACACGGCCACGCCGATGGTCCACAAGCGGAACTTCGGCACGTCGTTCTCGCGCAGCGAGTGCAGCGCCAGCACCATCAGGAAGCTCGACATCAGCAGCACGAAGGTGCTGACCGTCGTGAGAGGGATATCGAAGAGGTCTTGTGGGTAAGGACCGACGAGGCTGCGGCCCTTGTAGGCCAGGTAGGTACCGATGAGCGATCCGAACAGCATCGTGTCGGACGCCAGGAAGACCCACATCAGCAGCTTGACGTCGGGCAGCTTGGTGGAGCGGTACTGCTCGGAGTGATGCTTCGTGGCGGGTGTCAGGTAGGGCGTTACGCGCGGGGTCATGCGGACTCCTCAGCGCCGTCGAAGTGGAGGTAATGCCCACCGACGCCTTCGAACGCCCAGCCGAACAGACACAGGATGAACGCGAGGCCGCTTAGGACGGCTAGGATCATGTTGTCGTATATGAGGCCGTAACAGCCGACGGTGATAGCCAGCGCCGCCAGTACCGGGTACCACGACTGGCCCGGGATGTGAACGCCGCCAGCGTCGTACTTACGGCCCTCGTCGGGGTCGGGCGGCGTGATGTGCATGGTCTCGGGATGCTTCTGGGCCCAGAAGGCGTCAAGAGAGTTGACCACCGGTTGCATCGCGAAGTTGTAGTAGGGAGGTGGCGACGGGATGGACCACTCCAGGGTACGGGCGTCCCAGGGATCGCTGCCGACGCGCTTGCCGCGGATCAAGCCGTGGATGACGCCTATGAGGATCAGCGTCATGCCGACGCCCATGATCCAGCTACCGATGGTGGAGATCATGTTGACGGTCTCGAGTCCGATGCCGGCCGGGTAGGTCTGGATGCGGCGCGGCATGCCAAGCAGGCCAGCTATGTGCTGCGGGAAGAACAGCGTGTGGAAGCCGATGACGACGAAGGCCCAGGCGAACTTACCTAGCGTCTCTGACATCTTCTTGCCGGTCCACTTGGGGAACCAGTAGTAGAGCGCCCCGAAGAACGCCATCAGCGCGCCACCGCCCATCACGTAATGGAAGTGAGCCACCACGAAGTAGGTGTCGTGCACCTGGGCGTCGAAAGTGGGCATGGCGACCATGATGCCGGTGATGCCGCCCAGCGTGAACGTCACTAAGAAGGCAAGTGCGTAAAGCATCGGCACCGTGTACCTGATGGTGCCGCCCCACATGGTGCCCACCCAGTTGAATATCTTCACGCCGGTGGGTATGCCGATGATGAAACTAGTGAGGGAGAAGGCGGTGTTGACGACGGGGCCCAAGCCGGTGGTGAACATGTGGTGAGTCCACACGGCGAAGCCCATGAAGGCGATGAGGATGCCCGAGAGGATCATCACGGGATAGCCGAACAGCGGCTTGCGCGAGAAGGTGGGGATGATCTCGCTGATGACGCCGAAGGCCGGCAGGATGATGATATAGACCTCTGGGTGGCCGAAGATCCAGAACAGGTGCTGCCACAGGATGGGTAGCGCCCCGGCCTCCGCCACGAAGAATAGCGAGCCGAAGGTGCGGTCGATGATGACCTCTAGGAAAGCGATGGTAAGGGGTGGGAAGGCGAAGATGATCATGAACGAGGTGATCAGCATCATCCAGGAGAACACGGGCACGCGCATCATGGTCATGCCTGGCGCGCGCATGTTGACGATGGTGACGATGAGGTTCATAGCGGTGGCGGTGGTGCCGACGCCGCTGATGAACAGGCCGAACATGTAGAAATCGACGCCCATGCCGGGGTTATGCGACAGCGAGGTGAGCGGAGCGTAAGCCACCCAGCCCACATCAGGAGCGCCACCTAGCAAGAAGCTGGAGTAGATCATCAGGCCGCCGAACGAGTACACCCAGTACCCGAAGGCGTTAAGGCGTGGGAAGGCCAGGTCGCGAGCGCCTATCTGGAGTGGCACGAAGTAGTTCGCCAAGCCTATCCCCAGCGGCATGATGGCCAGGAACACCATCGACACGCCGTGCATGGTGAAGAGCTGGTTGAACTGGTCGGGGTTCACGATCTTCATGTCGGGCGTGAGCAACTGGAGGCGGATATAGAACGCCTCCACCGCAGCGGCGCTCATGAAGACGAAGGCGCTGAAGATGTAGAGCATACCCAACCGTTTATGGTCGACGGTGGTTATCCAGGAGAAGAAGCCCTTGGTCCACACCGGCCGGGTGAGTAACCCCCCGGTGGTGGGAGCGAGGGTAGTTTGTGATGAAGCCATCAGTTCCCTCCGGTGGCCGCTCGCGCTAGCGGCTGAGCGTCATCAGGCGCTCCGAGGCTAAGCAGGTAGGCGGCGATGGCGGCGGTCTCGTCGTCTCGTTTGGGGTCGTCAGCTTCCCACAAGGTGGGCATGTAGTTACCTGGCTTGATCTTCTGCGGGTCGGCGAGCCACGCGGCCACGTTCTCGTGGGTGGCGTCGAGCACGCCGGCGCCCACACTATGGCGCAGGCCGAAGTTGGTGAGATTGGGGAAGCCGGCCTGCCCGACCGACAACCCTTCGGCGTAGTTCTCTATGGCGTGGCAACCGATGCAACCCTTAGACGCCACCAACTGCCGACCCTGCGCGATCTGTGGGTCGCTGGGGGCGGTAACCAGCTCGGGCTCCTGGAACTCTTTAACCCAACTATCGAACTCGGCATCCTCACTGACCACGACCCTGAAACGCATGTACGCGTGCGCGCCTAGGCACAGTTCGGCGCACTGACCGGGGAAGACCCCTGTCTCGTCAACGCGGAACCACATCTGGTTGTCCTGGTTGGGGATGAGGTCGATCTTGCCGGCGATGCGCGGCGCCCAGAAGGCGTGCACCACGTCGGCAGAGTTCAGCTTCAGCACCACGCGCTTGCCCACAGGCGCGTGCAATTCGTTGGCGGTCGTGAAGCCGTACTGCGGGTACTCGAAGCTCCACCACCACTGGTGGCCGACAACGTTGACGATCAGGTCGTCGTCGCTGGCTTCCACGTAACTCTGCGTGGCGAAGACGGAGCGCACCGTGGGGATGGCGACCATGACGAGGATGATCACCGGGATGATGGTAAGGATCACCTCGACCGCAGGGTTGCCGTGAGACTGCACGGGGATGGTGTCATCACCCTTGCGGGCCCGGTAACGGAACACCACGTAGATCATGGTGCCGAACACACCGATCATGACGATCCAGCTCAGCCAGAAGGTCCACATGAAGAGATCCTTCTGAGCACGGGCGATCTCGCCTACCGGTTGGAACGTCGATTGTGCGCCTTCCATCGAACACGCTGCTAACAACGGCGCAAGAATGGCGACGGGTAGCGCTCGCCACAACCACCTCATGGGCACGATTCCCTCCTAGGAGTGGAGACGGGGAAGTAGAAGGGCCCCTTAATCTCTTGGACAAATCTAGCATAGCTACCCGCCCCGAGAACCGGAATGGTTCCCACTATCTTTACGCAAGGGACGCGATTTCACTTCGGCCTCACCGCCGAACGGTGTTAATTGTCGCGGTAGCCAAGGGCCTCCGCCACGTGCGCAGCGCTCACTCTCTCCGCGCCGACTAAGTCGGCCACTGTGCGAGCGACGCGCAAGAGCCGGTCGAAGCCGCGGCCAGAAATATGCGTTGCCAGCGCGGCTTTGCGGAGGAGTTGCTCGCCCCTGGCATCGGGCCACGCTAGCTTCCTGAGGACCTCGCCGGTCAGTTCGGCGTTAGGGCAGCGTTGGCGGTCGAGCATGCGCGCGCGTGCTCGAGCGACGCGCCGAGCCACCACCGCGCTGCTCTCACCGGGGGAGCCGCTTAGCAGTTCCTCTTCGGTGAGGCGGGGTAGGCGCAAGCGGATGTCGATGCGGTCGAGGAGCGGCCCCGACAGCCGGCGCTGGTAACGCTGCAACTGTCCGGTGCTGCAGTTGCAGTTGCCATGACTATCGTGAAGGTAGCCGCACGGGCATGGGTTGCGAGCTGCCACCAGCTGGAAGCGCGCCGGTAGGCGCAGACTGCCGTGCGCTCGGGAGATGCTCACGACCCCCTCCTCGAGCGGCTGGCGCAGCGCCTCCAGCACCTTGCGGGAGAACTCCGGCAGTTCATCCAAGAAGAGCACGCCGTGGTGCGCCAAGCTGGCCTCGCCCGGCCGCGGCACCCCGCCGCCTCCGATGATGCCTGCCTCCGAACCGGAGTGATGCGGCTGCCGGAAGGGCGGTTGCCGTGAAAGACCCTGTCCGCGCAGCAGGCCGACGCTCGAATGCACCCGTGACACTTCGATGGCTTGCGCCAGGCTGAGTGGCGCCAGGATGCCGGGCAAGCGGGTGGCGAGCATGGTCTTGCCGGCTCCGGGCGGGCCGCTAAGCAGGAGGTTATGGCGGCCCGCGGCGGCCACCTCCAGCGCTCGCTTGGCTAGCGCCTGGCCGCGCACCTCGGCTAGGTCGGGGCCGCTGGTCGGAGCGGCTTCGTTGCTCGGCCGGCAAGGCGCCAACCTTGCGCGGCCGGTGAGGTGGGCCACGGCCTGGGCTAGGTTGGCGGGCGCTATCGCCGTGACTCCGGGAACCAAAGCAGCCTCGACGCCGTTGGCCGGCGGCGCCAGCACCGTGACGGCGCTGCCGGTGGTGGCTGCCAGCAGCGCGATGCTCACGGCGCCGCGGACCGGCTGCAGGCTGCCGTCGAGCGCGAGCTCGCCGAAGGCAAGGACGCCCTCCAGCGCCCGCTGCGGTAGCCGCCGGTCGGCAACGAGCAGCGCCAAGGCGATGGGCAGATCGAAGGCGGGCCCCTCCTTGCGAACGTCCGCGGGAGCGAGGTTTACCACGATGCGGCTAGGCGGTAGCGGCAAGCCAAGTTGCTTCAGAGCTGCCCTGACCCGCTCGCGTGACTCCAGCACCGCGGCGCCTGGCAGGCCCACCACCGTGAAGCTGGGCAGGCCGTTGGTCACCAGCGCCTCGACGCGCACCGGCACCGCGTCGACGCCGATGATGGTGGCAGAGTTGACGACGGCGTACATACTCGAGTAACAGGCTAGCCGCGGTGCTTCGTTACTGTTCGGCGACCTGGGCAGACGCCGTGAACAGCTAGGCGCGGGCCGGGAACGCTTCTGGCACGGGGTGGTTGAACTGTTTACCCTTTAACAACGGTGTTCGCCAGCGCTAGCTGTGGATGTGGAATCCCTCCGCGTGGAGCGCCGAGCGTGGTGCTAGCGTTCCAGACGCTTGACAGCCAAGCGCCGCCCGACTCTTCTCATTACGACATGCCATCGTTGGGCTCGGAGGTGAAGCGCTAAATGAAGCGAACCACCAGGAACAACCTGAACAGGAACGTCGTGAAGATCGCCGTGAGCGCGTTGCTGGCGAGCTTCGTGCTGGCGGCGTGCGCCAGTCTCATCCCTGATCAGGAGGCCTCCGACCCGTTCGGGCTCGATGGCCAGAAAGCCTTCATCCCCTTCAAGGGGGCAGACCTCGCCTTGGGCCCGTTGGCGGTGAACGGTAGCGCTCAGGGCAAGTTCTCGATAGACGACTTCCAAGAGTCGCTGCCCGTGAACCCCACGCTGATCAGTAACGAACTGCGCGTCGCCAGAGCCTGGCTTGATGATCCTTCCGGACCCCCGAAACTTACGCTCAGCGACATCGTTGTCAGCCTCAAGATCTGGGAGGGCGCTGACGACTTCGCCAGTGCCAGCCGCAGGGCGAGCGTCACCCTCGAGTCGAGCGCCACGCTGGTGCTAGCCAAGGGCCACTGCAGCGCCGATTCTTGCGACTATGCCGTCAGTTCGGGTAGCGACCTGGGCGCCTTGGAACTGCACGGAAGCGATCTGGGAGCGTTCCTCGAGATCATGACCAGCGGCGCCCCGACCAACAACGGCGAGGTCAGCATCAACCTCGTGG
>CAJDWL010000109.1_pt1 | contig 18341 bp, 13 predicted proteins | sample 7391591 | NCBI WGS metagenome assembly CAJDWL01 (sample SAMEA7055738, study PRJEB34461) | soil metagenome | biome: terrestrial ecosystem; feature: Peninsula; material: soil | place: Antarctica | collected 2016
TCACGGTCGGCTCGTCGAGGCCCATCAGGCGCGCCCCGAACTGTGGCAGCACGGCCTTGGGCAGCTTGAACAGGTCGGTGAACAGGTGGTTGAAGCGCGCCGCGATGTCGCGGGTGAGCTCTATGTGCTGCACCTGGTCGTCGCCCACGGGGACGAGGTCGGTGTCGTAGAGGAGGATGTCGGCCGCCATCAGCACCGGGTAGTCGAGCAAGCCGGTACCGACGCTCTCACGCCCCTGTGACTTCGACTTGAACTGCGTCATTCTGTAGAGCCAACCCAGTGGCGTGATGCAGTTGAGCAGCCAGGTAAGCTCGCTGTGCTCCGGCACTTGCGATTGCACGAACACGATGTTGCGCTCGGGGTCGATGCCCGCCGCGAAGTAGAGCGCGGCCACGCTGCGCGTTTCGGCGCGTAACTGTTTCGGGTCGATCTCTTCGGGCACCGTGATGGCGTGGAGGTCGACAACGCAGAAGATGTTGTCGCGCTCGTGCTGCTTCTCCACCCACTGCTGCAGCGCGCCTAAGTAGTTGCCGAGATGCAGGATGCCGGTGGGCTGGATGCCAGAGAAGACGCGCGGCAAAGCCGCGAAACTTTTATCAGTCATGGTTGGTAAGTATACGGCGGGGCGCGTTCAGCGGCCGCCGGCACTTCAGGGCGAGGGTGGGAAGATCCGATCGACCCAGGCGAGCGGGTTGCTTGCTTGCCCGCGGATGCGCATCTCCCAGTGCAGGTGCGGTCCGGTGGATAGGCCCTCGCTGCCTACCTCGCCGATCACGTCACCGGGGGCCACCATATCGCCGGCCTCGACCAGCAGCTTCGACTGGTGCAGGTAGTAGCTCATCAGGCCCGCGCCGTGGTCGATGATGATGAAGCCGCCCTTGATGGGCAGGTGCCGGCTCACCAACACGCGCCCGCCGTTGGTGGCATGCACCGGCGCGCCTTGCGGTGCGGCTAAGTCGAGGCCGTAGTGGTACGACACCGGCCCGTCGGCTTGGTAACGCCGCGCATCGCCGAAGCCACTGGTGTTCACGCCGGCTATGGGCATACGGAACGGCACGCTCCACAGGCGCTCGCCGGAACCGGAGGCCCAGGCGTCGGCCACCACCTGCCGCTCCAGCGTCTGAGCGTCGGGCGTGATGACGCTGAGCACCGCCGCGCTGATGCGCAACTGCTCGACCTCGACGGGCAACGGCTCGAGGAGCAGCGGCTGACGGACCACGGCGACGCGACCGAACTCGTCGATGACCGTAGCGACGAGCTCTAGGGTCAATGGCTCGACCGACATGGGTGTGGCGACGATGGCCTCCACCACTCCGCTAGCCGCGTAGTCGCTACCGGTTAGGTCGCTGGCGAGCTCGGTCGGCACCGTGGCGCCGTCCAAAGTGAGGAGCACGTCGCTGACCTGGGCGCCGAGGAGCTGCTCGGGAGCTTCGGCTGGACTTGTGCCCTCCGGCGAATCGCCAGCCTCGACGGTGTCGCCGCTGTAGACCGGAGCTACGATGGCCCCATTGGGGTAGAGGCGCACGCCGAGCGGATCACCCGACGGTAGCGACGCCGGCGCGACCATCAGCAGCTGCAGCTCAGGCACACCGGTGATGACGAGCTCCTCGACGGTGCTGTTGCCGGCCGCGTCGGTAGCTTCCAGGCTTGCGACCGCCGCGCCGGCCAAGACCGGAACCTGGAAGGTGTGATCCTGACCGACGAACTCTAAGGTCTGGTCGCCGTACTCGAGCCGGTAAGTGACGGGCTCGTCAGCGCTCACGAACAGGTTCATTGGCTGGCCGGCCGCCTGGCGCGTCTCCACCTCGAGGAAGAGCTGCGGCGGCGTGGTGTCACGGAAGGCGGCCGATAGGGTAAGCCCTAGCAACGCCACCCCGAGCACCGCTAGGAACACCAGCCTCACGCGGCGCGGAACTCGCATCAGCTCAGTTGGCTCGTTACGAACGGCAGGTTGCGGAGGCGATGATCGACGTCAAGGCCGTAACCGTAGACGAAGGCGTCGGGGATGGTGAAGCCTAAGTAGTCGACCTGCACCTCGACCTTGCGGCGCGAAGGTTTGGAGAGCAGCGTGGCCACCTTCACCGAGGCGGGCTTACGACCGCGAAGGTAACTGAGGAGGTACTGCATGGTGAGGCCGCTGTCGATGATGTCCTCGACGATTATCACGTGCCTATCGAGAAGGCTCTGCTCCAAGTCCTTCACCAGCCGCACCTCGCCACTCGACTCCCGTGACGAGCCGTAACTCGAGACCGACAAGAAATCGACGGTGACGGGCAGGTCGATAGCGCGCACCAGATCCGCCATGAAGATGAAGGCGCCGTTCAGCACGCAGATTAGGTGCAGATCGAGGTCCTCATAGTCGCGGCGGATGTCGGCGCCCAGCTCCTGGACACGGCGCTGGATGGCGCGTTCGTCGATCTGCACCGCGCCGTCACCGGTACGGAAGATGCTGCTTTTGGGCATGTTCAATTCCTTACCTGACCGCCGACTCGGTGGCGGCGCGCGCTGCAGTGGCGCCATGAAGTTCCGGCGCGAACACCAAGGTTTCGGCTAAGGCGCGCTTGACAAGCGCTTGTCAAGCGCGATTATAACCGAGCAGTCGCAGCTCCTTCTTGCTCACCTCGCGGAATGCGCCTGGGGCGAGGTCGCCGAGCTTCAGCTCACCGATGCGGGTGCGCACCAAGCGCTCCACCGACAGGTCCACGGCCTTGAACAGGCGCCGTACCTGGCGTTTGCGTCCGTCAGTAAGCACCACCACGGCGCCGCCGGGCGCCGGGTGCGCCCTGACTGCGCGGGCGAAGCCGTCCTCGAGTTCCACGCCGTTCACTAACCGCTGCAAGGTGCCACCGGCCACGCGACCCGCTTTGCACCACACCCGGTACTCTTTCTCGAAGCCGTAGCGCGGATGTGTGAGCCGCAGCGTAAGGTCTCCGTCATTGGTGAGCAGTAGCAACCCCTCCGAATCACGGTCGAGCCGCCCCACCGGGTGCAGCCCAGGAGTGGGCGGCAACAGCTTGAAGACGGTTTGGCGGCCGCGTTCGTCGCGGGCGCTGGTCACGTAACCGGGGGGCTTGTGCAACATGTAAGTAACGAACTCGTCGGGTAGTTGCAGCTGTTTGCCATCGACACGCACGTCGTCACCGGGTAGGGCGCGCTGCCCTAGCTCGGCGAGCCGGCCGTTGACGGTGACGCGCCGCGCCAAGATCAGTTCCTCAGCCTTACGGCGACTCGCCACGCCGGCGCGCGAGATCAACCGTTGCAGACGCTCCCCTTCCGGGGTCGGCTGGTTTGGCGGTTTCGGAGGTCGTTTGGCTTTCGTGCGGCGCGGGGGTTCTGAACTCATGACAGACCATCATATGGGCAAGGGCAAGTAGTTGGGGTAGGTCGCGTGAGAGTGTGGTCGCGGCCGGCAGCCGGCGGCCGCGGCGGGCGGCCAAGAAAGTCCGACCAAACCGCTGATCTGGAGCAGCATCCAGGTAGCATGGCGTCATGCCCGACACCACCCCTGCCACCGAGCCCGAGGCGCTGACGTTGGAAGGCTTCGTCGAGATCAGCCTCGTGGTCAGGGACGAGCACATCGGCAACGCTGTGCGCCACATGGTCCACGGTGGCTTGCTCGCCGCCTTGGTCGACAGTGCCGCCGGGGCGGCCGTGGCGCTCACCCTCGACGATCTGAGCCAAGCACCGAGCGTCGCCACCATCGACATGCGGGTCGATTTCCTGCGCCCCGCCCGAGGGCAGGTCATCAGGGCCTCCGCTAAGGTGATGCGCAGGGGCCGCAGCGTGGTGGTGGTGCGCACCGACGTCCACGACGACGACGGCGCGCTGGTGGCTCTGGGATCGAGCACTTTCACCGTCGAACGCGACAAACCCGGCACGGCTAAGTAAGGCCCCGGTTATCGAGCACCTTCACCGGCGAACTCGACTAACCCGGCTCCCCTCACTGAGGCCCAGTGCGTCGCGCGGATGCTAGCGTCGTGCTTATGATCCATCCCCTCGTAGAGCGTTTCGCTTCACTACTGGTCAATTACTGCAGCGCCGTTCAGCCGGGCGAGTCGGTTCTGCTTCAGGTCGACGGCGCCGCCGAAGGCATGCCGCGCGCCCTCACCCGCGCGGTGCTCGAAGCCGGCGGTGAGCCGCACCTGCGCGTGAGTTATCCCGAACAGTATGCCGATGTGCTGGAGTTGGCCTCCGGAGCGATGCTGGCCAATGCGCCGCAACTGCAGCTGGAGGAGATGAAGCGCGTGGCGGCGTACATCCGCGTGGCCGCGCCGCTCGATTCGCGCGGCCTACAGGACGCCGACAAGGCCCGCGTCAGCGCACTGCAACGACGCATGCAGTCGGTTCAACAGCAGCGGCTGCAGCACACTCGCTGGGCGGTCACCGTCTACCCCACCTATTCGGGGGCGTTAGAGGCCGACATGAGCCTCGACGACTACCAACGCTTCGTCTTCGGCGCCATGTTCCTCTACGACGACGACCCGGCGGGCCGCTGGCGGCAGTTGGGCGCGAGGCAGCAGCTGCTGGTCGAGCGCTTGAACTCAGCCCAAGAGGTGCACATCGAAGGCCCCGGCACCGACCTGCGCCTAAGCGTGCGGGGCCGCACCTGGGTGAACTCCGACGGTAAACGCAACATGCCGTCCGGCGAGGTGTTCACCAGTCCCATCGAGGATAGCGCCGAGGGCACCATCACCTTCACGGTGCCCTCGGCGCTGCACGGCGCGGTAGTGGAGGGGGTGCGCCTCACGTTCGAAGGTGGCAAGGTGGTAGCGGCAACTGCCGAGCGCGGCCAGGACCTGCTCGACGCCCAGCTCGCCAGCGACGAAGGCGCGCGTTACTTGGGTGAGCTGGGTATAGGCACCAACCCCCACATAACCCGGCCCGTGCTGCACACGCTCTTCGACGAGAAGATCCTGGGCACGGTACACCTAGCGCTGGGACGCTCCTACACCGAGACCGGCGGGCAGAACGACAGCGCCATCCATTGGGACCTCATCTGCGACCTGCGCGAGCAGGGGCGCGTACGGGTTGACGACGAACCGTTCCTGGAGAACGGCCGGCTGTTGTTCTGAGGCGCTAGCGCGCGGTCCAACCGAGGTCGAGGCTGTGCACGCTGCCCGTGATCGCCCACGCCTCCAACGAGGCTAAGTACGCCACCGCGTTGGCGACGTCGCGTGGCTCGAGCATCCGCTTTATGGCCACCTCGGCCAGGAAGACCTGCTGCTCCACATCGGCGGGGCTGATGCCGCGAGTGCGCGCTTGGTCGTCCACCTGGCGCTCCACCAGTGGCGTGCGCACGTAAGCGGGAGCCACCACGTTGCAGGTGAGACCGTGAGCGCCGCCCTCGAGCGCCGTCACCTTGGCGAGGCCGACCAAGCCGTGCTTGGCGCTGACGTAGGCCGCCTTGTAGGGACTGGCTACCAAGCTGTGGGCGCTGCCGATATGGACGATGCGGCCATGCTCCGCGCTCGTGAGGTGTGACCAGGCGTACTTGGTTAGGAGGAAAGGCGCGGTGAGCATGAGTGCCAGCAGCGTGTCCCACCGTTCCTCCGGAAAGTCGGCGATGGGGTCGATATGCTGCACACCGGCGTTGCAGACCAGCACGTCCAGCCTCCTGAAAGCAGCCACGCAGGCTGCAACGGCCTGCTTGCACGCAGCTGGCTCGGTCAGGTCTCCGCTGACATGGCCCGCGCCTAGCCGCTGAGCGTGGGCGCTGAGCGCTACCTCGTTCACATCGCTCATCATCACGAGGTAACCGTCGCTGCGCAGCCGCTCCGCGCACGCTAGTCCGATGCCGCTGGCTGCGCCGGTCACCAGCGCCACGCGCCCGTCGCCAGTCTCGTTGCTTTTCATGGTTCGCCTCCCCGCCTGAGTCGCTGCGCAAGATTGCCGGCCGTTGCCGCACACTGTTGCGCTACCGCCCTCCTATGATAGAGTCCACAGTTGCTGGCGCGCGCCGAAGTGGCGGAATCGGTAGACGCGCATGATTCAGGGTCATGTGTCCTTACGGACATGTGGGTTCAAGTCCCATCTTCGGCACCAGCCAGCAATCAGCTACATGTGTTCGGGGCCCCTAGGGGCCCCGAACACTTTCAGTCATCTAGCTTGGCTGCCAGCTAACTTGACTACGCCTAGTTTGGTTGCCCACCTTGGCTGCCTTCCAACTGTTCCAACGCCCCCAGCTGCCTAAGCGTTCGCACTACCTCACCGAGCAGCGCTAGGCGGTTGCGGCGCAGCGGCGCTTCGGGCGCCATCACCAACACGCCGTCTAAGAACTCGTCGAGCGGCGCTTTCACGGCCGCCACCGCTGCTATCGCGGTGTCCAAGCCTGTCAGCTCGGCCGGGGCGGCGTGGCGCAGGTCCCAGCCAGGCAGTTGCTCCTTAGTGCTGGCAAGCAACTCGTGAACTGCCGCCTCAGCTGGCGCTAGCGCGGCGTAGAGCGGTGCCTCCTGCGCTTCGACGAAGAGCTCCGGTTTGACTTTTAGCGGCTTCTTGGACTCACCGCTGCTTAGCCCAGTGCTAACTACTGGGCCATCTGCACTCGACGCTGGCGGCTTGTCGGCGCGAGCTAAGTTGGCGGCTCGCTTGTACAGCGCCATCAGGTCGGCAAAGTCGCCGTGACGCATGAGCGCCTTGAGCAGTTCGACGCGCCTCGCGGCGCCTATGAGGGTGGTAGAGCCGCCAATCGCGGCGCGCACCAGCGGCACACTGGCGCCTTGTTCGAGCATCAGCGCGGCGGCCCGGCCCCAGATGAAGTCGACCACAGACGCTTGAACCTCGGTGGTCACCGCTACGGACAACTCAGCGTATGACGCCGCGGCTGCCTCGACCAGGGCCGTTAGTGGTAGCGGCCAACCGCGCGAGGCCAGCACCCGCACCAGCGCCAACCCATCGCGTCTCAGGGCGAACGGGTCTGCGGAGCCGGTCGGCTTCTTGCCCAGCGCGAAGAACCCCACCAGCTTGTCAGTGCGGTCGGCAAGAGCAAGCACCGCTCCGGCCACCGTAGTCGGCACACCGTCGTCGTGGCTCTTGGGCCGCACCCCGCCCAGCAAAGCGTCAGCAGTGGCGGGAGCCAAGCCCTCCGCCAATGCGTAGGCGCGCCCCATCACTCCCTCCAGTTCCGGGAACTCGTACACCATCTCGGTGGCGAGGTCGGCGCGGAAGATCGGCAACGCCTCCTCCACCGCCGCGGCTTCCGCCCCATCCACGGTCAGCGCCCCGAGAAGCATCCCTACTGCCTCGCTCACGCGCGCGACCTTGTCGGCCATGCTGCCCAGTTCGCGCTGGAAAGCTATGCCGGCCAAGCCCCAAGCGTGCTGGGAAAGGCTCTTGCGCCGATCTGAACGCCAGAAGAAACGGGCATCGTAGAGCCGGCCTGCCAGCACCTGCTCGTAACCCGCCCTCACAACTTCGGTGTTGGTCACGCGGTTGTTGGCCACACCGACGAATTTCGCCGCCAGCTCACCGCCGGCCGCGCTGGTCGGGAAGAAGCGTTGGTGGGTAATCATCACCGTGGCCAACACTTCACGCGGCAACTCGAGGTAGCTCTCCTCGAATGAGCCGAGGATGGCGAACGGCCACTCGACCAAGTCGGTGACCTCGTCGAGCAGATCGCTCAGGTTGGAGATTTGGAGCCCATCCTCCCCGGCTGCTTGACGCACTGCCGCCTCGGTGGCGGCGCGACGCTCGCTACGGTCGACCAACACCCACGCTGAGCGCAACTGCTCCGGGTAAGTCGCGGCGTTGGTTATCGTCACGTCGGCCGAGTGCAGGAAGCGGTGACCGCGGCTGGTGCTGCCTGAGCTGACGCCGGCGACACTCACTTCGAGAGGTTCCTCGCCTAACAGGGCCAGAAGCCACGCTACTGGCCTGATGAACGGCGTCGGTTCTGAGCCCCAACGCATCTTGCGCGGAGCCGGTAGGTCGCGCACCACCCCTGCCAGCAGTTCCGGCAGTAATTCCTTGGCCGCAACTCCACCTTTCCGCACGGCAGCGTAGAGGTAGGCGCCCTTGTCGGTTTCGCGAACCTCGAGCTGGTCGGGCGTGAGGCCCGTGCTGGCGGCGAACGCCAACGCCGCCTTGCTGGGGCTGCCGTCAGGGCCGTAGGCCACGCTGGCTGGGGGACCGCGCCGCTCCTCTAAGCGCTCAGGGCTGCGTTCTGGTAGTCCACTGGCGACCACTGCCAGGCGGCGAGGGCTGGCGTAGCTACGGAGGCTGGTCGCGCTCAGGTCGGCGCTCGCCAGCCTCTCTGCCAGCAGCGCGGGCAGCGCCGCACCGCCCTGCTCCACGTACCAGCTGGGTAGCTCCTCGGTGCCGATCTCGAATAGCAGGTCGGCCATCCTCAGGCGCCCTTCGCCTGAGGCGCTTCCAGCTCGCCTCTGCCGATGAGGTAGGCGCGAGCGCTGGCCTCGGCCAAACGCCTGACGCGCTGCACGTAACCTTGCCGCTCCGTGTGCGACAGCACCCCGCGAGCTTCGAGCAGGTTGAAGGCGTGTGAACAGCGCAGCACGAACTCGTAGGCTGGGTACACCAGGTCGAGCCCCAGCAACCGGGTGGCTTCGCTCTCGAAACGTTCGAACAGCTCGCGCTGCAGCTGCGGGTCGGACTCCTCGAAGTTGTAGCGCGAGTGCTGCAGTTCGAAATCGCCGCGCAGGTCACGCAGGGTGACACCGGGCGCGTACTCGATGTCGAAAGCGTGCTTCACGCCCTGTAAGTAGATGGCCATCCGCTCGAGCCCATAGGTGAGCTCCACCGATACCGGCCGGCAGTCGAAGCCTCCGGCCTGCTGGAAGTAGGTGAACTGCGTTATCTCCATGCCGTCCATCCACACCTCCCAACCCAACCCCCAAGCCCCCAGCGTGGGCGACTCCCAGTTGTCCTCCACGAAGCGGATGTCGTGCGCAGCGGGATCGATGTCCAGGGCGTAGAGGGAGTCGAGGTAGAGCTGCTGCACGTCGTCCGGCGACGGCTTCAGCAGCACCTGGTACTGGTAGAAGTACTGGAAGCGGTAGGGGTTGTCGCCGTAGCGACCGTCCGCCGGCCGCCGTGACGGCGCGATGCCCGCCACGCGCCACGGTTCCTTACCGAGCGCCCGCAAAAAAGTCGTGGGGTAGAAGGTGCCGGCCCCGACTTCGGTGTCTAGTGGCTGCGCGATTACGCAGCCGTTGTCGGCCCAGAAATGGTCCAACCGGAAGAGGATGTCTTGGAACAGCATGCCGCTCCTATCGGTGGCTTTGCAGCAGCTTCCCGGAACGAACGACCACGGAAGCAGGCTCTTCGAACGAGATTAAGGTGAGGAGAACGGCGCAGGTTAAGAAAATAGTAACGAACATCCAACGAGGTCTCACGCCAGGCGGGTACTATAGCACCATGACCGCGCGGCGTAAGCCGCATTACTCTTCGCTTTCGCCCACGAGAGCCACTGCCCTGGCTGGGAGGCCGCCTTGAACAGGTATGACGATAGAGCACGGCTAGTCTTCCACTTCGCTCGCGAGGAAGGAAGCAAGTTCGGCCACGCCATGATCGGCCCCGAACATCTGCTACTCGGCCTCATGCGTGAGAGCGGAACGGCTAGCAAGGTGTTGATCGAGTTCGGCGCTTCACTCGAGAACTTCCGCAAGCAGGTCGAGGAGATGGTGGGCCGCGGTGACGGGCTACCCCGTAATGAAGCTGCCGCCATCACGCCCCGCGCCAGGCGCGTGATGGAGTTGGCAGGATCGGAGGCCCGCAGCCTCGGCTCCAACGTCATCGCCACCGAGCACATCCTGCTCGGCATCATCCGCGAAGGCGACGGCGTCGCCTACCGCATCCTGCAGAACCTGACTCGCGACGTCGACGCAGTGCGCTGGCGCATCCTCGCCGCCGCCGATCCGAAGAATCAGGCCGAGACCGTCAGTACGCCATTCCTCGACGAGTACGCTCGCGACCTCACCAGCGAGGCTCAGGACGGGAAGCTCGATCCCGTGATCGGGCGCACCGAGGAGATCCGCCGCGTGATACAGATCCTGTCGCGCCGCACCAAGAACAACCCGGTGCTGATCGGCGAGCCAGGTGTCGGCAAGACCGCCATCGTCGAGGGGCTGGCGCAGGCGATCATCGAGGGCCGTGTTCCCCCCAACCTGCTCAACGTGCGGGTACTGTCCATCGACCTCTCGAACGTCGTAGCCGGGACCAAGTACCGCGGCGAGTTCGAGGAGCGTCTCCGGCAGATCATCGAGGAGCTGCGCAACGCCCGGGTGGTGGCTTTCATCGATGAGATGCATACGCTCGTCGGAGCTGGCGGCGCCGAGGGCACCCTCGACGCCGCCAACATCCTTAAGCCGCCGTTGTCGCGCGGTGAGGTTCAGGTCATCGGCGCCACCACCACCGGCGAGTACCATCGCTACATAGAGCGCGACGCCGCCTTGGAGCGTCGTTTTCAGCCCGTCATCGTGCTGGAGCCGTCGCCCGAGGAGTCACTCGAGATCCTCATCGGCTTGCGCGAGAGATACGAGGCGCACCACGGCGTGGTCATCCCGCGCGAGATGCTCGAGTTGGCCGTTCGTTACGGCGAGCGCAGCCTGCCTGGCCGCAACTTCCCCGACAAAGCCATCGACCTCATCGACGAAGCCGCTTCCCGCACCCGGCTCAACAAGTCGCTCGGCTTCCCGGTTCTCGAAGAGGAGGACGGCACCCCCATCGTCAGCCGCGAGGACCTAGAGGCCGTCGTCGACTCCTGGGGCGGTGTCTACGTAGACGAGAGAGACAGCGAGAAGCTCGCTCACATCGAGGAGCGTCTGGGCCGCACCGTGGTCGGCCAACAGACCGCCATCCGCGCCCTCGGCTCCGCCTTGCGACGCGCGCGCGTTGGCCTGGGCGGGCGCACGCGAGTGGCGGCGTCGTTCCTGTTCGTGGGGCCGTCCGGGGTCGGCAAGACCTATCTCGCCAAGCAGGTGGCCACCGAGCTCTTCGGCAGCGAGCGCGCCTTGGTGCGCCTCGACATGAGCGAGTTCCAGGAGCCGCACAGCATCAGCAAGCTCATCGGCGCTCCCCCGGGCTACGTCGGACATGAGCAGGGTGGCCGCTTGACGGAGGCGGTTCATCATGACCAGCAACACCGGCTTCAACCGTGCCGCCTCCATCGGCTTCCAGGAGTCCGATCAACTCTCACCCGAGGTGCCGCTCAAGGGCATCTTCAGCCCGGAATTCCTCGACCGCCTCGACGAAGTCATCACCTTCGACTCCTTCGACCGCGACGACGTGGCGATCATCACCAACCAGATGCTCGAGGAGATAAGGCGCGAGTTGCAGTCACGCGACATCCAGGTCACTTTCGCGCCCGAGGTCGCCGCCTTCTTAGTCGAGAAGCTGCCGCGCGGCGAGAGTGTCAGGCCTCTGCGCGGGGTGATCCGCGAGCACATCGAGGATCCGCTGTCGCTCGAGTTGCTCGAACACGGTACCGATGAACCGCTCATCGTCACCATCGAAGCTGGGCGCACGGTGTTCGCGCGGCCGATTCCGATGCTGTGACGCCATCCAGGCGATTGAACGCAGCCTCCGCTCGTCACTAGGCGAAGTAGGCTCACCCCCGGCAGCGGAGGGCCGGACAGATGTCACGAACCGTAACCACCTACGTCTGCAACGAGTGCGGCACCCACAGCCCCGCCTTCCTGGGTCGCTGCCCTCGATGCGGGGCGTGGGGGACTTTGGAACCGGCTCAGGAGGCTGCCAGGGCGAATAGGAATCGCGCTGGCTCCAGTAACGTGCGGCCGCTCGAAGTGAGCCGCCTCGAGGATGTCCTCGACGCCACTCTGGCGCGTCACAGCAGCGGCGACGACGAGGTCGACCGCGTACTGGGCGGCGGTTGGGTGGCGGGATCGGCGGTCCTCCTAGCGGGAGAGCCCGGCATCGGTAAGTCGACGCTGCTGTTGCAGCTAGCACAGCACGCCGTCGACTCCGGTCGCAGCGTGCTTTACGTGGCCGGTGAGGAATCTACGGGTCAGGTACGGCTCCGCGCCGACCGGCTAGGCCTCGGCCGCGGTCTGCAACTCACCCGCGAGAACGACGCCCGCGTCATCGCCGAGCACTTGCGAGCCCACGCTCCCGACCTGGTCATCGTCGACTCCATCCAGACGCTCATCAAAGACGACGCGGCAGTTCCGGGCACCCTCACGCAATTGCGCGACGGCACCGCCATGCTGGTGGAGGCGGTGAAGGAGAGCGGCAGCACCCTGGTACTCATCGGTCACGTCACTAAGCAGGGTTCCATCGCCGGGCCGAAGGTCATCGAACACGTGGTGGACGCCACCTTCGCACTCGAGTCGGCTGCCGGACTTCGCGTGATGCGCGCCATGAAGAACCGCTTCGGAGCTGCAGGCGAGGTCGGGGTGTTCGAGATGACCGCCACCGGCATGCAGGCGGTGAAGAACCCGTCCGAGGCGTTCCTGGCCGAACGTCCTCAAGGCGCGCCGGGCTCGGTGGTAGTGGCAGCGCTTGAGGGGCAGCGACCGCTACTGCTCGAGGTGCAGGCGCTAGCCTCGAAAAGCCCCTATTCGGCGCCTCGGCGCGTGGTTCAGGGCCTAGACTCGCGTCGCGTCGACGTGGTGCTCGCCGTGTTGGAACGCCGCTTGCAACTACCGCTCGAGGCGCTCGACGTCTTCGTCAACGTCGCCGGCGGTTTACGCATAACCGACCCCGGAGCCGACCTGGCAGTGGCGGTGGCGGTCTACTCCGCCGTCACCAACCAAGTTGCTCCGGAACGGACCGCGCTGGTAGGCGAGATCGGCTTGGCGGGCGAGCTTCGTTCCGTAGGTCAGCTGGCTCGCCGCCACGAGGAGGCGCGCCGGGCCGATCATCCCAACCTGATCGGCCCTCGATCCCGTGAGCTTCCCGACGGCGTACGCACGCTGCAGGAGGTGCTGCAGCGCCTATGGGGGACACCGTGAGCCGAGCTAGCCATGAGAGCGCGCGCCACGCCGCGGTATTCGGGTCTGCCCTGGCACGAGGTGGAATGAGCCTGCTCGGCGGACTTCTGGGCTACGGCGCCGCCTCCGCCATGATCGACGGCAACCTCCTGTTAGGTCCGAACAACCTCCCCTACCTGACCATCGCGGGAGCTCTACTCGCCTACTTGCTCTCCGGTTCGCTGGCGCACCGATTCGGCCAGTTCTGGGCGCGCGCCATGGCCAGGGTTGTGAAGGTGCCGCCCGAAGCGGTGTTGGCAGCATTCGCGGGTGCAACCCTGGGCCTGCTTCTTACAGTGCTGTTGAACAACGTCCTGGCGGAGGTGCCGGGCTTCACCTGGTACTGGTCGCAGCTCATCGCGCTGGTGTTGGTTCTGGGTGCTGGCGGTTTCTTCGTCGCCAACCGCCGCCTCATCCCTTTCCTGCGGCCCACCGACCCCACCGCGTCGCAGGGCGGCACGCTGGCGCCCAGCGACAAGATAGTCGACACTTCGGCCATCATCGACGGTCGCCTGGTGGAGGTGGCTAACACGAACTTCCTGGAGGGCAAGCTAATCGTGCCGCACTTCGTGCTGACCGAGCTCCAGCGCATCGCCGATTCCGACGATCAGCTGCGCCGCCAACGCGGTCGGCGTGGCCTAGAAACGCTCGACCAGTTGATGGAGCAGCCGCTGCTGCGCACCGAGGTGGTGCCCGGCGACAGCAACGGAGGACCGGTCGACGATCGCTTGGTCAGGCTATGCCTCGACCTTTCCGCCGACCTGATCACCACCGACTACAACCTCAGTCAGGTTGCGGCGCTGCAGGGCGTGCGGGTACTCAACCTGCATCAGCTCGCCAGCGCCCTGAAAGCCAGCTACCTACCTGGTGAGCGTCTCTCGCTCAACATAGTGCGCCAGGGTCGCGAGGAGGGTCAGGGTCTCGCTTACCTCGAGGACGGCACCATGGTGGTGGTGGAGGGTGCCGGCGACGCTGTGGGCCACACGCTGGAGGTGGTGGTCACTTCCAGCTTGCAGACCAACATGGGCCGGATGATTTTCGCCAAACCGAAGACTCAGGCCGAAGCCGTCTGAAGCGTCCGCCTTGACACCCTGGTGACGCCGACTTAAGCTCAGGCTCGCCGTCACGGACCGGTTCGGCTTCGCCGGTGCTTTCCTGGCGGACGGCAACAGCAGCCTATCGTGGGGCCTTAGCTCAGTTGGGAGAGCGTTCGCTTTGCAAGCGAGATGTCGCCGGTTCGAGTCCGGCAGGCTCCACCAAAGGAATCGCCTACAAGTAGCGTCCTCGGCGACGCCGTAGCCCCATCACTCCGGTCTAATTGGCTGGGGTGATGGGGCTTCGTTCGTGCCGGAACGTGGTGACTCTCACGGCGCATCTGCTGGCCCAGTCCTTTACTCTAATCGGGACATTCGTCCTGCAAGAGGAGGAAAAGTGTTTGTGATAGATTGACCCAGGTCAAAATGCGGTTGAACGCCGCGAAGTCACGCAAACGCAAGGGCGTCCGGGCCCGCCTTCGCGCGAGGAGGTCGAACTGAGCATCATGTCTATCACTCTGTCTTGGCCCACCCACCAGGGTGGCCTTGGTTCTTATCGGACCGTTCCCCCACCTGACATCCCACAAGAAAGGGTGTGCGCCGAGGTGCCTGCCTGATGCCGAACTATTTTCCTCCGAACTCGAACTCGTTCGTCACCTGGCTGATCTGGGGAGGCGGCATCTTCTCGGTGTTGATGCTGGTTGCCCTGCCCTTCTATGCACGAGTGAACAACAACAACGTCGGCGTACCAGTGGCGCAACCCGTCGACTACCCCCACAACCTGCACGTAGCCCAAGTGGGCCTCGACTGCCGCTACTGCCACACCACCGTCGAGACTTCCAACACCGCCTCGGTCCCCCCTACCGAGACCTGCATGACCTGCCACTCGCAGTTACGCGTCGCCACGCCGCAGTTGCAAGCGGTGGTCGACAGCTGGGATAGCTCCACCCCCATCGCCTGGAACCGGGTCCACAAGCTGGCAGACTTCGTCTTCTTCAACCACAGCGCCCACGTAAACAACGGCGTCGGCTGCAGTACCTGCCACGGGCAGATCGACGAGATGGCTGGCATCTGGAAGAACGAGCCGCTCACCATGGGTTGGTGCCTAGAGTGCCACCGCAACCCAGAGGTGTTCCTGCGGCCACGAAGTGAGGTCTTCAACATGGCGTATAGCCCACTCGCCGACCCGATCGCCCAGCGCGCGCTGGGGGCCAATCTAGTCGAGGCCTACCACATCGATACCGACCTGCTCCCGCAGTGCTCCACCTGTCACCGATGACAGCACCTAAGCTCAACTTCACTAACATCCGCGCTCGCCTCGCCAACAAGGAAGGCCCGGAGTACTGGCGCAGCCTCGACGAGGTAGCCGATACCGATGAGTTCCAAGAGTTCCTGCAGAAGGAGTTCCCGCGCCAGGCCGGACCGCTCGAGAGCGGCATCCAGCGCCGCGATTTCCTGAAGCTGCTCGGTGCCAGCATGGCCTTGGCTGGCCTTTCGGCCTGCGCAAGGCCGCCACAGCCGCACCAGAAGATCGTGCCGTACGTTAAGCAACCCGACCAGATCACCCCCGGTCGGCCGTTGTTCTTCGCCACGGCCGTGAACTACGGTGGCTACGCCGAGGGTGTGCTGGCCGAGAGTCACCAGGGGCGACCCACCAAGCTGGAAGGCAACCCCGACCACCCCGCCAGTTTGGGCGCCACCGCCGCCACGACACAGGCGCAGGTGCTGTCGCTTTACGACCCCGACCGCGCTCAGGAGGTCCTGCACGGCGGGGCCGCCAGCAGTTGGGATGAGTTCGCTACCGCGCTGCAGAAAGCGCTAGCCACCGTGCCGCAGGGCGAGGGTCTCGCGCTCCTGACCGAGAACGTCACCTCCCCCACATTGGCCGCGCAGATCGGCGAGTTCCTGGCCCTCTACCCGCAAGCCAAGTGGTACCAGTACGACCCTCTCCACCCCGACAACGTCTTGGCTGGCGCGCGCCTGGCCTTCGGCGAGGACGTCTCGCCCGTCCACGACTTCTCCAAAGCCGAGGTAGTGGTCTCGTTCGGCGCCGACTTCATCAACAGCGGCCCAGCGCGCCTCGCCAACGCTCGCGCCTTCGCAGATAAGCGTCGCATCCGCAACTCGCGCGACGAGATGAACCGCCTCTACCAGCTCGAGACCACCCCGTCGAACAGCGGCTCCCTCGCCGACCACCGCGTGGCTCTGAAGCCCAGCGAGGTGGCCGCCGCGGCCGCCGCGGTGGCGGCGGCGCTCGGCGTAGCAGCCCCCAGCGCCGACCGGCCCGCCGGACTCAGCGCAGGTGTGTTCGACGCCATCGTGGCCGACCTGCAGGCCAACGCCGGCAGCAGCATCGTCATCGCCGGCGACGACCAGCCGGCGGTAGTGCACGCTGTCGTCCACGCCATCAACAACGCACTCGGCAACGTTGGCGCCACGGTGAACTACGTCGCGCCGGCGTCAGCGCGACCAGCGATCCACCGCGACGAACTCAGCACCCTCACTACCGCCATCAAGGACGGAGACGTCAGCGCGCTAGTGATACTCGAGGGCAACCCTGCCTACACGGCGCCCGCCAGCCTCGGCTTCGGCGAAGCGCTAGCGACCGTGCCCTTCAGCGCGCGACTGGGGCTTTTCCACGACGAGACCAGCGAGAAGGTTCACTGGAGCGTGCCGCAGACGCACTTCCTTGAGAACTGGAGCGACACGCGCGCCTTCGACGGCACCATCACCATCCAACAGCCGTTGATACTGCCCTTCTACAACGGTAAGAGCGTCCATGAGATGCTCGCCGCCCTCAACGGCGATCCCAACGCCGATGGCTACGACGTGGTCCGCAACTACTGGAAGTCCACCGTCAGTGGCAGCTTCGACGACTTCTGGCGCGAGACCGTCTACCGCGGCGTGGTGGCCAACTCGGCCAACGCTCCCGTCGACGTCACGGCCGCGGCCATCACCGAGCCGCTTCCTATTGCAGCGGCCCTAGAGCTGAACCTGATGCTCGACGCAGCGGTGCTCGATGGCCGTTTCGCCAACAACGGCTGGCTGCAGGAACTACCCAACGCCTTCTCCAACCTCACCTGGGACAACGCGGCCCTGCTGGCTCCCGCTACCGCCGAGGAGATGGGTGTAGCCACCGATAGTCTCATCACCATAGAATCGGGCGGTCGCAAGCTCATCGCACCTGTATGGGTGCAGCCCGGCCAGGCGCCCGGAACGGTGTCGCTGGCGTACGGTTACGGCCGCACCCAAGCCGGCAAGGTCGGTACCGGTGTCGGCGTCGACGCTTACCAACTCCTCGAGGTGGGCGCCGTCGGCGCCCAGGCCGCCACCGCTAGCGTGGTGGCCGGCAGCCACAAGCTGGTGAGCACCCAGACCCACCACGCGCTCGAAGGCACCGGCGACGCCCGTAACATAGTGCGCGCCGGCACCTTGACGGAGTTCCGCGCCGAGCCCGATCACCCCACCTTCGTGCACCCGGTGGCTCACGAATTCAACGATCTCTACCCCGACTACGAGTACAAAGGCTACAAGTGGGGCATGGTCATCGATCAGACCGTCTGCACTGGCTGCAACGCCTGTGTGGTGGCCTGTCAGTCGGAGAACAACATCCCCATCGTGGGCAAGGACCAGGTTCAGATCGGGCGCGAGATGCACTGGATCCGCGTCGACAACTACTACGGCGGCAGCATCGACGACCCGCAGTTCTATCACCAGCCGATGCCGTGCCAGCAGTGCGAAAAAGCGCCGTGCGAGGTGGTCTGCCCGGTGGGCGCCACCGTTCACGACTCCGAAGGCCTCAACGTGATGGTCTACAACCGCTGCGTTGGCACCCGTTACTGCTCCAACAACTGCCCCTACAAGGTGCGCCGCTTCAACTGGCTGCAGTACGCCGAACTGGCGACTGACGCCACCGAGCTCTCGCTCGCCAACAACCCCGACGTCAGCGTCCGCAGCCGCGGCGTGATGGAGAAGTGCACCTATTGCACGCAGCGCATCGCGGTGGCGCGCATCGACGCCACCAACGAGGACCGCAAGATCCGTGACGGCGAAGTCATGACCGCCTGTCAGGCCGCCTGCCCTACCCAGGCCATCGTCTTCGGCGACTTGAACGACCCGTCTTCGGCTGTCGCTCAGGTCAAGAGCTCGGCCCTCAACTACCACATGCTCGAAGAGCTTCAGACCTTCCCGCGCACTACCTACCTGGCCAAGGTCAAGAACCCTAGCCCCGCCTTGAGTGGCGATAGCGAGAGGGTCGGCTGATGGCTGTAACGACCGGCAAGGTGCCCAAGGCACCGTTCAAGGAGACTAACCGCGTCATCGAGCCTGGCGAGACCTACGCCAGTATCGACGACACGGTCCTGAC
>CAJDWL010000039.1_pt1 | contig 18256 bp, 16 predicted proteins | sample 7391591 | NCBI WGS metagenome assembly CAJDWL01 (sample SAMEA7055738, study PRJEB34461) | soil metagenome | biome: terrestrial ecosystem; feature: Peninsula; material: soil | place: Antarctica | collected 2016
ACTGCAGCTACGTGTCGCCCGCGACCCGGCCGCCGCGCTCAACGCCGACGGTGCGATGTGGCTCGACGGCCGAGCGGTGGCCGGCAGCGCGGCTCTGCTGTGGGAAGGGGAACTGTTCCTGCCGGTCAAACCGGTAGCGGAGGCCCTGGGTGCTAGCGTCACTTACCTGAGCAGCGACGACACCGTGATGGTGGTGCAACCACGCGCGCGGCTCACCGCCCTCACGCGGCGCGACGTCGGCGGCGAACGCCTCGAAGTGAGCGTCAGTGGTCCCGTGCGCTACAGCACCTTCTACAACGAGCCGCTCGCCACCCTGCACGTCTACTTCGACCGCACCGACATCGACTTGCGACTACCGCCCGTGGAAGGCGCCGGTTTCACGTTCGCTACCGCCAGCGCCAGCGCGGGAGCGAGCGAGGTGCGTGTACAACTTCTGCCCGACACTAGCTACAACGTCTACGCGGTACCCGAAGGGCGCGGTTTCAGGCTGAACGTCATCTTCTCGAGCTCGCAGCAGCCGGTGGCCAGTGAGCGCCTCACCGTCGTTCTCGACGCGGGCCACGGCGGTCCGGACGACGGGATCGTCACGCCCGGCTTCGGAACCGAGGGGGCCCTAACCCTGGCGTTCACGGAGAGGTTGCGTGCCGCGCTCAACGGTCGCGGCATGCGCGTGGAACTAACCCGCGAAGGCGACGTCGACCTAGCCGTGGAATCACGATCCCGAGCCGGTATCGGCGCCGACATCTATCTCTCCATCCACAGCGCCGACCTGCCGCTGGGCGACTTCCGCGTCTACTACCTAGGCGACGCTGCCAACGTCCACAGCCTCGAGATGGCGTTGCGGGAGAACGCCGCTGCGGCACTGCGCGACGGCGGCACCGACGAGCTGCGCCGCGAACTGCTGCTCGGTCTGGTAACCGACCTCGACGTGGGCCGCCGCTTGGCCGAAGGGCTGGCGGGGCGCCTCTTCGCAATCGGTGGCTACCGCGCCGACACCGTGAGTCCCGCCCCGCTGCAGGTGCTGGGCGGCGCCGCGGGGCGCGGAGTGCTAGTGGAGTTCGCGGCGGCCGACCTGGCCTCAGACGGCCTCCCCGACCGCTTGGCCGAGGCACTCGAGCAGCTGGTGAGTGAAGGCGGCCTAGGAACCGGTCGTTGAGCGCCGACCGGCAATCGCCGAAGACGCGGGCGCCGCAACCGCTGCTCATGCGGCTGCTGCGCGCGTTCGCTACCCCGCAGTTCCTCAGTGCACTGCTGGTGCTAGTGGCCACCTTGCTGTTCCTGACCTACGGACCGCGCGGTGTCCGCCCGGAGCGGCAGAACATCGACTTGGGCGCACCCAACAACGAAGCCAGCCAGCGGCAAGTGCGCCTGGTGCTGTTCGACTTGAGCGGTAACGAGCGGAGCGAAAGCGTATCGCTACCACTGCCGCCCGGCGCCGGCGCGCAGCTCAGCGGGGTACTGGTGGCTCTACGCGAGGCACTGATCGGCAGCGGAGTGTGGCCCGAAGAGTTGGCGGCTCCACGGGTGTTCGTGGAGACCATCGAACGCCGCACCGTGGCCGTCATCGACCTAATGGTGCCCGAACCGGTGCCGGTCAGCGTGGCGCAGGAGCAGGCGTTGCTGACGTCGCTCACCGCCACCGCCTTAGCGAACGGTGTGGCTGACGTGCGCTTCTTGCGCAACGGCCGGCCACAAGACACGCTGCTCGAACATGTGGCGGTGCCGTCCTCGTTGTGAGCGAGTTGCGAGCGATCGTCACACGCGAGCCGCGGTTCGCTTTACGGGTAGAGGCGCGTGAGCATTCGCGGGAACGGTATGACCTCGCGCAGATGATGCACGCCCGTCACCCAAGCCAGGAAACGCTCCAGACCCATGCCGAACCCCGAGTGCGGCACGCTGCCGTAGCGACGCAAGTCGAGGTACCACTCGAACGCCTCGCTGGGCAGGTCGTGCTCCGCGATGCGTTGCTCGAGCAGCGCTAGGTCGTGGATGCGTTGCGAACCACCGATCAGTTCGCCGTAACCCTCCGGCGCTATCAGGTCGGCGGCTAGCACCCGCGTAGGGTCGCCAGGCACAGGCTCCATGTAGAAAGCCTTGGTGACGGTGGGCCAGTTCTCCACGAAGACGGGCCGGTCGTAGCGGGCGCCTAACAGCGTCTCGTGCGGGGCGCCAAGATCATCACCGAACTCGAGCTCCTCACCCTGCTCGCGCAAGTACGCGAGCGCTTCGTCGTAGCTGATGCGCGGGAAGTCGCCGGAGGCGGTAGGTTCGAGCTTGCTCACGTCGCGCTCCAACAGCTCCAGCTCGCGGGCGCGTTTGTCGAGCACGCGCGCCACCAGGTAGGACACGAACTCCTCCTGGAGCTTCAAGTTGCCGGCGTGGTCGAGGAAGGCTACCTCCGGCTCGATCATCCAGAACTCGAGTAGGTGCCGGCGCGTCTTGCTCTTCTCGGCCCGGAAGGTGGGTCCGAAGGTGTAGACCTTGCCGAAAGCCTGCGCGCCGGCTTCGGCGTATAGCTGCCCCGACTGCGACAGGTAGGCGCTGTCAGCTTCGAACATCTCCACTTCGAACAGGTTAGTGGTGCCCTCCACGGCGGTGGGCATGAAGAACGGCGCGTCGAAGCGCACGAAATCGCGCTCGGCGAAGAAATCTTGGACTGCGCGCTCAACCTCGTCGCGGATGCGCATGATGGCCCAGGGGGCGCGGTGGCGAAGGTAGAGGTGGCGGTTCTCGAACAGGAAGTCGACACCGTGCTCCTTGGGGGTGATGGGGTAGTCGACGCTGCCGCCCACCAATTCCACCGCGCTCACGCCCAACTCGACACCACCGTGCGCACGCGTGTCTGCGCGGACCTCTCCAGTGACGATGACACTACTCTCCTGGCTCAGATGCACGGCGCGGTCGAACTGCTCCTCGCCGACCTCGCTCTTGACCACGACCCCCTGCACGAAGCCGGAGCCGTCGCGGAGTTGAAGGAAAGCTATCTTGCCGCTCGAACGAGAGTTGGTAAGCCAACCGGCGACCTCGACCTGCTGACCGAGGTGCTCGGGTAATGAAGCGATGGAAACGATGCTCATGAGGGTGAGCTTATCAAGCCGCCCGCAGCGGCGATCGCCTCCTCCAGCGCCTCGACCGCGCCGCACTCCTCCACGTCGCCGATGGTGGGGAACTCCGCGCGCAGCTCGGGCGACGCGTTGGCCATCACACGGGGGTGCCCCACCACCCTGAGCATCGACAGGTCACCGGCGGAATCACCGACCGCCATCACCTTCGCCAGGTCGAAGCGCATCTGTTGCGCGAGTTGCGTCACGGCGCTGGCCTTGGAGACGCCCTCGCGGGTGAGGCTGATGAACTCCGCTTCCGGCAGCGCGGGACTGTTGGCGTGGGATAACTGGATCCCCGGCGGCGCCAACGAGACGATCGCCTCGTCCTCGCCCACGGGAAGTACCCACTGGGCGCGCACCACCGGTTCGTTGGCGGCCACCTCCTCGAGATCGCGCACGATGGCCGTCACGCCGATCATCTCGGCGTGCCGCGTGCTCATGGGGGTGCTGCGCTCCACGAACAGGTTGTTGGGGGTGTAGAGCTCCAGCACCGCCGCGCGTTTACGCGAGATGTCGATGAGCGCGCGGATGTCGCTCTCCTTGAGGGAAACCGCCTTCACTGTGCGGCCGTCGGGGTATCCCAGGTGAGCGCCGCTCTGGAACACGTGCGGGTTGTCGGGGCCTAAACGCGTGGCTACCTTCAGCGCCACCCCGAAAGCGGGTCGTCCGGTGCACACCGCCAGCTTGATGCCGGCGTCCAAGGCACGCTGCGCGGCCTCCCACACGCACGGCAGCACCTGACCGCTCTTGCCGATGATGGTGCCGTCGATGTCGAGCACGACTAGTGGGATCATGACGCCTCGCTCCTAACCGCTAATGCCAGCCCGAGTTCGGCCAACTGATCAGCTTCGAGCAGTCCGGGGGCGCCGGTCAGAGGATCGGCGCCACGTTGGTTCTTAGGGAAGGCGATGGTGTCACGGATGCTGCTGGTGCCGGCCAGCAGCATCACCAGACGGTCGAGACCCCAGGCCACACCGCCGTGCGGTGGCGCGCCGTAGGAGAGCGCGTCCAGGAAGAACCCGAAGCGCTCCTGCGCCTCCTCGGCGCTGAAACCCAGCGCGGTGAACATCGCCCTCTGCACCTCGAGTTGGTGGATGCGCAGGCTGCCGCCGCCGATCTCGGTGCCGTTCAATACCAGGTCGTAGGCGTACGCCCGCACGCTGCCGGGATCGCTGCCCAACAGCGGTAGGTCGTCGTCGTGCGGACGGGTGAAGGGGTGGTGCATGTAGGTCCACTCGCCGCTGTCATCGTCGTGCTCGAACAGCGGGAAATCGACCACCCACAGGAACTCCAGTTGCGTGGGGTCGAGCTCCAAGCCGAGCAGTTCGGGTAGTTGTAAACGCACCGCGCCCAGCGCCGTGCAGACCACCTCCCAGCGGTCGGCCACGAGTAGCAGGGTGTCGCCCTCAGCGGGGGCGAAAGCGTAGAGGGCATTCTGCTCGGTGTTGCTCAAGAACTTGGCTACCGGCCCGCTGAAACCTTCGCCCGTGCGCCGCAGCCACGCCATGCCTTTGGCGCCGCGCCGTTTGGCGAGGGCCTCTAGGTCGGCGAGCTGCTTACGGCTCAAAGGTCCGGCAGCCGCGCGCACCAGAAGCGCTTTGACAGCGCCCCCCGTCTCCAGGGCGGCGGAGAAGCCGCGGAAGGCGCTGCCGGCGAAGATGGTGGATAGGTCCCTGAGTTTGTAGCCAAAGCGAACGTCAGGCTTATCGGAGCCGTACTCGTCGAGCGCTTGGTGGTAGGGGAGACGCCGGAACGGCGTGGTTATCTTCACGCCCAGCGCTCGGTGCACGACGTGCGCCATCAACCCTTCGTTTAGGGTGAGCACGTCGTCTTGTTCGACGAACGACATCTCGATGTCGAGCTGGGTGAAGTCGGGTTGTCGGTCGGCGCGCAGGTCCTCGTCGCGGAAGCAGCGCGCCACCTGGAAGTAACGATCGACGCCGCTCATCATCAGTAGCTGCTTGAAGATCTGCGGTGATTGCGGCAGCGCGTAGAAGGCGCCGGGTTCGTTGCGGGCGGCCTCGCTGGCGTCGATGCTGCCGTCTACCTGGAACGGCGGGGTGCGCGCCGCCGACAGCACCGTCAACTCCACGGCTGCCACTTCGATGGCGCCGGTAGCACTCTTGGCGCTCCGCTGCTCCTCGGGCCGAAGCCTGACGACACCGCTCACCTGCACCACGTACTCGCTGCGCAAGACTGTGGCGGCGGCGAAGGCGCTTGCTTGGGCGGGGTCGACCACGACTTGCGTGATGCCGTAGCGGTCGCGGAGGTCGATGAAGATGAGGCCGCCTAAGTCGCGGCGGCGATTCACCCAACCTTGCAAGGTGACGTGCTGCAATGCGTGGTCGGCGCGTAACTCACCACAGTCGTGGCTTCTCATGGTCACGAGAGTATCAGAGCGCCCTTGGAGCCTGGGTCAGGGCGGCACCGAGATCCTCGGCAAGTAGTTCTTGCTGCTCCCCGCTAGCGAGGTCCTTGAGCTGCCACACGCCGCGGCTGCGCTCGTCGTCGCCGCGCAGTGCCGCGTAGCGAGAGCCCAGGCGGTCAGCGTCACGCAGGCCCTTGCCGGGGTTGCGGCGCTGGTAGGCGAACTCCACCCGTAGGCCCTGAGCGCGCAGACGCTGCGCCAAGGCGGCGCCTTCGGCTACCGCTGCGTCGTCGAGCGGCACGATGAACAGCGCCGGCCCCTCAACGGCGGCGACTCGAGGCTCTTCCTGCTCGAGGGCGTCAAGCACTCGCTCGATGCCGATGGCCCAACCCACGCCGGGCAGGTTCGGTCCGCCGAGCAGCTCGAGCAGGCCGTCGTAGCGGCCACCGCCACCCAACGCCGATTGCGCGCCGATGCCGTGGTAGTGGACTTCGAAGGCGGTGCGGCGGTAGTAGTCGAGGCCGCGCACGATACCCGGATCGATGTCGAACGGCACGCCCCAAGCGCTCAAGTAGCTCTGCACTTGCTCGAACTGTTCCAGGGCGGCGCCGCTGAGCATCTCCAGTGGACGCTTCAGGTTGGCGATGAGCTGCTGGTCGCCTTCGTCCTTGCTATCGAGCACCCGCATAGGGTTGAGGCGCAGCCGCTCGCGGCTGGTGGGGCTCAACCGGTCCTGTAGCGGCGTGAGCTCGGTGCGGAGGTAGTCGTTGTAGGTGCGGCGGTCGTCGGGGTCGCCGACGGAGCCGAGCTTGATGTGGTGCTTCGTCAAGCCGCACACCGTCAGCGTGCGGTAGAGCAGCTCGATCGTCTCAGCGTCGGCCAGGGCACTATCCACGCCGACCATCTCGTAGTTGAGCTGATGGAACTGGCGGTAACGACCGCGCTGCACGTTCTCGGCGCGGAAGATGGGCCCGGTGCTCCACAGCTTCACAGGTGTTGGCCGAGTGTGCATGCCGTGCTGAATGAAGGAACGCATCACGCCGGCGGTGAACTCGGGGCGCAGCGTAAGGCGCCGTTCACCACGATCTTCGAAGGTGTACATCTCCTTCTGGACCACGAGGTCGGCAGAGTCGCCGACCGACTTCTCGAACACCTCGGCGTGCTCGAAGATGGGCGTGGTCAGCCGGCCCGCGCCGGCGCCGCCGAGAACTTGCTGCGCGGCGTGAAGCACACGCTGCCAGTCGGGCTGCTGTTCGGGGAGGATGTCGCTGGTGCCTTTCACGGCCTGGAGCTTCATAGTGGGCAAGTCTACACCTCGTTGGCTGGACCTCACAGGAGCGGGGCCGCTTAAGAGCGGCCCCGGGAGACGGTGAGTGCTGAGCCGCGGCGTTGGTCACCGCGCCGCAACCTTGTGAAGTCTACGGCAAGCTGATCGGGAAGGCTTCGCTGGCGACGCCGCCGGCGACGATTATGAGCCAGCCGTTGCCGGCTTCGTCAGGCGAATCGAACAGGATGCGGGTGGGGGTCCAGGAGGTCGTGGCTAGGCGCTGACCGCGCTTGCCGTCGGGGTTGGGCGCGAACAGCACATGGTTGGCGTCTTCGCCACCGGTGCGGCCGTCACCGAAGTTGCGTCCTTGCACTACCACTTCGCCGCCTTGCACTAAGGGCTGGTGGACGGAGAGAATCAAGACCGGCACGCGTGTGGTGATGTCGGCGGTCGGGGCGCAGGCGCTGAGGGACAGAGCCAACAAGCCTAAGACGATGAGGGCGAGACGCTTCACGTGAGTCCTCCTACAGGTTGGTAGCGTATGACTAGCTTCGTCAGCACGTCAATGGATTGTTTCATAGGTGAGCCCCTTAGAGGCGCTGCCCACAGCGCGGCCACAGTTGGCCCCGGCCACGTACCGCTCCGGTAGGATACCCGCTGTGACTAGTCACTTCTTCGCCTACCTCGCGCGTCTGAAGTTCATCCAGCGGTGGGGGCTGATGCGCAACACCCGCCTGGAGAACACCCAGGAGCACAGCCTGCAGGTGGCGCTGATAGCGCATGGCCTGGCCGTGATCAACAATCGGCTGTTCGACGGCGGGCTCGATCCCGAGCGGATCGCCCTGCTAGCCGTCTTCCACGATGCCGAGGAGGTGATAACCGGCGACGTGCCTACGCCCATCAAGTACTTCAACCCCAGCATCAAGCAGGCGCTGTTCGACATCGAGGCGGTGGCGCGCGAGCGGCTGCTGGCCATGTTGCCGGCGGAGCTGCGCGGTGATTACGAGCCGCTTTTCATCGCCCAGGCCAGCGACGCTGCCGCCTGGCGGGTCGTGAAGCAGGCGGACAAGATAAGCGCTTACCTGAAATGCCTGGAGGAGGACAAGGCGGGCAACGAGGAGTTCCAGAAGGCCGAGCAATCTATCAGGCGCGAACTCGAGCAGGACGACGATCCGGCGCTGCGCTACTTCCTGACCACGTTCGTGCCGTCGTTCCGCTTGACGCTCGACGAGCTCAACTAAGCAGAGGAGCGGGGGATAAGCGTGCGTCGTGGCTGAAGTCGTCGACAACACCGAACTGCTCGAGCGCATGCAGGAGCTGGTGGAGGCGCGCCGCTTCGAGGGCCTGCACGAGCTGCTACGCGACTTCTCCCCGCCCGACCTAGCCGAACTGCTCGAGGACCTCCCTCACGACGTGGAGGGCGTAGTGTTCCGGCTGCTCGATAAACAACGAGCCCGCGACACCTTCGAGTACTTCTCAGTGGCGGGGCAGGAGCGTCTCATCGAGGCGCTGGGTGACCGCGAGGTGGCGCGGATCATGAACGATATGTCGCCCGACGACCGCACCGCGCTGCTCGAGGAGCTGCCGGGCAAGGTCACGCGGCGACTGCTGAATCTACTCACGCCCGCAGAACGCACCGTCGCCACCGAACTGCTCAACTACCCTGAAGACTCCATCGGGCGCCTGATGACGCCCGACTACGTGGCCGTGAAGCCGCACTGGACGGTGGCGGAGGCGCTGGAACACGTGCGCGTCTACGGGCGCGACTCCGAGACTCTGAACGTGGTGTACGTGGCCGGCCCTGGTGGGGTGCTGATCGACGATCTGCGGATGCGCGAGTTGCTTTTGGTGGATCCCAGCACGCGCATAGAGACGATGATCGACCGCCAGTTCGTGTCGCTCACCGCCACCGACGATCAGGAGCAGGCGGTGGCGGTCTTCCGCAAACACGACCGCTCGGCGTTGCCGGTGACCGACAGTGCAGGAGTGATAGTAGGCATAGTCACGATGGACGATATCCTCGACGTAGCCGAGGAGGAGGCCACCGAAGACATCCAGATGCTCGGTGGGGTGGAGGCGCTCGAAGAGCCGTACCTGACCATCTCGCTGTCGCGCGTCATCCGCAAACGCGCCTTCTGGCTGGTGCTGCTGTTCCTCGGCCAGACTCTCACGGCCACTGCCATGGGCTTCTTCGAGGGCGAGATAGCCAGCGCCGTAGTGCTGGCGCTATTCCTGCCGCTCATCATCTCCAGCGGAGGCAACTCGGGCTCGCAGGCGGCAGCGTTGGTGACTCGGGCCATAGCGTTGGGTGAGGTGGGCGTGCGCGACTGGTGGCTCATCATGCGCCGTGAGTTGGGCGCCGGGATGGTGCTCGGCTTGCTCCTCGGTGGTCTAGGGTTCCTGCGCGTGATGATCTGGGGCTTGGCCTTCAACGCCTACGGCGACGACTGGTTCCTGATAGGAATAACCATCCTTCTGGCGCTGATCGGGGTGGTGCTGTGGGGCTCGCTCACCGGCTCGTTGCTGCCGATCATACTCAAGCGTTTCGGTGCCGACCCTGCCGCGTCGTCGACCCCGTTCGTGGCCACCATCGTCGACGTCACCGGCATCATCATCTTCTTCGTGTTGGCCAAAGCGGTACTTACGGGCACGGTGCTGTGAGTCTGGTGCAGCGCCGTGGATCAGTCGCTGGCGCCGGCCACGCGCGAGATGCGTACCAGCCGGCTGAAAACGCAGGCCTCGTCGCCTTCCGCCATACACGACTGCAGTAGCACCTTCTCGCCGAGTAGGCGCGATAGCAGCTTCTCATCGAAGCGGCATACGGCGCGCGTCTTGGCGGCTACGTTGTGGAATACGCAGTTGACCGCTCCCACCCCCTCGGCCTCGGGGTCCTCGTGGGCGTGATAACCGAGTTCGTTCATTATCCCCACCACGTGCCGTCTGCGCGCGATGTTGCCAAGCAGCTCCAGTTCGGGAAGCCACGTGGCTGCTAGCGCCTCGACCATGTCGTCGAGCACCGTCTCGACCGCTTCATCACCGATGGTTGAGCGTAGCGACTCGAGCATCTGCAGCGCCAGGCGGTCGTACTGGCGGGGGAACGCCTCACCACCTGCCACCGTCAGGCCGTAAGCACGGCTGGGGCGCCGCCCCGTGGGGCGCATCGCCACGTGGCGAACCAAGCCGTCGCGCTCCATGGCCGTTATGTGCTGACGGACCGCGTTGCGGGTTATGCCAAGGCGTTCTGCCAACTCGTCTAGTGTCAAGCCGTCGGCCTTTTGGCTCAACAGCAAAAGCATCAGATCACGGCGCGTGTCTGAGGTACGGGAATCGCGCATTTCGCCTCCTAAAGGACAGCATACGACGCATCTCCGGTATATGTAACATAAAGAGCTTGTGTTATTGCTTTGCTCATGCTATCTTCACGTCGGAGCGCTCCGAGCACTTGATTAAAAGCTGAAAGGAACACATATGAACGAACCCATATCCCACCAGACCGTACTACCTCGACTATCGCTCGCCGTGATACTTGCCGCCGCAGCTTCTCTCTTCACACTCGCCTTCGCGCAGGGTGCTTACGGTGACAGTGCGAATCCAGCAATGCAGTTACCTGCCCCCGAGCCGTACGTCAGCGTGGCCGAGATCCTCCCGCTTCCCGATTTCATCCCGGGTGCGGGTGCTCTATACATCGATCCCGTCAACGCCCCCGTTGGACCTTGGCTCTCATACGGTAAGGACGGCAACCTCATCGAGATCCTGTTCATGGTGCCAGTCAGCTCCATGCAGGCCGCAGAGAACTGGGAAGATCTCGCCACCGGTCTCCTTAGCGACCTTGGCGTGACCATCGATCACGTTGACCTCTCTTACAACGGTGGGCACCCCGGTTTGGCCGAACCTCACTATCACATCCGCCTCGTGTTGGTGGACGCCGCAACCCAGGACACCGCTCTTAACCCTTAGCCCGAATGATTCACGAGGGGTGAGTCATTAGTAATTGAGGGCCTCTGGCACGGCAGAAGGCTTATGGGACACAGCGTTTCTGATGGCTAGAGGCCTTCTGCTGCAGCACAATTGAATAGTGAACGTTCAGTAAGAGGAGTCCAATCGTGGAAAAATCCGACCATGGCATGCAAGCATTTGATGCTGAACCACCTTTATCACCGAACCATCGGGTTCTTGCTGCACACGGCCACTTAGGCAGGGCCTGGTTGCTACTGGCGCTGCTAGCTGTCGGCGCTCTCTTGCTGAGTGCCTGCACTACTAAAAGCGGCCACGAGGGGCTCGATCCGGAATTGGTCGCTCAAGGGAAGGACATCTTCCGTTACGACACGTTCGGGGACGAAACCCAGTGGACCGACAACCTCCGGATGCACGAGGTCATTGAGGCGGCCGTTGACCCAGTCACGGCACTATCCGTGGGCTTGAAGGTCGATTCGGAAGCACTGCCGGCCGAGGTCGTGGAGGCGATCGCCGCAGGAGCAGTAGACCTCACGGATCCGCAGACCACGCTCACCCTGCTCAAGCTCAATGCTGTCGTAGGCGTCTCCGGCCAGGTGGCAACCGCTGATGACGGCACTATGACGCTGGAGCGCGTGGGTATCACCTGTGCGCTGTGCCACTCAACCGTGGATGATTCCGCTTCCCAGGCGCTTGGGATCAACGGTGGTAAAGGCATAGGGAAACGCCTTGACGGTTGGCCCAACCGCGACTTGAATCCCGGTGCCATCATCGCGCTCTCGCCAACCTGGGACGAAGCCACCAAGGTCCTGCTGAACAGTTGGGGAGCGGGCATGTACGACCCGCGCTTCAATTTCGACGGTAAGAGCAACCCGGTGGTTATTCCGCCAGCCTACGGCCTGTACGGCCTCGAGAAGGGCATCTTCACTGGTGACGGCGACTTCGAGCATGAAGAAGTTGGCCCGACAGCGTACTGGAACCGCTACGTTGCCGTGACGCAGATGGGCGGCCAAGGCTTCTTCTCTGACCCGCGTCTGCCCTGGGAAGTGGACCACACAGACGGCGGCAACCTGCCTGACCTGGTTACCAGCAAACTTCCTGCGCTGCAAGCCTACCAGTGGTCGATCTCTGCACCTCCCGCACTCGAAGGTTCGTTCGATGCCGCCGCCGCAGAGCGCGGCGAGCAGGTGTTCAGGGGCCAGGCCACCTGCGCAACCTGCCACTCAGGCGAACTGTTCACGGACGCCACTAAAGGTGTGCTGCATCCGATAACCGCTTCGGCGGCGGCTGAAACCGACTACGCCTTGCGCTCAGCCACGAAACAGTGGCGAACCTCGCCATTGAAAGGCCTGTGGCAACACGCGCCGTACTTCCACGACGGCTCAGCGGAAACGCTTGCAGCGGTGGTGGAGGCGTACGACAGCAAGCTCGACTTGGGTCTGAGTGAAGCCCAAGCAAGCGACTTGGTGGAGTTCCTCAAGTCGCTGTAGGCGCGCCCAAAGCTTGGCGCGTGACAAGTACAGACGTCGTCAGTGACGCCGTTGAACGAACAAGCGAACCGGGATCATCGGAGGGTCCCGGTTCGCTTTCATTAAGTGTTTAGTGTTCATCGTTGGCGAGTACTTTTACGCGTTGGCACTCTTGTTTGAGCATCGGTGGCTGGCTATAGTGGTTTAACGCAGCAGTCTATGGGTCACGCTGCCCGCACGGCACCTGCTGTAACCAGCGGCAGGGCAGCAGTATGCGCGGCGCGACGAAGGCGACGACCGAGTTGCGCCGAGTGCGGCGTCGCCGGAAGGAGTAAGCATGAGGCGACTCGCCACGGCCCTGTTGGGCCTAGCCCTTCTTGGAGGGTTTGCAACCGCTCAGAACAGCATCGTGATCGGGGTGAACCTCGAGCTTTCAGGCCGCATGGTGGTGACCGGGAACGACACCCTCTACGGCATCCAGGTCGCTCTGGAGCAGCAGCCGGAGTTGCTTGGCCTGCCGGTTGAGCTCTCGATCTGCGACAATGCCAGTACTGTAGAAGGCTCGGTCGCGTGCGCTAACCGCTTTGCCGACGAGAAAGTCGTGGCCGTCCTAGGTTCGTACTCCTCAAGCCACGCCATCCCGGCGGCGGCTGTACTTCAGGACGCCGGCATCACCATGGTCGCCACTGGAGCCACGAACCCGGCAGTCACGCAGGCCGGCGACTACATCTTCCGCATTCCCTACTCCGACTCGTACCAGGGTGAAGTAACGGCGTTGTACGCCTACAACGACGCTGGCGCCCGCAACGTTGCCGTGTTCAGGCAGCAGGACGACGACTACTCGGTGGGCCTGGCGGGCTTCTTCAAAGACGCCTTCGAGGCTATGGGCGGAAACGTCCTCATGCTCGATTACACGGCCAACACGGTCGATTTCTCGGCGCAGATCAACGGCCTGCGCAGCTTCGATGCCGACCTGGTGAACGTCACCGGTTTCTGTGCCGAGGCCGCGTCCCTAGTGCCGCAGATCCGCCAGCAAGGCTTCACCATGGAGATCCATGGCGGTGCCGGCACCGACGATTCGCAGTGCCCCGAAGGCGGCGGCGCAGCGTTCGATGGTTTCACCTTCATCAGCTTCCCGGAGCCGGGGGTGCTCTCGGGCGCAGCCGCCGAGCGTGCCGCTGAGTTCCGCGAGGCGTTCCTCAAGGGGCACTCCAGCGATAACTTCACGGGCTTCACCCTTTCTGGCGCCGACGCTTACAAGGTTGTGTGGCAGGCGATCACCGACGCCGGCAGCGCCGACCGTGCCGCGATCAAAGACGCGATGGCTGCGCTGAAGGACTTCCCGGGCGTCACTGGTGACGTCACCTACGTAGGTACCGACGGCACCCCGGCCGACCGCGTGATGGGCCTTTACGTCTTCAAGGTTGACCAAGACGGCAGTTGGACCAGGGAAACCATCGGAGGCATCTCGGGCGAGTGAGCCGAACCGGCAGGTCTTGAGCTGGTTCGAACGCTTACTCATCGACATCCATTAGGTCCGGTCATGACGACCGCCTAGGAGCAACAGATAAGATTCAGCCCGTCACGGACGAGATAATCTCGCGTGGCGGGCTGAACGTTGACGCGCTAAGCCGATCGAATACCCTTAACTCTTGTCACCTTTATAGGTGATCACGCGGCCGAACAGCTTCTCTGTGCCCCACATGCCGCGCCTGAGCGTCTCGAGCTGAACGATCTGGCTGTGGTCGACGAAGAGGTTCACCTCCGGACCGTAGTTCTGCACGTACCAGGCGAACACCGCCGGGTCGGCAGCTTCGAACATCACCTTCTCGAGTCCTAAGCGGTTGGCCACTTTGGCGATGACGTCCGTGCGCCAATGCGCAACGTTCTCGGTGACACCTTCCGACTCGAACATGATGAGGTAAGCGCCCGCGTCGATGAAGCGCTCGGCTTGACTGATGGCCCACTCCGGATCCTGGAGGTTCTCAGCCACCTGCTCCTCAGGCGTGTCGCCACCTGCCCCGAACAGGATGCCCACCTCGGGCTTGGCCTTGAGGCCGGCCTTCTGAACCTTCTCGACTAGCCGCAGCCAGTCGTCGAAAGGCAAGGTGATGAAGCCGGCAGAGAGCTCGATGATGTCGAAGCCCACCTTCTTGCAGGCCTTTATGTACGCGTCGACCGCGTCCGCGCCCTGGGTAAGGACGTATTCCATGAAGCCGCCGGTGGAGATCATCACGTCGTGGTCGTGAGCGACCTTGACGACGTCCTTGAGTGCTTCATCGGGGAAGAGGGCGAAGGAACCGCCGGCGAACTTAAGTGAATCGACGTATGGGTGCATGGTCTCGAAAACGTCGGCTAGGTATCGCGGACCGGCGGGGGTGTAGTAGGCGCCGCGGATCTCGGTGAGGCCCGTGGTGCGTGGTTTGTCAGGGCGGTCGTTCACGTTAAGAAAAGCGAAGTTACTGTTCATCTCTTCCTCCTTGGGGTGCTTGCTGGCTCAGCGAGTAGCCGCGGGCTGTGCCTGCTGCTAGTTGTTGGTGGGAGCGTTGGTGCGGGCGTTGGTGGGAGTGCCGACCTTGCCGAGCAGCTCGGTCAGGTGAGTCAGCGGCACGTTCTCGAGATCAAGCACCGCAGCAGCAATGGCGTCACGGAGTTCTTGGCTGGCGTAAGGAGTGCTCAAGTAATCGAACTTGCTGCGCACCGTCTCCCAGCTCATGGGGTTGGTCGTGAAACCTTCGTAGTCGTGCTTGTTCACCGCGAACTCCTGCCCGCCCTTTAGGTGGATGGTTACCTTGCAGGCGTGCTCGGCGGGGAAGCGCTCGGTGTACTCGTCGACCGGGCGCACCTTCACGTGGTGCAGAAGCTGCTGCACGTCGCTGGCCAGGATGCGCGCGGGTTCGTACTGGGGCGGCAGAACCTGGTCGTCGAGAAGCGCAACCGCCACCATGTATTGCAGGCTGTGATCGGCCTCTTCCTTTACGCTCACCAGCGTCTTGTCGCCTTCCTCGCCGCCGCCGATGATGTTGAAGGCCACGTCGAAGATGTCGATGTCGATGCGCTCGATCTGATCGGCCGTGAAGCCGTGCAGTTCCTTGAGCTCCAGCGCGCCCTCGATGGCCGCTTGTGAGTGGATCTCCGCGTTGTATTTCTTGATGATGGTGCGCCGCACCATCTCGAGGTCCTCTTTGGACCAGTCGATCTCGAACGGTCCACTGATGGCGTCCATGAAGCCCTTGTTGCCCTCGAACACCTCGGCGGGGCCGGTTACGCCTTGCGCCGCCAAGAAGGTGGCGTGAGTGGCGCCGAAGGCAGTGTGAGGATAGGCGAGGCCCTTCCAATTCGACAGCGCGCCAGTGCGCGTGACGCGCAAGGCGTTGAGGGCGGTGCCGGCGATGGCCATGGCGTTGGCGGTTTTAGCGTCGTCGAGTCCGAGCGCTTTCGACACGCCCGCAGCCACCGCGTAAGAGCCTTGGGTGGTGTGGTCGAAGCCCTTGTCGCGCACCGGTGCAACCTCCGAAAGGCGGCACTGCACTTGGTAGGCAACGGCGACGGCGGTAAGGAACTGCTTGCTGCTGGCGCCTGCGTACTCAGCCGCCGCCAGCACTGGAGCGATGTTGTCGCTGGGATGGCACGTTTCACCGGATGCCAGGAAGCTGTCGTTGAAGTCGAGGTAGCGGACCAGTGCGCCGTTGTAGAGCGCAGCGCGGTCGGGCGCCGTCTTGCCGCCGCCGATGAGGGTGCTGAGCGGCTTGCCGCCGAACTCGTCTATCAATTGACCGATTGCCTTCACCGGTGGGCCGTCCAAGGCGCCGATGGCGCAAGCGAGACTATCAAGGATACGGACCTTCAGTTCCTTCACTGCCGGCGGCGAAATCATGTCATACTTCGCCTTACCGACAAAAGATGCTAGTTGCTGAACATGAGTCATTACGACCTCCTCAACAACAGAGTAGGCGTGGTCTACCGGATTTGCATGGGGCTGCGTCAAGTTGGTGTTGCCGCTGCCGGCAGCAGGCGGCTGGCAACGCCCAGAACGCCATCGTGGTTCCTCCACTGGCCCGCCTCTGATCGAGAGACGTACCGACTGGTAGTGGCGGGAGCAAAGCGACAGGCCGACAACGATTTCACAAGTCATGCACTAGGCGTCTCACGCGTGATACGCTTCGGGCATGAACAAGGTGACGGTCAGAGAGCTCCGCAATCAGGGTGGGCGCATTCTGCAGCGAGTGAGTGCTGGTGAATCGTTAACCGTCACTTTCGACGGTGAGCCGATCGCTGAACTGCGTCCTCTCCAGCCGAAGCCCTTATCGGCAGACGTGCTGCTTGGGCGCTGGAGGCGGTTACCGCCCGTCGACGCCAAGGCGTTACGTGAAGACGTCGATAGCGTAATGGATCACGATCCGTTCCACCTCCGGTGAGCCGCCATCACCGAGGTGTGCTTGATACGAGCACAGTTATCCTTCTCCAGCGCTTGACCGATCCAGCGCTGTTGCCTGAAGAGCCCACCATCACTGCTGTCACGCTTGCAGAACTCTCGGTTGGCCCCCTAGTAGCCTCGAGCCAGGCCGAAGCTGCAGCACGCCAAGCGCACCTGCAGCAAGCTGAAGCCGACTTCGTGCCGTTACCGTTCGACGCTAACGCAGCTAGGGCGTTCGGAACGGTAGCTGCTTCATTGCACCGATCGGGTCGTAAGACTTCCGCGCGGACCTACGATGCCATGATTGCCGCCATTGCTATCGCCAACGGCTTGCCGCTTTACACCTGCAACCCTGGCGACTTCATGGGTATCGATGGGTTGGAGGTCGTGGCGGTACCTGTGCCTGGGTAATAGGCAAGAAACATGCGACAAGCTCCGGGCAAAAATGCCAACTGCTCCTCTCCCAATCATGTAGGGAAGCCACGCCTGATTTCGGGCTGAGCCGCGTTTCGCTTGGTGCTAGGGTTTAGACATGTTGTTCGAGCTGCCAAGCCACGATGTCCTCTACCAGGCACTCATGGACCGGGACGAGCGCTATGACGGCCGAGCGTATGTGTGCGTCGCCACGACCGGCATTTTCTGTAGGTTGACATGCCCGGCGCGCACGCCGAAGGCCGAGAACTGTACCTTCCGTGCGACGGTAGGGGAGTGCATTGAGGCTGGCTTCCGGCCCTGCAAGCGATGCCATCCGCTACGGCCGGCCGCACTGGCCGATCCTACTATCGGTGCGCTGCTGACAGCCCTCGACGAGCGCCCCGACACCCGATGGTCGGAACAGCGCCTTGCGCAGCTCGGCTATGACCCCTCAACAGTGCGGCGTGCTTTTAAGCGCCAGTTCGGCATGACCTTCCTGGAGATGGCGCGGCACAGGCGGTTGCGGCAAGGTTTCGAGGCCTTGGCGGACGGAAGCAAGGTCATCGCCGCTCAGCATGAGGCAGGCTTCGACTCGCCCAGTGCGTTCAGGGAAGCGTTTGCTCGGCTTCTGGGTTGCGCGCCTGGGTCGTTGAGCCAGAACGGGGACTTGTTGGCGAGTTGGATCGACACACCGCTCGGCGACATGCTTGCTGTCGCTAGCTCCACGCACCTGCATCTGCTGGAGTTCATCGACCGCAAAGCGCTCCCGACCGAGCTGAAGAAACTCCAGCAGACCACGAAGGGCGGCATCGGTATCGGCCGGACAGCACCTATCGAACAGGCCGAGGAGGAACTAGCGGCCTACTTCTCCGGGCGGAGCGCTGCTTTCGAAACGCTGCTAGCGTTTCAGGGCACCCCGTTCAGTGAACGCGTGTGGCGGGAGCTTCGCCAAATCCCCGCGGGTGAGACTCGCAGCTATTCCAATATCGCCCACCGCATCGGCAAACCGTCGGCTACACGTGCGGTGGCCCGGGCGAACGGCGCCAACCAGATCGCACTCATGGTTCCCTGCCATCGTGTCATCGGTTCGGATGGCAGCCTTACCGGCTACGGGGGTGGGCTCTGGCGTAAGCAGCGTCTCCTAGAGATAGAACGCCAGTACAGTAGTCGCGACGTGAATTGAGATGGCATGGTTCGAGCCACCGTTGAGCTCCGTTCCTTGATCACGGAAGCACGATCTACGCCAACATGGCGTATGCTTAG
>CAJDWL010000067.1_pt1 | contig 17834 bp, 15 predicted proteins | sample 7391591 | NCBI WGS metagenome assembly CAJDWL01 (sample SAMEA7055738, study PRJEB34461) | soil metagenome | biome: terrestrial ecosystem; feature: Peninsula; material: soil | place: Antarctica | collected 2016
AGGCCGCGGTGGCGCACGTCGGCGATGGTGAAGCGCAAGCGCAGCGAGGTGGCGCTGAGTTCCGCGTGGCGCTTGGCGTCGCGCGCCTCCTCGGCCAGCGCTTGGCAGCGCGCCTCCAGCTCGATGAGGACATCCTGCAGTCTTTCTAAGTGGCCAGCGGCGGTGTCGAGACGCGCCGCTGTCTGGTCGCGCCGACCGGCCAAACGCGCTACGCCGGCCGCTTCCGCCACGTAATCGAGCAGTTTGGCGGGGTCGGCCATGAGCACTTGGCTCACCTCGCCCTGCCCGATGATGGCTAGGCCGGAACGCCCCAGTCCGCTGCCGGTCAGGGCGTCATCCACATCGAGCAGCCGCGCGCTGCGGCCGTTGAGGCGCAGGCGCGTGGTGCCCTCGCGGTCGAGGCTTCGGTAGACCTTGACGTTGCCATGGTCGCCCTTGAGCTCTACCTCCACCTCGGCCAAGCCCACACTGCGCTTGCCGGCCGCGCCGTGGAAGATGAGGTCGGTCTTGTCGCTGGCGCGGAACTCGCTGGCGCGACCACCGCCGGTGGTCCAGCGCAGCGCGTCTATGACGTTCGACTTGCCCGAGCCGTTCGGTCCGATTATGGCCGTAACGCCGTTGGCGAACTCGATCGTGGTGCGGTTACCGAAGCTCTTGAAGCCCTGCAGTGTCAGGGAGGCGAGGCGCATCCTTTATTCGTCGCCCTGCTGCGGCTCTCCGGCCTCGTCGGGCGGAGCCGGCAGCAGATTGCCGCGCATCTCGTCGAGACGGTTGCGTAGTTGCGATTGCAGCGTGTTGATGCGACCTTCCATGCTGTTCTGGAGGTTATCGAGGCTTTGCCTCAGGCGGATGATCTCCTCTACCCCGGCGAGGTTCACGCCGAGTTCCTGGGTTAGACGCCTGATCTCGCGCAGTTGCTCGATGTTGCGCTGCGAGTAGAGGCGGGTCTTGCCCGCGCTGCGGCTGGGCTCGATGAGGCCTTTGCGCTCGTAGAGCCTCAGCGTCTGCGGGTGCATGTCGACCAGCTCGGCCGCTACGCTGATCACATAGAGCGGCTTGTCGCTATCGATCTCGTGCTGCTCGCGGTCCTCAGGCACCGCCTGGGCGCCACTGCGCTTCTGTGCTCCATCGTCGTGCGCGCTCAAGCTGCTTCGCCTCCTTGCCTAAGCTTACGAAACCAAGCGCCCGCGGCGCGCGCCACACCTTTGAGCCAGTCGTGCCTCACGGTCAATAGCAAGTCGCCGCGGTTTCCTTGCGCCGCCACGCCGCGCCCTGGGAAACGTAGCACGGCGCCGTCGGCAGTGTTCGGCGGAATCTTCACCGCGACCCCCTGATAGTCGACCGTCAAACCACGCCCGGCCTCGGGTGGGGTGACGCGCAGTTCATCGCTGACGTCGAGGCCCTCACGGCGGGCGCTGTCGGGGAGCACCACACGCAGCTGGGCCAGGACGTCGCCGGGTGGGTTGCCCGGTCCACCCGCACCGGCCAAGCGGAGCTTCACGCCCTCGGCAGCGCCCGCGGGGTAGCGCACCTCGACCTCGGCGCCGCGTCGCTTCACACCGCGGCCGGCGCATTCCGGGCACACCGTCGCGGCGCCCGCCGTGGTCGGGGCACGGCTGGCTTCGAACGGGCCCGGTGCGATGGTCGTGCCACCAGCGCCGCTGACACGGCCGCTACCTTTGCAGGTCGGGCAGATACACGGACCAGGGACGTGCAGGCGCGCTGTTCCACCGTGTTGAAACTGACCCAACGTCAGTGGCAGCGGCACTTCGTACGTCTGGCCAGGCGCCAAGCCGGCGTTGCGAAGCATGCCGCTCATCATCCCGAACAGCGCGTCGAAGATGGTGTTGCCAGTTTGGGGCATGCCACCACGGGCGTCCCAGTCGATGTGGATGTCGGCTTCGCGGAAGATTGTGTGCCAGTCGACGCTGCTGGGGTCTGGCCTGAAGCGCGTAGGGTCGTTAGGGCCGTAGCGGTCGTAACGCTCGCGCGTCTCGGGGTCGCGCAGCACGGCGTAAGCTTCCGACACCTCCTTGAAGCGCTCCTCGGCCTCGCGGTCGCCGGGGTTGCGGTCGGGATGGTACTGCAGAGCCTTACGCCGGTAGGCTGCCTTCAACTCGTCGGGGTTGGCGTCCTTCTGAACGTCCAACACTTGATAGGGATCGCGCATGGTGGCTGGCACTGCTACGACGATACTTTACTTGAGCGTCCTGGACTAAAGTCTGCGATTCTGAGGCCGGCGGTGCTATCCTGAGCTTCGCGCGCAAACCGGCCTGGCAGCCGGTAACGGGAGGTGCCACGAGGTGAACAGAAACGTCAGAAGAATCATTACCGTGGCGTTAGCACTGGTTCTATTGATCGGTTTGGCATCGTGCCGTAACCAGACCCAGAACCGGATCCGCCGCAGCATCCAGGAGTACACCGCCCAGCGGATGTACATAAGCGTGTATTCATTCGACGGGAAGGTAATGTTCGACGGCATAGTCGACGGGAAGGTCACCCGGTCGGGAATCAATTCCCAAGGGGATAAAGGCGGCGAAGCCCTGGGCTCTTACGTCTTCTGGTACGACGATCGGGGCCGCTACCACCAGACCGACCTGCCCTATTTCGTCACCACCTACGACCGAAACACCCCTGCGGCGCCCTGAAGAGACGGTTAAGGCGCCGTCAACCGCGGCTAACGTGTTAGTTGCTACACTTGCTTCAGACCTAGGAGGTCCCTCTTCATGCGCAGATTCCTCAAGATCGTTCCTTTGGGGCTGCTGGTCGCGCTGCTGCTTTCGGCCTGCACCATCACGGTGCGGCCCAGCGGCGTCATCTCCAGCGAGTACCCGCTCAACCCCATCATCCAGGAGTTCCGGCCCACGCGCGGCTCTGGCTCTACTTATAACGTCGGTGACCGCATCGAGTTCGTGATCGCCGTGGATCGCTCGGGTTACGTGACCTTGTCCGCCATCGACCCCGACGGCAGCGTCTACGTATTCGCTCGCAACATCCCCGTCGAGGCCGGCTCCAACTTCCTGCCCCTCGCTTCGCAACGCGTGGTCTACAACGCCGGCCCGCCTCGCGGCCTGCATCACGTGCGTGCCAGCTTCACCTCGGGCCCCACCGATACCAGCGTTACCTACAAGGGGCGCCGTGGCGATAGTGAATGGAACAGCGCTATCACGCTCGAGATCCGCGCCTTCCCCGTTCGAGACGTCACCGAAACCACCCTCTACATCCGCTGAGCTTTGCCCGCCAACAACAGCTGAAAAAGTCGCCACGGCAGTACGAAAGCCGTGGCGACGTTGCTGTGGAGTAGAATGTGGGCATCGTAGCCGCACGGGTTTACCTGTGAGGCTGACGCTCTCAGGAGGAAACCAGACTTGGCAGGCCATAACAAGTGGTCACAGATAAAACGCAAGAAGGGTGTTCTTGACCAGAAACGCGGCAAGATCATCAGCAAGCACATCCGGGCGATCCAGTCGGCCGTTCGTGCAGGTGGTAGCGCCGACGCCAACGCCAACTTAGCGCTCAAGAACGCCCTCGCGGCGGCAAAGGTCGACAACGTCCCGCAGGACAACGTCGATCGCGCCATCGAGCGCGCTCTGGGCGGTGGCGAAGGCGGCAACTTCGACCCGGCAATCTATGAGGGCTACGGGCCTGCTGGCGTTGCCGTACTGGTGGAGGCCCTGACCGACAACAAGAACCGCACCGCCGGCGAGGTGAGGCACGTGTTCACTAAGCACGGCGGTAACCTCTCGGGCTCCACCGCTTGGCAGTTCGACACCAAGGGAATGGTGGTCGTCGAGCAAGTAGCTGAAACGCTCGAAGAGGCCGCTATCGACCTGGGCGCCGAAGACATCGAGGTCGATGAGGGCGCCACCATTATCTACACCTCCGCCACCGAGCTGTTCGAGGTGGTTGACGGCCTGGCCGAGCGCGGCATAGTGGCCGAGGCGGCGCAACTAACCAAGGTGCCTCAGACGCTCACCGAGTTGTCGAGCGCCGACGCCGAGAAGGTCATGACCTTCCTAGAGAGCCTCGAGGACCTAGATGACGTTCAGAACGTATATACAACCGCCGACCTTGAGAACGCTCCAGAAGCCGTCGGCTGAGCCGAGGAAAGGGTGCGCATGAGCTTTCCCGTTGTCAGTTGGGCCGATGTTCCGGCCATCTCCGCCAGCCAGATGCAACAGATGATAATGCTGGCTACAGGTAAGTACGGCCTCGACAACCGCGTCCTGGTCGAGCACACCGCCCGCAACTTGGTGTCGCTCGTGGAAGCGTTCGGATCCGACGGACCCATCCTGGTAGTGGCAGGCCGTGGCAACAACGGTAGCGGCGGTCTGGCCGCCGCGCGACTGCTGGCGGCGCGCGGTAAGCGCGTCTGGGTAGTGCCTACCCACGAAGCCGAGAACTACTCCGGCACCCCCAAGGAGCAGCTCGAGCACCTGCGCCACTTCGAGCGCGTGAGGGTACGAACCAGCTTGCCGAAGATGAAGTTCGGTTGTGTCATCGACGCAGCCATCGGCACCAACTTGGAAGGCCCACCGCGCGGCCGCACCCTTGACGTCATCACCGTCCTCAACCAGCTGCAGGACAGCGTGGTCATCTCGCTTGACACCCCCACCGGCATGATGGCCGACAGTGGTGAAGTGCCCGGTGACGTAGTCAAAGCCGACATCACCATGAGCATCGGTCTCCCCAAGGAAGGCATCAAGCCCGGCGGCAACGTTGGTAGGCTTTTCGTTGGCGATCTCAGTCTGCCGGCTGGCCTGTTCGAGGCGCTGCGCTTGCCGCCGGTGGAGCTGCCCGGTTACCTCACCGAGATCGCAGACGACTGACCGGTCGGTATAGCTGGAAGCAGACAGTTGCGAGAACGCCCCATCCGTCACCGGATGGGGCGTTCTCGTTGTGTTGGTAGGCGCGGACAGGATTGAACTGTCGACCTCTACAGTGTCAGTGTAGCGCTCTCCCACTGAGCTACGCGCCTGCGCGCTGCGGCTGACGTTGACTCCGGCCGCTTGCGAAGGTGGAGGCGCCGACCGGATTCGAACCGGTGAATCGAGGTTTTGCAGACCTCTGCCTTACCACTTGGCTACGGCGCCAAGCTTAGAGAAGCTACCACGAGGCCCTCGGAGACGTCAACGTGGATGACGCACGGTAAGCTTGCCGTATGCCGGTCACTGCTCCGAAAAGGTTCGCCCACCTCCACCAACACACCGCTTTCTCGCTGCTGGACGGAGCTGCGCGCATCGACGATCTGGTTGCCTGGGTGAAGGAGACCTCGCCCGACAACCCGGCCGTCGCGATGACCGATCACGGCAACATGCACGGAGCTGTTCAGTTCTACCGCAGCGCTGTGAGCGCCGGCGTGAAGCCCATCCTGGGCCTGGAAGCGTACGTGGCCCCCGGATCGCGCTTCGAGAAGCGCCGCGGCTCCAGCAAGCTCGACGGTGGCTACTACCACCTCACGCTGCTCGCCAAGAGCTTCGAGGGCTACCAGAACCTCAGTAGGCTCAGCAGCCGCGCCTACCTAGAGGGTTTCTACATGAAACCGCGCGTCGACTTGGAGCTCTTGGAGGAGCACCATGAGGGCGTGATCGCCTTGTCGGGCTGCTTGGGCGCGCAGATCCCCCGCGCCATCCTCGACATAGGGCCCGACGAGGGCGAACGAATCTTCAAGGAGCACCTGCGCATCTTCGGCGATGACTTCTTCGTCGAGCTTCAAGACCACGGCCTCGAGGAGCAGCGTCGCCTCAACCCCATCCTGCGCGACTTCGCGCAGCGCTACGGCGTGGGTATGGTCGCTACCAACGACGGTCATTACGTGAGGCGCGAGGACGCCAAGGCGCACGACGTGCTGCTGGCCATCCAGACCAAGTCACTGGTATCCGACGAGAACCGCATGCGTTTCCCCTGCGACCAGTTCTACGTCAAGACGCCCAGCGAGATGCTCAAGGCCATCCCCGAAGACGACTACCCTGGCGCTTTCGGCAACACCAACCACGTCGCTGACCTGTGCAACGTGGAGCTACCCATCGGCAACAAGCGCGTCTACCAGATGCCCGAGGTGCAGTTGCCGCCGGGCGTCACCCTGGCCGAACAGCTTCGCGTCGACAGCTACCGCGGCGTCATGCAGCGCTACCCTGAGGTGGACGAGGTACTGCTGCGTGGCTACCTCCGCGCTGCTGCCAGCAACTACGAGCTTCCCCCCTACCCTGCTGAGCTGCCGCTGGAGCAGGTGCTTGGGCCCTTGGTCCATTCGCAGCCGCTGGCCAGGAGAAGATCTTCACCTATACCGCGAACTTAGAGGCGTTCACACCCACGGTGGCGAGCGAGAGGGCCGTGGAGGTGCTCGAGCGAGTCGAGTTCGAGCTGGGCGTAATCATCGCTATGGGCTTCCCAGACTACTTCCTCATCGTGGCCGATTTCATCACCTGGGCCAAGGATCAAGGCATAGCGGTGGGGCCGGGGCGCGGCTCGGGCGCCGGCTCGGTGGTGGCCTACGCCATCGGCATCACCAACATCGACCCGCTCGAGTTCGACCTACTGTTCGAACGCTTCCTCAACCCGCACCGCGTCTCCATGCCCGACTTCGACATCGACTTCTCCGACGTGCGCCGCGGCGAAGTCATCGACTACGTGCGCGGCAAGTACGGCGACGACCGCGTGGCTCACATTGCCACTTTCGGAACGCTCGCTTCGCGCGCCGCCATCAAGGACGCCGGCCGCGTGATGGAGGCGTCGTTCGCTGAGGCCGACAAGGTCTCCAAGTTGGTGCCCATCAAGATGGGGCGCAGCATCAGCATCGATCAGGCACTCGCCGAAGTGCCCGAGTTGCGCGAGCTCTATCAGGGCGGCGCCAACGCCTACGTCGACATGGCGCGGCAGCTAGAGGGACTCAACCGCCACGCCTCGGTTCACGCCGCCGGGGTGATCATCGCCCGCGACCCGGTACAGCTGCTGGCGCCGGTGTTCCGCGTAGGCGACGGCCCCGTCGTGTGCCAGTACGACATGAAGTCCGTTGAGGACTTGGGTTTCATAAAGATGGACTTCCTGGGTCTGCGCACGCTGTCGTTCATCGAGGCGGCGGTGCGCATCATCAAGGAGTCGCGCGGCGTCACGCTAGTGCCCGAGGAGTTCCCGCTCGACGACGAAGAGACCTTCGAGCTGCTGTCGCGCGGCGACGCGGCGGGGGTGTTCCAGTTCGAGGGCGCCGGCATGACCGATACCTTGAAGCGCCTGCGTCCGCGCCGCTTCCATGACCTCATAGCCGTGTCAGCGCTATACCGGCCCGGACCGATGGAGAACATCCCCACCTACATCCGCCGTCATCACGGCCTCGAGCCGGTGAGCTACGCCGACTTCCCCGCCAGCGAGGCGATCCTGGCCCCGATCCTCGAGGAGACCTACGGCATCCCCGTCTACCAAGAGCAGATCATGCAGATTGCCGTGGGGGTCGCCGGCTACAGCCTAGCCAGCGCCGACCTGCTGCGCCGCGCCATGGGCAAGAAGGACCACGAGGAGATGGAGAACCAGCGCGCCGACTTCCGCGCTGGAGCCACCGCCAACGGCATCGGTCAGACCGAAGCCGACCGCATCTTCGCCTTGCTGGAACGGTTCGCCGATTACGGCTTCAACAAGTCGCACTCGGCCGCGTACGGCATGATCTCGTACCAGACGGCCTACCTGAAGACGCACTACCCAGTGGAGTTCGCCGCGGCGCTCCTCACCGTGGAGCGCGGCGACTCGGAGAAAGTCGCGCAGTACGTGGCGGACGCGCAGCAACTAGGTGTCGAGGTGCTGCCGCCCGACATCAACGCCTCACGCGGCGACTTCACCCCCGTTGAGGAGCTGGTGCGCTTCGGGCTCTACGGCATCAAGAACGTCGGTGACGGCGCAGTCGACGCCATCCTCGCCGAACGCACCCGCGGTGGACCGTTCAAGGACCTTTACGACTTCTGCAGCCGGGTCGACACTACTGCAGTCAACCGCCGCGCCGTGGAGCACCTCATCAAGGCTGGCGCGTTCGACCGGCTCGATGAGGCGGTGCAGACGAGCGGTGTCCAGCGAGGGTTGGTCGACAGCGGTAGACATGTCTTGCTGGCCAACCTCGAGACGGCCATGAAGTGGGGCGCTGCGCAACGCGAGCAGGCCGCGGCGGGGCAGATGGGCCTCTTCGGGGCCGAGGAGGTGGCGCCGCCCCGCTTGGCGTCGGCCACGCCGCTGACGGAACTCGAGCTACTCCGTTTCGAGAAGGAGGCGCTGGGGCTCTACATCAGCGCCCACCCAATGAACTCTTATCCGGGCCTAGCCGACGCGGCCTCGTGCACTGTGGCGGAGATAGACCGCTATCACCAACAACAGCTCGAACTCACGCCGGGTGCCACGCGCGTGAAGGTGGTGCTGGCCGGGCTGCTACAGAACGTGGTGAAGCGCCCCACCCGCAAGGGCGGCATGATGGCGCGCTTCGAGGTAGCAGACGAGTCCGGAGCGCGCGAGGTGCTCGCCTTCGGCCGAACCTACGACGCGGTGGCGCCGCTGCTCGAAGAGGACGCGCCCGTGGTGGCCGTCGTCGACGTGGCCGAGGAGGGTGACGGCGTGCGGCTTGTGATCGACCGGCTACTTCGCTGGGACACCCGCGAAGGGTCGGAGGGCCGCGTGCCCGAGGTGGCTCTACTCAGTTTCGACTTAGAAGAAGTGGCGCGGCATCAACTGATGGAACTGCGCTCGCTACTCGACGAACATGCCGGCACCACCCCCGTGCGCTTCGACGTCGACGGGCCGCTGGGTCGAACGCTCTATCAGCTGGACGGCGTGCGCGTCGACCCGGAGTCTTTGGCGGAGCTGAGCCGAAGCTGTCCGTGGCTGCAGCCACGCCTCACCATCGACAAGCAGGCGCTGTTAGCAGAGCGGCCACGCAACCACTGGGCCAAACGGCCCGCTGTTCAGGCAGCCGAGGTGCCGTTCTAACGCCACTGCTCGTTCGAGGCTTACCTCAGCGCTTCGGGGGACGCTTTTAGCTAGCTTCGGCATGTCGCGACACATCTACCTGGGTGGCGGCCATCTTGAACGCCTGACTGCTGGTGGCGGAGGTGTAGCCGGTGTCGTAGTCGATGATGCCTTCCGCGTAGAGCTCGGCCAGATGGTCGTCGAAGGAACGCATGCCGTCTAAGCGCGCCTCGCGCAGCACGTCGTAGAGCTCATGGGTGCGGTCGGCGTCGTGCACCAGGTCCTTCACGCGTAGCGTGCCCTTGAGGATCTCGGTGGCCGCCACCCGCCCCTGCCCGCCGCTGCGCGGTAGCAGCCGCTGTGACACGATGCCAACAAGCGACTCGGCGAAGAGGATGCGCGCTGTGAGGCGCTCGTGCGGCGGGAACAACTCGATCATGCGGTTGATGGTGCGCACAGAATCCTGGGTGTGCAGCGTACTGAGAACCAGGTGACCGGTCTGCGCAGCGCTGAGGGCGGCCGCGGCGGTAGCGTGATCGCGTATCTCCCCGATCAGGATGACGTCGGGGTCTTGGCGCATGGCGGCGGTGAGAGCCTCCGAGAACGACGGCGCGTCGATGCCGAGCTCACGTTGCACCACCACCGATTTCTTGGAGGTGTGCAGGAACTCTATGGGGTCCTCCACTGTCACGACCATCTTGGCGTGCTTCTCGTTGATCTCGTTAACTATCCGCGCCAAGGTCGTCGACTTACCGGACCCGGTCGGGCCAGTGACCAGCACCAAACCCTTCTCCTGGTCGCGGAAGTACTCGATGGTCTCTTGCGGCAGGTTGACGACCGACAACGCCTCATCGTCAGAGGTAATCACTCGCAGTACCGCGCTGACGCTGCCGCGCTGCCGGAACAAGTTGACGCGGAAGCGCCCCAAGCCGGCCACGCTGTAAGCCAGGTCGACCTGATGCTTGGCCAGGAAAGTAGCGCGTTGCTGCTCGTTGCAGAACAACTCCACCAGCGCTTCGGTGAAGCGGGGCGTGATCGTGGCCTCCGTTACCGGTCCCAGCTTGCCACTCACTCGCGCCATGGCGGGCAAACCCACATGAAGGTGGACGTCGGAGGCGCCACGGCTGACGATGCGCTTTAGGAGATCGTTGAAATGCATGAGAGTAGTCTAAGAACCGTCTATGACGGGATTCTTTCACGGCCCATGTTGCCCGCGTCCAGGGCCTGTGCACGACAACCGGTACACTTACCGAGTTATGAACCCAGTTACAGCTAACCACCAACCACCAACCGGACGCCTTGCATGCGAGTACTAGCTGTTGCGCTGCTGGCCGTCATCATCGCCGCAGGCGGCTACTGGCTGACGCGGGGCGATGACAGCCCGGCGGACGCCTCTCCCCCGCCCGCGCAAAACACCGCTGCCGAGACCTCGCCTGACGGAACCGACACCACGGAGCCGGCCAGCACCGAACCTGCGAGCGACGAGCCTGCGAGCGACGAACCAGCGACCGATGAACCGGCCGGTGAACCTACACCTGGTGGTGCGGACACCGAGCCAGATAACGATCAAGCTGCTACTGAACCAGCCACTGACGAGGCTGAAGTGGTTGGCGATGCCGGCGAAGCGGAGGCCGGTCCCGTTGTCCTTCCAGACGGTTTCACTGCTCTCGATTACCTCGCCGACGCCCCCCAGCAGGCGTTCGACGCGCCGGAACAGGTTCTTGAGGACGGCCTCGACTACGTGGCCGTGCTGCGCACCAGTCGCGGCGACATCACCGTCGACCTCTACGAGGACGACACGCCCGTGACGGTCAACAACTTCGTCTTCCTTGCCCTCAATCATTACTACGAAGACGTGAAGTTCCACCGGGTTCTCGATGGCTTCATGGCCCAGACCGGCGATCCCACCGGCACCGGCGCGGGCGGCCCGGGTTACACCTTCGACGATGAGATCGTCGACTCGCTCAGCTTCGACAGCACCGGCGTTCTGGCCATGGCCAACGCTGGGCCGGGCACGAACGGCTCGCAGTTCTTCCTCACCTTCGGCCCCACCCCCTGGCTCGACGGCGCCCACACCATCTTCGGGCGCGTCATCGAGGGCGACGAGGTGCTCAATAGCATCACGCGTCTCGATCCCGATTCGCCCAACGCTGTGAGCCGCTACGAGGACACGGTGGCCAGCCTCGCCGAGCAGGGCGTTACCTTGCCAGGCGAGCCGGACGAGACCGTGGCCGACGCTATCGAAGCGCTACTAGGCACCTTGCCCGTGCCGGGCCAGTCGTTCAATGTGGCCGGCCTGCGCGCCGTCTCCGGACAGGTGGGTAACGATCCCGCCTTCGGTTTCTTCGCCGCGCCCGACGTGGTCACCAGCGTGGTCGTGGCCATCAAGCCGCTTCCCTGAGGCAGCTACCCTGTTACCGTCTTGAAGGTCAGCGCGGCCACCGTGCCGCGCCACAAGAACCCACGATGGGCGGGTACCGCCCGCCCGCTAGAAAGGAACCCAAATGAGCAACCTGACCGGATTCACTCCCATGCCGCACCTCTCCGAGGAGCGCATCACCAACTTCACCGCACCCGAAAGCGTGCTCGATACTGGCAAGGAGTACCGCGCCGTCATCGACACCAACAAGGGCCGCATGGTGTTCGAGCTCTACCCCGAGGAGGCTCCGAACACTGTCAACAACTTCGTGTTCCTCGCTCTCAATAAGTACTACGACGGCATCGTCTTCCACCGCGTGCTGGAGGACTTCATGGCCCAGACCGGGGACCCCACCGGGACGGGTACAGGGGGCCCCGGGTACCAGTTCGGGGATGAGTTCAGCAGCGAGCGGAGCCACGTCGGCGCGGGCGTGCTCAGCATGGCTAACGCCGGCCCGGGCACGAACGGCTCGCAGTTCTTCATCACCTTCGTCGATACTCCCTGGCTCGACGGCCGCCACACCGTGTTCGGCAAGGTCATCGAAGGCGCCGAGATTCTCGCCAAGATCCAGCGCATCGACCCAGGCCAGCGCGGTGGCGTAGCGCCCGACAAGATGGAGAGCGTCACCATCTACGCCCGCTGAGCGCCGGCGAGCGGCTCGACCTCCAGTAAACGCAACTTGGCGGCGTTGGCCAGATGCGCCACGAAGGCGTCTACGGCCACGCCGTTCTGGTCGGGCTCCTTACGGCTGCGGAAGCTGACGGTGCCCGCGTCCTGCTCCTTGTCGCCGACGATGGCGATGTAAGGCACCTTGTAGAGCTCGGCGTCGCGGACCTTGGCGTTCATGCGTTCGCCGCTCACGTCCACCTCGCTGCGCAGCCCCGCTGCTATCAGGCGCTGGGCCACGCTTTCGGCGTAAGCGATGTGGCGGTCGGCTATCGGCACGATGCGTACCTGCTCGGGCGCCAACCACACCGGGAAATCGCCGGCGAAATGCTCGATGAGGAAACCTATCAGCCGCTCGTGGGTCGAGAGCGGAGCGCGGTGCAGGCATAGCGGCACCTGCTTCTCGTTGTGCTCGTCGATGTAGTAAAGCCCCATCCGCTCAGGCTGCGCGAAATCCACCTGGTTCGTGGCCAGGGTGAATTCGCGGCCGATAGCGCTCTTTATCTGTACGTCTATCTTCGGTCCGTAGAAGGCCGCCTCGTCGTCGGCTTCGACGAAGTTGATGCCGGCGTTGACTAACGCGTCGCGCGCCATCGCTTCGGTCTTGAGCCACAGTGGGCGGTTGTCGATGTACTTCTTGCCCAGGCCGTCCTCGCCGTGCTTGGAGAGGCGCATGGTGTAGTCGGCCACGCCGAAGAGGCGGAAGTACTCGAGGTAAAGGTCGATGACCTTCATGAACTCCGATTCGAACTGCTCCTCGGTGCAGTAGATGTGGGCGTCGTTCATCTGCATACTGCGCACTCGCATGAGGCCCATCAACGCTCCGGAATCCTCGTAGCGGTAGCAGGTGCCGTACTCCGCCAAGCGGATGGGCAGGTCACGGTAGGAGCGCGGCCTAGCAGCGAAGATCTTGTGGTGGAACGGGCAGTTCATCGGCTTCAAGAAGTAGCGGACGTTATCTAGCTCCATCGCCGGGAACATGCTCTCCTCGTAGTACGGCAGGTGACCGCTCTTGACGAAAAGCTGCTCCTTGGTGACGTGAGGGCTACGCACCTGCTGATAACCCTGTTTGTCCTCCATCTCATGCGCCAGGCGCTCCATCTCGTTGACCATGACGGTGCCGCGCGGTAGCCACAGCGGCAGGCCTGGACCTACGTCCTCATCCAGGATGAAGATGTCGAGTTCGGCACCAAGCTTGCGGTGGTCGCGCTTACGTGCCTCCTCGAGCATCCATAGGTGATGCTCAAGTTCCTCACTACTGGGGAACGCCACGCCGTAGATGCGCTGCATCATGGGGCGATGCTCGTCGCCGCGCCAGTAGGCGCCCGCCACGCTCATCAGCTTGAAGTGGGGTTCGATGGCGCCGGTGCGTGGCATGTGCGGGCCGCGGCATAAGTCGGTGAAGCCGCTGCTCTCGTCGCCCTGCTGATAGAAGCTGAGGGCCTCGCCCTCGGGCAGGTCCTCGATCAGTTCCGTCTTGTACGGATCGCCAAGCTGCCGGTAACGCTCTAGCGCTTCGGCCCGCGGCAACTCGTACTTCGCCATGGGCAGGTCGGCCTTGACGATGGCGCGCATGCGCTCCTCGATCTTGACGAGGTCGTCCGGAGTTAAGGGGCGCGGCAGGTCGAAGTCGTAGTAGAAGCCGTTGTCGATGACCGGACCGATGCCCATGTGCACTAGGTTGCGGTCGAAGCCTTCAGCGCTGAACTCCTCCTGCACCGCTTGCGCCATCACGTGCGCCAGGCTATGGCGCGCCAGCTTGATGGCGTCAGGGTCGCGTTTGGTGATCACTTCGATGCGGGCGCCCTCGGGCACCACGCTCTGCAGGTCGCTCAGGTTGCCGTTGACCCGGATGCCCAGCGCCGCCCGCGCCAAGCCGGGACCGATGGCAGCGGCCACGTCAGCGCCGGTGGCGGGAGCGGGTAGGTCGATACGGCGGTCGTCGGGGAGTAGTACGTGCATTACTGACACCTCTTAGCTGGGGTGGAGGGAGCCGGTTCAGGGGGCGTCAACGAGTTGGTAGGCGCTTGCGAACCTGCAGCGTCAGGGACGCGGCAGAGACCTCCTCGATATGCCCAGGATGCTATCACGGCCTAGCTGTTAAGCTTAGCCTCATGCACCTCGTTGCGCTGGTTACGGACGACGGCGATCTTAAGCACGCCCTACGTGATTTCCGTGACGGCGCCGGGCGCTTCCACCTTCATCCCGTCCCCACCGGTGGGTCGGCTGAGTTGTTGCGAGGCCTCATCCGGCTCGACTTCGCGGGAGCGTTGGTGCTCGACGAGTTGGCTGGCGCCGCCGTGCAAGCGCTGGCCGAACGCAGCTCTCTTGACGCTCAGGATCTCGGTTCCGCCGACACCCTCACCGTCACTCCTGCTGGCGTGATGGCCGATCACACTTTCGGGCGCGCCATCTCCGCTCTGCTGGAGAGCAGGCGTTGGCACGCCGAGGGCGCCAACGCCGTGGTACTCGGCACCGGCTCGCAAGCGCGCGCCGCGGCGCGCGAGTTGGCCCGTCGCGGGGTGGCCTCGCTCACGGTGCTGGCGGACGACCGCGTGGAAGCCGAGCGGACCGTGCCGACGGCGGCGGCGGGCCCCGTCATCATGGCGCGCGCCAGCGCCGACCCGCTGGCGACCACACTGCTCGAACGCGCCGACCTGCTGGTGCGCACCGACCCACAGGCGCGGGTGCCTGAATCGCTCTTGGGGCCGCACCTCACCATCATCGACCTCAGCGATGACGGTGTCTCCAGTTTGCGCCGCCGCGGCATGGAGCTGGGAGCGCTGACCTTCAACCGTCGCGACGTCGAGGCGCACCGCTTCGAGCTGTCACTGAGCCAGATCCTGGGTGGTTCGATCGGTTTAGATCCGATCATGGCGCTGTTCCACGCGCTTTGAGCCACGCCATCGCAGCTGAGCCGGCCGCCACCCTCATGAACTTAAGACCTACAACTGCGAGACTCGCCGTCATGCCGTCCGCGCGAACCCGACTGATAACTTTGCTTAAACTACTAACGCTGCTTCTTCTCTGCAGCTTCGCCTTGGCTGAAGACCAGCTGTACTACCGTCTTCCCGGTGCCGTGGCCAGCATCAGCGATGACGCTGTCACCCTCAAGTACGGTGCCTACCACGAGACCTACGTTCCCGGCCTTGGTTGGCTATCGAACATAGCTGCCGATCCCCCCTTGGTGGTTGGGCATGAGGTGCTCGTGAACGGCAGCGTCCTCGACGCCCTGGGCGTCAACCTGCCGCGCCTCGAGGGGTTCCGCACCAGTGGCGGCGCCGAGTTGCGCGTGGTGCTCGACATGCCAAACTTGAACGCGGCACAGCTCGCCCTTGCCCGCACCAGCGGCAGTCTCTCCGCGGGGCAAGCACTGATTATCGACCTGCCGCCGCTCCTGCTTCCCGCTACCAGCTTGGACGACACGGCCGACGTGACTATCGACCTGATCAGCTTCGACGGCGGCACGCGCTTGAGCGTCTCGGGACCCGAACTCAGCTACAACGTCTTCCCCCTCGAGAACCCCACCCGCCTAGTGCTCGACCTCACACCCAAACGTGACCTCACGACCGTGACGGAGGTGGAGCGGCAGGTGGCGGCAGGCGTCCACTACCGGCGCTTCAAGGCCACGACCTTGAGCGGCGCCAGCGTGGTGCACGTGGTCAGCGTCGCGCCCAACTCCGGCGAGTTCCGGGTGGTAGGCGAGAGCCGCGTGGGTCAGACGGTGCTGCAGCTCTCCTCCGGTGCCCTCGTCGGTCTCAACGCCGGTTCGTCGGTAGCACCGCAGATGACGGCGTGCAGGTGGTGCGCAGCGCCGGCAGCTTCGCCGGCAACGGCTCCAAAGGGGTACTGCTGGTGCACGGCACACAGGTGGTGGAGAACAAGATCGGGCCCAGGCGCGTACCCGAAGGTGGCTACGCGCTGGTCTACCCAGCAGACAACCGCGAGCTGGCGCTGCTCGACTTCGGAGACACCGTGTTCCTCGACGCCAACTTGCGACCGGCCTCGTTCCAGGGTGCCCGCTACGCCGTCGAGGCTGGCCCGCTCCTAGTGAAGGACGGCCAACCCGCTTACCAGCCCATCCTGGAAAGCTTCGCGTTGGGTGAGCGCATCCTGGACGGCCTCACGCAGCAGGCCGCCATCGGCGTCACCGCCGACGGCACCACGCTGCTGGTTGTGGCGGAGACGATGCGCGCAAGCGACCTCATCCCGCTGTTCCTGTCGCTAGGCGCCGACCGCGCCATGCGCCTTGACAGCGGCAGCAGCACCACGCTGGTGGTGGACGGCAAGGTCCTGAATCGTGCCAGTCAACGCCGCGTGGTGAGCGCCATCGTGCTGGTTCCCTTCGAAGCCGAGCGCTGAACCGTGGACGGACGAGATCGCCTTTCCCACGTCTTGGCCGCCGCCTAGCGCAAGACGGGCCGGCGGCGGTTGCGCCCTTATACTCCGAAGCCAGGATGTTCGCCCGCCGGTCACACCGCTATTGGTTGCTAACGCTACTGCTCTTCACTGCGCAAACCGTTGCTGCGCAGGATCAAGCCGTACGCTTCAGTCTCGGCGTTGCTGGCGTGGCGGTGGCCGACGCGTGGAACCCGTTGCGCCTAGAGCTCCGCGACGTGCCCAACGCCACGCTCACCCTGCTCATCGACCAAGGATCGCTACGTAGTGGTGAGGTGCCACTCACCATCACGCGCGCCGTGCGCGGTGGTGCCGGTATAACCGTATTCGAGACCGACCTCTACTTATCGACGTTCACGAGTATGAGTTGGCGCTTAACCACCCCCGATCGGGTCATCGCCAGTGGCAGTGTGGCGGGCCGCGAGTCGGACGCGCGGCCGCTAGATCTGCTCCTCACCAGCGACCCCTCCGCCTATCGCGCCGCCTACGGCGAGGTGTTCGGCGCTAGTGGACGCCAGGTGGAGGTGCCAAGCCCCGACCTGCCCGAGCGGGCTTCGGCCTACGACGGTGTGCGTAGCCTCGTCATAGACGGCAGCGCCGCCGCGCCGCGCTTGGAAGCGGTTGCGGCTGCGGCCGCCGGCGGCGTGATCGTAGCGTTGCGCGGTGAGTTGCCCGCCAGCCACCACGACCTACTGTTGTTCCTAGAACCGTCCGGGGCGCCCAAGCGCCTTGCCGCTGGCGCACTGTTCCGCGGCGCTGAAGGCGCCACCGCGCTGTTCCAACAGGTGGCCGCGCTGACCGTGTCGGTGCCCAACCGCCCCACGTTGCTGGCGGCGGCACTCGATCGGCCCCTGGTGGAGCCACCCACACCGCTGCCGCAAGTGCTGATGCTGTTAGCTAGCGGGGCGTTATCGCTGCTGCTGCTAGTGCTGCTGCGCTGGGCCGGGGCGCCCGGCGTAGTTACCGGGGTGGCGTTGGCGGCGCTGGTATCGCTACTCGGATGGCAGCTGCTCCGGCCAAGTGAGCCGCAGCTCAACGGGCAACTCAGCCTCCTGCTCGCCGGTGGTGAACTGGCGTTGGAGCTGCCTGCGCTCGAGACACTTTCCTTTCCGCAGGCGCTCCTCACCTTTCCGGCCAAGGCGCGTCCCCTGCGATTGCAGCCTTACGACATCAACGACGACGGCGCTCATATCAGGCTCGAGCGTTGGCGCGCCGTACTGCTGCTGCTGGCGCCAAAGCTCAGTAACAGCCAACTGAGCTGGGATGGCAGCGCCGTCCGTAACGTGGGTGGCGAACCCCTCTACGACCTCTACCTTGTCGGCGCCGGGCCACTCGGAACCCTCCAGGGCGGCGCTACGACCGGCGCGCTACTCAGTGACGGCCCGGCGCACAAGGGCGATGCGCCACCCAA
>CAJDWL010000016.1_pt1 | contig 17767 bp, 14 predicted proteins | sample 7391591 | NCBI WGS metagenome assembly CAJDWL01 (sample SAMEA7055738, study PRJEB34461) | soil metagenome | biome: terrestrial ecosystem; feature: Peninsula; material: soil | place: Antarctica | collected 2016
CACCAATTCGCCGTTGGCGTCCTCCTGCACGGCCGCGACGATCATCGGGCCTTGTGGCTCGCCCAGATCGGGGTTGGGATTGGGGTTGGGGCCTGGACCCGGGCCGGGGCCCGGGTCGGGGTTCGTTTCGCCGACCCGTGTCAGGGCAGCGTAGGCATCGATGAGGCCGGCCCCGCACCCGTCGGTGCTCCCACATGCGCTGCTCGAGAGTGGCCTCGCCGTAGCGTAGAGGATGGAGCGGACCTGTTGGAAGGTGAGGTTGGGGTCCAGGCCGACCATCAACGACACCACGCCGGCCACGTGCGGTGCCGCCATGGAGGTGCCGTCCTTGAACGTGACGTTTGGTTCGCGGGCCTGATCGTCGTAGTTGAGGCTCAAGACACCGTCGACGTAGCCGTCGCCGTTCCGGTCGACGCTCGTGTCTCCGCCCGGCGCCATGACGTCGATGCGCGTGCCGTAGTTCGAGTAACCGGCCCGGGCGCCCACGTAGTCGGTAGCGCCGACAGTGATGACGTTCGAGCAACTGGCCGGCGTGTATTGCCAGGCATCTTGCCCGTCGTTGCCGGCGGCGACGACGACGATGCTACCGAGGGCGGTCACGGCGTCGATGGCACCCTGAACAACTTCCGGGCACCCGCCCTGCCCACCCAGGCTCATGTTGATCACCTTGGCGGGGGTGGGGTTGCGTGGCACACCGGGAACGTCCAAGCCCGCGGCCCACAGCATGCCCTCGTAGATGTCGGCCATCGTTCCACCGCCGACACCCAGCACCCTCACGGGCAGGATGCGTGCGGCCCAATCGACTCCCGCGAGCCCTACGCCGTCGTTTGAGGCGGCGCCGATCGTGCCGGCCACGTGCGTGCCGTGGTAGGTCGACTGCTCGCCTGGCCGGTCGCCGACGTCGAAGGGGTCGGGGTCGCGGCCGTCGCCATCGTTGCTGATGCGTACGTCCGAGATGAAGTCGTAGCCCGGCAGGACGTTGGTGCGGAAGTCCGGGTGGCGCCTGCCGGGGTCGTTCTGGGAGTAGATGATGCCCGTGTCGATGACGGCCACCACGGTGGTCGCCGAACCGGTCGTGATACCCCAAGCCTGCGGCAGGTTGATGGCCGGGTAGTGCCACTGGTACGTGTAATAAGGGTCGTTCGGGGTAACGGTGGCCTGCATTGCCTGGAGGAGGTAGTTCGGGTGCGCGTAACGGATACCGGGTCGCTCAGCCAGTTCGGCTGCCAACGCCAAGGTTTGCTCCGCCGTCAACGACTCGTTGGCGTAGAGCCCGAGTCTTGCGCCGGGGGGAGCGGCCAAGGGCCTGACGAGTTGCACCGTCCCGCTGGCGGCGCTGAGCGTGCCGGACTCCTCGGCCAGCGAGATGCCCTCCGAGTAGCCGACGATGAGCTCGCCAGCAACGAACGGGGTGGCAGACCAGCTCTCCAAGATGGCCTCGTTCGAGTTGAGTGACGACCTGAACGTCACCGCTCCCTCGACGACTCCGGTCTTGGTGGTGGGCGGGGGGTTGGAGGAACAGGCCGTTAGTAGCAGCAGCGCTGCTAAGCACGGTCCTAGCCAGGTATTTCGGTGCATGACGGTTCTCCTTTGACATTCTCCGGCGGAGGCGGTTGCTTCCGCTCGCAGTAGCGGGTGAGCCTAGGCCACACTAAGGACTGGACCCTTAAATGTTGCTTAAGTGCGCCAGGCTTTCCGCTGGCCCGACACCGTCGGACCTTGGCTGGCGTGCCAAACTCGCCACAGATGACGAAGAAGATCGGGTTCCTTTCGTTTGGGCACTGGACGCCCTCGTCGCGCTCGGGCACCTGCTCGGCCTCGGACGCTCTGCTCCAGTCCATCGAGCTGGCCGTCGCCGCGGAGGAGCTAGGAGCCGACGGGGCCTACTTCCGCGTGCACCACTTCGCGCGGCAACTCGGCTCGCCGTTCCCACTGCTGGCCGCTATCGGGGCGCGCACCTCGCGCATCGAGATCGGCACGGCCGTCATCGACATGCGCTACGAGAACCCCATGTACATGGTCGAGGACGCCGGCGCGGCCGACCTGATCGCAGGTGGCCGGCTTCAGCTCGGCATTAGCCGCGGTTCGCCGGAGCAGGTCGTCGATGGTTGGCGTCACTTCGGGTACGCCCCGGCCGTCGATGAGGACGAAGCTGCCATGGCCCGCAGGCACGCAACAGCCTTCCTGAGCGTGCTCGATGGTCACGGTTTCGCGCAACCCAACCCGCACCCGATGTTCCCCAACCCGGCTGGACTGCTACGCCTCGAGCCGCATTCGGCGGGATTGCGGAAGCGCATCTGGTGGGGCTCGGCGACCAATGGCACGGCCGCATGGGCGGCGGGCCTGGGGATGAACCTACAGAGCTCGACGCTAAAGTTCGACGAGTCGGGCCTACCGTTCCACGTGCAACAGGCGGAACAGATCCGCGCCTTCCGCGAAGCGTGGCGCCAGGCTGGTCACGCGTGGGAACCGCGCGTGTCCGTCAGCCGTAGCATCTTCGCTTTGGTAGACGACCGCGACCGGACCTACTTCGGCGGCGACGAGAACGAGAAAGACCAGTTAGGTTTTATCGATAGGAACACGCGCGCGATCTTCGGGCGCAGCTACGCGGCCGAACCCGACATCCTCGTGGAGCAGTTGCGGGCCGATACTGCCATAGCAGAGGCAGACACGCTGCTTCTCACGGTGCCCAACCAGCTTGGAGTCGAGTACTGCGCCCACACGATCGAGGCGGTGCTTACGCACGTGGCGCCGGCGTTGGGCTGGCGCTAAGGAGTTTCTCGGCGAGCGCCAAGAAGCTGACCTCAACCAGACCTGAACGCCGACCTGAACTCGTCCATCACCCGCCGCTGCCGCTCGATGTAACGCCACACCCACGCGACCAGGCCCAACGACGCGGCGAGGAAGAGCAGCGGCAGCAGCAGACCGAGCGGTTCCAGCAGCAGGGCGAACACCATCAAGAGCCCAGCGAACAGGTGAGTAAGGGCGGTGTGGCCGTTGCTGGGTACCAGGTCCACCGCGCTGGCGCCGTGGTAGCGCTGCGCGTAGCGCGCCGCCTGCAGCGCGAAAGGTAGCGAAAGGAACGTGACGTAGATTGCGAACGGCGCCAGCCCTAGCAGCGGCAGGAGCGCCACCAACGCGTAGGCGAGGGCGAACACTACGAGCAACACGTTCTTGGCGCGGCGGGTGCCGAGGCGCACCACCAGCGTTCTCTTGCGGGTCTTGGCGTCCGACTCGGCGTCACTGAACGAGTTGATGAGCAACACGTTGGTGACCAGTAGAGCCACTGGCAAGGAAAGGAGTAGCGCCTGCCACGAGTAGGCGCCGGTTTGTACGAAGTAGGTACCGAGCGTGATGCCCACGCCGTATGTGGTAGCGATGAGCGCCTCCCCTATGCCCGGCGCGAGGTTGATGAACGAGAACTTGCCTTCCACGCCGGTATAGAACACGCCCGCTGCCAAGCCGTAAAGGATGAGGGGGAGCAGGCCCCAGCCGCTGACCGCCAGCAGATAGACGCCCATCGCGGCCGCCACCAAGCTCAGCGCCAGTCCCCAGAAGCCCATCTCGGCGCGCGCCACCAGCCCAAGTTGGATCACGCGCGAGCCGCCGCTGAACGGCCTGAGCGCGGCGCGGTTCTCGCCGTCGCGGTCCGCGTCCTTCCAGTCGTTGATCATGTTGGTTCCGGCCTGCACCAGCAGAGCAGCAACCAGCGTGAGGGCGAATAGACCGACGTCGAGGGTGCCCTTCGCGGAGATCGCCAGGGCCGCGCCTAGCAGCACCGACACCAGTGACGCCGTCAACGACAGCGGCCTGATGGCTGTGCGGTACGCGCGCGCTTTCGCCAACAGGTCGTCCCAGGCGCCCGAGCGCTCCTGGTTGGCGGGAAACTCGAATACGGTTGGCGGTTGCCCCTGAAGGATCTCGGGGACGAAGCGGTACTTGACGCTGAACGGCCTCACTTTGATGAACTCCAGGCGGTCGAGGGCGCCTTGCCGCTCCATCTGCGCCACGATCGGCGAGCGGTCCAGCAGCAGCGCCACCGCGCGGTCGCGCTCGGCGTCGGCGACTATCTCGGCGCGGCCGATGATCTCGCACTCTTCCATCTCCATGAAGGTCGGGCCCTGGTGGATGAGCAAAGCAGTGTGCGGCACGTTGAGCCACTGGGTGATCTTGGGATCGCCCTTCATGCTCGTGAGGTAGATATTGAAGTCGTCGTCGGCCGCGAAGTGCATCATGCGCAACCTCGGCGACCCCAGGTTGGACGTCCCAACCGCGCCGACCTCGGCGCGATTCAGGTAGGCCAACACCTCATCTTTGGAACGGTTCGCCATGCCTGTAGCCTAATGCAGCGGCTCGGATGCTTCCGCTGCTCAGAATGCAGAGCAGTGGACCATGCCCACGCGGTGCGCTCATGTCTCGAGGCTGGGCGGGTCCTTGTCTAGTGCGCTGCATCGTGACGCTTCCCTCCTACAACGTCACGTAATGGAGGTGGAGGCGGCACGGATCGCCACTCCAAGCGGCTAGCGAACTACCTCGTAGGTGAGTGCCACCGAGTAGAGGATGACGTCGCCTGAGTACGAAGCGCCCGCGCCCTGACGCTGGATCGTGACCACCCAGAGTTCACCGCCTAGTCTGTCTGCGGGAATGGTGAACGTCTGCTTGGCGACCACGTCGACCCCTGCCGTCGGCGCCGGCGTCGCGTTGATAGTGATTGAGCTTCTCCCCGGCTCGAATGACCAGACGTACGACCTGCCCACGGACTCGCTCGACCAAGTGATCCGTGAGCAGGTCGTTAGCGTGCACCACGGTTGAGGATGGCCATCGCCCGCCCCGCCAGCCAACCCGTAGTCCAGGCGCTTTGAAAGTTGAAGCCGCCGGTTATTCCGTCGATGTCGAGGATCTCGCCTGCGAAGTACAGGCCGGGCGTCAAGCGGCTCTCCATGGAGGCGAAGTCGACCTCCTTCAGCCGCACACCGCCGCAGGTCACGAACTCCTCCTTGAAGACCCCTTTACCCGTTATTCCGTATTGGCCGGCGTGCACCTCGCGCACTAGTGCTGCGACTAGCGCGTTCGATGCGTCGCCCCACCGCGTGTGGTCGTCCGCTCCGGCGACCGTCGCCAACGAACGCCACAGCCGCTGCGGAAGGTCGAGCGGCCCCGCGGCGAGGACGGTGCGCTTAGCATCGTCCAGCCTTGCGGCTACCAACTCGTTCCGCACCTTGTCCTCGCTCAGGTCGGGTCGCCAGTTGACCGTGAGGCCCAGCCTGTAGCCGCGGTCGTGCAAGAGCCGGGCACCCCAGGCCGACGCCTTCAGCACCGCGGGGCCGGAGAGGCCCCAATGGGTGATGAGTACCGGGCCCTCGTGTGCCTCCTTCGCGCCCTCCAGGCGAACCTGCCCCAGCTGCACCGAAACGCCCGCTAAGTCGCGCAGGCGCTGATCGTCGATCTTGAACGTGAACAGCGAGGGCACGGGCGGCTCGATGGCGTGCCCCAACGCCGCCGCCCAGCGATAGCCGGCGGGCGCGCCGCCGGTGGCGAGCAGGACGCGGTCGGCAGCTAGCGTGTCGCCGTCATTCAACCGGAGCGTGAACCTCGCGCTGGTCTCCTCGGCATTCGTACCTAGACCGTCAATGCCCTCGCGCGCCTCGACGTCGACGACGGCCGAGCGGGTGCGGACGTCTACTCCGGCAGCGCGCGCCGCGCCTACCAGGCAGTCGATGATGGTTCCGGAATCGTCGGTGACGGGGAACATGCGGCCGTCGCTTTCGGTCTTCAGCGTCACACCTCGCCCCTCGAACCATGCGACCGTTTCACGTGGGCCGAAGCGGGTGAAGGGGCCGCGCATCGCCCGGCTGCCGCGAGGGTAGTTGCTTATGAGCAGCGCTGGGTCAGGCTGATCGTGGGTGACGTTGCAGCGGCCACCTCCCGAGATCCGCACCTTCGATAGAAGTGCGGCGCTGCTCTCGAGGATGGTGACGCTCGCTGCCCGGTTCGCCTCCTTGCAAGCGGTCGCCGCGAAGAAGCCGGCGGCGCCACCGCCTACGATCACGATTCGGGTCTCTGCGTTACGCATCGCGCCATGCTAACGGCAGAGCTGAGCCCCGGATCAACCGACCCTGGTGGCCCAGCTCTTAGCGGCTTGCGCGATCACGTCCTCCCAGGGCGAGGGTTCCAGCCCAAAGACCTCGGTAGTCTCGCTTGAGTCCACGACGAACGGTCGATCGAACTGATACATCAGGCCGTTGAGTTCACGCAGGACCGGGACGAAGGTTCCGCCCATGTTTATCGCCCAGCTAGGCACGCGCGTAACCTTTGGCTCCCCGAGGCCAACGCTGCGGTTCAATTGGCGCAGGAGTTCCCGCACCGTAACGGGCGGATTGGTCGGAACCAGCCATGGCGATCCCCAGGCGCGTTCGTCTCGGCCAAGAGTCACCAGCGTCGCGGCTATGTCATCCACGACAGTCCAACTGTGCGGCTGGTCCGGATCGCCGAACACTTGTGCGGGCTTGCCCGCCAAAGTCGCAGCAGCGTACCTCGCGATCAGGCAGGTGGCCGCCGTGGCGGTAGGGCCAATGTAGTCCGACGCGCGGGCCTCAGTAACACGAGCCCGCCCGGCCTCATGCGCTGCGAGGGCGTCCTCCCATATCCGCGCGCGGATGGCGCCCTTGTGATCCGCCGGCTTGAGCGGCATGTTCCTCGTCATGGAACCAACTACCGGGCCGTAGCCGTAGAGGTTGCCGAAGGTCACTAGCACGGCGCCAGTCGACTCGGCAGCTTTGAGAACTCCGGCAGCCAACGGTGGCCAATCGCGCTCCCAACTCTGGTACGTGGCGGGGTTGGCACAGTTGTAGATCGCGTTTGAACCGGCCGTTGTTTTGATCAGGGCGTCGGCGTCGGTGGCGTCACATGCGATGTTCTGAACCTGTCGATGTGTGGGTCCTTTGCCGGAGCGGGTGAGCACCTTGACGTCCTGCCCTAGGTCCGCCAGTCTAAGTGCGAGTGCTCTACCGACCGGCCCCGCCCCGATGACGACGTCATTTCGTGTGGTCATGCTGCGAGGATATAGCAGCCAGGGAGCGGGACACGGCGGCCATCGCAAAGGCCTAGCCAAGGATCGATCGGGCGTAAAGCCATTGGTTGAAGGTGGGCAGGTAGCGACGTGATCCCGAGTTGGCTTCTCAGCGGTGCTTTCGGAGAATCTCCGGAAGGTGCTCCTCTAGAGTCCCTAACTCCGCAAGCGTACAGTTGACCATGGCCGACATGCAGGTTCTGGAGGCGAAGAAGGCGCCACTCTGGTGGGAGGGTCTCCCGACGCAACCGACGCGGGACCCTCTTACGGGTGACGTTAAAGCCGACGTGGCCATCGTCGGCGCCGGCTTCACCGGGCTGTGGACCGCTTACTACCTCAAGGCGGTCGAGCCGTCGATTAACGTCGTCGTGGTCGAGGCGAAGCATGTTGGCTACGGCGCCTCGGGCCGGAACGGCGGGTGGTGTCACTCCGCCTACCCACTCGGGCTCTCCACGCTGATCCGCGATTACGGCAAGGAAGAGGGAGTGCGGTTCAAGCGCGTACTCAACGGCGCGGTAGCTGAAGTGGGTCGAGTGGTGACGGCCGAGGACATCGACTGCCACTTCCAGCAAGGCGGGCGCGCTCTCATCGCGCGCAACGACCTCCACTTGAAGCGGGCGCTGTCTGAGGTTGTGGCGTATCACGACCTGGGCTTCACGGACGACGACATCCGTCTGCTTAGCGCAGAGGAGGCGGCCGAGCTCATCGGAGTGGCTGGGGTACAGGCGGCCGCCTACTCGCATCACGCCGCGGCGGTGCAACCTGCTGCGCTGGTGCACGGGCTCGCGAGCGCCTGCGAGCGCCGTGGGGTACGCATTTACGAGCAGACCCCCGCGGCGCGGCTGGATGCAGGCGAGGTGCTCACGAGCCGCGGCACCTTGCGCGCGAAACACGTGATTCGCGCAACGGAGGGTTACTCCCGGGGCCTGAAAGGCTTGCGCCGCACACTGGTGCCGCTGTACTCGCACATGATCGCAACCGAACCCCTGCCGGAGAGCGTGTGGGACGAGCTGAGGTTGAGTAAGAGGACAGTGTTCGGCGACTACGGCCCGTCCCTCATCTACGGTCAGCGCACCCACGACGGGCGGCTGGCGTTCGGCGGCCGCGGGGCCCCGTATCACTGGGGCTCGGGAATTAGGGCTGCATTCGACGTCAACGACGCCGTCCATCTCGATCTTGCGGCCGTGCTGCTCGAGCTGTTCCCGCAGTTGAGTAGCTATGCCGTGTCGCACCGCTGGGGCGGGCCGATTGGCGTATCGCGGGACTGGCGGCCGTCCGTTACTTACTCGCGGGAGACGGGTGTGGGCTGGGCCGGCGGGTACGCCGGCGACGGCGTGGCCATGACCAACTTAGCCGGAAGGACCCTTGCCGACCTGATCTTGGGGCGTGACTCCGAACTCGTCACCCTGGGCTGGGTGAACCACGAATGGCGACGCTGGGAGCCGGAGCCGCTGCGGTACTTGGGCATCAACGCCGGGCTGTGGCTCGCGAAGTCGGCCGACAGGGAAGAAAAGCGAACCGGTGAGCCGAGCTGGCGCGTCGGGGTTGGCGACTGGCTGCGCGGCAAGCGCGGCTAGTCAGCCGTATCGCCGGGCAAACGGGCCAAGCGCTGAGCTCGCCGACCCCGGCGAGCGCGCGGCGCCCGGTGCGGATCGAAGGCGTCGCGCAGGCCGTCGCCCACGGCGTTCACGGCGATGACGGTGAGGAAGATCATCAGGCCGGGGAAGATGGCCAGATGCGGGTAGCGGGTCATGCTCGCCTGGGCGTCTTTAAGCATGTTGCCCCAGGTGGAGGTCGGCGGCTGGATGCCGAAGCCTAGGTAACTCAGTCCGGATTCAGCGATGATGGCCACCGCGACCTGCAGCGTGGCTTGGACCAGGATGGGCCCGATGGCGTTCGGCAGGATGTGCCGGAAGATGCGCCGCGCGTGCCCGCCACCGGCTGCATGCGCCGCTTCTACGAACGTGCGTTCGCGGATTGCCATGAAGCTCGCGCGGACGATGCGGGCCACCACCATCCACGACATGCCACCGATGATGATCACGATCATCGGTAGACCCCCGGCGGCCGTGCCCACGCCGGTGTCGAACAGCAGTGTGCTGAGAACGATCAGCACGAACAGCGACGGCACGCTCAGGAACAGGTCGGTGACGCGCATAAGCAAGCTGTCGAGCCAGCCGCGGTAGTAGCCGGCCAAGGCGCCCACCAAGGTGCCAATGACTATCGATATGGCCATCGCGAGCAACCCGACGAGCAGCGATACTCGGCCACCGTAAAGGACGCGTGTGAGCGTGTCACGGCCGAGGTCGTCGGTGCCGAACGGGTGGGCGAGGGAAGGCCCTTCGAAGCGAGCGCGCAAGTTGGTGGATGACGGGTCGTACGGTGACAGTCCTGCCAGTACCACCGCCAGCACGATCAGCACCAGCACCAATGCGCCGGCCACGGCCAAGCGGTGGCCTCGGAAGCGCCGCCAGACCTCGCCCCAGGCACCGCGCTCAGTCATACGTGATCCTCGGGTCGGCAACGGCATAGGCGATATCTGCGAGCAGGTTCGCAACGACTATAAGTACCGAGGTGAACATGATGATGACCATGAGCACGGTGTAGTCGCGGCGCAAGGCCGATTGGTAGAAGAGGCGGCCCATGCCCGGCCAACTGAAGATGGTCTCGGTGAAGAGCGCGCCGGAGAACAGCAGGGGCAGGTCGAGCCCTATCAGGGTGATGAGTGGCATTGCCGCGTTGCGCAGGGCATGCCGGAAGATAACGGCACGCTGTGTGGCCCCCTTGGCGCGGGCGGTGCGGACGTAATCGAGCGATAGGACGTCAAGCATGGATGCTCGCAGGAAACGCGTGTACCACGCAACCCAGGTGCTGGTCAGCATGACCACCGGCAGGACTAGGTGCCAGACGCGGTCGGAAAGCACCTCTTCGCGCCCGAGGCTGTACATGCCGCCCGCCGGGAAGAGCGGCCCGCCGGTGAAGGGGTTGCTCAGGCCCACGTAGAAGACCATGATCAACAACAGCCCCAGCCAGAAGATCGGCACCGACTGTCCCATGAATGTAAGCGTCGTTACGATGTGGTCGAAGGCGGAGTACTGACGAACGGCGCTTAGCACTCCTATGGGAATGGCGACCAGCAACGTGACGAGGAAGGCGACGCCCACCAACAGCAGCGTGTTGGGCACGCGCGTGAGCACCTCCGTCGTGGCGGGTCTGCCCGTCTGGAGGGAGGCGCCGAAGTCACCGCGCACGGCCGCGCTCAACCATCTGCCGTACTGCACGAACCATGGATCGTTGTAGCCGCGCTCCTCCATCAAGCGCTCGATATCTGCCTGCGTGATGGTCGGGTCACGCTCGAGCTGAGCTAGCGGGCTACCTGGGCTTGCTTGCAGGAGCGCGAAGACCAACGCGCTCACCACCAAGAGTAGCGGCAGGCTCTCGGCCAATCGGCGTAGAACATAGCGCGTCATGGACGAGAGCCTGCCGCTACTTCAGGTATTACTCGAGGTACCAGTTGGCGACGTCCCAACTGATGCCGGCCCAGGTGTTGGGTTCGACCCCCTTCAGGTGAACGGAAAGGGCGCTACCGTCGGCGAACTGGTAGAGGTAGAGCTGAGGCAGGTCTTCGTTGATGGCCTCGGCGATGTTGCAGTAATCCGCCTTGCGTACGGTCAAGCTGGGGCTGCTACCTGCTTCGGCCAACCAGGCGTCGACAGAGGCGTTGTCCCAGCGGCTGTAGTTCCCGCCTGCGCCGCCGTTCTCTTCCGTGGGGATGCGGCTGGAGTCGAGCAGTTCGAACACGTGCGATTGTGGGTTGATCCCGGCCCCGGTGTCGTAGATGAGGATGTCGAAGTCACCCGTCTTGCGGGCGGCACCGTCCGACCAGCCCCCGAACAGCACGCTCTGCTCAACGTTCCTGACCTTGAGTTCTATCCCTAGGGCGGAGTACATGTCGGCTATCACGAGCTCGGTCTGCTCGAGCAAGCGGAAGTCGGTGTAGCCCATGATGTCGAGGCTCAAGCGCGTGCCGTCGGCAGCGTACTTAGCGCCCTTCGCCACACGCACACCGTCGTTACCCTTCACCCAACCGGCCTCGTCCAGTAACGCTGCGGCCTTCTCTGGGTCGTAGGTGTAACCGTCGACATCGCACGCGTACCAACCGAGTTCGAACGGCGAGGTCGCACGCTGCACCCGGCCCTCCGCCAAGCCGTCGATGATGGAGTCGTAATCGATGCCGTAGGCCATTGCTTGGCGCACTCTAAGGTCGCCCAGGATGGCGTGGGGAGCCTGGCCGATCACGGGGTTGCCCCGCTCGCCGAGGTTAAGGAACATGCGGAGGATGTAGATGGACGGGACGAGCACGTAGTTGACGTCGGCGGAGGCCAGCAGCGTGTCGCGCTGGTTGGCGCCTGGCCAGAGCATGCGCTGCGCGTCGCCGCGGACCATCATCGCTACGCGGGTCTCCTCGCTTGGCACGACCATGAAAACGAGCTTATCGAGGTACGGCTGGCCGGCCTCGCGGTAGTGCTCGTTACGGTCCATGATGATGCGGTCGCCCGCACGCCAATCGCCCATGACGAACGGACCGGTGCCGATGGGGGCACGGTTGAAGGCCCAACTGCTCATGTCGGCCGGGTCACCGGTGGCGTGGCGCGGCAAGATGCCGTACTGGAACAAGTCGAGGTAGCTGGAATCGAACTCGGTGTACGTCACGTCGACCGTGGAGTCGTCTACCGGCGTGACGGACGCCACCTTGGTGAACAAGCCGCCCCGTACGGAGTTCGCGCCCTGGGTAGCCGCCTCGTATGTGAACACAATGTCGTCGGCCGTAACAAGCTGCCCATCGGACCAAGTCAGGCCGGGCGCCAGCGTCCACCGCACGCGCAGACCGTCAGCCGAGACGTCGCCGTTCTCGGGCGTCGGGACGCGCGCCGCCATGACCGGCACGTAGTCACCTGCCGGGTCGACGGTCAGGAGCGGTTCGACGATGGCCGGCGAGACCTGCGTAGTGATCAACGCAGTGCTGAGGTACGGGTTCAGGGTGGGCAGGTCCTCAGGCAGAAGGACCGTGGCGGTACCGCCTTTGGACTGAGCGAAGCCGAGGCTGAGCAGGCCAACGGCAAGCACCATCGTTGCAAGCGTTAACCAGCGTGTAAACGAGCCTTTTCGGGGGCGGTGCTCGGTTGAAAGTGAGCACGACTTAACTGCTGGGGGGTCAGCGGTGAACATAAGTAGTCCTTTCCCTTGGAATTGCGAAGGCGATCAACTTGGCGAATGGCTTTTGGGCACAATACGCCGAGGACCTATCCATGTCTAGGGCGAGCATCGTTTAGCAGTTGTTGAGAATTGTGGTTCCAGGAGCGAGGGTTCTCGCCAGGGATGGGAGTCAGGACTGCCTGAACAACGCGCTACGGTGACCACCTGCGCCAGGTTCGGGTCGGCGATGGCCGCGGTGTCGATGGTGCGGTAGAGCGTATTGAGGTCCGCGCACCAGATCGGGGTCTGGTAGCCGAAGACGCCGCCGCCACCGCCGGTGACTGTCCGCGCATCTTACGGGTTACGGCCGACAATCCGGTCCAGCGCGTGCGGCGCAGGATTCTCGAGGTGGGTCAGGTTGCTAGCAGGCTTTTGTCTGGGGTAACCAGTAGGCGGCGAGACCAGAGGCCCCGTTCACCGCTAATCACAGACCCAATCCCAGCTCCTCAAGCTGCACCTTCGTCTCCTCGAACGACGTATGAACGACGCCCTTCAGCCCGAGTTCTTGGGCCACATCTACGAACATCGGTCGGTCGTCGATGTAGACCACGCTCTCGGCCGGCACCTGCGCCACATCGAGCGCCATGCGGAAGATGTCCTCGTCGGGCTTACGCACGTGGACGAAGCAAGAGGACATGAATGCGTCGATGACGGTTCCAAGGTGGAAGGTGTCGACGCGGTGCACAGTCAGTTCACGGCCCTCGTTGCTGACCGCGATGACCTTGAGCTGGTGCTTGGCTTTGAGCGCCGCCATGAACTCGAGCATGTTTGGCAACGCTTGAGATTGCGCGAACATGAAAGCGCGGAACTCGGCGATAGTGAAGTCACGCGGTTCGTAGAAAACGGTCCGCTCAAGGTAGGACTTGAGCGTCAGCTTGCCCTCTTCATAGGTGTCGAAGGTGAGGTGGTGGCGTTCGTGGAGTTCCTCGGCGTCGAGCTTGAAGTGTTCGCAAGCACGACCCCGGGCGACATGATCCCAGCCGTTGGTTAGCAACACACCGCCTATGTCGGTGAAGAGGGCCTTTATTGGAGCGCTCATCTTTGCAGTCTAGACGCCCGGAGCGGAAGCCTTGATGACGGTTGCCCGGTCAGCTAGCGCCTTCGCCATAGAGCGGTACCGTCACCCTCCAGGACCTACCCTGCCTGTCCGGATCCGGCCACCTTCGAGTCGCCCTTACCCCAATAGGCACGCATGGTCTTGATCTTGCCGTCGGCGTCGAACTCCATGACGTCGATCGCGCTGGTTTTGACCTTGCGGCCTCCTAGGTTCATCTCGAAGTCGAACGCCATGGCGGCGGCGTTGCCGTGAGAGCCTCGGATGGGGGTCGATAGCGCCATGTGCGTCACCACCAGCACGGCTTTGCGGTAGAAGGCGGTGATGGCCTCCTTGCCTCGTAGGACTTCCGAGCCTACCGGGTCCTCGACCGTGGCGTCTTCGGCGAAGAGCGCGGCGAGTGCGTCGGCGTCTCGTTCCTGAAAGGCGTCGATGTACTTCTGCAACGCCGCTTTCATCTCTTGTTCGCTGGGCATGTCGTTGCTCCCGTCTCTTCCACGTTACGTTCCCTCTCGTTGGCAGGTGCGGCCGCGGCACACCATTGGCAGCTCTTCGCAAGACCAGAGTCCGGCGGCCCTCGGGGTCACCGGACTCTGGACTTGTTCGGTATCGATGCTGTTACGAGTTGGCGGTTACTGCCGGGTTATAGCCCTGCGTGGAAGCGGTGACGCAGGAGCTCGCCGAAGATGTTGCTGTATAGCTGCTGACCCTCGCCTGCGGCGACGGTGGTGCTCAAGAAGCCGATCATCATTGTGCGGCCGTCGTTGCCGCTTACGATGGCGGCGCTATCGGTGTCGTCGTAAGTAGCTAGAGCCTTTCCTCCAGACAGGGTGTCCAGACCCAGGTTGTTGATCGTCCATATTGTGACGTCCAATGGCACGATATTCGAGCTCAGGCCATTAGCGAGTTGCGGCCGCGTGATGGTCATACTTTCGTAGTTGGAGGTCCCGTCGAAGGCTGCTTCCAGTTCCGTAGCGACGGCCACGACCCCGATACCAGTTGCGTCATAGTCGCTGAACGCAAGGTAGCCGTCGGCGGCTATCCAGCTTTTCAGCGCAGCCTCATGCCCGGTGTACAAGTCCCCGTTACTTTGTCGGGTGTAGATGACGAGGTCGGGGCTGGCGGCCAACAGGCCGACGAAGCTGTCGTTGGTGGCCATCGTCACGTCTAGTCCGTACGCTAGGGCTGCGGCGTCCAGTGCGGCCCCAGCCGCGTCGGGGTCGCTGCCAACGTAGTCGATGTAGTAGACCACCGACCGTCCGGCCAGAGGAGAGGTGACGGTTAGCTTGGTGGACCCGCTCTTGGCGGTATCGGCGGTGCTGGTGGCGGTGATCTTGGTGGTTCCGGCACCCACGGCCGTTACCAGACCTGAGTTGTTGACGGTGGCGACGGCGGTGTTGGATGAGGCCCAGGTGACGTTCTGGCTGGCGCCGGCGGATACGGTCACCGTGGCAGCGGCTTGGGTAGTGTCGCCTACTAGGATCGAGGTTGAACCAAGGGTCGTCGTTACCGACGTGACGCTTGACGCTGGGCTGCATGCTGAGATAATCAACGTGAGCAGAAGTACGGCGGGCAACAAGAACGGCCTTACCGAACCAAGTTTTGAGAGCATCCCCAATCATCTGCTTGAGCGGATTGGCTCGGGGTAACGATTTTCACTGGTTGGTCAGCTCACTCTCCTTGCATCAACCCATGCACGCTGCCGTCGGCGTCGACCCGCACATGCTTGGCCGCCGGGTCGCGCGGCAGTGCCGGCATGGTGACGATCGTCCCCATCAGCGCCACGATGAAGCCCGCCCCCGCCGATGCCCTCAGCTCCTGAACCGTGAGTGGGAAGCCCCTGGCGAGGCCGCCGCCCTTAGGGTCGCCGGTGAACGAGAGGTGCGTCTTGGCGATGCACACGGGCAGGTGATCCTGGCCGGCGGCGCGCAGCATGGCGAGGTCGCGCTCGGCGGACTCGGTGAGGTTCACCTCGGAAGCGCCGTAGATGGTCTTGGCCACGGCCCCGAGTTTGTCGAGGAGGGCGTCGCTCTCCTCATAGAGGTACTTCGGCTGGGCCGGGCAGCCTTCGGTGGCGTCTAAGAGGGCGAGGAGCTTCTCGGCCAACGCCTCGCCGCCCACTCCGCCATCTGTGAACGAGGTTATGCGCGCCGAGCCCGCATCCAGCGTGCCTGTATGGAGCTCGATCTCGGCGAGTTCGTCCTCCGTGTCGTTCGTGAACACGTTGATGGCGACCAATACGGGCAGGTCGAAGGCGCGAACGTTGGCGATCTGGCGGTCCAGGTGCGCTAGGCCCTGCCGCAATTCTCCATCGCCGTGCGCCTTGAGCGCTTGCACGGTTGCCACCAGCACGACGGCGCGGGGCCATAGGCCCGCCTGACGCGACTTGAGCTCGAGGAACTTCTCGCCGCCGAGGTCGAAGCCGAAGCCGGCCTCGGTGATGACGACGTCGGCGTGCCGCAGCGCCAGCTTGGTGGCCACGACGCTAGAGCAGCCGTGCGCGATGTTCCCGAAGGGCCCCAAGTGTACGAACGCCGGGGCACCCTCGCGGGTTTGCACCAGGTTCGGCTTGAGCGCGTCCTTGAGGAGGGCGAGCATGGCGTCCACTGCGCCGAGGTCCTTCGCTGTGACAGCACTGCCGTCCTCCCGCGTGCCGACCACGATGCGGCCAAGGCGTACCCGGAGGTCCTCGAGGGAACCGGCTAACGCCATGATCGCCATGATCTCGCTGGCGGCAGTGATGTCGAAGCGTGTTTTGCGCTCCATCTTCCTGCCCGCCGAGACGATCACGCTTCTTAGAGCACGGTCGTTGACGTCGAGGGTGCGCGACCACGTCACGCGTTCGGGCGTGAGCCCGGACTCGCCACCGAAGTGGAGGTCGGTGTCGACGAGCGCCGCTAGCAGGTTGTGCGCCGCCGTTATGGCGTGCAGGTCGCCCGTGAAGTGCAGGTTGATGTCGTCGGCGGGCTCCACTTGCGCCTTGCCGCCGCCCGTGCCGCCACCCTTGATGCCGAAGACTGGGCCCAACGACGGCTCACGCAGGCAGAGCGCTACGCGCGCGCCAAGCCGCTTGAGTCCGTCGGTGAGGCCGACGCTCACGGTCGTCTTGCCCTCGCCGACCTTAGTGGGCGTGATGGCGCTGACGAGGACGAGGCGACCCTCGCCGGCGGGCACTTCTGCGGCCGGGAGCTCGACCTTGGCCTTGTCATGGCCGAGTGGCAGAACTGACTGAGGGTCGAGCCCTAGCTCGCGGGCCACGTCGAGGATGGGTCTGAGCGGGTGCTTCATGATACTGAAAGCGTAAGCGGAGCTGGCAGTTGCGCGCCATTTGCAAACGTCCCGCGATAGGAGTCAGATGGTAGCTCTGCCGCGGCCAGAAATGCCGGACAGGACCCACCAAAACGGTAGTGTCGGGCGCGTTGAAATGGCGGCTGGATCAGCTGTCTGGGCGTCGGCCAATGGCGGCAACCGCTCTCACGTGACGAAGCAACTTGACGGGCAAGCAGCAGCGCACTACACTTTCGTCAGCGATTAAGCACACGCTTAAGGCAACCGCTTAATACTGACGCAGCTTGCGCCACGACGACCACAGGAGGGCCCATGCCCAACCCGAACGACGACCCTACGGCCGCAAGGTCCGACGAAAGCCAGGCGGATGGCACCGCCGATCCGAACCAGGGCGCCGACCCTCGCACTCGCATCCTCGCGGCGACCGTCGCGCTTCTCGGCGAGGTCGGCTGGGGCCAGGTCACCACGAGGAAGGTGGCTCACAGGGCGAACGTCAACAACGCCCTCGTCCATTACTACTTCGGCACCAAAGCCAAGCTCCTGGTCGAGGCAGCCACCCAGGTGCTGCTCGGGCAGTTCGGGGAGCCGCTGGCGTTGTTGGCCAACCGCGAGGTCGAAGTCGCCGACGCCGTGGCCGCCTCCGTTCAATGGCTGGGCCGCGCGGACCTCGACCCTACCCAGCTGCGGGCGCTGGCCGAGATCACCGTCAATGGCCTTGCAGAGCCCGCCCTGGTGCAGCTAAGCCGGACGATGCTGGCCGAGGGGCGCGCGCTGCTTGCCAAGAGGCTGGAGCACGAGGGCCTCGACCGGGACCGCGCCGAAGGCGATGCGGTCATCGTGTTCGCCCTTCTGGACGGCCTTCTGCTGCACCGCATCATCGATCCCGATATCCGTGTCGACGCTGTCCCCAAAGCATTGGCACCCCTGTTTTCGAAGGAGACGGCATGAGCGCGTCACCAATACAAGCACCGATCACTGCGGAAGCGACAGCGGTTGCCACGGCCGAAGACCGCCACCGCGGCGCGCTCAGCATCCGTGGGCTCCGCAAGACCTACGCGGCTGGCGCAGTCGCCGTCGAGGCCCTCAAGGGCATCGACCTG
>CAJDWL010000072.1_pt1 | contig 17726 bp, 20 predicted proteins | sample 7391591 | NCBI WGS metagenome assembly CAJDWL01 (sample SAMEA7055738, study PRJEB34461) | soil metagenome | biome: terrestrial ecosystem; feature: Peninsula; material: soil | place: Antarctica | collected 2016
AGATGCCCTCTTCAGCTTGTGGGATCAACGTGTTCGCACCGACAGATGCAGGTTTGTTATATACGGTGGCGTCGGCCATGGCGGTCACGCCGTCGGGTCCTAGCAGCGTGCCGCGAATGGTTACCAGGCCATCGGGTTCAGGCGTTAGGTCACCATCGTCGAATTCACCGCAGGCGGCAAGCAGCAAGGTTGCAAGGAACAACGGAAACACGAAGCGGAACGAGCGCTTGATGGCAAGACCTCCTGGTGGAAGAGCTATTTTGTGGGACCAGCAGCGGCATCGTAACCAGGTGAGCTAACCAGGCGGATAAGAATGCTTACTACTGCCTCACGAACGTGACGTCGGAGACGGGTACCAGTCCAGCTAGCGACACCGTGCCCCGCAACTGACCGCCCACGAAACCGCCATCAAAGTTGAGCACGTTGGAACTGCTCTGAAGGCTCAAGTGGTCGTCGAAGCCCAAGCGGCCGCGCAGGTCGACCAGGGAGGGCGTCTGCAGCCTGAAGATCCCGGCGTCGTACTGGATGGTGGCCTGAGCAGTCACGTTCTGCATCTCCTGCTCGAAGGTGAGGGCTATGTTCACCGGTAGGCGGATGGTGACAGCGTTGCCGGGACGCACCTCAACCTCGAAGCGAGCTGCCCAAGTCTGCCCGTCTATGTGGCGTAGGCCTGGGACGGAGACCGGGATGCAGCTGACGAGAGTGACAGCGAGTAGAGCGGGCACTAGGAATAAGAACCTCGGGAATTTGAACATGTCGCTCGCTTCCTTACAGCCAGTTAGGAGTGCAACCTCGATGACCAGGCGCGCTGGCGCTAACGCACTCTAGCGTCAAACCCACTGGCCGGTTCGGCTGTTAGTGCGGCGGTCGGCAAGTGGGGAGGCTTACGAGCCAACGTCGGGGCGGAGTTGCTTCGTCCAGTAGTGGGGCTGCAGCTCGCGAAGCGGCAGGGAAAGCCAGCGCGTGGGGTCGTCGGGGTCGGGCACGCCTACCTGCACGCCGCCGCCCCAGAAGGCGAAGCGTTCCTGGCAGATACCGCAGGGGGCGACGATGACGAAGGGCGCGTCGGGGCGCTCGCGTTGCACGCACACAGAGGCGCTGATGGCGACACCGAGCTTGTGCGCCTCGGCGATGGCTCCGGTTTCGCAGCAGAGTGCGGCGCTGGCGTTTTGGCTGTCAACGTAGACGCTGGTGAGGATGCGGTCGTCGCTCGTGTACGTAGCGGCGGCTCCGGCCCAGCCGTCGCCGTCGGAATCGCCCGCATAGCGCTGGCAGGCGAGCGCTTTGGCCGCCTCGACTAGGGAGTGGCGCGCTGCGTCCACTGCCTCCAAGATCAGTGGGGGATCGTGCTGCCCCCATCCACCGCCAGCGCCACGCCGGTGATATACGACGCCCCAGGAGAGCACAGCCACACGGCGGCATTGGCCTGTTCGTCGGGCTCGCCGGCGCGCAGCATGGGGATTACGTCGATGACCTGCTGGAACTGGTCCGGCACTTCGGCCGACCAGTGCCTGAGGGCTGTGGTCATGGTGGCCCCAGGCAAGATCACGTTGACGCGGATACCCGCGGCCGCCCCCTCGATGGCGCCGGTCTTGGTCAGGCCGATCACGCCCCATTTGCTGCTCACGTACGGCGAGAGGCCCCAACTCCCCGACACGCCCGCTGTGGAGGCGGTGTTGACGATGGCGCCGCCGTCTCCCTGCTTCTGCATCTGCAGCATCTGGTGCTTCATCCCGTACATGACCCCGATGAGGTTGATGCCGAGGATGCGTTCCCAGTCATCACCTTTCTGCTCCGTGATGGGCTTGGTCTGGGTCGAGATGCCGGCGTTGTTGTGGGCGTAGTCGAGCCTGCCCCAGAGTTCCACGACCTTGTCGACAAGTGCTTCAGCGTCGGCTTCGCTCGCGGCGTTGGCGTGCAGGTACTCGGCCGTGCCACCCGCCTCGCGGATGAGACGGACCGTCTCCTGGCCCGTTTCGTCGTTGAGGTCCGACACCAGGACGTTGGCGCCGGCGCTGGCGAAGGCGATGGCGCTAGCCCGGCCGATGCCATCACCCGCGGCGGTGACGAGGCCACTCTTGCCTTGCATGGAGATCAGTTGTTTGGGAGCCATGATGCTACCTCCTGGGGGCATGAATCGACTTCTGCTACTTGCTCACCGAGTCGTAGCGCGGCTCCTCTCAGGAGTTGTCTTTCTTACGCCACCTGCCGCTATCGTCATCCTTGGCGTACGTCTGTTTGACGGCGCTCCACGCTACGCGGTGCGCGGTCTCCTCACGGGAGGCATCGCCGCGACGATCAGCGGCGTCCTTGTACTCAGTCCAAGCGCTGTTGTAAGCCTCCTTGTAGATCTCCTGCGCGTGTTTAGGTAGCACGCCGGTAACGCTGTCGGGAAGATCACTGATCGCGTCGTATGGCATGTTGGTTCCTCCTCAGGCCCAAGCGCTTCCCTCTTACGCTACTCCCCGCGCATCCTCGGATCGAGTGCATCTCGCAGGATGTCGCCTAAGAAGTTGAACGCTAGAACGACTATGGCGATAGCTAAACCGGGGAACACACTTATCCACCAGGCGGTGGTGAGGTAGCTCTGGCCGTCGGCGATCATCTGCCCCCACGACGGTGTGGGCGGCTGCACTCCCAGACCTAGGAACGACAGGGTGGCCTCGCCGATGATGGCGCCGCCGACGCCGATGGAGTAGATGACGATGAGGCTGGGCGTCACGGCGGGGAACACGTGGTGGAAGAGGAGGCGGGCGTTGCCCGAACCGAGCGCGCGGGCGCCCTCGACGTACTCGGCGTTGCGCAGCTTGAGCGTCTCGCCGCGCACCAGCCGCGCAACCCCTGACCAACCCACGATGCCGAGCGCTATGTAAGCCGTGACCAAACCCGGTCCTATCGTCACCGACAGCACTATCAATAGCAGCAAGCTAGGGAACGCCTGCAGCACCTCGATGAGGCGCGAGACGAAGGTGTCGATGAGTCCACCGAAGTAGCCGGCTACCAGACCGAACACCACGCCGAAAATGAGCGACAGTAGCTGCGAGCCGAAACCTACCGCTAGACTGACGCGCGCGCCGTAGATGAGGCGAGAGAGGACGTCACGACCGGCGCGGTCGGTGCCCAGCCAATGCTCGGCGCTGGGAGGGGTGGTGCGGAAGCCGACGGCGCGGTCGGGTCGCGTCGGGTCCCACGGCGACAGCTGTGGTGCGAAGATGGCCGCCAGGATGAGCAGCACGATGACGCTGGTGGCTATCAGGGCGCCGGGATCGCGGCGGATCTGCTTCCAGGCGATGCCCCACGCCGAGATGGAGCGTGCTCCATCGCTAGTCGCGGCTTCGGGCGTTACGTCGGTGATAGCCATCAGTCGTACCTGATCCGTGGGTCGATGACGCCGTAGAGGACGTCGACGACCAGGTTCGCGACGATGTAGAGCGCCGCGGTGTAGATCACCAGCGGGATCATCACCGGCAGGTCGCGGTTGAGCAGCGACGTTAGCCCGTAGCGACCTAGGCCCGGGATGTTGAAGACGTACTCGGTGAGGAAGGCGCCGTCGATGAAAGAGGCTAAGTCGAGGCCGATGACCGTCACGACGGGGATGGCGATGTTACGAACAGCATGCTTGAAGGTCACGGTGCGTTGGGACAGCCCCTTGGCGTGAGCAGTACGGATATAGTCCTGGCGGATAACCTCGAGCATGGCCGAGCGGGTGATGCGCGCTATGAACGCCGCGGCGCGCGTGCCGAGCACGAACGCCGGCAGCCAGTAGTAGGTGAAGCTGCCGTCGCCGATGCCCGTCTGCGGCACCCAGCGCAGTTGGAAAACCACCAACAGTATCGCTATGAGCGCGTACCAGAAGACCGGGACACTTATGCCCGTTAAGGTGATGAACATCAGTAGCCGGTCGAGCAGCTTGTTCTGATTGAGCGCCGCCACTATGCCCACCAGCACCCCGGTGATGGTGGAGAAGACCATGGCCAGCACCGCCAACCGCAGCGTGACGGGGAAGCGGTTCTTCATCTCGTCTATCACCCGTTCGCGGGTGATGACCGAGCGGCCGAGGTCGCCGCGGACGATGTTGCCCATGATGCGGAAGTACTGCTGCACGGGCGGGTCGTTGAGTCCCAGGCGCGTGCGTAGTTCCTGCACCGCCTCGGGGCTGGCGCGCTGCCCGAGCAGCTTCTGCGCCGGGTCGCCTGGCACCAGGATCATCATTATGAAAGTCAGCACGCTCACCCCGACGATCACTGGGATCGCCTGGACGATGCGTTTGGCTATGTATACGAACACTTAGGCAAAATTCTCAAGTTTCCAAAGAAGGGTGGGCGGAGCCTTGTAGCGGCCCCGCCCACGTCGTTCATGTCAGCTCAGGGGAGCTCGATCTGAGTGAACTTGTCGGCGTTGAAGATCGGATGGTTGAGAACACCCTCGACGCCGGGACGCACCACGGAGTACGAGACTGGGTAGCGGATGTAGAGGACCGGAACGTCATCAACGATGATGCGCTGCGCTTCCTCGTAGAGCGGCACGCGGTCGGCAAGGCTGGCCTTGGAAACGGCCTGCTCCAACAGGTCGGCGACCTCCGGGTTGGAGTAACCGTAACGGTTGGCGCCGCTAGCGACGTAGAGCGGGTGGAGGAAGTTGTAGGCGTCGGCGTAGTCGGCGAACCATGACAGGTAGAAGGTCGGGGCGCGACCGTTGATGGCGCCGTCGATCAGGGTGCCGAAGTCGACCTGGTTGATGGTGGCGTTGACGCCGACCTCGCTGAGGAAGAATTGGATCAACTCGTTGACGGCCACGGTAGTGTCGGCGCGAGTAGACCAGATCTCCATGTCGAAGCCGTCAGGGTAGCCCGCTTCGGCCAGGAGCGCCTTGGCGCCTTCGGGGTCGTAGGGGATGGCTTCGATGCTGGGGTCGTAGCCGGCCAACCCTGGCGGGATGGGGGCGTTGGCGATCTGGTCGGTGCCGTTGTAGGGCCCGTCAAGAATTGCCTGGCGGTCGATGGCCATGGCCAGGGCGCGACGCACGCGCACGTCCTTTAGCTCTTCGATGCGCTGGTTGAAGGCGAAGTAGTAGACGGCCAGTTCGGCGATCGTCTCGATCTGATCGTCGTACTTCGGATCGTTGATGATGTCGAGGAAGCTGGCCGAGGGGATGCCGCTGATGTCTAAGTTGCCGGCGAGGTACTCGTTCCAAGCGATGAGCGGGTCGGTGATGATGCGGTAGTTGACGCCATCGATATGGGCGCGACCAGCGAAGTAGTCATCGAAGGCCTTCAGCGTCAGGCTGGAGTCACGCAGACGGTCTGCGAGCATGAACGGTCCGGTGCCGATGGGGTTGCTCGACATGTTCTCGCCGCCTGTTAGCTTGCTGGCGACCGCTTCCGGCACGATGTGCGCGGCAGGCATGGCGAGGTGGAAGAGGAACATGGCGTTGGGCTGCTCGAGCGTGATCTTCACGGTTTTGTCGTCGAGTACTTCTATACCGCTGACGCCGTCGGCTTCGCCGTTCACGAACGCTTCAGTGCCGACGATACCGGCGTCCTCGAACACCCACGTCAGCGGGCTGGCGGTGGCAGGATCGAGCACGCGCTCGAACGAGTACTTGACGTCGTTGGCCGTGAGGGTGCTGCCGTCGTGGAACTTGACGCCGTCACGAAGCGTGAAGGTGAAGACGGTGGCGTCGTCGTTGACGTCGAGGTTCTCGGCGAGGTTCGGGACCACGTCGGTGCTGAAGAAGTCGTAACGCATAAGGCCGTCGTAGATCTTCGCCACCATGGCGCCCGTCTGGACGCCGGAAGCGAAGGCAGGGTCGAGGGTCTCCCAGTCTTCGTTGGTAGAGAGGTTCAGCGTTCCCTGGGCCGAAGCCAGGGTGAAGACGCCGAGGAGTAAAGCGATAAGGAGCACGAACAGTCGTTTCACGCGCCGATCACCAACCTTCCTTGAATTGTGTTGGTGGCGACTGTAGCACGAGATTTCGCGTCGGGCATCATGTTCCTGGCATCCCTTGTCGCGGGCGCTTGAGTCAGATGGCGAAGAAGGGGCATGCGATGGCCCGCACATACCGGGTCGTTATGCTAAAGCTAGCTGCTTTAGCGGAAATGGAGGCACGCCATGCAGCAAGCCGAGATGACGAGCCGTTCTGAGGCTAGCACCGCGCCGCGGGACGATCTCCCCGTGTTCGTGCTCGTGCATGGCGCCTGGTGCGGCGGTTGGAGCTGGAGCCGGTTGGTGCCGCTCCTTCGCGCCCGCGGTGCGCAGGTTCACGCCCCGACTCTTACCGGACTCGGCGAGAGGGCGCATCTCCTCTCCCCGGAGGTCGGCACCGAAACACATGTGCAGGATGTAGCGTCCCTAATCTGGTACGAGGACCTGACGAACGTGGTCTTGGTGGGCCACAGCTACGGCGGGATGCTGCTCGAGTCGGTGGCGGGAGCGGCGGACGGTCGGGTCTCGCAACTCGTCTTCCTCGACGCGTTCATGCCCGGGGACGGCCAAGCTTTGAGCGACTACGCGCCGCTGCCGCCAAAGCACGAGGACGGTTGGCGTGTCCCACCACCCACCCCTCCCGGGACGTCGCTAGCCGCGTACTTCGGCATCACCGAACCTGAAGACCAAGCATGGGTTGGGGAACGGTTCAGCGATCAGCCGCTGAAGAGCTTTACTGAAGCGGTCCGGAGGCCAGTAACCGACCGCGTTGAGCGGCGAAGCTACGTTCTCTGCACGGACGCCCCATGGTTCTTGGAGGCGGCCGGCCGCGCGCAGCGCTGGGGGTACGAGGTACACGAGCTGCAAGGCGGTGGGCATTTCCCGTTCATCACACGGCCCCGCGGGCTCGCAGCGTTGCTGCTGCAAGAAGCTGGCTGAGCCAGGCGCCTTCCACTGGAACGTGACGGGAAACCCGCTCTGACTCAGCGCCACGCGCCTATCCTCAATGCCCGGCGCTACCCGAGCGCTGGGCAGGAGTGTTGGCTAGGAGGCATCATGGTTACCGTTCGCAGCGATAAGAAGAGCCAGCAGGCCCGCGTTCGCTTCGTGCTACCCGCTCAGGTGGAGGCCGACGCAGCCAGTGTGGTCGGCGATTTCAACGATTGGGATGATTCGGCAACGCTAATGAAGCGCCAGAAGGACGGGAGCTGGTCGGCCAGTGTGCTCCTTCCGCCGGGGAAGCGCTACGAGTTCCGCTACCGGTTGCGCACAGGCATGGACGTTGGCGCCACTGAAGATGAGTGGTTCAATGACGACGGCTGTGAGCGCTGCAGCAACCCCTTCGGGACGGAAAACAGCGTCATCACGACCTGAGGCGACCGTCCGAGACCAGGCCCGCCCACCACCTAGCACGCCACTGCCAGCGCGTCGATGGCCCACAGGCGCATGCCTACGGGGAGGGCGACCTCGAACTGGCAGATGAACAACCGGTCGTTGCGCGCGTATCGCCGGCTAGGTGAACTTGATCCGGCGCCTCACCGATGGGCCATTTCCAACAAACCCAGCTACCTACAACCCAAGTCCGGCCATCATGAAGCGCACCACGCGCACGATGTCGGCGCGATCGTTCAGCGTCATTCCGCGCTGCTCGATGAGCGGTCCTAGCGACGAGCGCATGGTTGCTAGGTCCGTGGCCGTGGTGTCGTAACCCTCCCAGGGACCCGTAAGCGCGCTGTTGGCAGCCCTGCGTACCAGCATCTCGACGGCGTCGGTGATGCGAGCCATCTTGTCGTAGTCGAGCTTGTCGGGAGTGTCGGTGGGTTGGTGGTAGTGCTGCCAGCGGCCGCAGGAAAGAAAGAGGTAAAGATGTGGTGGTCGGACATGTCACCCACGTACTCGTTGAGCGTCGTGACGATCTTCAGGTCGCCCATCTGCTCTAGGCCGGTAACGACCCGCTCCAGGCCGGGGTCGCTTTCCATGCCGGTGATGAACATGAGATCCTCTAGCCCTGGGACGGGAACCGCATGTCCGACCAGATCGAGGACCACGGCGGCGTGGACCGGGCCGCGCCTTTGATGCTTGTAGAAATGCGTGGAACCCATCTCGGCGCCGTGGAAGTAGGGAGGCTCCTCGCCGTCGAACAGACCGATGAGCACGTCGCGCTCGGCGGGTTTCTCCTTGAGGCGAGCCGCCACCTCCAGGGCTATGGCCATCGCCGCGGCGTTGTCATCGGCTCCGGGCGTGCCGATCACGGTGTCGTGGTGCGCGCCAATCACCACTGGATCCGCCGCGCGGTTGGTGCCCGGCGCGACGCCGATGAGGTTGGAGAGGCTGGGGTGCTCGGCGTATGAGAGCTCGAAGGCTTCGCCGTACGGGTCGAGGCCAAGCTCGGTAAGGCGAGAGACCAGGTAGGACTTGGCGTTAGCGTGGCCGCGGGTGCCGGGAGTGCGGCCTTCGGGAAGCGCTAGGCGCTCCACGTCGGTGCGGAGGCGGGTTGAGGTCATGGGTTAACCATGCAAGATGTGGGCGGACGGCGTGGTTGGTAGTTTCACATGGCGTCGAAACCCGAATTTAGGGACAGTAGGCCTGCGAAGCGCAAGCCTTCATATCTCGCTCGTCCAGAATTCGTCAGGCAGTGGGTCATCAAAATCGGGCCCCACGAAAATCTCTCCCCGCAGTCCACCTGGTCGGCGAGCCGGGACTGCCAGGCGCGAGATAGTCGCTTTAGAAGATTCTTCGGTGGCGGAGCCAGACCACTTTGCAAGGACCGCGATTGTGGCTTGGTCAGCCACGCCCCCATAGAACTTCTCGAGCACCTTGTCGAAAATGCTGTCGGGGCCGGCAGTGGATGCGAACAGCGCCATGCTCGATCGCAACTTCAAGTGGTCGGGTGAGCCAAAAATCGCGACCGCGCTAAGCTCCGTGGTTGCAAGAAGCAGATTGGCGCACTCCGTCAGCCGCTTACCGAGTACGGGGTGGTCGAGGTAGGCCCGCGCCTCAGTGCTGGACCGTATGGCGTATAGCTCCGCGGTGTAGCTATGGCCCAGCCCGGCGACCTGGGGGAAGATGAACCACATCCAGTGGGTGCTCTTGCGACCCGCGGCTAGCTCGGAGACCACCGCCTCGTAGGTGCCGGCCTGGGCGTCGAGGAAGCGGTGAAGGTTGAACGGATCGTGCACTTGGAACACCTCGGCTCTCGGAGTTAGCGCTTGGCTTAGAAGTGTACTTCTCCCGGGCAAAGATTATCGGTGTTCTAAACGCACTTGCTTCGGGGCGTGGCCCGACGGCATGTGCCTAAAGTCACGACCTACGCCGGGGCTAATGGATAGCCTCCAAGCAGCCAGATTGCCTATGCAGTCCATATGTCGAGCTCGGGAGCCCGTAAGTGATGCGGCCATGATTATCAAACCGTACGAAGCGCGCGACGCACGAGACCCGCGTCTGAAAGCGGGAGTGCGTGCCGAGAAACAGATGGCGCACTACCTAGACAGGCACTTTAAAGATTCCGACCGCTTCCTGGTGCTTCACGACCTTCGTTTCGAGTTCGAGGGCGATACGGCTCAGATCGACCATCTCGTTATTCACCCGTTCGGTGTGGCGATCATCGAGAGCAAGTCCGTGTCGACAGCGGTGCGGATCAACCACCTAGGCGAATGGGAGCGCCAGTGGAAAAGTTCCTGGATGGGAATGCCAGATCCGCTTCTCCAAGGTGAACGACAAGGAAAGCTACTGCGTCTTCTGCTTTATTCCAGGGAAACAGAGTTGCTGGATAGATTCCTCATGGGAACGATTCAGGGCACTTTCACGTTCATGGCAGTCGACGTCTTCGCTGCTATCAGCGATGATGGGCGAATCGAGAGAGCTGGCAAGAAGCAAGCACCGAACGCTCGCAAGGCAGATTCGATCCCGCGGGCCGTCGAGGAGGTGGTTGATAGACACAGGCGCGACAATCGGCTCCTCGGGAACGGCTTGGCGGCCCTTGTTAACGCTCCTCGGGACTTCAATAAGGTAGAGAGCCTGCGGATCGCACGGTTCCTTCACGCGCGACATCGGGTCTTGAACGAGCCCCCTCCGGAGGAGATCGTCGAAGTCGCAGTGCCGAAAGCCATTCCAGCACCAGCGGCACCAACGGCTGGCCCGGTTCCAGGGCGAGAGGTAACCGTGACGTGCAAATCCTGCGGGGGCCGGGAGCTTGAAGCAATGATCGGCAAGTACGGCCCTTATGCCAAGTGTCGCTCCTGCGGGAAGAACACCGCGGTTCGCGAGGCTTGCGAGGCATGTCGAACGCAGGTCTATCTGAGCCGAGATGGAGCTGGTTTCACCGGCACGTGCGGTACCTGTGGTGGGCACGTCAGTGTCGCTGTGGGGGATAGGGCTCCCGGCTAGTGAACAGCGATTAATCGCGCACCGCAAACTTTACGGTGCGGGTGTCCTATCGTTGAACCAGTAGCAGAGGAGCCATGATCGCCCGGATGACGCCTGCGCGAGAAGCCCTTAACGAAGGGGATCTCCCTCCTGTTCACCCTGACGAGATCCTCAAGGAAGAGTTCCTCGAGCCGTATGAGCCATCCCAGTACGAACTAGCGCGGCGCACAGGTATGCCGGCACAGCGCGTTGGACAGATCGTGCACGGGAAGCGCAGTATCACCGCCGACACGGCATGGCGGCTAGGGATGTTCTTCGAGACCAGCCCACAGTTCTGGCTGAACCTTCAGGCGCACTACGACCTCGAGGTTGCCGCCTTGGAGCACGGCAAGGAGTTCGCGAAGGCGGTGCCGCTGACGATGAAGGACCTTCGCGCCGGGAAGGGGAAGACGGCCGACTGAGTTAAGAGGGCGTTGTGAGCTCGCCGTGCATGGTGAGCGTGCACCGGCTGCCACTACTCACGCCGACCGCGTCAGGCTCGGGCGAATCGAGCCGAGGCTGCCCATGACCAAGCAGCATGGTCGTCCCGACGTTCAGCCCTGCCCCGCCGCGAATAAGCGATAGTCCCGCTCCCACGCCACCGCCGCTTCAGACCAAGCGGCTTGAGCGACCTCCAGAGTCAACGCCCCCTCCACCACCCCACGCACACTCTCGTCACCCACCAACGCGTCGATCAGATAGCCGGTAACCGGCTCATGCCACGGCTCCCCTGCGCCCGGAAGGTCGCTCCACGGCTTGCTCGCCGCCTCAACCCAGCAGAACTCCGTCGGGTACTCCTGCCGCACATGCTGCAACACCCTCACAACGGCCTCGAGCGGTAGCAGCAGGGCGCGATCGGTGACATGCAGTTGCACCCCGTGGCATATCTCCCCGGCGTGAGTGTCGCTGCGCGGCAGGTACGTCAGGGGGCGGAAGAGCAGGCCTGGTAGGTCGAGCTCGTTCAGCTGCACTGCCAAGGAGTAGCCGTCCAGCCAGGGGGCGCCGAGAAGTTGGAAGGGCAGCGTGGTGCCGCGGCCCTCGTTCAGGTTAGTGCCCTCGAGCAGCACGAGACCGGGATATAGCGCCACCGACTCGACAGTCGGTAGGCCCGGCGAAGGCGGCACGAACAGCGAAGGGAACGCGTGAGTTGCCCGCGCGGAAGTATCGACAGTCGGTTGCTCCGAAAGGGGCACCACCACCAAGTCGACGTCCACCTCCCTCGCGCCCCACGCCACCACCTCGCCCAAGGTGCGCCCATGCTGGAAAGGCACATCCAAGTAACCGAGGAAGGAACGGTGCGCCGGGTCGAGCGCGGGGCCGTCAACGCGCGGTCCAAGAAGGCTCGGCCTGTCGCACAGCACCACGCGCGTGCCTGTCTCCGCGGCTGCCTCGCACACCAACACGGCGGTGGCTGCGTACGTGTAACAGCGAAGCCCGACCTCGACCACGTCGATGACCACGGCGTCGACGCTCGCTAGCACCTCGGCGCTGGGTCGGCGCCGCGGTCCGTAAAGACTGTGTTGGACGAGACCCGTGCGGGCGTCTCGCCGGTCGCCGATGGGTGTGGCGTCGTCCTCGTAACCGCTCCAGCCGTGCTCGGGAGTGAGCAGCGACACCAGCTCGATGCCTGGGTGCTCACGCAGAGCTTCGAGCGTTGGCCGCCCGTCTGAAGTGAGCGACGCTTGGTTGGCGAGCAGCGCAACCCGGCGGCCGCCTAAGTAGCGCTCGGGGGCGGCGAGCAGGGCGTCGATGCCGAACCGTGTCATCCCTTCACCGCTCCGGCGGTGAGGCCCTCGATGAACTGGCGCGACATGACTAAGTAAACGATGAGGAGGGGCAGGCTAGCGAGCACCATGCCGCTGAACACTAGGCTCCAGTCGATGAGGTGTTGGCCGAAGAAGATCTGCATACCCAGTGGGATGGTCTTCCAAGTGTTGGAGGTGAGGAGCAGCAGAGGGAAGAAGAAGTCGTTCCACCACGGCACCACGTTGACGATAACGACGGCCGCCAGGCCGGGGCGCACCAGCGGCAGCATGATGCGGAAGAACGTCTGCCACTCGGTGCAACCATCGATGCGGGCGGCGTCCTCCAGTTCACGCGGCAGGTTGCGGAAGAAGACCGACAGCAGGAACACCGCCATGGGCATGCCCGACGCGGTGTAGGTGAAGATGAGCGCGAACGGCGTGTCGATTAGGCCCAGGTCGCGCATGAGCAGGTAGAGCGGCAGGATGCCCAAGCGGATGGGGATCATGATGCCCGCTAAGAAGAAGATGAACAACACCCCGCGCAGCCGGAAGGTGTAGCGAGAGAGGGCGTAGGCGGCGGGCGCGGCCGTGGCTAGAAGTAGCACCGCTGACGCGCCCGTGATGAGCACGCTGTTGCGCAGGTAGATGCCGAAGTTGGCGCGCTCCCACACGTTGCGGAAAGTTTTCAGCGAGAACTGCTCGGGCAGGCCGAACGGGTCGCGGAAGATCTCCGGCGTGGTCTTGAAGGCCGTGAGCACCATCAGCACCACTGGGTAGAGGAAAACCAACGCCATGACGGCTAGGAACAGGTAGATGAACGTGGTGGATAGTCGCCGGCTGCGCACGTCAGTACTCCGTCTGTCTGCTGTTCGTGAACCGCACTCCGAAGACCGAGACGACCCCGATGATCACCAGCATCATTACCCCGATAGCGGCCGCCAGGCCGATCTGACCCGGTTCGCCCCCGGTGGTGGGGTCGCCGAAGGCCGTGCGGTAGAAGAACGTAGCGAGCAGGTCCGTGGCGTAGGCGGGCGAGCCCGACGCGCCCTGCATGACGAACACCAGTTCGAAGGCGTTGAAGTCCCAGATGAACGTCAGGATGGTAACCATGGCTACCGAGGGCACTAGCAGCGGCAGCGTCACGAAGCGGAAGTTCTGCCAGGCGTTAGCGCCATCAACCAACGCCGCCTCATGGAATTCACGAGGGATGGCCTGCACGGCGGCCACGAACACGAGGATAGGGAAACCCAGCCACGACCAGGCGTTCACGAGCACCACGGTGGTGAGCGCAGTGGAGCTCTGCCCCAGCCACGGCTGCACGGCTTCGGCGAAACCGAAGCGTTTCAGACCCTGCGCCAAGGCGCCCCAGGTGGGGTTGAGGAGCATGCGCCACAAGAAACCGACTACTACCAGCGAGAGGGTGTAAGGGAGAAAATAGGCGGCCTGGAAGAACGCGAAACCGCGGCGCTTCTGCGCCAGCAGCACGGCCACGAACAGGCCGAGGGTGGTTTGTATAAGGAACGTGACGATGAAGAAATAGGCGTTGTGCGAGATGGCCGACCAGAAGCGCTCGTTATAAGGCCACCGTGTGAGCACCGTGACGAAATTCTTGAGGCCCGCGAAGCCCTTGCGCAGGAAGCCGTCCCACTCGAAGAGGCTGTAACTCAACGACGACACCAGTGGGTAGGCCATGAACATCCCGTAGATGATGATGGCGGGCGCCAGGAACATGACCAGGTGGCCGTTCCGGCTCCACCAACTCCGCCTCTGACGCATGCTCGCCTCCCTGGCCCGCGCAGGTAAGTGTTGCGGGGCGCCGCTCCTGAGAGCGCGGCGCCCCGAATGTCGCTAAGGCTTAAGGCCTACTGGAACGGAACGAACCACTCGGCTACGCCGCGCTGGATGTTGGCGGCAACGTCGGCGACGCTGCGCTCGCCGGACATGGCGGCCTGCATGTCGTTCTGCAGGATCGTGGAGCCGCTCGGCTGCCCGTAACGGAAGGAGGTGAGCAGGAGGAACGGGGTGCCTTCGGCGTTCATCAGTTCCACCATCTCGGCCAGCGGCTTGCTGGTCGGCACAGTGCCGGGCACGGCTGAGATCTGCTGCAGAGTGTCGGTGAACATCTGGCCGAACTGCTGGCTGGCGAGGAACTCGATGAAGCGCAGAGCCTCGGCCTGGTGGGGGCTACCAGCGTTGACGCCGTACGAACCGTCGACGTAGTAGCTGATGCAACTCGGGGTGCTCGCCTCGTCGGCTGGCACTGCGAACGAGCCGACCTTCAGGTCGGGGTTGAGGCTAGCCATGTTGCCCAGCTCGTAGCTACCGCCGATGAGCATGCCGGCCTGCTCGAACGCGAACAGGGTCTGCATGTCGGTGTAGGCCACGCCCATGAAGTTATCGGCCATGTACGGGCGCAGGTCGAGCATGCGCTGCAATCCGGCCTCGAAGCGCGGATCGCTGAAGTCCGTCTTACCCGCCGAGATCTCCTCGAAGAACGGCGTGCAACCGTAGAAGGGAGGCGCCACGGCGCCGAACATCGTCTCGAGCGCCCAGGGGTCCTTGCCGCCGTTGGCGAGCGCGTACACGCCTGAGGCCTTCAGGGCGTCGCCCACGGCCAGGAACTCCGCCCAGGTAGTCGGCTCGCTAAGGCCAAGTTCCTCGAACATGTCGGTGTTGTAGAGAACCTGAATGGTTTGGAGCGCGAAAGGAACGCCATAGACTCCGCCATCGGCGCGGTTGGTGGCGCCTAGCAGGATGCCTGGGTCGAAGCTGCCGAGGGCCTCGACCTTGTCGTCGAGCCTGGTGAGGAGGCCAGCGCCCGCCAACGACTCCATGCCGCCGTACGCGCGCAGATGGACGATGTCGGGTCCGCCGCCGCCCTGCAGGGCCGTGGCGACGATGGTGTTGTACTCGGTGTTGAGGTAGGGGGTGAAGGTGACCTTGATGTCGGGGTTCTCGGCCTCGAAGGCGTCGATGAACGTCTCGTACGCGGCCACGTCCTCCGTGCGCCAACTCCAGAAGTTGAGGTTCGTTTGCGCCGCTGCGGAGGCTAGTAACGCCGCCGACAGCAACATGGCGGCTATGCGGGTGAATCGCCTCATGCTTGCACTCCTTTATCTGAAGCCACGCAGGCCGCCGACCCATTTCGGGGGACGCCCGTAGCTACACTTGTACTTCGCTACGCTTTATACCTGTTGTATACCAGTTGCGTCAAGATGTGGCCCCGCGCGGGCTGCACTTTACTGATACTGGAACGCTACGCAGTGCCAAGGCTTCTTAGCGCTTCGCGCACGTTGCCCCCGTGCTGCTTCAGTACTTCCCGCGCCCGCTCCGCGCTCACTCCGGCCGTGCAGGAGACGATGGCGCTGCGGATATCGCCGCCACTGGCCTCTAGCGCCCTCGAAGCGGTGGCCTCGCTGACCCCCGCGGCCTGAGACACGATATTCACGGCCCTAATGCGCAGCTTGGCGTTCACGGGGCGCATGCCAACCATCAGGTTCTCGTAGGCACCGCCGAGCCGCACCAGGACGGTGGTCGAGAGGGCATTAAGCGCCACCTTCTGAGCCGTGCCGGCCGCCAGGCGAGTGCTTCCTGCCAGAACCTCAGGGCCCGTGTCGAGCAGCACCCCCACATGACCCACGCTGAGGAGTGGTGCGCCGGGGTTGTTGGCGATGCCGACCGTGAAGGCACCCTGCTCTCGGGCGTACACCACGGCAGCGATGGTGTAAGGGGTGGCGCCACTGGCCGCCACGCCGATCACGGCGTCGAGTTCGCCTATACCCAACTCCTCCATGTCGTGGGCTGCGCCCTCGGCATCGTCCTCAGCGCCTTCCTGTGCCGTGGTCTGTGCTGAGATGCCGCCCGCCAAAAGCGTGATGGCCTGGTCGAAACCGAAGGTCGGTGCCAACTCTGCTGCGTCCTGCAGCCCCAGCCGGCCGGAAGTTCCAGCGCCGACGTACACCAGGCGGCCGCCGCGCCGCAGGCGCTCCTCCACGCCGGCCGCCGCTTTTTCCAGATCGGGAAGGGCCATCGCGACGGCGTCCACCGCGCGGCGGTTCGAGTCGGTGATGGCCGCCAGGATGTTTAGCGCCGGCCAAGAGTCGAGGCCGGAGTAGTCGGCGACGGCGGCCTCGGTGGTGGCGGTTCGGTTCGCGTCCTCGGGGCTGCCTGTCGGCACGTTCGCCTCTTCCTGGTCGGGGCCGGTCACAAGAGGCCCTCGGCGCGTTGGTAGGTGCGCCACACGCGGGCGCCCAGCTTGCCGTAGAAAATCGTGAGCGTCGTCCAGTTGATGATCAGGTCGGTTGCCCCTCGCGCTTGTAGCCACTGCGCTCCGGCACGCACGAGGCCGAACCCGAGCCCGCTACCGCGGACGGCCTCGGACACACCCAACGGACCCATTCCGGCTACCTTGACGGCCCCCTCCGATCGTGTGAGGGCCTCACGCCAATAGAGGCTGGGGCCGAGAACGGCCTCGTCGCCCTGGAAGATGGCGCAGAAGCCCTCGGTTCTAGCTGAGTCTCTTGAGCCCTTCCGGTTGTCGTTGGCTAGGGTAAGGACGGTAGCGCCGCTGTTCAGGTAGGTCTCTAACTCGTGTGCCCAGCGGCCGGGGAAGGCGCGCGCCAGGAACTCTAGGGCGCCCACAGGATCGTCGTCGCGCACGCTCCAGCCCGGCGCTAGCGGGGCCGCAGGGAGCGGCAGACGCAGGTCGATGTGGAGGTCGTGCTCGGCCGCGGTGAAGCGCGCGCCCGCACGCCGCGCCAGGCGCCAGAGGGCGTCGCTCGATTCTTGCGGCGCTCCAGGAAGGAGGTGGTTGGCGTCACCGCCCAACCTGAAACGTGTGGCGCCCCCGGCGCGAAGACGCGAGAGCAGCTCCGCCAACAGAAGCGTTCCTACCCCTTGGCCCTGCCTTGGACCTGCCACGGCCAACAGCGATACCCAGCCCACGTCGGACGGTAGCCAGGCGACCGATGGTAGCCGGCCGTAGGCCACGCCCACTAGGCCGTCGTTCGAGAAGGCGCCAATGAGCAGCTCAGGCTGGTGGTGGTGCGCCAGCCGCTCACGCCAGACGCGTTCCTCGAGCGGATATAAGGGATGTGCCGACCAGCCCCACGCTGAGCGCCACAGTCGAGGAACCAGGACGGCCTCGTCTTCGGTGAGGGCGCGTACCTCGACCTCTGCGGTGGCTCCGGTTGGATCCGAAGTACGGGGTGGCGCCGGAGTCATTGCGCCCTCAGGTCGAGCGCCATGCGGTAGCGATCGCCACGGTAGGCGCTGCGCACGTACTCGAAGGGGCGTTCGTCCACGCCGTAAGTCGTGCGTTCGAGGGCAAGCACCGGCACGTCGCGGCCGATGCCCAGCGCAGCAACCTCCGCGCGGGTAGGGAGGCGCGCTCCGATGGTTTGGCGCGCGCGCACCGGCTTGATGCCGAACTGCTCCTCGAGGCTTCCGTAGAGCGAACCTGAACGCTCGAGCGCGGGGATCGACAACTCGATCAGGCGGGTCGGCAGGTGCGCCTCCTGCAGAGCGAGCGGTTCGTCGTCGGCGCTGCGGAGACGCGTGATGCGCAAGACCATTTCGCCGGCACGCAATTGAAGCGCGGCGGCGGTGTTGCCGTCGGCGGCCACCCTCTCGGCTTTGAGAAGCTTAGCGCCAG
>CAJDWL010000018.1_pt1 | contig 17609 bp, 14 predicted proteins | sample 7391591 | NCBI WGS metagenome assembly CAJDWL01 (sample SAMEA7055738, study PRJEB34461) | soil metagenome | biome: terrestrial ecosystem; feature: Peninsula; material: soil | place: Antarctica | collected 2016
GTCAACAGCCTGCCTTGCTTCGTCCTTTGCCCCTTCAGCGCTGTCTTTGAAGTCGTCGACAGCGTCCTGGGCTTTGTCTTTGGCGCCTTCCGCCGCCTCTTCAGCGGCTTCCTTCGCCTTATTGGCGGCGTCCTTCAGCTCATCTCCCACGTCGTCAGCTCCTGTCTCAGCTTTCTCCTTCGCTTCGGTGGCTGCGCCCGCCATCGTCTCTTTAACGTCGGTGGCTACGTCCTGGGCTTTCGCGGCGACGTTGTGTGCGGCTGACTCGACGGCATCTACGGCGTGAGTGGCGGCGTCTGAGGCCTGGTCCACGGCGGTCGGGTGCTGTACGCTGCTCGGCTTAGCAGCTTCGCCCGAGGCGCCCACGGTAGCTGCTCCGGCGGTGGCAGCAGCGCCACCGCGGCCCTGGAGCGCCTTAACGATGAAGTAGGCGAGCCCGGCAACGATGGCAACCGGCACTATGTAGCGCAGCAGCCACAGCACGAACAGCCCTACCGCCTTGAAGACCAAGCCCCCAAGCGACAAGACCCAACCAAGGACCCACAACAGACCAGCTCCGATGAGCAGCGCGACCAAGCCGAACACCACGAGCTCCACGACTTCTTGTACGGAGCGTTTCATGGCGGCAGTATAACAACGGCTCAAGCGGACTTCGGCGCAGATACCGCACGTCAAGCGAGAAACGCCGTCTGCGGCGGTGAACCGAGGCAGCTACCACGCAGCCGGTACACTGCTCTGGTGCCGGATCGAGATGACGACAACATGGTCGGAGGTGCTGCTGCCCCTAAGTCCTCCAAGCCAGAGCGGCGGACCACCGAGGTGGCTGTAGATCTACGTGCCGAGCGCATGGTGCATGGCGGCTCGGCGTTGGCGCGCCTACCTAGCGGAGAGGTAGTGCTGCTAAGCGGCGCCATCCCCGGGGAGCTGGTGCGCGTCGAGTTGGAGAAGCGGCGCGGCGTCTGGCTCGGCCGGACCGTGGCTGTGCTGGAGTCGAGCCCGGACAGGCTGCCTACCCCCGTCCATCCCGGGCTAGATTACGGTTTCATCACATATTCGCGGCAGTTGCAGCTCAAGGCCGAGGTGGTAGCCGACAGCCTGCATCGCGCCGGGTTAGCTAATAGGGAGGTTCCTGATCTCATCGCGGCTCCGCTGCCATGGGGCTACCGCAGCGTGGTGCAACCCGCTTGCGCTCCCGCGGGCCTTGGCTACCGCCGTCCCGGCAGCGCAGAGGTATTGGTCCTGGGCGAGGACCAAGTGGCGACCCCCGCAGTTAACGCCGCCTGGCGCCAGGCGATCGAGTTGCGGGCTCACCGCGCTGCTGGCGCTTACGAACTGGTGATCCGCGCCAACGACGCCGGCCAATCTCTCATCGCCATCGTCAGCAGCGCGCCGGCCCGCAAGTTGCTGCCGTTGGCGCATGCGCTGGTCGACGCGGGTATTCACGGCGTGAGCAGCGCACCCTACGACCCTCGTGGACGCTTCCGAGGGGGCGCCGAGCGTCTGGCAGGTAAGCGCGACATGCTTCAGCGCTACGGAGACTTCGACCTGACGGTCAACGCCAGCTCCTTCGCGCAGCCGAACCCCAGCGCCACCACGGCGCTGTATCACGCCGTGAAGGAGTGGGCGGCGAGCGGCTCGCACGCCTGGGAACTCTTCGCTGGTGGCGGGGCGATAGCCTTGCACCTTTCCGATCGTTTCACCTCTGTGACGGCGCTCGAGGTCGACCGCGGCGCTTTGGCGCGCGGCGAGCGCGACGCGGAGCGCCTCGGTATCGGCAACCTGACGTTCGTTCGCGGCGACGCCCGAAGCGCGCCGCTGCCCAGCGACGCCGACCTGTTGGTGGTCGACCCGCCGCGAGCTGGGCTGGCACGAGAACTGCGCGCCGCCATCGGCGCGAGCGGGGTGCCGCGTCTGCTCTACGTTTCGTGTGATGTGGCCAGCTGGGCTCGCGACGTGGCAGATCTAGAGTCGCACGGGTACGAGCTGAAGCGCTTCCAGCCGTTCGATCTCTACCCCCAGACGCATCACATCGAACTGCTGTCGGAGCTCACGCTCAAGCGTTAAGCTGTCCCGCGTGGGAAACAGACGGATCATCCCTTGCTTAGACGTACATGACGGCCGCGTCACCCGCGGCGAGCAGTTCGGCCTAGCCGAACGCGGTGAGCTCACGAGCGTCGGCGACCCTCTGGAGCTAGCCCTCCGTTACGCCGCTGAAGGTGCCGATGAGTTGGTGCTATACGACATCACGGCCACCGCCGAGGGTCGCGGTGTCATAACGGAGCTAGCGGCGCTGGTGGCGGCGAGTTGCGGAGTCCCCTTGACGGTTGGCGGCGGTGTGACCACCTCCGCTGACGTGCAGGCACTGGTGCACGCCGGCGCTAGCAAGGTGTCGCTCAACTCGGGCGCCGTGGCGCGCCCGGAACTGATCAGCGAAGCGGCCGACCTCCTCGGCTCCGAAGCCGTGGTGGTGTCGATAGACTTCAAGCGCGACGATAGCGGCGGTTGGCCGGTGTTCGTGGCGGGAGGGCGGCGGAGCACCGACCTGACCCTCCTGGCCTGGGCCGAGCGTGCACAAACGTTGGGTGCCGGCGAGCTGGTCCTGAACAGCATCGATGGTGACGGCATGAAGAGCGGTTACGACTTAGCCGCCATCGAGGCGGTGGTGGCCGCCGTCGACCTACCGGTGATCGCCTCCGGGGGGGCCGGCAGCGCCGCCCACATGCGTGACGCGCTGCTGGCCGGCGCAGATGCCGCTCTGGCAGCAGGCATCTTCCACCGCGGCGAGGTGAGCATCCGCGCCGTCAAGGAGCTGTGCCGCGCAGCGGGGCTGCCGATGAGCTCGTGATGGCGGGCGACGACGTGTTAGCGCGAGTTAGCTTCGACGAACAGGGCCTAGTGCCGGTGGTGGCGCAGGACGTGGTGTCGGGTGCGGTCCTAATGCTCGCCTACGCCGACCGCGAGGCGCTAGAGCGCACGCTCAACAGCGGCGTGGCTCACTATCACAGCCGTTCGCGCGGCGAGCTGTGGCGCAAGGGCGCCACCAGCGGCAACGAGCAGCGTTTGAGGGCGGTGCGCTACGACTGCGACGCCGACGCCGTTCTTTACATAGTGGAGCAGACGGGCGTGGCGTGCCATACCGGTGAGTTCAGCTGCTTCCATAACGACTTGCCGGTCACTACCGGGCCCGAAGCCGACAAGGCGCCGTCGGTACCTCGCGGGGATCACGCCAAGCTGCCAGCGGCCGACATCGGCGTCGCTATGGACATGCTCGAGCGCGTGATAGCTGAGCGCCTACGCGACCTGCCGGAGGGCTCCTACGTTCGCCGCTTGCATGAGCGCGGCGTGGGTTACGTGGCCCAGAAGGTGATCGAGGAAGCGGGCGAGAGCGTAGTGGCGGCCCTACAGGAAGAGAACGCGTTGCTGGTGGATGAGAGCGCTGACCTGCTCTTCCACCTGACTATGCTGCTCCACGAGCGCGGCGTTGCCTGGAGCGAAGTGGCTCAGCGCCTGCTCGAACGCAACGCTGCTAGTTAGCCGCAGCGAGGCCAACGGGGGGCGCAGCTTGTAAGCTGTCAGCGCGCTATGGCAGCCAACCGCTTCGTTTCGTTCCTTATCGCTTGTGCTCTTCTGACCTTCTTGGTCAGCTGCGCGCCCGCCAGCGCCGACCCGCAGGGTTTGGCCCAAGCGGGCGCTGAGCGCAGCACAGCTGTAGCGGAGCCGCTGGCTTTCACGACCTCTCCCGAAACGTTGCCTGCGGCCGCCGAACCCGCTAGCGATCGGCTATCCGTGGCCGTCGCGCCGCCGGCTAGGGGCGTCCGCCCTGACGGGGCGCCCGACCTGGTGATCATCGCCTTCTCGGGTCATTGCGGACTGGTGTGCAACACGCGCAACACCTGGTCGTACTTGGATAGAGCCAGCGAGGGTACCGGCGGCGTTGCGGTTCTCGACGGCATCGTGAGGGCCTACCAACGGCTCGGCTTCAACGCCATCGAGACCTTCAGCGCCTCATCGTTCGTTACTTCTCACTACAGCTCAATAAGTGACGAGATAGAAGCCGGCTACCTGCAGGCTCAGGCCTACCTAGACGATGTGAAAGCCGAGTGGATCGACGGCTATGACGACCCCACACGGGTGGTGGTGCTCGGCCACTCGCACGGAACGGTGTGGGCGTCACTTCTAGCGATGAACAACCTCGACGTAACCTTCGACGCTTTCATCTCCCTCGACGCCATCTGCTGGATGTGGTGGAACAAGCACAAGCAGTACATCCATGAGACCTTCGTTGAGGGGCCGTGGCAGATACCGTTCCCCCTCGACCAAGGCGACCCGTGTGGCACGCTCGCCATCCCCGGTGTTGCGAAGCGCATGAACATCAACGACGTCGTTTCGGCCAACGTCATCTACGGCCTCGAGGCACGTACCACTGTCCGGCTCTTCTCGTTCGATCCGAACGTGCTCGCTGACGACGACGTCAACGTCCGCATCAACGGCAGCAGCCAGAACATCTGGGGCGTGACGGCCGGGGAGTCGCACGCCAACCTGGGTAAGTACTACAACGAGTCGATACTGTGGCTGGGCTCAATGTTGGAGGCCTTGGGCGTGCCTGATCACCGGGCCTACCCGATGCAGACCTTCGTGCTGCCGCCACCACCGCCTGGCTTCACTTACCAGGCCGGCGAGGTAGTACCCGAAGCACCGTGAGGCTTAAGAGTGACGGCGGCGGTTCACTTGACGCAGGTACAAAGGGCACCCGGCCGCTTGCTATATGAGCATCATGGAGTATGGCAACAGAGCGGCACGAACAAGCGGACCTAAACGACACGGCCAACAACGGCAACGACCGGCACGGTAAACGCAGACCGCGCAGCGAGTACTCCACCTACGGTCTCGAGGACGCTTTGGTGCTCGATACCGTGCGGGTGACAGAGCAGGCAGCCATCGCAGCCAGCCGCGTGGCCGGCAAGGGTGATCCGATGCTGGTGGATCAAGCCGGCACCGACGCCATGCGCCGCGTCCTGAACGAGCTCGACATCGACGGTGAGATCGTCATCGGCGAAGGAGAACGCGACGAGGCGCCCATGCTCTACATCGGTGAACGCGTTGGCTTAGCCTCAGAGGGGGCCTGGGAGGTCGACATAGCCGTCGACCCGGTAGAGGGCACCAACATCACCGCACGTATGATCAACAACTCCGTGGCGGTGATTGCCATGGCCGAGCGCGGCGGGCTGTTCCAGGCGCCCGATACTTACATGGAGAAGCTCATCGTGGGTCCGCCCGCCAAAGGCAAGGTCGACCTCACCTGGCCGGTGGCCGCCAATCTCCGCGGCGTGGCGTTGTCGCTCGATCGCGCCGTCGACGACCTTACCGTGGTGATCCTCGACCGCCCGCGCCACGAGCAGCTCATCGCTGAAGTCCGCGATGCCGGCGCGCGCGTCAAGTTGATCGGCGACGGCGACGTCATCGCCGCGCTGGCCGCCGCGGTGCGCGGCACCGGCGTGCACGCCGTGATGGGCATCGGCGGGGCGCCCGAAGGGGTGCTGGCCGCCGCGGCGCTACGGTGCTTGGGCGGTGAGATCCAGGGCCGCTTCAAACCCCGCAACGATGACGAACGCAGGCGCCTCGAATCGATGGGTGCCAACGAGGAGCGCATCTACCGCACCGAGGATCTAGCTTCCGGCCAGAACATCGTCTTCGGTGCCACCGGAATCACCGACGGCGATCTGCTGCGCGGCGTCAAGTTCTTCAAGAACGGCGCGCGCACCCACAGCATCACCATGGGGATGCGCTCTAGCGTCATCCGCTTCACCGATTCGGTGCACCTGCTCGGTGACGGTGCCCGCGTGACCATCCAGGTCTAGCTCCGTTACTGTTCTGCTGCCCTTTCCGGGGCGAAGGCGAGCGCTGCGCGACCCTCCGCAGTGAGCGCCCACGTGCCGAACTGCGACAATGCACGCCCGCGATGGCTAACCCGGCGCTTCTCGGCTACGCTCGCCTCGGCGAAGCTCTTGCCTAGCTCTGGGCTGAAGAAGATGGGGTCGTAACCGAAGCCGTCGCTACCGCGTGGACCTTCCAGGATCTCGCCGTCGCTCTCCCCTTGGAAGGCGTGAACGGTGCCTGTCGGCGTGGCCAGCACCACAACGGCTCTGAACTTGGCCGTGCGCAGCCCGGCGGGCACGCGCCGTAATCGCTGCAGTAGGTGCGCCATGCGTTCGCCGTCGGTGAGGCCCGGACCGCCGTAACGCGCGGTCCGCACTCCTGGCGCACCCGAAAGGGCGGCCACCTCCAGGCCGGAATCGTCGGCGAGGGTAACGAGGCCGCTGCGTAGCGCCACGTGCGCCGCTTTCAGTAGAGCGTTCTCCTCGTAGCTGGCGCCGGTCTCCTCCGGGAAATCGTAGATGCCGAGGTCGGCCGCCGAGAGCAGATCGAGCGGCAGTCCTGCTAGCGCATCGCGGAACTCCGCCAGTTTGCCGCTACTGCTGGTGGCGATAGCCAACATGGTGACCGGAGCGATGGGGGAGGTCATCTCAGCTGTGGCCGCAGCGACTCGAGGAGTCGTTGGCCTGCGCTCAAACCGGTAGCGAGCAACGTCACGTAACGCTCAGCGTCTATGGGTTGGCCTTCGCCGCCGCCCTGCACTTCGATGACCTCGCCGTCGCCGGTAGCCACCACGTTCAGGTCGAGCTCGGCGTTGGAATCCTCGTCATAATCCAGGTCGACGCGGGCCTCGCCGTTAACAACACCGACGCTGACGGCCGTGACCTCGTGGCGGAGCGGCCACTCGGCTAGCTCGCCCTTGAACACCAGCCGATCGGCGGCCTGGTGCAGCGCGGCGTAGCCGGCCATGATTGCGGCGCAGCGCGTGCCGCCGTCGGCGATGAGTACGTCGGCGTCGACGGTGATGGTGCGTCCTCGGAAGAGGCCTAAGTCGACGGAGCTGCGCAGCGCGCGGCCCATCAGCCGCTGGATCTCCTGGGTGCGGCCACCACTGTAGAGCCGTTCGCGCTGCACCCGCACGCCGGTGCTGCGCGGCAGCAGCGCGTACTCAGCAGTGAGCCAACCGCTCTTGTTGCCACCACCGCGCAGGTGTGGTGGCAGCCTGTTCTCGATAGTGACGGTGGCAAGCACCACCGTGGCGCCCCAGGTGAGGAGCGCAGAACCTTCGGCGTGAGGGTTGTAACCCATCTCGACCGTCACCGGCCTGAGTTCAGTGAGCGCGCGCCCCTGCCGCTCGGGTGCCGCGCTCACAGCGTCGCGGTCCGGGGCGCACGGCCCAAGGTGCTCACGTCGATGTGCTCGGCACTGCCGGCGGGACCACCAAGCACCGCGGCGTTGTGCATGAAGGTCGCCACGTCGCCGCTGACTAGGTAGCGCACCGCTGGCCCCACTGCAGCGGCTGGTCGGCTCGTGGGCCGCGTTAGCCCCAACCGTTGCAAGTCACGTTTCACCACCGCCGCCACCGCCAAGGCGGAGTCGATGAGCTTGACCCCATCACCAAGCACCTCACCCAGTACCGGCTTGAGCAGCGGATAGTGGGTGCAGCCCAGGATGACGGCAGCGAGTTCTGGCCGGTCGCTCAGGTAATGGCGCGCCACCAAGCGCGCTATCGCCGTGTCGGAGACGCCTTCCTCGACGATGGGAACGAACAGCGGGCAAGCCCGCGACCAAGTGGCGGCGCCCAAGCGCTCGAGGCGATCTTGGTAGACGCGGGCTTCGATGGTGCCGACGGTGCCGAGCACACCTATACGCCCACCTCCCGCACCGATGACGCTGGCTAAAGCTGCGCTGACGCCGGGCTCCACCACGCCCCAGGTGGGCACCGGCAACTGCTCTGCCAGCTCGGGCAGCGCCGCCGCGGAAGCGGTGTTGCAGGCGATGACGATGCCCTTGACGCCGCGGTCCAGCAACTCGGCGGCGATCTCGGCCGCGAAACCGCGCACCATCGCTTGGGGTTTGGGTCCATAAGGCAGCCGAGCGGTGTCGCCTAGGTAGATGAACCGTTCGTCGGGCAGCGCGCGTTGGAGGGCGCTGAGCACCGTGAGTCCCCCCACCCCTGAATCGAAGACGCCCAACGGCGCCGTGGCTAGCCCTGGCACCGGGCCAGCTTAACACCGACCCCGGCCGGCCCCGCACCATGGGTGGGGCCGGCCGGCATGGCTCTAGCGTTGATCACTTTGGCGGAGAGAGAGGGATTCGAACCCTCGATACGGAGAACCGTATACACGCTTTCCAGGCGTGCTCCTTCAACCACTCGGACACCTCTCCAGATGGGCTACGTTCGAGGTTCGGCGCCAGTGCCTGGCGCGGCTGCCTCGAGGCAGCACCAGGAAGTCTAGCAGGCGGTCAGGGGACGGTCAACGAAGGACGGTAGCAACGGGCTTGAGTTTTCAGCGCCGGCGCTCCGATAAGCACACAACATAGTCAGCGGTGGCGTGACGGATAGACTCCACTGAACGCAGGAACGAACGATCTAGGAACTAACGATGCAAGACAGACCACAGGAGGATGGATGCTTAAAGACCGTGTACTGATACTGAACAGCCCCGAGGCCGTGGAGGAGTTCCTCAGCCGTTTCCCCACCAGCGTCATCTACAAGGCCGGGACCTGCCATAAGACCATGCAGGGTTTCGGCTACGTGCAGGAGGAGTTGGAGGACCGCGAAGATCTGATGTGCGGTGTCATCCGCGTGGTGGAAGCGCGCCCCGCCAGCGACCTCGTCACTGAGCGTACCGGCATCACCCACGAGTCGCCGCAGGTGCTGCTCTTCCAGGAGGGCAAGCCCGTATTCGACGTCGATAACTGGGACATCACTCCCGAAGCACTGAACGTCGGCTTCAAGGGCCTACCCGTGGGCGAGCCCGTGTCCATCGACAGCGGCCCCTCAAGCTCTAACCTCAAGCCCTACTTCGACCTACTCGAGCAGTTCCTGAACGGCACCATCGACGAGGACCAGTTCGAGCACACCTACACACATATGTTCCGCGGTGACGCTACGCTGCGCCCCGGCGATGAGGTGGAGGCGCTCAACTCCATCTTCGGTGATGTCGACCAGCACATGGCCATGCACCGAATGATGGCCGGCAAGTCCGACACTTCGGTTCTTCGCGCCCGGGCCGAGTCGGCCTACCAGCGCTTGCAGGAGATAACCCAAGCCAAGGCCTGAGCGGCTCAGATATCCGGTTCGTCTTCGAAATTCGGCGCGCGCTTCTCGCGCAATGACGCCACTCCCTCGCGCAGGTCTGGGCCCGTGAAGCCTAGGAACTCCAGCGCGAGGGAGTTGTCGAATGTTGGCCCGGCGAGACGCAGCCAGTTGTTGAGGGCGTACTTAGTGAAGCGGATGGCGCTAGCGCTGCCGTCACGGAGGCGCAGCGCCACCTCCAGGGAGCGCTCTTGCAGTTGCTCATCCTCGACGAACAAGCTCACCAACCCTATGCGCTCGGCCTCCTCACCGCTCAGAGGTTCGCAGGTGAGCAGGTAGTACTTAGCCTTGGCCATGCCTACCAGAAGTGGCCATACGATGGCGGCGTGGTCACCCGCAGCCACGCCCAAGCGGGTGTGGCCGTCGATGATGCGCGCAGAGCGCGCCGCGATGGAGACGTCCGCCAGCAGTCCTGCCACCAACCCTGCGCCTACCGCAGCGCCATGGATGGCCGAAACGATCGGCTTGCTGCAGTTGATGATGTTGTAGACGAGGTCGCGCGCTTCCTTCCACACCCGCACTCGGGTCGCCCAGTCGTCGGCGATGCGCTCAACCATGTCGAGGTCGCCGCCGGCAGAGAAGCCGCGGCCGGCGCCGCGCAGGATGGCCACCTTCACCTCGGGCGCTTCGTCGACGTCGCGCCACACTTCCACCAACTCGCGGTGCATGAGCTCGTCGGCGGCGTTGAGCCGCTCGGGCCGGTTCATGGTGATAAGCAGTACGCCCTCTTCGGGCGAGGTCAACTCGAGGCGCTGGTAGCGACTCCAGCGCTCTCCTAGGCTAGCCACGGCGCTTCTCGCTTTCGAGGAAGCGCTCGAAGGCGTCGTCGTTCGCCTTGCGCGGCGTTACCACCACCTTCGCTACCCGCTCCGCCTCTTTGTCTGGCGTCGGCTTGGGTTCGGCCTGTGCCTGCAGCGTGGTGGCCGGCCGAGTTGGGACCGGTTGCGGCTCGGCGGGTTGAGGCTTGTTCACGCGCAGCGCAGGATTGGGTCGCGGTTGGTTTACTTCGAAAGGAGTCGGCTGCCGCGCAGTTCCCGAGCGTTTAGCGGCAGCCGGCTTCTTCGCCGACCGCTGCTGGGCGTCGTGGCGACGCCGCGCTGCGTCACCCAGAGTAAGGGCGCTCCATAGCGCGAACGACAGCGCTATGACGAAGAAGAACGTCAAGAGTCCTAGTAGTACGAGTGGGCTCACTGTCTTAAGGATAGTCGGCCGGGCAGCTTACGGCAACGAGGTGCTGAGTTGCTGGGTAGCCTGCGACCGCCTCGGACGACCTGGGAGTCAGGTTGACGCTTGGCTTGGCTGTGGCAGCCACAGCGAGCAGAACAGCTCGGCGTCGACGTTGCCGCCGGAGATTATCAACACGGTCGGTCCAGGCTTCAAGCTCATGCCATCGACCTCGCTGCCGCCGCCGTGAGCCTGCAGGCGCTTGAAGGCGCCCCAGCTGAGGCCACCGGTGGGTTCGACCACCAAGTGGACGTTGCTGGCGTACCACGGCACCCCAGCGGCTATGGCGGCCTCGTCGACGGTGACCACGCCGGCCAGGAGCCGGCTCAACAGTGCGAAGTTCAGCTCACCGATGCTCTGGGTGCGTACCCCGTCGGCCAGCGTCTGCGTTACCTTCTCCGCCGGCCAACTGCGGCGTTCACCGGACTGCAGCGAATCGTGCGCGTCGGCGCCTAGCAGAGGCTCGGCGCCGATGACCTGCACGGAGTCGCGTCGCGACCGCAGCGCCAACGCCACACCCGACGCCAGGCCACCCCCGCCGATGGGCACGATGACGTTGGCCACGTCGGGGAGGTCCTCGTAGATCTCCAGGCCGATGGTGCCTTGGCCGGCCACGATCCACGGGTGGTCATAAGGGGGCACCAGTGTGGCGCCAGTCTCGAGCGCGATGCGCTTCGCGGTGCTCTCACGCGCCTCCTGGGTGTTGGCGCACCGCACCACCTTGGCTCCCAGCGCCGCGGTGTTGTGCACCTTCACCTCGGGAGCGCCCTCGGGCAGGACGATGGTGGCCGGCACCCCGAACTGCTTGGCCGCCGCCGCCACGCCTTGAGCGTGGTTGCCGCTCGATTGCGCCACGACGCCGAGTTTGCGCTCTTCCTCGCTCAGGGAGGCAAGGAAGTTGAGGGCGCCGCGTAGCTTGAATGAACCGGTGATCTGCAAGTTCTCGGGCTTGGCGTAGACCGGGTAGCCACCCGGCCCCTCCAAGGGAAGCTGCAGCAGGGGAGTGCGCCGCACCACACCAGCGACGCGTCGCTGCGCAGCTTCGATGTCGGCGAGGCGCGGTTCTGACTGCGCGGTTTCAGCCGACTCAGCTTTAGACAGCCCAGTTTCGGACGATCCGGTTTTAGATGACATATCGGTTGGCACGGAAGCGCTCACAACCCATTTTCTAGCATGTCCAGCGCCTGCGCATGCTTCAGCATGGACACCCCGTACTCAGTTAGCGTTGGTGGCGCGGTCTGTTCGCCTGGAGTTCTAGCGCGGCAGCTACGCCCAGTCACTAGCTGGCAGACTAGCCACGAACTCGCTGAGCTCGGCCGCGCTCGGCAGCGCTGGAATGGCGCCGTAGCGGGTGGTGGTCAAGGCGGCGTAAGCGTTGGCACGCCGTAGAGCCGTCTCCAGTTGTCCCTTCATCTCCTGCTGCCCCGCCCTGCCCGTCGCGTGGGACCACGCCAACAGATCGGGCTTTTCGCATAGCGCCGCCAGGAGAGACGCCACGAAGGCGTCGCCTGCGCCAGTAGTATCGATGGCCGTAACGGCCGGACTACTCACTTGGCCCGCAGCGGCTGAGCCGAAGTACCTCACGCCGCGCGGCCCATCGGTGACCAGCACCAGCTCGACGGCGCCTGTCAGCAGCTGGCGGGCAGCGGCCTCATCATGGCCGCCGGTGAGGAACTCCAGCTCGTCGGCGTTGACCTTGATGACGTTCATGCGTGGCGTCAAAGCCAGCATGGCGGCTCGGGCCGCCTCCGCGCTCGGCCATAGTGACAAGCGCAGGTTCGGGTCGAACGATCGCATGAGATTATGCCGCTCCGCCAGTTCCACGGCCCGCAATGTGGCGCTCCGGGCGGGTTCGTGGATCAGGCTGATCGATCCCACGTGCAGAAGTTGCGCTGCCCGCAGGTACGCTTCGTCGATCTCATCTACGCGCAGGCGCGTGTCGGCGGCGCCACGGTGGTAGAAGACGAACTCACGCTCCCCGTCAGGCGCTAACGACACCAGCGCCAGCGCCGTGGGCGCAACGGGGTCGCGCCGAAGTTGGGTCACGTCCACGCCCGAGTCGCGGAGCGTGGTGGCCAGGTAATCACCGAACGGGTCGCCGCCTACCTTGCCGATGAAACCACTCTTCACGCCCAAGCGAGCGGCGCCGACTGCCACGTTGGCGGGAGCGCCGCCCGCCGCTCGTTGGAAGCGCTCGGCGTGAGCCAAGCCCACGCCGACCTGATCTGAGGCGACTAGGTCGATCAGCGCTTCGCCCAGGCTCACCAGGCGCACGAGCGGTGTTTCGGGAGGGGGTGTCATGCGTTCCAGCTTAGCGACTGCGGGGTGTTTCACTTAGGTCCTCCACGAGGGTAACGGCCGCGTTATTACGTGATACAAGTGATGCTCGGTGGTGGTCGCGTCGACGCTGACGCTACCCGTCGGGAAGGCAACTAGCGGTTCACTACTGCTACCGCTGCCTGCCGAGCGCCCGAATGTTTAACGGTACGCGCTCCGCGCCCCCGCACCTAGTACGCGTAGAACGAGGGGCCAGTATCGATGGACCGAACTAGTCACCAAGATCTCCTCAACAGCTCGAGTCTCGAGTACGTGGAGGAGATGTACCTTCGCTACTTAGAGGAGCCGAGCGCGGTGGGCGAGGAGTGGCGCGATTACTTCGCGAACCACCCCGTCAACGGTGAAACGCACTCCCTTGCCTTGGGACCGAGCTTCACGCCGCGCAGTCTCTTCAACCCACCCAGCGGCGCCTCCAGCTCGCTGCTGGAGGAGGTTGGCGCCGAGGCGGCCCTGCTGCAGCAGAAGGTCGATCGCATCATCCGCAACTACCGGGTGCGGGGCCATCGCCTCGCCAACTTAAGCCCGTTGGGCCGGGAGAGCTTCGAAGCTCCCGAGCTTCAGCCGGACTACTATGGTCTTACTGACGCCGACATGGCGCGGCCCGTGCCACACAACGCTTTCGCGGGCGCCTCTACCGTGGCCGAGGTGATCGACGGCCTGGTCAACACCTACTGCCGCAGCATCGGCGCGCAGTTCATGCACATCGACAACCTCGAGATGCGCGTGTGGTTGCAGCGCCGCATGGAGTCCACGCGCAACCGCCTGCCGCTCAGCCGCGAGCGCCAACAGCGAATCCTTACCAAGCTCACCGACGCCACCATCTTCGAGGAGTTCCTGCAGAAGAAGTACGTCGGCGCCAAGAGCTTCTCGCTGGTCGGCAGCGAGACGCTCATCCCGCTGCTCGACCTCGCCATCGAGAAGGCCGGCGAGCACGGCATCGAGGATATCTTGATGGGCATGGCTCACCGCGGGCGCCTCAACGTGCTCGCCAACCTGCTCGGTAAGAGTCCGCGCTCCATCTTCCGTGTGTTCGACGACACCGACCCCGAGCTATACCTGGGTCGCGGTGACGTGAAATATCACCTCGGCGGCTCCCACGACCTTGTTACCGACTCGGGCCAGCACGTGCACCTGTCGCTAGCTTTCAACCCGTCGCACTTGGAGTACGTCAACCCGGTGGTACTGGGCCGCGCGCGCGCCAAACAGGACCGCATCGGTGACGTCAAGCGCGAGAAGGTGCTGCCGATACTCATTCACGGTGACGCTGCCTTCAGTGGTGAAGGCATCTCGCAGGAGACCCTCAACTTGAGTAACTTGGTCGGTTACCGGGTGGGTGGCGCGCTGCACGTCATAACCAATAACCAGGTCGGTTTCACCACCGGGCCGCGGCAGGGCCGCAGCACCACCTACGCCAGCGACGTCGCCAAGATGTTGCAGAGCCCCATCTTCCACGTCAACGGTGAAGACCCCGAAGCGGTTGCGCAGGTGGTGGAACTGGCCATGGAGTTCCGCCGCGAGTTCCGCCGCGACGTGGTCATCGACATGTACGCCTACCGCCGAATGGGCCACAACGAAGCTGACGAACCCGCCTTCACGCAGCCCGTCATGTACGAGAAGATCAGCAAGCGCCAAGGCGTGCGCGAGGCCTACCTCGAGCACCTATTGGAGCTGGGCGAGGTCACCGCCGAGGACGCTGAACGGGTGGCTGAGGAACGAAACGCCCACTTGGAGCAGGAACTGTCTGCCGCGCGCAGCGACGAGTTCGAGCTGCATTACTCTACGCTCGAGGGTGTCTGGAGCCGCTACCAGGGCGGAGCCGACGCCGACCTTACCGACCCCGACACCGGCATCGACTTGGCTGACGCGAACGACTGGTTGACGCGCCTCACCCATATCCCCAGTGATTTCAACCTCAACTCCAAGATCGCGCGGCAACTCAAGGTCCGTGAGCGCATGGCTCAAGGTGAGCACCCGCTCGATTGGGCTGCCGGCGAGGCGCTGGCGTTCGCTAGCCTCGTCAACTCCGGCGTGAAGGTGCGTATGACCGGGCAGGACGTCGAGCGTGGCACCTTCAGTCACCGCCACCTCGTGTTCCACGACACGCAGGATGGGCATGAGTTCATGCCCATGAGCAACGTGGAGGCCGAACCGGGCTTGTTCGAGATCCACAACAGCCCCTTATCGGAGATGGCCGTGCTCGGTTACGAGTACGGCTACAGCATCGACACCCCCGACGGTCTCGTCTTGTGGGAGGCGCAGTTCGGTGACTTCGTCAACGCGGCGCAGGTCATCATCGATCAGTTCATAGCCAGCGCTGAGGATAAATGGTCGCGTCTGTCGGGGCTGGTGATGTTACTGCCGCACGCTTTCGAAGGACAGGGCCCGGAGCACTCCAGCGCCCGACTGGAGCGCTTCCTGCAGCTCTGCGCCGAAGACAACATTCAGGTGGTTTACCCCACCACGCCAGCACAGATCTTCCACCTGCTCAGGCGCCAATACCTAAGGCCGTACCGCAAGCCGCTCATCGTCATGTCGCCCAAGAGCCTGCTGCGTCACCCGAAGGCGGTCAGCTCGTTGGCCGAATTCACGCAAGGCACCTATCAACGCGTCATCCCCGACAGCGGCGCCGACGCGGCCAAGGTCACGCGGGTTCTGCTCACCAGCGGCAAGGTCTACTACGACCTGCTGGCCGAGCGCGAGAAGCGCCAGGCCGACGATGTAGCTATCGTGCGCCTCGAACAGCTCTACCCACTGCGCATGGAGCTTATTGAGCAGGCGCTGGCGCCGTTCCCGAAGGGCGCTCCGGTAATCTGGGTACAGGAAGAGCCGGAGAACAACGGTGCTTGGCACTTCCTGCTGGTGCGCTGGGGCCGCGAATTGTTCGGCCGGGAGCTGCGCGCTCACTACCGACCGGCTTCTTCGAGTCCCGCAACCGGTTCGAGCTCAGCGCACCAGTTGGAACAGGCGGAACTGATGCGGCAGGCGTTCGAGGAGTGAGCTTCGTGAGTCCCACCCACCGTCAAGCTAGACGTGGCGGTGGTGTGGCTTGCCGGTACAGTACTAGAGGTTGAATTAGAGCGACACGACAGGAGGCCACAGCGGCCACCTCCAGAGGAGAGAGTAACGATGCCAACGGACGTTAAGGTGCCCGCAGCGGGTGAGTCCATCACTGAGGTCTTCATCGGAACCTGGCTCAAGCAGCCAGGCGAAGCCGTGAAGATGGACGAAGCGATAGTCGAGGTAGAGACAGACAAGGCTACCCTCGAGATCCCGTCACCAGTGGCGGGGGTTTTGCTGGAACAGCTTAAGAATGCTGGCGACGCCGCCAATATCGGTGAGGTCATAGCTCGCGTCGACGAGTCGGCCACTGCCTCAGCCACGCCACCCGCTGCAGCGGAACCGGCAGAAGCAACTGCCGACGCTCCCGCCGCGGCGCCTACTTCCGCTGCGGCGCCTATCCCCGCGCCGGCCGTTCCGGCGCCGGCCACGGCTCAAGTCGCGCCGGCCGCTGCCGCCGCGGCCGCCACGACAGCCGACACCCCTGCGGAAGCAGGGGCACCTGCGGAAGCAGGGGCCCCCGCAGGCACTCGCGCTACCAGCGTCATGCCGGCCGCGCAGCGGCTTCTCGAGGAGAGTGGCCTAAGCGCCGACGTGGTGCCGGCTACCGGTCCTGGTGGCCGACTCCTCAAGGAGGACGTCCAGAACTACTTAGCAGAACGCGAACGTGTGGCCGCTAAGGACCCCAGCGGCGGCCCCGGCGCCGCCAGCTACGAACGCCAGGAAGAGATCGTTCCCATGACGTTGCTCAGGCGCCGCATCGCCGAGCGCTTGGTGGGGGCTCAGCAGACGGCCGCGTTGCTCACCACCTTCAACGAGATCGACATGACCGGCGTCATCGCGTTGCGCACGGAATACCGCGACTCTTTCGAGAAGCGCTACGGCGTCCGGCTGGGTTTCATGTCGTTCTTCGTCAAGGCGGTTATCGACTCGCTCAAGACGACGCCGCAGCTGAATGCCGAGATCCGCGGAACCGACATCGTCTACAAGAACTACTACGACATAGGCGTGGCGGTGTCGATGCCGCGCGGTCTTATCGTGCCGGTCATCCGCGACGCGGAACGCCTCTCCTTCGCGCAGGTGGAGCAGACCATCGCCGATTTCGGTGAACGCGCCAGCAACAACAAGATCAAGCCTGACGAGATGCAGGGCGGCACCTTCACCATCAGTAACGGTGGCATCTTCGGCTCGCTGTTCTCCACCCCAATCGTGAACCCGCCACAGTCGGGTGTGCTCGGCATGCACGCCATCCAGCAACGCCCCATCGCCGAGAACGGCGAGGTCGTCATCCGCCCCATGATGTACATCGCGCTCTCTTACGATCACCGCATCGTTGACGGACGCGAAGCTGTTACGTTCCTGAAACGCATCAAGGACGCCGTCGAGAAGCCGGCCCGCATGCTGTTGGAAATCTGAGGCGCGACAAGTGAGCGAAGATAGCGACGCAACCCCTACCAACCAACACGACATCGTGATCATCGGCGCCGGGCCGGGCGGTTACGTGGCCGCCATCCGTGCCGCGCAACTAGGCTTTGACGTAGCGGTGGTCGAGCGAGAGGACACCCTTGGCGGCACCTGCGTGCGCGTCGGCTGCATCCCCAGCAAGGCGCTTCTGGAGTCGAGCTTCCTCTACCGTGAAGCCAAGACCGACATGGCGAAGCACGGCGTGAAGGTAGCCGGTGTCGAACTCGACCTGGCCACCATGCAGCAGCGCCGCGAAGCAGTGGTGAAGGCCAACACCGACGGCGTGGCATACCTGATCGACAAGAACAAAGTGAAGCGCTACCAGGGCAAC
>CAJDWL010000105.1_pt1 | contig 17122 bp, 9 predicted proteins | sample 7391591 | NCBI WGS metagenome assembly CAJDWL01 (sample SAMEA7055738, study PRJEB34461) | soil metagenome | biome: terrestrial ecosystem; feature: Peninsula; material: soil | place: Antarctica | collected 2016
GCCCTCGCCGTCGCTGCCGTGGCCATGCTATCGGTCGCCGGCATCGTTGTTGCCATGGACACCTACGGGCCCATCACTGACAACGCGGGTGGCATCGCCGAGATGGCAGATATGCCCGCCGAGGTTCGCGCTAACACCGACGCTCTCGACGCCGTGGGCAACACCACCAAGGCCGTCACAAAGGGTTACGCCATAGGCTCCGCTGCCCTGGCGGCACTGGTGCTGTTCGCCGACTTCGCCGAGCGGCTCAAACTCGTCGATCCCATCAAGTTCGCAGAGGGCGCCTTCCGCCTCAACGACCCCTACGTCCTCATGGGACTGCTCATCGGTGCCATGCTGCCGTTCCTGTTCAGCGCCTTCCTGATGGAGTCGGTTGGTAAGGCCGCCGGCGCCGTCATCGAGGAGGTGCGGCGCCAGTTCCGCGAGATCAAGGGCATCATGGAGGGCACCGCCAAACCCGAGTACGGGCGCGCTGTCGACATCGTCACCGCCGCCGCGCTGCGCGAGATGGCGGTGCCAGGCATCTTGGCCGTGGCCGCACCGCTCATCGTCGGCTTCCTGTTCGGGCCGTTGGCCCTGGGCGGCTTGCTCATCGGCGTCATCGCCTCGGGCCTGATGATGGCTCTAATGATGTCGAACGGTGGCGGCGCTTGGGACAACGCCAAGAAGTACATCGAGGACGGCAATCACGGCGGCAAGGGCTCCGACGCCCATACCGCCAGCGTGGTCGGCGATACTGTCGGCGACCCCTACAAGGACACCGCTGGGCCGTCGATCAACCCGCTCATCAAGGTCATCAACACCGTGGCCCTGATCTTCGCCGGCATCATCGCCACCGCAGGCGGGTGGCTCTACTTCTAGCTGAACCTGGATGAGCTTGCGGGCTGCGCTGAACACGCGGCCCGCATTGCTGTTGGCTTGATATCGCCTGCTCCGCGCACGCGGACGACGCAAGCGCAGCCACATAGTAAATTCGCTTAGCTTCCCAAACATTCATTCTAGCGGAAAGCCTGCGCGCGCACTAGGACGAGTGGCCCTACTCAGTTCCTGCCCGAAGGAGTAATCTGTAGTTGGAAGGAGGTCTTGATCATAGAGACCACAGACCACTTCTTAAAAGAGCAGCCCGCTTCCACTAGAGGCTCGACCGAGTAACCCACCCGCGCGAAGGCGAAACGAACCAGCGGACAAGGGCACCGACGGAGCAACAACAGGAAATGCGGCTGCTCTAACTTTTGCCTATTTCGCCATGCTCCCACTGCTTCCGCTACTTGAGTCCTTGCCGAACCTGCACCTAAACTGCTACAACACCGTTAGGGGCTTCGCCTGTAAACTATGGCTGGCCTTCACACGCACTCGCTTCGCGGCGTCGGCGTTCACGAAGCGTCTGTTTATTTCCGATAACTGCCGACCAGGGAGACCGAACGCCCCCTGGCATGGAGAGGAAAGTCAAGCATGGCTTACATCATCACCGAACCTTGCATCGGCGTTAAGGACGCTTCGTGCGTCGACGTCTGCCCAGTAGAGTGCATCTACGAAGCTGACGACCAGTTCTACATCAACCCCGAGGAGTGCATCGACTGCGGTGCCTGCGTGCCCGCCTGCCCCGTCGACGCTATCTTCCCGGAGATAGACGTCCCCAAGGAGTGGGATTCGTACATCGACAAGAACTACAAGCTCTCGGGTTGTTGAGCGGAACTAGCTGAGCAGGCCCGCTGCTAACCCAGCACCACCAGCACCTCGTGATCAGCGCCGTCGTCGACTAGTTCGAAGGCGGCGCCGCTTTGTTCAGCGCCATCGACGGTAAGACTCTTAACTCCGCCGTTGACCCCGGCGCTGTTGTCTACCACTACCTTGTAGGTGCTCTTCCCCTCACGGTAACGGAGGCTGAACCCTGGCCACTTCTTCGGCACCACCGGGTCTATGGTCAGCAGCGACCCTTCACGGTTCACCCCGAGGATCGCCTCCACCGCGAAACGGTAGTACCAGGCGGCCGAGCCCGTGTACCAGGTCCAGCCGCCACGGCCGACGTGTGGATCGACGCTGTAGACGTCGGCGGCCGTGACGTATGGCTCGACCTTGTAGCGCTCAGTCGCGGCTTCGTCCTGCGAGTGACAGATAGGGTTCAGGAGGCTGTAGAGCTCGTGGGCGCGCTCGCCGTTGCCTTGCGCCGCGAACGCCCAGGCCGTCCAGATGGCGCCGTGGGTGTACTGGCCACCGTTCTCGCGCACTCCCGGCAGGTAACCCTTGATGTAGCCGGGATCGCGGGGCGTCTTGTCGAAGGCGGGGGTGAAGAGGCGGATGAGGTGGTCCTGATCGCGTACCAGCAGTTCGTCCACCTTGGCCAGCGCCTGGCGGGTGCGCTGCGCGTCACCAGCTCCGGACAGAACCGCCCACGACTGGGCGATGGAGTCGATGGTGCACTCTTCGTTACTGTGCGAACCCAACGGGCTGCCGTCGTCATAGTAGGCGCGCAGGTACCAGTTGCCGTCCCAGGCGTTGGCCTCGATGGCCGTTCGGTACTTCTCGGCCCGAGCTTTCCACTGCTCGGCCTCGTGCTGCTGACCGGCCGCCGCTAGCACCGGAGCGAACTTGCCTATGGTGGTTATCAGGAACCAGCCGAGCCATACGCTCTCGCCCTGACCCTTTATCCCAACGCGGTTCATGCCGTCGTTCCAGTCACCGCCGCCCATCAGGGGTAGGCCGTGGCGACCCTCCGTTGCGCCTTTCTTGAGGGCCCGTAGGCAGTGCTCCAGCAGCGTGCCGCTTTCGCCTTGCTGGTAATGATCGTAACGTTCGTCCTCGCCGTCGGCCAGAATGGCGCCCTGCAGGAACGCCACCTGCTCGTCGAGAACACCGCTATCACCGGTTCGGCTCACGTATTCCGAAGTGACGTAGACCAGCCACAGCAAGTCGTCACTGATCCTGGTGCGCACGCCGCGGCCACTGGGCGGGTGCCACCAGTGCAGTACGTCGCCCTCCTGGAACTGATGCGCCGCCGCGCGCAAGAGCTGATCGCGCGCGAGCTGCGGCGCGGTGTGGATCAGCGCCAGAACGTCTTGCAACTGGTCGCGGAAGCCGTAGGCGCCGCTCGACTGGTAGAAGGCACTACGGCCCCACAGGCGCGCCGACAACGTCTGGTAGTTGAGCCAGCGGTTGGTGAGCACGTTCATGGCTGCGTCGGGAGTGTCGATGATCAGTTGGTCGAGGAGTCCGTCCCACTTCGCATTCATGGCGCTGCGCGCTGCCGCAACGTTGTCGACGTTGCGGTACCGATCAGCAAGATCCAGGGCCTGGTCGCGGTTCTCGGCCTGACCGAGGGCGAACACTACCTCCTCGCTGCCGTTCGCTTCGAGGTCTAAGTGAATCTGCAGCACGGCGCAAGGATCGGAGCCTGCGTGGGTAGAGCCGCTCAAGCCGATGCGCTTCAGCCCCGCCGGCGTAACGAGGCTGCCGTTGGCGCCCAGGAACTCACGCCTGTCGGTCGTGAGGCCGTGCGGCGACTTGTTGCTGGCCAGGAACGCCACCCGTTCACCGAACTCGCTGTTATAGGGGTTGGTGGCCAGCAAAGCGCAGCGCTCGGCGTCGTAGCTGGGGATCACGTAGAGCTGCGTGGCGTCGTGGTCGATGCCGAGGATCCACGGCGCGTAGTAGGTGACGGTAACGCGCCGCTCGCTGCCAGTAGTGTTGTCGACCTTAAGACGCACCACCTTGACCGGGTCGTCTGCGGCGGCGAACAGCTCCAACTCCTGGTTCAGGCCGTGACTGTTGTGCTGGTAGACGGTGTAGCCCGCGCCGTGGCGCACTAGGAACGACTCGCCGCTCTTGCTGGGCAACGGGGTGGCCGACCACACCTCGCCGCTCTGTTCGTCACGCAGGTAGACCACTTCGGCGGGTGAATCGGTGACCGGGTCGTTGCGCCACGGGGTAAGGCGGTTCTCGCCGCTGTTGATAGACCAACTGGCACCCAGCCCGCCCTCGGTGACCATGAAGCCGAACTCAGCGTTGGCAACCACGTTGGTCCACGGAGCCGGCGGAAGCTCGCCGTTATCGAGGTAGATCTGGTACTCGCGTCCGTCGGGGCTGAAGCCGCCCCAGCCGTTGTCGAACAGAAGCCCGCTAGGGCGCGGCACCGGCGTGGAGGCTGCGGCTGACGCGCGCTCCGGACGGTGCAGAGGCAGTTCCGCTTCGACTAGCTGCGCCGCCCGGTCGAGTTGAGCGGCTAGGGGGCCGTCGGCAGCGTCGAGCGTTACGCGCGCCACGGTATCGAGCAGCACCTGATCCACGGGCGCCAACTGATCTTGGCGCAACAAATAGATGCCGCCGCGGGTGTCGAGCCAGTCGTCGCCACCAGTACGGCTCAGTAGCCAACGCAACCGACCTTGCAGCTCCTGACTGTAGGCCGACGCCTTGGTGTTGAGCACCACCACGTCGACCTTGTAGCCGCGCCGACGCCAGTAGCCGTGCGCAGTCACCAGGTCGGCGACCAACGGCAGCTCCTCCTGTTCTTCTACCCGCGCCACCAGTATCGGGTAGTCGCCCGAAATCCCTTGCCCCCACAGCGACGACTGACCCAAGGTGTTGCCGGCCAAACGCTCTTCAGGCGCCCGCAGCCCGGCGCTGGGATAGACCAGCGCGGAAAGCACGCGCTGGTACTGCTCGAGCGAGTCGACGGTGATGCGGTTGCGGCGTAGTTCGATGCGACTGCGGGAGCGAGCCTGCTCGAACTCGCGCTCCACCATGCCGGCGCCACGCAGGCGCTTGATGGTACTCAGGAGCTCGCTCCTGGTAGGGGCGTGAGCGATGACGAAGGTCAGCGTGGTCTGACTATGCGGTGGGAGTATCAACTCTTGACCCAGCGCCATGACGGGATCGAGGGTGGCGCCCACCGTGCCTGAGAGGGTGCCGCGCGGACCGTCGGCGCTACGCGTATCGTGACCGCGGCCCAGGAACTTGGCGCGGTCGGTCTCGTACTCGGCGCTGAACTTGATCCCCCCGGGAAGTAGCAGCAGGTGGGCGGCGTAGCGGGGGTTCTCATCATCTGAGCGGGGTCGCCGGCGGAAGATGAGCGCCTCGGTCTCGGGGTCGTAGCTGCTCTCGACGAACAGCTTGCTGAACGCCGGGTGGCGCTGATCGCCGGCCTCGTCGCCGAGCACCACCTCAGCGTAGCTGGTGAGCTTGAGGCGGCGCTTGTCACCGCGCTGGTTCACGAGTGTCAAACGGCGCAGCTCGGCGTCGTGCTCGGCGACGCAAACTTCGAGACGGCTGGAGATACCGCGGTTTATGCCGTTGAACACCACCTTGGACGGCGAGAAGTCCACCTGGGCGCTCTCCGGCGGCCCACCTAGAGGCTGTTGCGTTACCGACCACAGCTCGCCGTCGTCCAGGTCGCGCAGGTAGATCCAGGTGCCGTTGTCGTTCAGGGTGCCGTCGCTGTGCCAGCGGGTGATGGCGTCGTCGCCGGCCCGGCTGTAGCCCCCTCCTGCGGCGTTGAGGAGCACAGAATAGTTGCCGTTGGAGAGCAGGTGCGTGCTGGGAGACAGACCGTCCAACCGCGCCGGCCAAGGGCGCTCGTAAGCGCTGGCGTCGAACAGACCGGGATGCCGCGGTTCGCGTTCGAGACGTGATTCGGTGGGTACCTGGGTGGGCACGCGTTCCTGTAGTAGCAGTTCAACCGTTGCTATGCGCGCGTTGGAATGGAAGCGCCGCACCATGGCGTCGTCGGAGAGGGCGTTGCCGAGCTCCACCAGCGCCATGCCCTGATGGTGCGCCATGTATGACCGCACCAGCAAGTAATCAGCGTCGAGCGGCTTTCGTGACGGCGTGTAGTCGAGCGCCTCATAGAAGCCGTAGGGCCCCAGAGCGCCAACCTTCTCGAGCCGCGCGAAGTTCTCGATGACCGCGCCCGGCCGTATGCGCAGCGCAAGCGCCGAGGCGTACGGCGCGATGACCAAGTCGTTGTCCTGGCCACGGTTGAGCGCCAGCTCCGGCACCCCGAACGCACGGTACTGGTAGGTCCCGCTGCCGTCGACTCGCCCGTAACTCGACTCGCTGATACCCCACGGCACGCCCTTCTTCTGGCCGTACTGGCGTTGCACGTCGATAGCGGAGCCGCTGCTCTGCTCGAGCAGGGTGCCGCCGTAGCGACGCATCAGCAACGTCGGCATCAGGTACTCGAACATGGTGCCGCTCCAGGAGAGGAGAGTGGCGCGGCCCTGCAAGGCGGCCAGCGGACGACCGAGGTGCAGCCAGTGGCTTAGTGGCAGGTCGCCTTTGGCGATGGCGACGAGGCTGGCTAGCCGCGATTCGGAGGCGAGCAGGTCGTAATAGTTGTCGTCTAGCCGCTCGGTGTCGACGTTGTAGCCGATATGAAGCAGTTTGCGCTCGGGGTCGAACAGGAAACTGAAGTCGGTAGCTTCGCATTCCTTCTCTATCGCGTCGGCTATCTCCAGGTAGGACTTGACCAAACCTTCGCTGGCCTTCTGGCATGAGGTGAGTCGGCGCGTGAGGTCATCGCACCACCCTAGGGCCTCGGGCACCGCTTCAGCGCCAAGACTGTCTTTGAACTTCGCAAGCAGCTTTTGGGCCTGAGCGCAAAGGGGTGCCAGTTCTCGCAAGGTGGGGTTAGGGCTCAACAGTTCTTGAAGCTCCTGGAACTTACCGTGCGCCGCGCCGTCCGAAGACAGTTCACCGCTCCAGGCGGCGGCATCGGCGAATGACCGTTCCCACGGCAGTAGGAAGGTGAGCCCGCGCTGCGTGACGCGGATGTTGTATTGAACCCGCTCGGCCCAGGCGCGTGTGACGCTGAGTTCATCGCCACTTAGAGCCCTTCCCCAGCCAGGTAGTCGAGCAGCTCCGGCCAGCGCGCCGGGTTGCTCCCGCTGGCCTCGACTCGACTACGTAACGCTTCCAGAGTCGTGATCATGGGCGCCGAACCACCCAGTGCTTCGCGCACCACATCGCTGAGCACCGCCATGGTGTCTATCAGGCCGTTCCAGCGTCGCGGCGGTTCGACCTGCTGATCGATCAGCTCAAGGCAACCTTCCTTGATGGCCAGGAGGCTGCCGACGTGGTTGCCGCTATCGACGCTGGAGACGTAACGGGGTGCTAGCGGCTCCAAGCTGCGGGTGTCGTACCAGTTGAGCAGGTGGCCGCGGTAGCGCTCCATACGACCCACCACTTCTAGGGTCTGCTTGAAGCGCAACGATAGGTCGACCAAGCCCAGATAGCCGAGGTCGTATGCGGATAGGGTCGACAGCAGCAGCAGGCCGATGTTGGTGGGAGAGGTGCGGTGCGCTGTGACCTGCTCCTCATTGAGCTGCACGTTGTCAGGTGGCAACCAGTTGTCCTCGGGGCCGACGAACTGCTCGAAGTAGAGCCACGTGCGTCGCGCTATCGTGCGCACTTCGCGCTGCTGCTCAGCGTTGAGTGGCTCTGGTTCGAAGGTCAGTGAACGGCTGATCCCGTAGGCGATGAGGGGAGCTAGCAGCCACAGCAGCAGCACCGGCCCCGCGACTAACAGCACCCCGGGGTTGAAGACGATGAGCCACACCAAGACCAGCACGGCGAACAGTAGAGCCAAGGCCATGCGCTGGGTGGTAGCCACCAAGGTGAGGCTGCTCGAGAGCGCCACCGATCTCGCAGTGCGCCACTCGAGCATCCTGCGACGCGACACGAACAGGCGATAGAGGGTGATGCCGATGCTGCTAAGCACCAGCAGAGCCTCGAACGGCACGAAGGCCAGAGTTATCAAGTAGCGACGCGCTGAGTCGGCGACTGGCCCCCACGGCACCGTGTTCCGCCACTCGCCAACGTCACGCCGCGAAGCTAAAGCTTGCAGCAGCGCGCCGACCGCGCTGCCTAGAAGCGGAATTCCCAGCGCGATAAGAGCCATCACTGTCCAAACCAGCGGCGAACCGGGCAGGTAGGTCCAGCCGAGCATCAGCATCAGCGTGATGGCCGGCATGAGCAGGCTGCGGCGCAGGTTATCGAAGATCTTCCAAGCGTCCATAGCGCCCAGCCCGTGGCCGCTACTGGCGCGGCGAGACAGAGCTCCGGCCAGCCATGGCAGTAGCTGCCAGTCGCCCCGCACCCAGCGCTGCGAGCGCATCACCTGAGCGAGGTAGTTGGGTGGGTAGTCCTCGTAAAGCACCACGTCGCTCACCAGTCCGACACCACCGTAGATGCCTTCCAATAGGTCGTGACTGAGGACGGTGTTCTCGGGTATCTTGCCCGCCAGGGCGCGTTGGAAGCCGTCGATGTCGTAGAGGCCCTTGCCGACATAGATTCCGGCCCCGAACAGGTCCTGGTAGACGTCGGAGACGGCCAGGGTGTAAAGGTCGAGGCCGTTCTCGCCCACGAACAGGCGACTGAAGTACGAGGTATTGGCGCCCTCAGGCAGGATGTCGGTGCGCGGCTGCAGGAGGCTATAGCCCGCCGTGACGTTGCCGTCGGCGTCGAACTCGACGCGGTTCAGGGGATGCGCCAACGCCCCCACGAGGCGGTGGGCCGCAGCCGGCGTCAAGCGCGTGTCGGCGTCGAGGGTGAGCACGTACTTCACGTTCTCTACGCCGGACGGATCGCCGACCACAACGTCGTAACTGGTGTCGGCCGCTCCTCTCAGCAGCCGGTTGAACTCCATCAGCTTGCCTCGCTTGCGCTCCCAGCCCATCCACACGCCTTCGGTTTCGTTCCAAATCCGCTTGCGGTGGAAGAGGTGGAACCGCTCGCTGCCGTAGCGGTCGTTGAGGGCCTCAACGCCTGCACTTGCCCGCGCGACCACTTCGGCGTCGCCCGCTTGGTGCTCTTCGTGCGCGTCGTAAAAATCGGTGAGCAGCGCGAAGCGCAGCTCCGGGTCGGGATTACCAAGGTAGTGGCGTTCCAACTGCTCGAGCAGGTCGTCGGCTTCCGCATCGTTGCGCATGAGGGCCGGTACCGCCACCACCGTTCGGAACGCTGCCGGGACCCCAGTGCTGAAGTCGAGCTTTGGCAGTAATCGCGGAGGCAGAAGGCGGCTGAACAGAAGGTTGAGCACCTCGACCGCGATGGCGACCGCCGGCACGAAAATCACCACCAGCAATAGCAGCACACCTATCACGCCGGCTCCGCTGGTCAAGGCGTGCCACACCGCGAAGGTGAGCAGTGATAGCGACAGCACGGTCACTGTGCCCAGATAGACGGTGGCCGGGTGCGCGAACACCCAGTTACGCACCTTCTCGGCGAAGGTGGGGCGGTAGCCGATCTCCTGTCGTAACGCAGCTACGCCGTCGTCTATCAGGTAGTACCCCACGTGGCGGTAACGAGCCTCAGATTCACCCGGAGCGTCCGCCGCTAGCTTGACAGCAGCGGCGGCCACGCTAGGCTCGCCCTTGTCAGCGCCTGCTGCCAGCTCCTCGACTGCCTTGCGGTACCGGTCGCGAGTGGCGAAATCCATGTGTGGGTAGTCGCCGCAGGCTTCACTGCGCAACGTACGTTCGACAAGGCTCAGCCGCTCGAAGAACTTGTTCCAATCGTGGGTGTTGATCGTTCTAAGGCCCGTGACGCAGTTGGCTACCTGCTCCGAGTCAGCTTCGTGTGCCGCGTCGGTAACCGCGCTCTGGCTATCATGCGAACCTGGTTGCTTGAGTCGCTCGATCGCCGCGGTGAGGCGCTCCACCAGCACCACCCGCAGCATGGCCGGCAGAGCCCATAACTCACCCATCGTGAGTGGAGCCGTGCGTTGATACGCGTCCACCAGCAGAACGATGTGGTCGGGATCGATACGCGAGGAACTCTCTTTGGCTAGCTCACGGGCCAGCGCGTGGACGCGGGTCTTTCCGCCTTCTTCGTCGGCCTCCTTGGAGAGGCGCGGTAGCTGGCGGTAGAAGTTCTCGGGCAGGTCCTGCAACGCTTGCTGGATGCTGGCCCTGATTAGGTAGTAGTTATCGAGGAACCATTCGCTGGCGTAGGCGTCGCCACTTATGGTTCCTCGTGCAGCAAGGCTGAGCTGTTCGTGAGCGGCTTGCAGTTTGAGGGCGTTGGCGCGTAGCTGTGTCAGCAACGGGCTGGTACCTATCGGCACCGCCCGGCGGTGGCGCTGGGCCCGCCCGATTCGCTGCGATTCCGCCCAGCGCTGCGCCGTTTCCTCCAAGGCTAGGTCTGGTTTCGCCGGCTGGGTTCCGTCGCCGGATGGCTCGCGCGCTTTGCCATTAACGACGGCAGGTTCGTCTACGGGCGCCACCTAGCCACCCCAGCGTTCGGTCGTAACATCACCTCTCGTGCGCGCGTCGGAGCTGCGCGGCATGTCCTGGACGAGTAGCAGGGCGGTGTTGCCGTAGCCGATGAAGTTCGTGGCTACGTCGCCAAACGGCCAGCGGGACTCACCCCCGTAGCCGTGAGCGCTCATAACTACAAGATCGATATCTTCGGAGGCAACGATGTCGTGCAACTTAGTCGCGACACGGTGGCCCACTTCGAGGCGGGTCTCCGACTCGACTCCTAGCCTGGCCTGGGCGTCCTTGAGGTAGGCGGCGGCCTCGGCTCGGTTGCGCTCCAGCAGTTGCCGCGCTAGGTCGAGATCTTCTTGGCTGGCGGGCGTTATGCGCGGCAGCTCCGGATCGGCGACGACATGGGCCAGCAGTACTCTGGCGCCATGCTTCTGCGCAACGAGGCGCACCCATGACAACACGCATTCGGAGCGCTTTGATCCGTCGAGCGCCACCATAACGCGGCGGAAACGCGGGCCCCCCTGTTGCTGCTCCTCGTCCTCGGCGAGCCGCTTTTCGCTCACGTAATGCACTCTGCTCGGCGTGTCAGCAGCGAGCAACCTGGCCTCGGTGGGGGTGGGTTCGGCGCTATCCGCAGCGAGGCCGCCGCCTTGCGCCGTCGTTGGCGCCGGAAGGACAGGTGCGGTCTCATGAGGTTCCACGGCGGTGCCCAGACTATCGCTAGCCGACTTCCGGTAGGTCTGGACGGAAACCCTGCCTATGCTGAAGCTGGCTACGTGAGTCCTCGAGGGGCGTGGCCGCCAGCGGTTCACGGTTATCGGAGTGAGGGCCGCGTGGAGCGACTCATGGCCCTCTTCGTGAACATAGGCATCATCCCCGTCCGGGGACTCGTCGCCAGAGTAGACCTCGTACGGCTCGTCCGCAGCGGCCGCCTCGCCAGGCAACCTGTCGACGTCTTCGTGAGCGGAGTGGACGGAGCGCACCAGTAACGTGGAAACGAACGAGCGCCACAGCAGTTCGCTGCCCAGCGCGCCGATACCGCCGCCATCGTGGTCGCCGGACATGACGACCAGTTCGGCTTTGGCGTTGTGGGCATAGTTGATGAGGTGTTCGCTGGCTTGGCCCTCGAGCAGCACTTCGTTCACCTTGATGCCGTTGGAGCGGAATCGCTCGGCCACGCCATCGAGGTAGGCTTCCGCCTCAAGCTTGCGAACGTGCCATTCGACCGGATCAACGGGGCGGTCACGCGAACCGTCGGTCGAACTATCAAGCACCTTCACTAAGTGAGCCTGGGCGTTGGTCAGTTGAGCCATGACGATAGCGTGCGCGATGACACGCTCGTCACTAGTGCTGCCCGATAGGGGAACTAAGACTTCTTGGTACATACCTGCCCCCTTCCGGGACTGAGACGGAACATTGCATGCGCGCTGAGGAAGCATGGCGCTAGATGACGGCGGGGACGAAGTTTGCTATGCGACGAGGACGTCCTACGCGCTGCCGCGCCCGTACACCAAGTATACCGAGCCTCTTCATGAGTTTGCCGACGGTTGCCACTCCGAGACCACTCCCGTGTACCCGTATCGCGGCGCGCACGTTGACAAGCAGCCCATCTCGAACGTACGCTTTATGACATCTGACTCAGGTGTCATGTTGCGGCGGATCCGCCGCCTTAGGAGTGCCATCAGCTTGAGAGAACTACCGCGCCCCACCACCGCACGCGGCGAGGCAACCCGCCAGAAGCTGCTCGACGCCGCCGAAGCCGAGCTCGGCCAGAGCGGCTTCGCGCGTGCTTCGGTGGCCAGCATCGTGCGCCGCGCGGGCGTGGCTCAAGGCACCTTCTACCTCTACTTCCCGAGTAAAGAGGAGGTGCTACGCGAACTGGTGCGCGCCATGGGCAAGCGGCTACGGCACGCGCTATCGGAAGCCACCACCGGAGCCGTCGGCCGGATGGAGGTCGAGAAGCGCGGCCTCGAGGCGTTCATCCGCTTCTCCCTCGAGCACCAGAACCTCTACCGGGTGGTGATGGAGTCGCAGTTCGTCGACGAGAGCATCTACCGCGAGTACTACCAGACGTTGGCCGACGCTTACGCCGTCGGCCTCGCCCGGGCGCAGGAGAAGGGCGAGATCCGTGCCGGCCACCCGGAGGCGCAGGCCTGGGCCCTGATGGGCGTGGCGCACTTCCTGGGGCTTCGCTACGCCATCTGGGAGCGCAGCGCACCTCCCCCCGAGGTCATGGCCACTACCTTCGACCTGCTCCGTCGCGGTCTCGAGGCGGAGCCGTCATGATCGGCGTAACTGGCCTGGGCGCATACGTGCCCTCTGGCCGACTCACGAGTGCCGACCTAGCTGCGGCAAGCGGCCTGCCCGAGTGGGTGGTAGCCGAGAAGTTGGGTCTAATAGAACGCGTGCTGCCCGGCCCCAACGATCACCCCACCGCCATGGGAGTTTGGGCGGCGCAAGAGGCGCTGGAACAGGCACGGGTGGCACCCGACGAGGTCGACGTCGTTATCTCCATCACCGAGGAGTACAAGGAGTATCCGGTGTGGACGGCGGGAATCAAACTCGCTTACGACCTTGGAGCGCGCAGCGCTTACGCCTACGACCTGGGCCAGAAGTGCGGTACGGCGGTGCTGGCCATCAAGCAAGCTCACGACCTGCTAGTGGCCGACCACAACGTGAACACAGTGCTGGTGGCTGGCGGTTACCGCAACTCCGACCTCATCGACCTGCGCGACGAGAACGTGCGCTTCATGTACAACTTGGGCGCCGGCGGCGCAGCGGCGGTGGTTCAACGCAACGCCGGCCACGCCGTGCTGGGCTCGAGCATCATCACCGACGGTAGTTTCTCCCTTGATGTGCTGGTACCAGTAGGTGGTACCAAACAACCGTTGTCGGCCGCCAACCTGAGCGACTACCGCCTACAGGTTCTCGATCCCCCCGGAATGAAGGCGCGTCTCGAGCACACCAGCCTGGAGAACTTCGTCACCGTCGTGAAGCAGGCGCTTGAGCGCTCCGGAGCCAGCGAAGGCGACATCGATTACCTGGCCATGCTGCACATGAAGCGCAGCGCCCACGACTACCTGCTGGAGCAGTTGGGTCTGAAAGAGCCGCAGTCGACCTACTTGAACCATTACGGTCACCTTGGCCAGGTCGATCAAGTCCTGTCGCTGCTCTTGGCGCAACAGGATGGCCGGTTGAAAGACGGCGACTTAGCGGTGCTCGTGGCGGCGGGAGTCGGTTACGTTTGGAACGCCTTGGTTCTGCGCTGGTCCGGAGCGGTCGGCGAAGGCGCGCAGGTAAGGGTCGTCTCCGACGTCGTCACCGACAGGGCAGCGCCATGATCTTCGACGTCGCCCGGCGTCGCGCCGACCTCTCCCCCAGGGAACCGGCAGTGCTATGGCAGGACCGTTGGTTCGATTACGCTGAGTTGGACCAGCGGGCTCGGCGCCTCGCCGCCGCGTTGGCAGTGCGGGGCGTCGGGATCGGCGATCGCGTGTCGATAGTGGCGCACAACCACCTCGCTCACCTCGACCTTATTCTCGCCACGGCCAAACTGGGTTTCGTGTACGCACCGCTCAACACCCGCCTAGCCGAACGGGAGCAGTCCGCAATCGGCTCCTACTTGCGACCGCGGGTAGTGCTACACGACCAGGAGCATCATGCCGCGGCCGTGAGCGCAGCACAGGCGCCTTACGAGGAGACTGGCGCTCAGCTACTCAGCCTGGACGACTACGAGGCCGAGTTGGTCGCCGCCCCCGAGGCGCCGTTGGCCGCGCCCGCCTTGCACTCCGAATCCATCCAGATGATCCTGCTCACCGGCGGCACCACCGGACTGCCCAAGGGCGCCATGATCTCGTACCGTCAAAGCTTCTATAACGTCGTGAACACGGTGCTGTCGTGGGGTTTGCAGCAGGGCGATTGCGTTGTGCAGGCAACACCGGCTTTCCACGCCGCCGTTAACGCGCTGACCGTGCCCCTGCTGCACTTGGGAGCGCGCGTGGTTATGCAACCTGCTTTCGACCCCGGCGACTACCTGAGGCTGGTGTCCGAGAGTCGGGCCACGGCGCTGTTCCTGGTACCCACCATGTACCGCATGCTGACCGAGCACCCCGACTTCGCGAGCGCCGACCTGAGCAGCGTGCGCTGGGCCATATCCGGCGGCGCCGCCTGCCCCGAGCCGCTGCGTTCAGGCAGGGCTACGGCCTCTCCGAGGCCGGCGTGAACTGCTTCGCCATCAGCTTGGACCAGGCCGCCGAGCACCCCGACTCCGTGGGCAAACCGATGATGCACGCCCAGGCTGCCGTGCGCGGCTTAGGCGGCGAACCGTTACCAGCCGGTGAGGTGGGCGAGCTCACCCTGGCCGGACCGCACCTGTTCAGCGGCTACTTCGAGCGCCCCGAGGAGACAGCGGCTGTGCTGAAGGACGGCTGGCTGTGGACAGGCGACCTGGCAAGCTGCGATCATGACGGCTTTTACACCATCGTCGGTCGCCGCAAGGAGATGTACGTCTCGGGCGGCGAGAACGTCTACCCAAGCGAGGTCGAGAACGCTCTCTACGACCACCCCGCCGTGGCGGAATGCGCGGTGCTGGGTGTGCCCGACGAGCGCTGGGGCGAGGTTGGCCTGGCCGCGGTAGTGCTGCATGACAGCGTTCACGTCAGCGAGGCTGAGCTACGCGAGCACTTGCGCGCCCGGCTGGCCGGCTACAAGCTGCCCAAGAGCCTATGGCTGCTGAGGGAACTACCCAAGAGCGCCGCTGGCAAGATCCTAAAAGGCGAACTAGCCGTGCGTTACACGGCCGAGGAGCGCGAATGAGTTCTGTGCTACCACCCACCAGCCGCCTCGCCGTGGAGTCCGGCGTGAACCTGCACCTAGAAGTAGTGGCGGGACCAGCGGCCACGGCGCGCCGGCCGGTGCTGTTAGTCAACGGCCTCACCATGGCTACCAGCGCCTGGGAGCCGCTCACTCCCCTGCTTACACCGGAGCGCATTGTGGTGCGCTACGACATGCGTGGCCAGGGCCAGTCCGACGCGCCGGCCGGACCGTACCGGCGCGAGCGGCACGCACTCGACCTGCTAGCGGTGCTTGCCGAGTTGCACCGCGCCGGCATGGCGCCCGTGCATGTGGTGGCGTTATCCAACGGCGCCTTCGTGAGTCAGCTAGTGGCCGCCTACCTGAGCGCGCCGGAACTTGTCGATCTCGATGAGGGTGCGCCACTGGTTGCCGGCGCCCATGCTAGCGAACTGATAGCCAGCCTCACCCTGCTCGACACCTTCGCTCGGGTGGACGCTCACCTGATGGCCGTGCTGCGCTCCTGGCTGAACGCCCTGAGCCTGGGCGGGCCAAGCGCGCGCTTCGACGCCGCGACCCCGTGGGTGTGGGGGCCAAGCTTCCTGAGCGAGCAGAGGGAAGCGCTCGAATCCGCCAGAGAACTTGCGGCGGAGCATGCGACCGAGCCGGTTCGCGCTCTCACCGAAGGGCTCCTGCTCGACGCCGACCAGCCGCTCGACTTGGCTCCGGCGCTGCGCCGCTTCGAGGCCCCGCTACTGGTGGCGCTGGGCGAGGACGACCTGCTTACTCCGCTAAGAACCCACCGCGACGTGCTGGCGTTGTTCGGCCGTGGCGGCGACCCCGCCGTCATCGAGGGGGCCGGGCACGCGCTGCCCATCGAGAACCCCAGCGCTTTGGCGCAATTGCTGCGGCCTTTCCTCAAGGAAGCGGACGAAAATGCATCGCATGACAAGGCATCGCGCGACAAGGCGTTGCACGAAGGTGGGGCGCCGCCATGAGCTGAGCTGCCCGCACCCCCGACCGCGCCGCGCGAGTTCGCCGGCACACCCACGCTAGCCCCATCTCCGGAAACAACTCCTTAGGAGGAAAGATGAAAAGGATAATCACCATCCTCGCCGCCGCAGCGTTATCGCTGGGCTTCGCTCAGGGCGTCACCATCGGCGCCCTATCGCCGCTTACCGGCGGCGCCGCCGGCACCGGCCAAGCCCAGAAGGCTGGCTTCGAGCTCGCTTTGGCCGAGATCAACGCCGCTGGCGGCGTCCTCGGACAGCCACTCAAGCTCATCATCGAGGACACCAAGGCCGACCCCGCCACCGGCGTGGCCGCCTTCGAGAAGCTCATGACCGAAGACGACGTGGAGTTCATCGCGGGCGGTTACTCCTCCGGCGTGACCCTCGCGCTAGTGGAGTCGTTCAAGACCTTCCAGCCGATCGTGAGCTGGATCGGCGGCGCCGTGTCGGGTATCGGCATCGATGACTTCGACGGCATCGAAGAACTACTCGGGCAGGAAGAGTGGTTCTTCCACGTTCACCCCTGGGACTACCAGAACACCGAAGCCTCCACCAACTTCCAGGTCTACACCGGCGTCGAGACGGTAGCGCTGCTGCACGAGGACGGCGCCTTCGGCGGCCCCGGATCCGTCGGCGCGCAGGCACTACTCGAGGAGGCCGGCCTGAAGGTCGTGCTCAACGAAGCCTTCAAGTCGACCCTCACCGGCGGTACCGGCGACTTCCGCGCTGCCATCAGCAAGGCGGCCGCTAGCGGCGCCGAGATGCTCTACTGGATCGCCTACGACGGCGACGCCCAGCCGCTCACCAGCCAGGTGCGCGAGCTCAACTACCACCCCAAGTACATCTTCGGCGCCCCTCCGGGTTGGCCCAGCGACTTCGATCAGGTGCCTGAGGCGCAGTGCGTCACCGGCATGATCGGCTACCTGCCCAACTTGCCCAACCCCGAAGCACAGGAGTTCCTGACCGCCTACCAGGCCATGCACGGCACCGCGCCCGACAACTACATGGCCGCGCTTGCTTACGCGAACCTGTGGAGCTACGCCGACGCCATCAACACCGCCGGCACCACCGACCAGGCCGCTGTCATCAAGGCCCTGCAGGAAGGCACCTTCCGCTCGC
>CAJDWL010000020.1_pt1 | contig 17015 bp, 13 predicted proteins | sample 7391591 | NCBI WGS metagenome assembly CAJDWL01 (sample SAMEA7055738, study PRJEB34461) | soil metagenome | biome: terrestrial ecosystem; feature: Peninsula; material: soil | place: Antarctica | collected 2016
CGGCCTCATCGTCTGTCTCCAGGTAGTGGCGCCACCAGGCAGTGAGTCGTTCGTAGCCGACGGTGGTGCTGGCGACCGCCCCGAGAGCCTTACCGCAGGAGCTGCCGGCACCGTGGCCGGGCCACACCTGCACGTGATCGGGAAGCGTAAGGAAGCGGTCGCGCAGGGTCCGGAATAGCTGCCTGGCGCCCTCGAAACGGGTGTCGTGGTAACCGGCGGCCTCGTCGAGCAGGTCGGGCCGGCCCACGTCGCCTACGAAGACGAAGTCGCCGGTCAGCAGGTAGCCGGGTTCCTCGGTGAGGGCGCGGTCGGTGACCAGGAACGACAGGTGCTCGGGCGTATGGCCGGGAGTGTGCAGCGCCCGCAGGCGGATGTTGCCTACGTCGATGACGCTGCCATCGAGCAGCGGTTCATGCTCGAAGCGGTACAGCCAGTCGGGTCCGCCCTCGTCGCTCAAGTAGAGGCGCGCTCCGCTGACGTTCGCCAACTCAAGCGACCCAGAGAGGTAGTCGGCGTGGATATGGGTCTCCGTGACGGCCGTGATGCGTAGATCGTTCGCCTCGGCGTCCTCGAGGTACACGCTCACGTCGCGGCGGGCATCGACCACCACCGCCTCACCCGTCGCTTGGCAGCCGATCAGGTAACTGCCTTGCGCTAGGTCGTTGTCGTAGAACTGCTTGAAGTACATAGCTTGTCCCTTTTTTCACATGCGACGTTCGTTCGCATGCAGCGCGTATTCCAGCTGTGGCTTGCTCGGCTTGGGTTCACGCGTTGCGGCCGCATTCTAAGCCCTCGTGCTTCGGGCTTGGGTTACGTGCACAAGTACAGCTAGGTGCTTGCCTCGACTATAGATGGAGCTGCTCCTCGCCGAACATGCTCCATTCGAGCGTGCCATCGTATGCGCGTCATACATAATGAGATCATGAGCGAACTTCCCGACGCCGACCAGCTCCTCACCCTTCTAGCCGTGGCCGAGGCCGGCAACGAGAGTTCGGCGGCGGAGGTGCTCGGCATAGGCCAATCATCCATCAGTCGGCGCCTAGCAACACTACAGGAGTCTGCCACCACGCCACTCACCCATCGCGGCCGCGGCGGCACGCGCGTCACTCCGGCCGGGGCGGCCCTGCTGCCCTACGCGCGCGAGGTTCGTGCCGCGCTGGCGGCTGCAGCACGGCTTATGAGGCCCGATTCTGGGCAGGGGCTAGCAGTGCGGTTGGGCATGAGCCCGCAGCTGCTACCGCGCCTAGCAGGGGTGTTGCTGCGTGGGGTGGCCACCCCGCCAGCAGGCGACGAACAGCTTCTTCCTGCGCTGGCGCTGAACCTCAGCGAAGCGTCCTCAGCGGCGCTGGTGGCGGCGGTGCGCGGCGCCGAGCTCGACGCGGCCGTCACATTGTGGGCTCCCGCCGGTAGCGAGCCGGGCCTGCGCGCGGTGGAGGTAGGCAGCGACCGGCTGGCGTTGGTTGCGCTAACGCCGGGTGAACTAGCCAGCGCAAGCCGGTCTCACCGCGCTGCGCTCCTGTTGCCGGGCGGCGGCACAGTAAGTGACCGCGCTCGCGCCGTGGCGCGCCGAGCTGGTGTCGATGAAACCGGTTTCAATCAGCTTTCGGGGCCTGCGGCTGTGCGCGCGGCGGTGCTGAGCGGCGCTGGAGTCGGGGTGACGCTGGCTTCGTACGTAGCTGCCGAGGCGGCTGCTGGCTGGCTGGCGACCGCGCCGTTACGCTTCGAGCTAGACGACGAGGCTAACGAGGGTGAGTCGGTTGGAAGTGACAGGGTAAGCCTATGGTTACTGGTGAGCGACCAGATGGCGCCCGCAGCTGCGTTGCGACTCGAGCAGGTGGTGAGCGCGGCGGTTAGCAGCAGCGCCCCGTGATCACGGCAGGCGAACGTCGAGCTCCATGATGATCCCCGACATGTCCTTCTGCATGAACGCCACGTCGACGTTGGCTGCCAGAGTTTCTTCGAAGCGAAGCGCGATGAGCAGGTCGGTGGCCGGCTCGCCTTCGGGAACATAGCGGGCGCTCACCCGGTAGTAACCGAGCGGCACATCGGCTATCTTCTTCCCTTCCGGGCGCCGCGTGAAAGCCTCGACGGTACTACCGTCGATGAGTGGTTCGAGCGGTTCGAAGGTGAGCTCCACGTCGTCGATCCACAGTGCACTACCGAAATCGTACTCGTCCACCCAGACGTCCTCACCGTAGAAGGAATCGCCATCGAGTGCCGGTCCTGCTAGGCGCCATTGGAAGTCGCGGACGCCACCCTCCGAAGCCACCACCGCTTGGTCTAGCAGCGGGTGCAGTCTGAGCCGGTAGCTTTCCCCGTGGTAGTCGGTGTTCACGTAGCCAGCGATGTTCCAGGGGCCCGGTGGGTTGTCGGGCAGCTCGATACGGTACTTACCGTTCTCGTCAGTATGAACCGTGATGTTCGCGTCGTAGAAGAGCGTGTTGTCAGCGAACACTTCTACGCCGGCGAGGGGCGTTCCCGCGATGGTGGTCACCGAGCCGGTGACGATGTTGGCGCCGGACCCTCCACCCTTGCCGTTACCGTGAGCCGGCGCCTGGCAACCGTTCAGCGCCACAGCCATCGCCACCACAGTCAGGAACGTGAAGCGCCTGAACGAAACTGCCGAAGAACTACTTGCACGGGTTCGTGCGGGGGGAGCACTATTGGTTGTTGGCATATCAGCGAATAGTACAGCCACGCACGGCTCCCGCCTAGCCCCCGCCAGCCAGCACGCGCAGTATCCGCACCTGGACGAACCCGCTAGACGTAAGCGCGGCTCGGCCGCCGAGCGGACGACCATCGCTTTGTCGTCAGGCGACGCTCAAAACTCGCTAGCGAAGTTCTGCGTCCAGTAATGCCTATACCTACCCGAATCGGCTTGAGCGTAACCAGCGCCGAAGTCGGAAGTCAGCGGACTCATTATGTTCTTGCAATGGCCTGGGCTGCCCATAAGGCCGGCAAGCGAACGGATGAAAGTTGGGTAGCCAGCGGAGACGTTCTCAGCCACGTACCGGTACTGGTAGCCTTCAGCGACTATCCGCTGCGCCGGACTGCTACCGCCTCTACCCGAATGCGAAAGGTCGTCGGTCTCGGCCATGAACTCGCTGTGCAGTTGGGCCGCCTTGGCCAGGCGCTCGTCCCATCTGAGTGGGGCTACGGGCTCCATCACGGCTTCCCCGCACTTCTGTGTAGTGGAGCGGAGCTCATTGATCAGCTCGAGTCTGTTATCGCCCGAACTGGATCCGAGATCGCGGCTGCGGACCAGCTCGATCCCGTCCGCGTCCGTCACCGTGAGCTTGGCCGTGAACGATTCCTCGAGCGGATCGTAGCTGTGGCCGAAGATCTGCGGTCCTGCGCAACCGGCACCTTCCCGCCTGGCCGGCTCCGAGCCGTCTCCAGCATCGAAAACGCAGTTGAGGTCATGGGCGTCACCTGTCGTGACGATCCACAAGAACGTCACCGCCGACGGTTCGCCACTGACGACAGTTCCGTCAGAAGCCGCCAACAGGCGCGAGACCGAGAACGCTGGTTCGATCTCGGGTAGCACGCCGTCCATGCGCGAGGCGCATGAGCTAAGGAGCAGCGACAAGACTGCCAACAGCGACGCTAGACGCAACGCCGTTCGGCGCGCCGCCAAAGGGGCTTGACGGTTGATGTTCCAGGCCCGCCGACCATGCTTCAACATGGACACAAGGTTACACAGAGGCCGCCACTTCAGGAGTGGAGGACTCGACGCCTTTCTAGTAGGGCGCCATCAGGCGCGGCTACCACCCTTCAGGTAGCTGCGTAGCGGTTCCTCCCCACCCGCGAACGAGTAGGCCCGGATACCACCTGCACGCAGCCTGTTCGCCACCAGCACGCTGCGAACGCCGTGCGGACAGAACGCCACGTAGGTGATGTTGGGGTCGAGGCCCCCACCGTCCTGCAGCGACGCTGGTTCCGGCGCCAGCGCCGGCCAGGTCGGCCACCAGTCCTGCATCATCTCGCTGCGGCAGTCGAGCAGCACGGCGCCTTCGGGCAGTTCCTTCACGTCCACAGGTCCGAAGTCGCCGGTCGCATGCGCCGCGGGCTGATCGAGCAAGCCTTCGCCGGGCCGCAGCGACCGCAGCGGCAGGCGGGACTCTCCGCTCGCCACCTTAGCCAGCACCGTCTCGAGAGCGTCCGGTTGCATGCCTTCTTCCTGGTGAGCCAAGCGCTCGGCGCGGCTGGAAGTGGCAGGTCGCACCGGGGTGATGTTGCACTCCTCGACCGCCTGCGCAGACAGCTCGGCGGTGCCAAGACGTTCGGCTATGGCCATGATCTCTAGCTTGTCGAAGCCGATGAGGGGGCGCAGCACCGGCCGCTCGGCGACGGCGTCGATGGCGCGCAGGTTTGAGAGCGTCTGAGACGACACCTGGCCGATGGCTTCACCGGTGATGAGCGCGTCGACGCGACGACGGAAGCGCAGCCGACCGCGTTCGCGCGGGCCGCTCTTCTGATCCCGAGCCTCGGACCTAGCGCGCTGCTCGAGCGTGTCGGCCACTCCGTCGGCGGCGCGCACCATCAGTCGTTTGAGCGACACCTGCCACATGTTGGGCACCACGTTGGCGCGCAGCTCGTCCACGGCCGGGCGCAGGTCGATCACGTGAGCCTCCGGACGCGTGCCTGCACCCCAATCTTCACTCAGTCGCTTGGCGACCTTGAGAGCGATGTCCTCAGACGGGCCGTCGCCGAGGCGGAAGTGCACGAAGTCGACCTCCACGCCACGGCGCATCAGGTACCAGGCGGCAACGATCGAGTCGTAACCGCCAGATAGCAGCGCCAGCGCGTTGCCGCCGGTGCCGGCGGGCAACCCGCCAGGGCCGGGCCAACGCTGACTGAAGAACTGCGCGCGCCGCTCGTCGATCTCGATCTGCACCGTAACTTCAGGGTTCTTGAGGTCGACGGTTGCACCAGGGTTGAGCGCCGCGCCTAGGCCGTACTCCACGTCCATGGACCCGAACGCGTGTTGGCCGGTGCGCTTACAACGCACCGCGAAACGCTTGCCCTTCACTCGCTCGCCGAACAACTCGCTGCCGGTGGCGATGATCTCGTCTAGTTCAGGCCGACAGGTGGCTTCCAGCAGCGAGAAGCTGCCCACGCCGAACAAGCGTGACAGGGCGTCGATGGCGAGCTGCTGGTCGAGCGGTTCGCCCGCTACCTTCGGCGTCAGCTCGGCCATGACTCGGTTGGAGCGCACCCACACGCGCGAAACGAAGCCAGCACGCTGCAGGGTGTCCTTGCAAGCCAAGCGCAGCTTGCGCATGAACGACACACGCGTGGCACGCGCCTTGATGGTCACCTCAGCAGTGGGTCGGATGGTGATTAGCAACTTCTGCGGGCCGCTACCCGGCGTTTCTGGCACCACTTTCACACGAACTCCTTCTCAAACAGGCTAATTCTCGATCGATGAACGCGGGGCAAGCCGCGTGGCCTTCGTCATTATCCGAGCCGCTCTACGCCACAACCGCCAGAGCAGCCATCAGGGTAAGCAGTAAGCAGTACATAAGATAAGCGATTGCTGGCGGAAGCGCAGTCTCCCGCCGGAGGAAATCGCTCCTTGAACCGTTCCTCCAGCCGATCGGCGCTCGGCCCCGACATTAGGCGTCGGTGATGTTGTTCTTCACGTTCTAAGCAGGTCGTTGCGCTAGACTCGAAAAATGTTCAAGCACCTACGTTCACGCACCACCCCGTTGTTGACTGCCTTCCTATTGACCGCGCTCTTCAGCGTCGTAAACGCCCAGGTCGACGATCGCGCCCGCACCCTGATGGAAGGCCTCACCGGCGGCATGTACGACGAGGTCAACTCACTGCAGATGCACGCCAACATCACTTCGTTCCCTCCCGGCCAGGATTCGGTGACGCTGTCTATGGAGACCATCGTCGATTACGTGGGGCGCCGCGCCGTCATCAACCAGAGCTCCCCTATGATGGGTGATTTCACCAGCTCCTTCATCATCACCGACGATCAGATAATGATGTCAGTGATGGGCATGAAGATGCCCGCCCCGGCGGGGATGGCCGGCGAGTTCTCCACCATCTTCGACCAGCCTGGCGCCGTCGATCCGTTCGGCGAGGGCGCCACAGCCAGCTTCGATGGTCCCGTGAACTACGGTGACCTGCTGGTAGGCGACCAAGTGACTTACAACGGTAACTTCGCGGTTGGAGAGGCCTCCGAAGGCGACGAAGTGCAGTACGTCTTCAACGCCGCCGGTGAGCTGCTGGGAGCGCACTTCGACACCGGTGATGGCGAAGCGCTGATGGTATACGCCGAGCCGGTCAGCGGTAACTCCCTGTTAGCCGCGAACATGAGCATGTACATGAACGATGGCGGCGCGTGGGAGCTGTTCGCAGTCATGGAGTACTCCGACGTGATCGTCAACGGCTCCATCGACAGCAGCCTGTTCGACTAGTAAGCCTGGCCTAGCAAGCTTGCTTAAGAAGAGGCCGGCCACCGCAGTTGGTGGCCGGCTCAATATTTTAGGAACCTGCCACCCGCAGCAGTACCCGCGACTGCTGCAGCGCACGCACCGAGCCGTCGGCGTTGCGTAGTACCAACGCCGGGCTCAACTGCTCGGGGTGGCGTAGCACTACCTCGTCCGGTCCGGCCAGGAAGGCGGGAACGTCCTGGCTCGGCAACCCCACTCGGGCGCGCAGCTCGCCTGTCTCTACGCGGTAGAAAATTAGGCGTCCGTACGGCTCGCCTGAGGCGTAGTCGCCAAGCAGCGCCGCCACCTCGGCCTCACTGGCGGCGAACTCGGTGGGCTGGTAGACGCGGCTCTCGAGCGGCAGACCACGCCAAGCGTTCAGCGCCTCCTGGGCGATGCCTGAGGCCGGAACGCCGCTTAAATTACTGAGCACCACCACCCCCACCTGCAGCTCCGGCACCCACGCCATGCTGCTGGATACACCCTTGAGGCTGCCGTCGTGCCCCTCCAGAGTCAGGCCGTGATAATCGCCTTGGACGCTCAGCCCGAGCCCGTAACGGCTGACGGGACCGTTCCGGGCGCGGCCGCGCGCCATGCCTCGAACCGCTGCGGCGCTCACGCCCAGGCGCTGAGCCCAGCTCCCGCCGCCGGCCGCGTGGGCCTGTGGCGCCATCAGGAAGCGCGCGAAGCGGCGCAAGTCGGCCAGCGTCGACTTGAGCATCCCGCCCGCCAACATGCGGCCAGTAGTCTGCCACTGTGGCGAGCGCTGCACCTGCCCCGCCTCGTCGCGTTCGTAGATGGTGGCGTGATCACAGTCAACCAACAGTCGCTCCAGGTCGAACGTGCTGCGGTTCATGCCGAGCGGCGTGAGTATTCGCTCGGACACGAACTCCTCGAACCCGATGCCTGACACCTGCTCTACCACCCCGCCCACCAGGCAATAGGCGTCGTTGCTGTAACTGAACAGCTCGCCTGGCTCGGCTAATAGTTCGACGTTGTGGTTGAGGTAGTCGACCAAGCCCGCGAAGGTACTTACTTTCTCGGCCCACGACTCGATCTCCTCGTCACCGCCGCGCAAGGTAGTGGCCGCTTCCGCTGCGGTCGCTTGCGCCGCGACCGGATCGCCCGCCTGGCTAGCGGCGCGCAGCCAGGTCATGGTGGGCGTAGGCGGCAGGCCGCTGCTGTGGCTGAGCAGGTGCTCGAGACGCGCGGGTTCACGCCCGCGCCACAGCGTGAACGGCAGGTAGTCGGTGATGGGGTCACTGAGGCTCAGCTTGCCCTCGGCCGCGAGCAGCAGCACGCTTAGCGCGGTGAACGGTTTGGTTATCGAGGCCACGCCGAAGATAGTGTCTTCATCTACGGCCACACGCTCCTCGCGGTCGCGCCAGCCGTAACCGGCGCTGAGCAGCTCTTCGTCCAGGCTGAAGATTGCTACGCCTATGCCGGGCACGTCTAGGCGCTGCTGCAGAGCAAGTAGGCGAGCCTCGAAGGCGGCGCGTCGTTCGGGAAGCAGTGAGCTCATCGCCCGAGATTACCGCGGAGTCGGCATCTCCTCCCCCACCAGCACCAGATGATGCTTGGCGCGCGACATGCCGATGTACATGAGGAAGTCGCTGCGCTCCTTGTCGCCGCCACGCAGACTGTCAAACTCGGTGAGCACCACCACCGAGCGCTCGAGCCCCTTGAAGGCGTGTACGGTGCTCACCTCGACCTGGTTGTGGGAAGGCGGCCCCCAGGTGAGCGTGAGGTTGCCGAGCGGTTGCCCGTCCTTCAGGTCGCTCTTGTCCTGTGCGCGGACCGTGAGCACTATTATGTCGCGCGGCCGGATCTTCTGCTTGTTGACCAGCTCATCGAGAGCGTGTTGCGTGCCCTTGAGGGTAGCCTCCCGCCGCTGCTCGACCTCGAGGCCGTCCGGGCCCGCCGACTGCGGCACCACGTCCCCGTCGTAGTAGGCCATCACCGCCGCGTGGATCTGCCGGGTGTTGCGGATGTTCTTGTCCAGCACGAAGTCGGGGACGTCGCCGGGCAGCTGCAGTCGTTGCTGGTAGATGCGCTGGTTGGGATCGTAGAAGACGTAGAAAACACTATCGTCCTCAGCCAACAGCTCCCCCATCAGCAGCAGCCACCACTCCTCCGTGAAGTCCTGGCCCTCGTCGGCCACGATGGCATCGAACTTCATCGGCTTCACGCGTAGAGCCGCTTCGAACCGCTGCGGCACGTTCTCCCAGTCGGCCTGGTTGGGATTGGGGAACATCTTCATGCCGGCGGCGCTGATGGCATCGTCCGCCAAGCCATGGAAGTGACGGACTTTCACCAGGTAACTGGGGTACGAACCGTCGGGCAGGGCGTGTTCGACCCAGTTCGCCAGGTGGCGGTTGTAGCAGGTGAAGAGCACGCGCTGACCGGCTCGCGCCAGTTGTCGCGCCTTCTCCATCGCCACCAGCGTCTTGCCGGAACCGGCGCAGCCGGCGATGGAGGCTTGTGGGGTGCGGGCGAGGAGATCGAGAACCTCGGCTTGGCGCTCAGTGAGGGTGAGCAGTTGCCGTTCCACCTCCTCGAAGCGGGCGTTGAGGCCGATCTTCACGAACTCGCGCGCGGGCGCCAGTAAGTCGGTTACTGCCTCCATGGCCTCCAGCGTCAGCTCATGCTCGAGCGGCGCGCCGAAGAGGCGCTTCACGGCCGCCTCCAGATCGCTGAGATCGCTGGAGTCGAGGACCGCCTCACGGGGCGCGTGTAAGGCAACCGCGCCGTCGACGATGGTGTGCGGCAGCGCCACCCCGCTCACGCACCGGTAGTGGTGTCGACGAGTGGTTGGCGTGTTCTTGAGCAGGTCGATGAGTGCGTATAAGCTGTTGTCGACCTGTTTGAAGGGATCGGTTATCTCGTGTTCGAGCCCGTCACGATCGCGTGAGTACCAGGCGCCGGAGCCGTCGATGCGTAGGCCGCCCGTCTTGGCCTCCAGCAGCAGCAAGCCGTAGTGTGGGTGGGCGATAACGAAATCAATCTCACCGCGCTTGTCGGCCTTGCTCGAGCCAGAATCGCGCTTACGCCACGCCACGCTGTGGAACACGCGGTAATCGGAGGCCAGCTTGTCGCTGAACTGCTCGAAGAGCAGAACCTCCGCGTTGCTCGAAACCTCGGCCGGTAACTTCGCTGGGTACATGCGAGCCATGTCGACCTCCCCCTTCACGCACTAAACCTTACTGAAACTGGTCTTTGCAGGTTAACTCACCCTGGCGGCGCTTTCTGCGCCTTGGCCCGTACAATGGAGACCGTTCACGCGGCCGGTTAGCTCGCGGGAGACGCCAGAAATCCTATGAATATCGACGTAAGCTCCCTTCCACTCCTGGTTCTATTGCCATTCGCCGTCGGTGCCTTGACGCTCTTCCTGCCTGCCAGCGCGCGGACCTTGGCGAGCCTCCTGGCCGGGGGCGTCACTCTCGCCGGAGTGGTGATCACGATCCTGCTTTACCCTGCCATCGCAGGGGGCGCCGTACTCAAGCGGACCGTGAGCTGGCTGCCGCAGGTGGGCTTCGACCTCACCTGGCGCCTTGACGGCGTGTCGTGGCTGTTCATCCTGCTCATCACCGGTATCGGTGCGTTGGTGGTGCTTTACTCCCGGTACTACATGGCGCCGGAAGACTCGGTGCCGCGCTTCTTCGCTTACCTGCTGGCCTTCATGGGCTCGATGCTGGGCCTGGTGCTGTCGGGCAACTTAGTGCAGATGGTGTTCTTCTGGGAGCTCACCAGCCTGCTGTCGTTCCTGCTGATCGGCTACTGGTACCACAACGCCAACGCCCGCGAGGGCGCGCGCATCGCGCTGATCGTCACCGCCATCGGTGGCTTCCTGCTGCTGGTAGGGGTGCTCATCCTCGGCCAGATCGTCGGCAGCTTCGACCTAGACGTGCTGCTCTCTTCCGCAGATACGGTGCGCGCCAGCCCACTGTTCACGCCGGCGGTGATCTGCATCCTCGTGGGTGCGTTCACCAAGAGCGCGCAGTTCCCGTTCCACTTCTGGTTGCCGCACGCCATGGCCGCGCCCACGCCAGTGTCGGCCTACCTGCACTCGGCCACCATGGTGAAGGCCGGCATCTTCGTGCTGATCCGCATGTGGCCGGTGATGGCCGGCAGCGACGTCTGGTACTACACCGTGACCATAGCCGGGCTCATGACCTTCCTGCTGGGCGGACTGTTGGCGCTGATCCAGAACGACCTCAAGGGCATCCTGGCCTACTCCACCGTCAGCCATCTGGGGCTCATCACCCTGCTGCTCGGGCTCGGCACGCCGGCGGCGCTCGGCGCCGCGGTGTTCCACACCCTCAACCACGCCACCTTCAAGGCGTCGCTGTTCATGGCCGCGGGCATCATCGACCACGAGACCGGCACTCGCGATGTGCGGCGTTTATCCGGCCTGATGCGTTACATGCCGATCACCGGCACTCTGGCCATCATCGCCGCCGGCGCTATGGCCGGGGTGCCGCTCTTCAACGGCTTCATCTCGAAGGAGATGTTCCTCACGGAGACGCTCGAGCTGCACGCCGGCAGCTTCCTGAACTACGGCCTGCCCATCTTGGCCACCCTTGGGAGCATGGTCAGCCTGCTCTACTCGATCCGCTTCATCCACCAGGTGTTCTTCGGTCCGCCACCCACCGACCTGCCGCGCGAGCCGCGCGAGCCGGTTGCCTGGATGCGTCTGCCAGTCGAGTTCTTAGCCGTCGTCTGCGTGGTGGTGGGCGTGATCCCGGCGCTGGTGGTGGGGCCCTACTTGCATAGCGCGATGGTGGCGCTGCTTGGCCCCGACGCGCCGCGCTTCGACTTGGCCATCTGGCACGGCTTCACACCGGCCTTCCAGCTGAGCCTTATCGCGCTCGGTTCGGGCGCGCTGCTCTACCCCTTGCTCTACCGCTTCGTGGGCAACCGCGATTACACCATCCCGCCATGGGCCGGACGCGTGCGCGCCCGCGCGCTGTTCGACGCCGCGCTGGGTGGCCTCTACACGGCCTCCGGCTTCCTATCGCGCCTGCTCGGTACGCGGCGCCTGCAACCGCAGCTCCTGTTCCTTGCGCTGGTGGCATTGTTGGCTGGCTCCGCGCCGTTCATCATGAACCGTTTCATGAACGGCAGCAGCGGCTTCAGCTTCGGCGCGAGCCCACTCACACCGCTGCCACCCACGTTCGTGGTGCTGTGGCTGGTGGGCGGCGCTTGCGCCATCGGGGCGGCTTACCTAGCTAAGTTCCATCGCCTCGCGGCGCTGATCCTCACCAGCGGCGCCGGCTTGACGGTGTGCGTCACCTTCGTGTGGTTGTCGGCGCCCGACCTGGCGGTGACTCAGCTTCTGGTCGAGATCGTCACCACCGTGCTGCTGCTGCTGGGACTCCGCTGGCTGCCACGCCGCCTGCCGGAACTCGCACCCCCACGTCGTGAGGCGATCGTCGCCTGGGTGCGCCGCGGCCGCGATCTGCTGCTGGCGCTGGCGGCGGGCGGCGGCGTGGCGGCTCTGGCTTACGCCGTCATGACGAGACCGGTGGTCGACGGCATCTCGCGCTTCTTCGTGGAGCGCTCACTACCTGAAGGCGGCGGACACAACGTCGTCAACGTGCTGCTGGTCGACTTCCGTGGCTTCGACACTTTGGGTGAGATCACCGTCCTCGGGGTGGTGGGCCTGACCATCTTCGCGCTATTGCGCCGCTTCCGGCCCGCCCAGGAGGCGGTGGGACGCCCTAAGCAGCAGCGCCGTCAGGAGGCGTACGACATCGCGCGGGACGGGCACGAGGCGGGCGACACCATGACCGACTACCTGTTGGTGCCACGGGTAGTGATGCACCTGATGTTCCCCGTCATCACGCTGTTCGCTCTCTACCTGTTCATGCGCGGACACGACGAACCGGGCGGCGGCTTCGCGGCAGGGGTCACCATGGCCATCGCCTTCATCCTGCAGTACATGGCGGGCGGCACCCGTTGGGTGGAGGAGAGGCTGCGGGTGCTGCCGCTACGCTGGATCGGCGCTGGCCTGCTGCTCGCCGCGCTTACCGGGATCTCCGCGGCGTTCTTCGGTGCTCCGTTCCTTACCTCGGCGCACGGTTACCTCGAGCTGCCGCTGATCGGCCCCGTCCCGCTGGCTTCCGCCACCCTCTTCGATCTCGGCGTGTTCCTGCTCGTCATCGGCGCCACGGTGCTGATGCTCATCGCGCTTGGGCACCAGTCGATACGCAAACCTCGTGAGGCCGACAAGTTAGACAGCCCCGCCGCTGGCGCGCAGGCTGGTGCCGAACCATCCGCATCAGCGGGAAGCGAGCCGGGCTGATGGAAGTGGTCCTCGCCCTAGGCATCGGCTTGTTCACCGCAGCAGGCGTCTACCTGCTGTTGCGGCCACGCACCTTCCAGGTGATCATCGGCCTGTCGCTTCTCACCTACGCCGTGAACCTGTTCATCGTGGCAATGGGCAGGCTGCGTGTCGGGGCGCCGCCAGTGCTCACCGAGGCGCTCGGTCCGGTAGCCGCCAATTACGCCGACCCGGTACCGCAGGCGCTGGTGCTTACCTCCATCGTCATCAGCTTCTCCATGACGGCGCTATTCCTGGTGCTACTGCTGGCATCTCGCGGCGTTACCGGCACCGATCACGTCGACGGCGAGGAACCCACCCCGTGATGGAGCACCTACTGGTGTTACCGGTGCTGGTGCCGCTGCTGGCGGGAGCCACCATGCTGTTGGCCGACGAACGTCATCGACGCTTCAAGAACGTCGTCTCGGTCACGGCGGTGCTTGCGCTGGTCGCCGTTTCGGTGCTGCTGCTATGGCAGGTTGCAGACCCTAACAGCCAGCAGATCTTCGTCTACCAGCTAGGCAACTGGCCGGCCCCGTTCGGGATCGTTCTGGTGGCCGACCGCCTGGCAGTGATGATGGTGCTGCTCACCAGCGTGCTGGGCGCAGCAGGCCTCATCTACGCCCTATCACGTTGGGCGATGTACGGCCCGCGCTTCCACGCCCTCTACCTGCTACTGCTGATGGGTGTCTCGGGCGCGTTCCTGACCGGCGACCTCTTCAATCTCTACGTGTTCTTCGAGGTGCTGTTGGCCGCGTCGTACGGCCTGCTGCTTCATAGCGCCGGCCGCGGCCGCGTGAAGGCGGGGCTGCATTACCTGGCCATCAACTTAGTCGGCTCGGTCTTCTTCCTTATCGGAGTGAGCCTCGTCTACGGCCTGACCGGAACCCTCAACATGGCCGACCTCGTAGTGCGCCTAAGCGATCTGGCCAGCGCCGACCTACCGCTCTTGAAGGCGGGTGCAGCCGTGTTGGGCGTGGCGTTCCTAGTCAAGGCGGGCGCTTGGCCGCTCAACTTCTGGCTACCCACCACCTACTCGGCAGCACCAGCGCCGGTGGCGGCTGTGTTCGCCATCATGACCAAGGTGGGCGTCTACGTCATCCTGCGCCTAACCAGCCTACTGTCGGCCGGCACCAGCGGGGTTGGTAACGGCCCGGGCCTAGCCCAGTTCGGCGCCAGCTGGTTGCTGTACGCAGGCATGGCCACTATCCTCGTAGGCTCGTTCGGGATCATCGCCAGCCGCACCCTGCCTCACATCGCCGGCTACGCCACCATAGTCTCCACCGGCACGCTACTGGCGGTGTTCGGCAGCGGCAGCCCAGAGGTCATCAGCGGTGCGCTCTACTACCTGGTGGGCTCCACGGTCGGAGTCGCGGCGCTCTTCTTGCTCGCCGACTCGGTGACGCGCCGTGAACGCATCGAGGCGGCCGCCCAGGACGTCGGCCCGGTCTTCAGCGACGACTACGAAACGGCCCTCCGCAGCGAGTTCGAGGGGGTGGAGCTCAGCGGTCCCATCCCAGCCGCGACGGCCTTGCTGGCCGGTTCATTCTTCCTGGTCACCCTACTGCTGGTCGGCATGCCACCTTTATCCGGTTTCATCGCCAAGTTCGCCATCCTCGATGGCGTTCTCAAGGCGTGGGCCAACGGCGGCGGCGCTGTTGCCAACGCCGTTGCTGGCGACGCAGCCCTCGGCGGAGGCGTAGCGCCGTTCCGTGGCGCCGTCACCAGCGCCTGGCTGCTGTTGGGGCTTATAGTCTTCTCCGGTTTCGCCACCCTGCTGGCTTTGGTCCGGCAAGGTATCCACGTGTTCTGGAAGAGGCACGAGCAGGCCGCCTCGTTGTCGCTGAGGCCGGCCGAGGCGCTGTCGGTCAGCCTGCTGGTGAGCCTGGCCGTGGCCCTTACGGTCCTGGCAGCACCGATCATGCGCTTCACGGACGCCACCAGTGCCTATCTGCTCACGCCCAAAGCCTACGTAAATGCCGTAATGGCCGGTAGCCCCTCGGCAGGAACCGATCCGAACGGTACCGCGGCTGGTGGAAACCCGCACGAAGCGTTGGGAGAGGCGCCATGAGGCGCCTGGTGCCGTACCCACTCCTGTCGGCGCTCCTGCTGATCATGTGGCTGCTGCTGTGGCAATCAGTGGCGCCCTACCACCTTGTTACTGGCGTGATCGCAGCGCTGTTGGTAGCGCGTCTGATGCTGCCTCTGGAGCAGGAGCGCCCCAGCATCAGGCGGCTGGGCAGCATCGTGCAGCTCTTCGCCATCGTCTTCTACGACGTGGTGCGCTCCAACTTCGCCGTGGCGCGCCTAATCTTCGGCTTGAGCGCTCACGAGGTCCACTCGGGGTTCGTGAACATCCCGCTGGAGCTGCGTAGCCACCACGGCTTGGCGGCGCTGGCAACAATCATCACCGCAACACCGGGCACCTTCTGGGCCGCCTACGACAGTCGCACCAACGTCCTCACCATCCACGTGCTCGACCTCGTGGACGACCAGTACTACCGCGACGTCATCAAGGAGCGTTACGAGACGAAGCTGCGGGAGATCTTCGAATGAGCGCCATGATCTTGCACTGGTCGGTGCTCGCGGCACACTTCATGCTGGCCGTAGGACTAGTGTTCGCAACCTACCGCCTGTTCCGAGGACCGCGCGCGCAGGACAGGGTGCTTGCTTTCGATGGCGTCTACTTGAACGCCATGCTCCAGGTGATCCTAATCGGCATGCGAACCGGTCTGAACGTGTTCTTCGAAGCGGCGTTGGTGATGGCTCTGCTCGGCTTCGTCAGCAGTTCGGCGCTCGCCAAGTTCCTGATGCGCGGCGAGGTGATCGAGTGAACCCCGCAGAGTTGCCTCTCTGGACCGCCGTGGTGGTGGCGCTGCTCGTGCTGCTGGGCGCCGGTCTCACTATGGTCGGCGCTATCGGCTTAGCCCGACTGAGGTCGTTCTATGAGCGCGCCCACCCACCAACCTTGGGTAGCACCGTGGGCGCGGCGTCGGTGCTGCTAGCGTCGATGCTGTACTTCTCTGTAGGGGGCGGACGCGCCGCGGTGCACGAGCTGTTGATCATCGTGATCATCCCGTTGGTTACGCCGGTGACGATGATGCTGCTGGCTCGCGCCGCCCTGTTCCGCGACCGCAGCAAGGAGTACGATCAGCAACTTGCTCACGAGGCCAGCGCTCGCCGAGCGGCTGAAGAGTTGGCGGAGGCGCGGGCAGAAGCGGCTCAGCGTCAGGAGGAGCCTAGTTGAGTGAATCCAGCAGCAAGTTTAGAAGCATGGGCACCTGGGGGCTCCTCGGCTTGGGCGTGGGCGCTGCGAGCCTAGCGGTGACGTGGGGGCTCTACAACATCTTCATGCCGCTGCTGCTGCGCGAGTTCATCTCCTCCAGCGGTTTGCGCGGCGCCATCATGGGCATCGACAACGTCATGGCCATGCTGCTCATCCCCATCATCGGCGCGTGGTCGGACCGCATCGACGGACCGCTGGGTAGGCGTCTACCTTTCCTGCTCATCAGCATGCCGCTGGCGGCGCTGCTGTTCGTGGCGCTACCTTTCGCGAAAGCGACGCTACTCACGCTGCTCGCCGTCGACGTGGTTTTCCTGCTGGCGATGACTGCTTTCAGGGCGCCGTTGGCCGCGCTGATGCCCGATCACGTGGCGCCGCTCGAGCGGCCCGCCGCGAACGCCATCATCACCATGCTCGGCGCCGTCGGCGGAGCGTTGGGTTTGCTGCTGGTAGCACCCCTGTCGGACGTGGCGCTGTGGATCCCGTTCGCGGTAGCTGGGCTCGTCACTCTGCTCGCCTTGGCCGCAGTGCGCGGCGCCACCCGGGCACATCCCAGCTTCGTGAGCGCCGGCGCCATCCAGGAGGACGCGCCCCTAGTGGGTGGCCTCATCAAGGACGCGCGCGCCCTGTTCACCAAGGAATACCTAGGCGTGGTCTACATGTTCGTAGCGGTCTTCTTCTGTTTCTTCGGCTACTCGGCGCTGGAAGCTCAGTTCAGTACCTTCGCGACGGAGGAGTTCGGCCTGTCAGGCGGCGGCTCCGCTCTCATCATGGGCGCCACCATCGCCGGCTTCGTGGTGATGGCCCTACCGGCCGGCGCGATCGTGCGGCGCTTAGGTGAGCTGAATACCATGCGCGTCGGTACCGTACTGCTGGCGACTTGGATGGTGATAGCCGCCTTCGTGGCGCAACCAGCCACCTTGGCGGTGTGGCTGGCGCTAGGCGGCGCGTCGTGGGCGCTGGT
>CAJDWL010000031.1_pt1 | contig 16863 bp, 14 predicted proteins | sample 7391591 | NCBI WGS metagenome assembly CAJDWL01 (sample SAMEA7055738, study PRJEB34461) | soil metagenome | biome: terrestrial ecosystem; feature: Peninsula; material: soil | place: Antarctica | collected 2016
GTGAGAATGCCAGCGCTTCGGTCACCATCACTGCTCCGGGAACCCTGTACGTGCTGGATGAGTCCATCTACGTCTACGACAATCTCGATACTGTCGGCGGCAACGTCGCTCCGGACCGCATCTTCACGCTGGCCGGCACCACCTCCCGGTATTGGGAAATGACGATGGCTCCGGCCCTGGACATGGCTTTCATCAGCACGGTTTACGGCGAGCCTAGGATCTTCCGAGTGGAGAACATCTCTACCTCGAGCGGTGAAGTCACGGGCACGGTCTTCTCCACCCTCAGCTACGACGACCCGGGCGGCATGGCGTACGATCAGCAGCGCGACATCCTTTACGTGGTGCTCAACGGCGCCCTGGTCGCCTACCACCAAGCCTCGACGGCCGCGGCCGGTGCGGAACCGACCCGCATCGTGGCGGGCCCGAGCCTGAATTCTCTCTTCGAGACGAACGCGCGACTCGCCCTGGACGTCGAAGCCGACCGCGTCTTCTTCTCCCACGCCGAGGGGCTGTTCGTGGGCGTTTACGATGACGCCTCCCAGATCGATGGTGAGATGGCACCAGACCGCACCATCACGGTAGAAGTGCCCGATGTGTCCAGGGCTTTCTTCTGGGGCATGGCGTACGACCAGTCTCGTGACCAGCTTTATCTCGGAGATCAGTACGCTCCCGTCGGGGTCTATGTGATCGGCGAGGCGTCGAAGGCGGACGGCCTAGTCGCACCCCGTCGCAGTATCGGAGGTTTGACGAATCCGATTCAGGGTGCCTCGCAGGTCGATTACGACGTCGCTAACGACAGGCTGGTAGTGATCGACGCTGATGGCAACAACGTGAAGATATACGATGCCGCCTCGACGCTCGATGGTGATGCAGCTCCGTCGCGCGTAATCAGGGGTGCGCTGCTGCCACTCAATAAACCGTACGGCGGCTACATCGACCCGACCCACTGAACGACCTAAGCCTCCCTGCCCTTCGGCCCATCCTCAGCCGAGTCTCGTACTCACGGGGCTGCTAGTAGATCGTCCATGCGGTCGTACGACTCCTGCATCTCCGGACCGTCCGCCACCACGGCCTGCAGCCCCTCCGCCGAGTAACACTCAACGTGTATGCGCATGCTGGTTACGCCGTTCTGGTCGTGTAGTTCGGTGGTAGATAGCGTGAGCGGCTCGTCGACGTCGGGGCCCCCACCGGGCAACCCCTCGTATACCTCGGTGTTTACCAGGCGGTGCGGCCGCTCTATCGTCTGGTGACCGAGTCTGCCCCGGCGTCGAACTGGCGCTCGATGACGTAAGCCGTATCTGACACAGGCGTCACCTTGGCGCTCCCCTTGCGGTTGATCCTTACCGTCATGCTCGACCCTCCTCGATCTCTGCCACAACGTCGTCGAGTCGGTCGAGCCGCTCGTTGACGCTGGCGCTGAAACGCTCCAACCAGGTGACGACCTGCTCGAGGGCAGCACCGTCAACACGGTAATAACGCCACTTCCCTTCCGGCCTGACGTCCACCAGTCCGGCCTTCCGCAGGACCGCCAGATGTTTTGACACCTGCGGTTGAGAGATGGCGAGGTCTTTAACGAGTTCGCTCACCGTAGCCTCGTCAGCCCCAATCGCCGTGAGCAGTTGACGGCGATCTGGGTCAGCGAGTGCTGCGAAAGCGTCGTCAGTAGAGACCAGCCCCGTCACAAGAAGCATCATATTCTATTATGAGCATATGGCAATAGAAGCGTATGGTCGATCTCGCGAAACGAGCAGCGGCCCGTGCGCTCCGAGCGCTTTCACCTCAGCCTCAAGCTCTACAATTCCGCCATGGCCCGGGGGACAGCTAAGAAGTTCGGCGTCGAGCTGAGCGGGTAGCCGAAGCCGAGCGGATATAACAACGCGGTGAACAGACTGAGCGCCCCGGGCCGACACTTGAGGCGGAATTCACCAAATGACGCACAAACTCCGTCCCACTGCGCAAACCGGACTTCCCCACAACCGCGGAACCTTAATCAACGGCCGCCTCGGCTTGTGCGCTTGTGCGCAAGTGCGGTAGTTTGTTCGCATGCCAACAACTAAGAAGGCAAGAAAACTCGGATTGTCGTTGCTTCTCGCGGCAATCGTCGGCCTGGCGTCGTTCGTTAGCGCTCAAACCCTCGTGCCCCCGATTAACATCATCACCACCACCGAGGCGTACGACCCCATCCGTTACGAGGCGGCGTTCATCATCGCCGACGCTTGGCGCGAACTCGGCTTCGAAGTAAACGTCCAGCCCACCGAGTTCAACACGGCCCTGGCGCGCTTCTACGACGAGCAGGACTTCGACGCCGCCGTACTTGGCTGGTCCGGCCGCGTTGATCGCCTCGACCCACAGCACTTCCTCGCGACCCTCGACTCACGTCAGTCGAGCCTCGGCAGCAACAACCCGGGTGGTTACAACAACCCCGAGTACGACGCGCTCTTCGACGCCCAGTCGCAAGAGTTCGACGCCGAGCGCCGCCAGGAGCTGGTGCACAAGATGCAGGAAGTCGCCGCTCCCGACGCCCCGCTGGTTGTCCTCTTCCACCGTGACGAGGTCGTCGCTTACGTCGAAGGCAAGTTCAGCGATTACGTCACCATGGCCGGCGAGGCGCTCTACAACGAGTGGACGCCCATGCGCGTGCAGCCGTTGACCGACGACCGCATCCTCACCATCGGAGCACCGCAGGAGCCCGACAACCTCAACCCGGTGTCCTCCACCTCCGTATGGGGCTGGAAGTGGATGCGCATGTACTACGACAAGCTCGTCCGCCTCTCCCCCGAAATTGAGCCAATCCCGTGGATGGCCGAAACCATCAACGCGGTTGATGAAGTAACGGTCGACGTCACCCTGCGTGACGGCCTCAAGTGGCACGACGGCGAACCCGTCACCGCCGCCGACGTCAAGTTCACCTACGACTACTACCAGGCGCAGGACTACGGTTACTTCCGCGCCTTCCTCACCACCATCGAGAGCGTCGACCTGATCGACGACAAGACCGTGCGCTTCAACCTGAGCGACCCGTTCGCGCCGCTCGTCACCGTGACCTTCTCGCAGATCCCCATCCTGCCGGCGCACATCTGGTCCGACATCGACGTCGCCGCCGACCTCACCCCCGCCAACACCCCCATGGTCGGCTCCGGACCGTTCATGTTCGACCGCTACGACCGCGGTGAGTTCATGAGCCTCAAGACCAACCCCGACCACTTCGCATATGGCGACATCGGCATCGACGGCGTCGAGATGATCATCTACGCCGACGCCGAGGGTGTCTTCACTGGCCTGCAGACCGGCGAGATCGACTTCACCGCCTGGCGCCTAGAGCCAGGGCAGATCCCACTCGCCGAAGGTGACGCCAACCTCACCGTGGTGAGCGTGCCCGACTTCGGTTACTACCACATGACCTACAACCTGCGTCGCGCGCCCTTCGACGACGTGGCTGCGCGCCGCGCCATGACCAGAGCCGTCGACCAGGACCGCCTCGTCAACGTGCTTCTTGATGGCCGTGGCGAGATCGGCAGCTCCGTGGTTGCGCCCGTCAACGCTTTCTGGCACAACCCGTTCATCGAGCGCTTCGATTACGACCTGGACGCCGCCCGCGCCGAGCTCGAGGCCGCAGGCTACTCCTGGAACGCGGAAGGGAAGATCCAGCGAGACTAGTGCTGGAGACCTAGATGCGAGGTAGTTACGTTCTGCAGCGTGGTTGGCAAGCCGCCGCCACGCTGCTCGTTATCGTCACCGTGTTGTTCTTCCTGTTCCGGGTCGGGCTTCCCGACCCCACGGCGGCGCTGGTCACTCAGGGCTTCAGTCCTGAGGACCGCGCTGTCGTGCGGGAACGCTTCGGCCTCGACAAGCCCATGGTCGAGCAGTATCTTCTCTATCTTAAGAACGTCGCACAAGGAGAGTTCGGCACCTCCTTCTATTACAACGCTCCCGTATCTGATCTCATCTGGGAGAAGTTCGCCAACACCATGATCCTGATGTTGGTGGCCATCATCATGGCGTACGGCATCGGCATACCCCTAGGCGCGTTCCTCGCCTGGCGAAGGGGACGACCAGCTGACACGTGGGGCATCATCCTAGGCCTCACGTTCAGATCGGCGCCTATGTTCTGGACCGGCATGATAGCCGTGCTGGTCTTCGGCATCGGTCTGGGTTGGCTGCCCACCAGCGGCATGCGAACGTTGCCCTATATCGCCAACGGTTTCTGGGACAAGGTCCTCACCGTCGATTTTCTAAGACACCTGATACTTCCGGCGCTAACCATCGCGCTCTTCTATATCGGCACGCCACTGTTGATCATGCGCAACACCATGCTCGAGATCTACGGCGAGGACTTCATCGAGATGGCCCGCGCCAAGGGCCTACGTGAACGCCGCGTACTGTTCGCGCACGCCGCCCGCAACGCGCTCCTGCCGGTGATAACGCAGCTGGCCGTAACCATCGGCCTAGCCGCTGGTGGTCAGGTAGTGGTGGAGGTGGTGTTCAGCTGGCCGGGCCTCGGTCGCGAGATCCTGCAGGCCGTGCGAACCTCCGACTTCCCGCTGGCGCAGGCCACCTTCCTGCTGCTGGCTGCACTAGTGATCAGCATGAACTTCCTAGCTGACCTGCTTTACGGCTCCCTCGACCCGCGCGTAAGGCTCAAGTGAGCGCCGACGTATCTACCCCCGCGCCAACGGGCACGGGGGCCGCAGCCCGCGCGCGACGCGCCCGCAACCGCCGCCGTGCCTTGTTGCCGCTGCGCCTTATCCTCAAGGACCCGCTCGCACTCACTGGCACTGTCCTCCTCTTAGCCGTCATCTCCATGGCGCTGTTCGCGCCGCTCATCGCCACCCACGACCCCAACCTCATCCTCGAAGAGGAAGAGGGTTCGGTGTTGGTGCAGCACGAAGATGGTTGGGTGATGGCTGCAACCATGGGCGAACGCGCCCTCACCGCCCTGGCCAGCAGCGGCGGCGATGCCGTGGCCGTAGGACGGCTCGGCGCCTACTACGAACTCCGCGACGGGAGTTGGCATCAGGGCGAGGTGTCCGTAAGCGACGTCGACCTCAACGCAGTCTCCTTGAGCCCCACCGGCGCTACCTTGGTGGTCGGCGACGCCGGGACCATCCTGCTGCGCGGCGCGTCTGAAACGTTAGGCGCAGACGGCGATGACTGGACGGTAGTGGAGCCGCTGACAAACGCAAAGCTACTCGGCGCCGCCTGGCTCGACGAACGCCAGGCCGTGCTGGTCGGGGCGGGCGAGACGGTGTGGCTCCTGGACGCGGAAAGCACCGAACTCATCCGGCTCGTAAGCCCCATCGACCGCAAGATGGAGCTGCGCAGCGTAGCCGTCGCAGCCGGCACCGGCGAGGTCATCATCGTCGGCGAGCGCGGTCTAGCGCTGACGCTCGAGTCCGGCGAGCTCACCCAGCTGCGCCTGCCGAGCACCCGCGACCTCAACGACGTCAGCTTCTCAGCCTCCGGCGACCACGTTCTTATCACCGGCGAGCGAGGCACGCTGCTACGGCGCGTTGGCGACGAGTGGCAGGTGGACGCCTCGCCTGACGCCCGCGCACTGCGCGCCGGTTGGATCAGCGATAACGGCGGCGCCTACGCGGTGGGCCGCAACGGCGTGGTGCTCTCTCTGGCTGGCGACGAGTGGATCAAGGAGGAGACGGGCACCGAGCGGCATTTCCGCGCAGTCGGAATGGTCGAGGGAGCTATGCTCACGCTCGGCTCCGACCCGTTCGTCAACAAACTGGCGCCCCCCAGCGCTAGGCACTGGTTCGGCACCGACCACTTGGGCCGCGACCTGTTCAGCCAGAACGTGTTCGGCTCCCGCGTAGCGCTCATCGTGGGCTTCATCGGCGCGCTGCTGGTGGTGCTCATCGGCACCAACATCGGCTTGGTGGCCGGTTACTACGGCGGCCGCACCGACATGCTGTTGATGCGCTTCGTCGACGTCATGTATGGCATCCCCTTCGAGCCGTTCGCTATGATCCTGGTGCTCCTGTTCGACCCGTCGCTCACCATCGTCATCGTGGCGGTGTCACTGCTCACCTGGCGCACGGTGGCGCGGCTCATCCGCTCACAGGTGCTGTCGCTGTCGCAACGCCCGTTCGTGAAGGCCGCGCGCGTGGCCGGCGCCAGCGACCTGCGCATCATCTACCAGCACATCGCCCCCAACATCCTGCCCTTGGTACTGCTGCAGCTTGCCATCACGGTGGGCGCGGCCATCATCGCCGAGGCGACGCTGTCGTTCCTGGGTTTGGGTCCACCCAAGAGCATCTCCTGGGGCGGCATCCTGCATAACGCTCGCCTGTCGGGCGCCTGGCGCACCGCCTGGTGGTGGAACATCCCGCCGGGAGCGTTCATCATGCTCACCGTGCTGGGCGTCTTCTTCATCTCGCGGGCGCTCGAGGTGCTCGCCAACCCGAGGTTGCGGTCACGATGAGCAACGCAAACGAGAAACTGCTCGAGGTGCGCGACCTGAGCGTCGAGTACCGTATCGGCGCCGACAAGCTCCGCGCGGTGGACGGCGTGAGCTTCGAGTTGGCGCCGGGCGAGGCAATGGGCCTAGTAGGCGAGTCGGGTTGCGGCAAGACCACCGCCGCCAAGGCTCTTATCCGCCTGCTGCCCGACAACGGCGCCGTCGCCGGCGGCAGCGTGAACTTCGCTGGACGCGACCTAACCAAGATCAGTGACGAAGAGCTGCGCAAGCTCAGGTGGGACGAGGTGGCCTGGATAAGCCAGGCGGCCATGAACGCTCTCGACCCCATGTACCGCGTGGGCGACCAGATCGTCGAGGTCATGCAAGCTCACCGCGAGATCAGCCGCAAGGACGCTCTAGCGCACGCCAAGCACCTCTTCCGCGAGGTGGGCATCGACCCGTCGCGCACCGAGGCTTACCCACACGAGATGTCGGGCGGCATGAAGCAACGCTCCATCATCGCCATGGCGTTAGCGCTCGAGCCGCGCTTGATCATCGCTGATGAGCCCACCACGGCTTTGGACGTGGTTACCCAGGCGCAGATCCTGGCGCGCATGGCGCGCTTGCGCCGCGACCACGGCATGGCCCTGCTGCTCATCACCCACGACATCAGCGTGGTGGTGCAGACGTGCGAGTCGGTGGTCGTTATGTACGCCGGACACGTGATGGAGCGGGGCGCCGTGCGCGAGGTGTTCGGCGCGCCGCTGCACCCCTACACCATGGGCCTCAAGAACGCCTTCCCCACGCTGGAGGGTGCGCAGCGTGAGCTCATCTCCATCCCCGGCAGCCCGCCCGACCTGCTTACCCCGCCAGTGGGTTGCCGTTTCGCGGCGCGTTGCCCATTCGCCACTGACCGCTGCCGCGAGGAGACGCCTCTGCTACGCGAGGTGGAGGAGGGTCGTTGGGTTGCCTGCCATTACGCCGAGCGCGCCGAGGAGTTCCGAGAACTGGCCGCGCAGGACGAGAGCTGGCACGCCGTAAGCAGGCGCCTAGGAGTCCCGAGCACCGCGACACGCATGGACGCCGAGCACACCTCGGCGGAAACCCGGACCGCCACGGCCGCGAGCCGCGCTGAAAGCGCGAAGCTAAGCTCCACGAGCGAGAAGTCATCGGCACCAGCCGGGGGCGTCGCCATGCCAACCGCGAACGGCGCAGCTCTAGTGCACGCCGAGAACCTGGTGCGGCAGTTCCAAGTGAAACGCGCCGGCGCGGGGCCGTTCGCCAAGCGCGGCGTGGTTCACGCCGTCGACGGCATCGATCTGGAACTGTACGAGGGCGAGATCCTCGGCTTGGCCGGCGAATCAGGCTCCGGTAAGACCACAACAGGCGAGACGCTGGTGCGCCTGCAGGATCCCACCAGCGGCCACATCCGTTTCGGCGGCGGCGACGTAGCCAAGTTGCGCGGCCGCGCCCTCAAGCATTTCCGACGCGACGCCCAGATGGTGTTCCAGGACCCGTTCGAGTCTCTCAACCCGCGCTTCTCCATCCGCGACATCATCTCCGAACCGCTGCGCATCCACGCGCTGGCCAGCGGCGACGAGCTCGAGCGGCGCACCGCCCTAGCGCTGGAACGCGCCGGGCTGGCGCCACCCGAGACCTACCTCGACCGCTTCCCGCACGAGCTCTCCGGCGGGCAGCGCCAAAGGGTGGCCATCGCCCGAGCTATCGTGCTGGAGCCGCGTTTCATGGTCGCCGATGAGCCGGTGAGCATGCTCGACGTGAGCATCCGCGCCGGCGTGCTGAACCTCATGCGCCGCTTCCGCGACGAGCTGGGCCTATCGATCGTCTACGTGAGCCACGACCTGCCCACCATCCGTTACGTGGCCGACCGCGTGGCCATCATGTACCTGGGCCAGGTGGTTGAGCTTGGCCCCACCGAACCGGTCATCCAGCAGCGCCTCCACCCCTACACGCAACTGCTGCTCGAGGCCAGCCCTGAGCCCGACCCGAGCGTGCATAAGCCACCCTTGGAGGCGCGCGGCGAGATACCCAGCGCCGTGGACCCGCCCAACGGCTGCCGCTTCCATACCCGCTGCCCGGTGGCCTTGCCCCGCTGCGGCTGGGAAGCGCGCGACGTGGAAGCGGTGATCAAGGAGCGGCGCCTCGAGATGTCCGAAGAGGGCGGCGAGGCCCTCCCCGAGGTAGGGCGGCTGAAACGCACCGGCCTCGACCTGGAGGTAGCGGCGCCTCTCGGTGAGGACGCGGCCGTGAAGGTGCTCGAGGAACTCCTCACTGCGCGTCCCGGGCTGCGCCAAGCGGCAACCTTGAAGAAGGGCGCTGGCGTGGTGCACGTCGAGTTCAGCGCCGAGCCTTCCCCACCACGCTTCGTGGTTGCCGAGGGTGGGCCGGGCGTCCGCCATGAGGTTGCCTGCTGGTTGCACGAACCGGGCGGCAAGGCCTAACAGCCACAGCGCGGCCTAATGGCCGCGTTGCGTGGCCTCGGAGAACACCGTCAAACGGGCTAGACTTGCCGGGTGCGTGACAGGCCCGGCAGCTAGCTGGGCGTTGTCGTATGCCTGCTGGGAGCCCGACATGTACGACCGACAGAATCAGATCTTCGAGGCCGAGCGGACCGTGCCGGATGACCTGCGCGAACTGCTCAGCGAGCGGCGCTGGAAGGAACTGGCGGCGCGTCAACAGGATTGGCCCGAGACGAGCCTCGTTGCGCCTGAGGTCACCGACGAGCTGCTCGAGCTCGGCACGGCCGACCGCGTGCTGCTCTTCCGCGCCCTACCCCGCGACCTGGCAGCCGAGGTGTTCGCGGAACTCGGACGTGACACGCGCGACGGACTGCTTCTAGCACTTACCGACAGTGAGACGACGCAGCTGCTCGAGGACCTCGATCCTGACGATCGCACCAACTTACTGGGCGAGCTTCCCGGCCAGGTAACGCAGCGACTGCTGAACCTGCTCTCACCCGACGACCTACTGCAGGCTCGTAAGCTGCTCGGTTACCCCGACCAGAGTGTGGGGCGTCTCATGACGCCCGACTATCTAGCCGTCAAGCCCGACTGGACCATAGCTCGAGCCATCGACCACATCCGCAAGCGCGGCGAGGAGGACGAAGCGTCGAACATGATCCTCGTGGTGGACCCCTCGTGGCGGCTATTGGACGACATCCCGCTGCAGCGTTTCGTGCTCGCCGACCCTGACGAGCTGGTCAGCGACATCATGGACGGCCAGTACGTGAGCCTCATCGCCAACCAGGATCGTGAGGAGGCCGTGGCGATGATGCGGCGCTACGACCGGGTGGCGTTGCCCGTCGTCGACAGCGGCGGCGTGCTGATCGGCCTGGTGACGGTCGATGACGTGCTTGACGTGGCGGCTGAGGAAGCAACCGAGGACTTCTACCGCACCTCGGCCATCGCGCCGGTCAGGGAAGGCTACTGGGAGGCGAGCGTCGCGCTGCTCTACCGCAGTCGCATCCTGTGGCTGGCGGCACTAGTCATCGTGAACCTCGTCTCGTCGGGGGTGATAGCCGCCTACGAGGAGATGTTGGTGACGTACGTGGCGCTGGCCTTCTTCATCCCGTTGCTCATCGACACGGGTGGTAACGCCGGCGCGCAATCCGCCACCATCATGATCCGCGCCATCAGCCTTGGCGAGGTGCACATGAAGCAATGGGGCCGCGCGGTCCTCAAGGAAGTGATCATCGGTCTGCTGATAGGCACGACCCTGGGCCTGATGGGCATGTTCCTGGGCTTGTTCCGCGGCGGCTTCGAGATAGGACTCATCGTGATGATCACCATGATCACCATGATCATGGTCACGAACCTACTGGGCGTAGTTCTGCCGTTCATCCTCATAGGCCTGAAGCGCGACCCGGCGGTGGCCAGCGGTCCGCTCATCACTTCGATAGCCGACGCGATGGGCCTGGTGCTGTACTTCTGGATCGCCTCGTTGATCCTGAAGTTCTAGCCCGCACGTGACAAGCCAACTTGCGAACTTCCCCCATCGGACACGCTCGATAAGAGCTCTCATGCACTATCCTCGACCGAGAAGGAGGCCCTCATGACCGAGCAAACTAACGCCCACCGCCAATTGGGCACCCAGCCGAAGGTGGAGGGCGCCCTGTTGGTCGGCAGCGTCAACCTAGACAGCGCCGAAACGGTCTTCCGCGCCGCCAGCTGGGCCTGTGGCACCGACTTGATGAGCATGCCCGACGGCGAGACCGGCGAGCGTTTCCACTGGATCCTGTTCCAGGGAGCCGTCTTCGATCTCACCGACGGCCTCGAGCGCCTCGGACCAGAACCGATAGACCTGGCAGGTTTCGACGTGCGCCCCTTCGGGGTCAACGAGGGCGTAGATCCAGCCAGCATCGTCTTCCCGGAGCTGGGCTACGCCGAGGCCGCACTGCACTCCCACAGGATCTTCCAGCACCTCCGCGACGACGGCATCATCCCTAGCCACGTGCGCTTCCAGGTGAGCCTGCCCACGCCCGTCGCCACCGTGTTCACCTTCGCCGCTCCCCAGTTCAGAGCCGCCCTGGAGGGGCCTTACGAGGCCGCGTTACTGCGTGAGCTCGACGCGATACGGGCCGCCATACCCGCCGCCGACCTTGCCATCCAGTGGGACATGGCGGTGGAGTTCGCGCTCATCGAAGGCGCCAACATCGGCGGCTCCGGACCCGCGACGGCGTGGTTCGGTGACGCCTTCGAGGGCGCGGTGGAGCGCGCCACACGGTTAGGCGCTGCCGTGCCAGAAGGCGTGCTGCTCGGATATCATCTCTGCTATGGCGACGTCGGCGAGAAGCATTTCGTCGAGCCCAGCGACACCGGCAACCTGGTGAAAGTTGCCAACGCCATCTTCTCTGCCAGCCAGCGCGCTGTGGATTACGTGCATATGCCGGTGCCGATCGAGCGCAGCGACGACGCCTACTTCCAGCCGCTCGCAGACTTGAAGCTGCCGGAGCACGGCAAGCTCTACTTAGGGCTAATCCACCGCGAGGACGGCCTCGACGGGGCGCTCAAGCGCGTGGCGGCGGCGGGTAAGTTCGCGCCGGCCTTCGGCGTCGCCACCGAGTGCGGCATGGGCCGAAGTCCACGCGAGTCGGTCGAGCCGCTGCTCGCCCTTCATCATCAGGTGGTCAAGGCGGCGCAGCAGCTCTGACTGGACGCACCAACACGCCATCGTGACAACTGTCATGTTCCACCGCTGACTTCCAACACTGTCCGTCGCGGCCGCTCGGGTGCATCCTGTAAGCCATGGTTCACGCTCCCCCGATGCCCACGCACCAAGCGGCCACCCGGCTCCACTCGAGCGGCGCCGCACAACATCCCGCCGAACTTATCCACGCCACCAAGCGCTACGGCGCCACCGTGGCCTTGAACGACGCCACCATCACAGCACAGGCAGGCGAGGTGTTGGCGGTCCTCGGCCCCAACGGCGCCGGCAAAACCACCGCCATCAACTTGATGCTCGGCTTGGCTAAGCCGACCAGCGGCGAGGCGCGCCTGTTCGGCGGCAACCCCAACTCCGCCGCCAGCAAGATGCGGGTGGGCGTCATGCTGCAGATCTCGGGCGTGCCCGCCACCCTGACTGTTCGCGAACACTTGACGTCCTTCGCCACCTACTACCCGGCGCCCCTCACAGTGAACGACGCGCTAAAGATTGCCGGACTCGAGGAAGTGGCCAACCGCGCCTACGGCAAACTCTCAGGCGGCCAGAAACAGCGTCTGCACTTCGCGCTGGCGATGATCGGCAACCCCGACCTGCTGTTCCTCGACGAACCGACCACCGGCCTCGACGTCGCGGCACGCCACGATTTCTGGACGCGAGTTCGCGACTTCCTAGGCGGCGGACGCACGGTGGTGCTCACTACCCATTATCTCGAGGAGGCCGATGCGCTGGCCGACCGGATAGTGGTCCTGAACCACGGTACGGTCCTGGCCGAGGGTAGCCCGGCCGAGATAAAGGGCCGGGTAGCCAGCCGCCGTGTGCGTGTGTCGACCAGCGCAGACCCGGAGGCGGTGCGCGCGCTGCCCGGCGTGAAGAGCGTCGAGCGCAGCGGCGGTCGGTTGATCATCCTGACCAGCGACCCAGAAAGCACCGTCCGCGACCTCATGCGTTTAGACGCCCACCTCAGCGACCTAGAGGTGGGCGGCGCTGGCCTGGAAGAGGCCTTCCTGAGCCTCACCGAAGACCACGGTAAAGACGACGGCGATACCCCAGAAGGAGCAGGCCGATGAGCACCATCACAGGAACAACGACCCCGAAACGCAACCTGTGGCGCCTCTACTTCACCGAGGCTCGGCTCGAGTTCGTCAAGCTCCTGCGCCTACCCGCGTACTCGGTGGCTACTTTGGCCTTCCCCATCATGTTCTACGTCCTCTTCAGCGCCCTGTTCGGCAGCGAAAGCGTGCAAGGCGTCAGCACCTCGCGTTACTTGGTGGCCGGCTACGCGGCCGCCGGCGTGCTGGCGGCCTCCCTGTTCGGTTTCGGCGTGGGGGTAGCCTCGGAGCGCGGCCAGGGCTGGATGCGCCTCAAGCGCGTCTCACCGATGCCGCCACTGGCCTACTTCGTCGCCAAGATCGTCATGGCACTGCTGTTCAGCACCATCGTGGTGCTATCTCTGACGCTGCTGGCGTGGTTACTCCAAGGTGTGCGTTTCGAGCTGGGCACGTGGTTGAAGATGTACGGGATGTTGATGCTCGGCGTCTTCCCGTTCGCTTCCCTCGGCATGGCGTTCGGTTACCTGTTCGGGCCCAACAGTGCTCCGATGGTCATCAACCTCATCTTCATGCCCCTGGCGTTCTTATCGGGGCTTTACATCCCACTCACCGTCATGCCGGCCATCGTCCAGAAGATAGCCACCTTCCTGCCCACCTATCATTACGCGCAGCTGACGTTGGGTGCGGCAGGCGCGCAGCCACTCGGTTCGACCACTAACCACGTTCTGGTGCTCGCCGGCTCGACGGCCCTGTTCCTCGCCTTGGCGCTGTGGGCTTACTTCCGTGACGAAGGGGCTACCTACGGCTGAGCGGCTTTTACCCGCTCAGCTCGATCGGACCCTTATCCTGTGGCGATGACTCGTAGCCAACCGTCAGCTCAATCATGGCTCCTCCAATTCGCGGTGCCACGCAGCGAGGCCATCTGGCTGCTATACCTGCTTTTCCTGGTCTTCCAGCCGCTCTTCGACCCCAACTCCACGGCGCGCGACTGGTGGCTCATTGGGGCCATGGCGCTCGCGTTCGTGCCGGTTTACGGTTGGACGCAACGCGTGATCTCTAACCGCCCCTACCTGTGGCGCGGCGGGGTGGCGGGCGGCGTGCTGGGCGTGTTGGCCATGGTTGTCATGGGGGTGCTGCTGGTACCAACCAACAGCGGCGCCACCACCTTCCTCATCTATGCGGCGGCCGCAGCCGGCAAGGTGAGGCCGCGCAAGCGGGCCCTAGCCCTGTTAGGGGTAGTGGGGGTGGCCATCGTGGCGGCGTTCTTCACCTCCACCGTGCCAATGCCTTACACCTGGGCAGCCTTCGTGCCGGCCTTCGTGTTCGCTCCGCTGGTGGGTCTGGGAACCATCTATGAAGTGGAGCGCGGGGCCGTGAACGCCAAGCTGCGCATGGCTCAGGAGGAGGTCGAGCAACTGGCGACCATCGCCGAACGCGAGCGCATCGCTCGCGACCTGCACGACCTGCTCGGCCACACCTTGTCGACCATCACGCTCAAGTCGGAGCTCGCCGCGCGGCTGGTGGCTCGCGATCCGGACCGCGCCGAGCTCGAGATGCGCGACGTCGAACGCCTCTCCCGGGAGACGCTCAGCGAGGTGCGCAGCGCCGTGAGCGGTTACCGGAGCAGTGGCTTGGCTGGAGAGCTGGCGAACGCGAAGCTGGCGTTGGAGGCTGCGGGCATAGAGTTCGACTACTTCACAGCACCGTTGCCTTTGAAGCCAGCGGTGGAGGGCGTGTTGGCGTCAGCGCTGCGCGAGGCCGTGACCAACGTGGTGCGTCACGCTCAGGCGAAGCGCTGCCAGGTGACCCTCGAAGACGACGGGGCGTACGTGCTGCTCCGGGTGGAGGACGACGGCGTCGGCGCGGCCAGTGGCAACCACGACGCAACCTCGAGCGGTATCGGGCTCAGCGCCATGCAGGAGCGGGTGCGGGCCTTGGGTGGCCAAGTGACGCTGACTCCCACCCGGTCAGCCGCGCTCAGCGGCATGCGTCTGGAGGTGGCGGTGCCGCGTCAAGCCGCCTTGAAGCTTGGGGCCGACGACAGCGTGCTGGTCACGTCGCGCCTCGCACCGACGTGATCTCGGTGTTCATCGCCGAGGACCAGGCGATGGTGCTAGGGGCATTGGCCGCGCTGCTCGACCTAGAAGGCGACATCCAAGTGGTAGGCCAAGCGCAGGACGGCGAGGCCGCTCTGCATAAGGTGCTAGAGCTCAAGCCCGACGTACTGCTCACCGACATCGAGATGCCCAAAATGACCGGCCTGGAGCTGGCTGCGGCGGTGCAGGCGGAGCGGCAGAGCTCCGGCCTCGCTACCCGCGTGGTCATCCTCACCACCTTCGCGCGGGCCGGCTACCTGCGGCGAGCCCTCGACGCCGGCGCTGTCGGTTACTTACTGAAGGACGCGCCAGCAAGCGAACTAGCCAACGCCATCCGCCGCGTGCAACAGGGCGGCCGTGCCGTCGACCCAGAGCTGGCGTTGGAGGCGTGGGGTGAGGCCGACCCGCTCACAGACCGCGAACGGCAGGTGCTGCGCCTAGCCGGCGAGGGCAGCGCCACCGCCGCCATAGCTGCCACGCTCGAGCTGTCCGAGGGGACGGTGCGCAACTACCTATCGGAGGCCATCAGCAAGCTCGGGGTGCACAACCGCGCGGAGGCGGCGCGCTTGGCGCGCAGCAAGGGTTGGTTGTAAGGATCTGCGGCGAGCGGTTGCTGTGAAGTTCCGCTACTCGCGTTCGCGGCTGCGTTGGTGCGCTAACCAGCCGTCGTAGCTGCCGTCGAGCTCCAAGATGTTGCCGAAACCGCGGTTGCGAAGGGCGCTGGCCACCACGGCCGAGCGGCCGCCCGCAGCCGGACGAGAATTCGGTGGCGGTGCGCACGTCGAGAAGGTAAGCGCCACCGAGCAGTTCGAGTTCGGCTGGCGTAACCACCGGCAGGGGTTGAAGTTCCAGGCCCTCGAGCGTGGGCAGGTAGCCGGCCACGTTGTCTATCCCCACGTAGCTGAGTCGGTCGCGTAATTCAGCGGCAACCGCGGCGTCGGAAGCGAACAGTACCAGCGGGCGCGCCTCGAGTTCCGGGTCGATTACCCACGAGGCGTAGGTTGCGAACGAGGCTCCCCCGGGGATGGCCAAGGCGCCAGGAACCGAACCCGCCCACTGCTCCGCCACGGTTCGGGTGTCGATGAGGACCAGTTCGCGGTTCACGCGACCATGCAACTCGCGCGCCTCGAAGCGTTTCAGGTCCGGCCGTTCGCCCAGCAGCGCCGGGCCGGCGCGGTTATGGCGCTGGTGCCCGGTAGCGCCATCGCCGCTGTATCGCCCATCGTGCAGGCCGATCGCAAGCAGATGAGCGTCGCGCTCGGCACGGTCTTCATCCTGAACTCCGTGGCCCTGTTGGTCTTCCCGCTGCTGGGGCACCTGCTGAATATGAGCCAGCACGAGTTCGGCATGTGGTGTGCCATCGCCATCCACGACACCAGTTCGGTGGTGGGTGCGGGCGCGGCTTACGGCAACGAAGCACTGCAAGTGGCCACCACCGTGAAGCTCGAGCGTGCGCTGTGGATCATCCCGCTGTCGTTGATCACCGCGCTGGTGATGAAGGGCGGCGGCAAGGTGAAGATCCCGTGGTTCATCGGCCTCTTCATCGCGGCCATGGTCATCAGCAGCTATTTCCCGCAATACGGAGAACTTTACGGCTGGCTTGAGTTGGCGGCGAAACGATGGTGCTCGGGATCCTGCTCTGGATCTTGATCAGTGTGATGTCGTTGATCGCAATATTGGCGGTGGGTTGAGCGATAGGACGCAGATCACGCAGATGGTTATGATGACCGCTGACCTGAGGCGACTGGTGGATGGTGATTAGCGACTGGTGATTAGCGACTGGTGATTAGCGACTGGTGATTGGTGATTGGTGATTGGTGATTGGTGATTGGTGATTGGTGATTGGTGATTGGTGATTGGACAGCCTCCGACTCAGGACTCAAGACTCAGAACTCACGACTCACGACCGATCCTTTCCCGCCCTCACTTGTTCCCCCAAAAACCAAAGTATGTCCTCCACGCCCATCCAAACAGACGTCGTCCTCATCGGCTGCGGCATAATGAGCGCCACCCTCGGCGTGATGTTGAAAGGGCTCGACCCGAAGCTGAAGATCCACATCATCGAGCGCTTGGACGAGGTCGCGGGTGAAAGCTCCGACGCGTGGAACAACGCCGGCACCGGCCACGC